>Ga0209345_10001797_pt1 | contig 24833 bp, 21 predicted proteins | sample Cruoilmetagenom7_FD_187294 | JGI IMG/M metagenome (GOLD analysis project Ga0209345, IMG submission 187294) | Oil polluted marine microbial communities from Coal Oil Point, Santa Barbara, California, USA - Sample 7 (SPAdes) (version 2) | ecosystem: Environmental > Aquatic > Marine > Oil seeps ...
AACCGAGCCGTTGACGCTGCGGGTGAGTGAGCTGGAGCTGAGTTGTTACCGTGCCAGTGAGCTGTTCGGGCCGCTGGCACGGATAGCATCCGTGCCACTGCTTCAGGCGTTTGGGTCAACAGGCTATATCTGATGCCTGGCACCGGTATCGGCGCTGATGACACGATTGCGACCGCCTGCCTTGGCTTGATACAGCGCATTATCGGCCCGGCGCAGCAGGTCATCGGCTGTATCATTTTCCGTGTACAGGGCGCTGATCCCGGCTGACAGGGTCACCGGGCCGATCATTTCGGTGCCGTATGTGAATGTCTGGTTGGCCATGCTGATGCGTAATTGTTCGGCCCGGTCACGGCAGTCCTGCAGTGTTGCCGCTGGCATGACCACCACAAACTCTTCGCCACCAAAGCGACAGATAATGTCGGTTTCGCGGAAGGTTGTCCGCAACAATCGGGCAACGCTTTTCAGCACCTCATCACCGGCAGCATGCCCGTAGGTGTCGTTGAGTCGCTTGAAATGGTCAATATCACAGATCATGACGGTCAACGGACTATGATTGCGATGTGCCAGAGCGACTTCGCGGGACAGCATTTCATCAAGGAAGCGCCGGTTATTGAGGCCTGTCAGCGCATCTTCGTAGGAGAAGCGATTCAACGCCTGTTGCAGTACCACTTTGGACAGGGTCAGGTTGATCCGATCGACAGCTCGCAGGAACAGGTTTTGCAGTGTTAACGGGTTCAGCTGCTCAAAATTGATATTGCGACTGTCGAGGTTGACCACCAGAATGCCGATCAGCTGGTTGCCGTTGCAGGGGTCTTCATATTCGATGCGGAAGCTGTGCCACTCATCCCCTTCAGGCCGGGGCGTGTCAGTTAACGCATAGCGCGAGGGCAGGGTCTCTTGGCACCAGTGTAACTCCAGATCCCAGTGATTCTGAGTCCTGCGGTAGAGTCCACCGGGTAGCGGTTCACACAGATCAGGAAAATGCGCCGCCATCCGTTCAATGGCGTGCTCAACAGTCTCACTCTGCTCCATTGCGCTTATCATTTTATCCAGCAGTGCGCGCTTGCGATTGCCGAACTCCAGAGCACGCGCACGGTCGGCTTCGCGCCGGGCCAGTATCTTCAACTCTGAGGTGCGTTCGACCACGCGGTTTTCAAGTGTGGCATTCAGTTGTGCCAGTGCGTTCTGGGTGTGAATGAAATGCCGTAACGATAGCGCCACAATTGCCAGTGAAAACATCAGTGAGCCCCAACCGACCGGAATCCGGCTCCAGGCGATCCAGCCATGGGCAACCGCCATGTCTACCAAGAGCAGCAGCGTCAGGGTGGTGGTGGCCAGCAGCATGATACGCTGGTCGCTGTTGGATTGCGGCAACTGATACACTGTACACAGCAGCATGCCCGGTACCAGCACCGCGAACAGCAAGTCGAACAGAGGGTAGGTATTGGCGAGACTCACCACGCCCGCGAGCGAAAGCCCCAGAGCGCCGATCAGATAGACCAGAAACAGCCCCACCAGTGAACGGTAAAGCCATCGCAGTCGCCCAAACCATGCCTGTAGCATCAGCGCCAGCGCGATGGGCAGCAGATAGTAGCTGCCGGCTCCAATGTATTCCCACATGAGAGCATGATTGAACATCAACTGTTTAGCCTGGCTTGTGCTCAGGGCAAGACCTGCGCTGGCCAACGAGAACAGTCCCAGAGCAAGCAGGGTCAGACGACCGGATTTGAAAAGCGCAAACAGCAGCGCCAGAGCGGCAATCAACAGGCTGAACACGGTGATGATCAGGCTATCGATCGACTCCTTTAAAATCTGTTGATAAAGCTCAAGCCGGTCCATGATCTTGACCTCACCCCAAAGACCGATGTCCATGTAATTAGAGTAGACGCGAAAATGGATCGGCTTGCCTGCGGCATCCTCGGGCAGTGGGATCATGTGCCATGGCCAGCCCTCGAAGCGGCCCTTGCCCTCGGCATCGAATTCGCCGTAGTGATAAATGCGCTCACCCTCAAGGTAGACTTCGACAATCAGGTCAACGCTGAAGATGTACAGTACCGGGTCTCGCCAGCCACCTTCAGGGATCAGGGTGCGGTACCAGATGTTTTCCCTGCCGTTGCGTCCCGGGGGGTTGGAGGGAAAGTCGATAGCCTGCCACTGAGCGGTATCAGATTCGATGGCCCAAAGTGGTGTATCGTCCTTGAACGGTGAGTCGCCCCAGCGGTATTCCCAGTGCTGGTTCAGCGGGACTGATTCGGCCTGCGCGGAAGAGATGGTCAGGGCCATGAAAACTGTCAGATAGATCAGCAACAGACACCGAAACAGAGCTGCTGAGCAGTGAGGCTTGGCTGAATGAATGGCTGAATTCATCAGCTGAGGCTCCGTCAACAAATAATGATTCGTTCAGTATATAGGGCAAAGGATGAATATATCACCTGTTGTGAAGAATCGGATCTGTTGCCAGTAGCTGTAAAGTGCCTGACAGCACAGGTCCGATCGGGTGGCTGATTTTCAGGCTCAGCAATTCATCGGCACGGGTCTTGCCCAACGTCAGCGCCGCGATCGGCTTGTTCCACTCCTCGGCGCGGCGGCAGAAACGAAATCCGGAATACACCATCAACGAAGAGCCGATCACCAGCAGCCCATCAGCCCGCTGCAGGGCATCCAGCGCATCCGTTACCCGCTGTTTGGGTACATTATCGCCGAAAAAAACCACATCCGGCTTCAAGATCCCGCCACAATGCGGGCAGTCGGGGATGCGAAAACCGCTGAAATCTACCTCCAGATCCGCATCGCCGTCCGGTGCCGTTTCGGCACTGAATGAGGTGAATGTAGGGTTTAGATCAGCGCTGCGATGATGTACCTCGTCACGGCTGCAACTGAAATCACAGCTCATGCAGATCACGCGGTCGGAGCGGCCGTGCAGGTCGATCACCTTTTTACTGCCGGCCCGCTGGTGCAGGCCGTCCACGTTCTGCGTCACCAGCAGGTCCACATGACCCAGCTGTTCCAGTTGCGCCAGTGCATCGTGGGCAGGGTTGGGATGGGCATCACGCATCACCGGCCAGCCCACCAGGCTGCGGCCCCAGTAACGCTTGCGGGTGTGCTCGCAGCGTATGAAATCCGGGTGCTGTACCGGCTGCTTGCGTTTCCACTCGCCATTGCTGTCGCGGTAGTCGGGGATGCCGGAGTCGGTGCTGATACCGGCACCGGTCAGCACCAGCAGGCGCGAGTGGCGGTGGATAAAATCGGTCAGGGCGATATGTGGGTCAGTGAGTGGCATGTTCAGGTCCGGTTGGCATCAGCGCGTGCAGTCAGGGCTTGGTGTCTATGTTGTGGCGACGGGCCAGTTCGACAAAGGCGTTCAGGTAGTCAGTCTCCACATCCTCTTTACGCAGCCCAAGGAAAATCTGTTTGGCGACGCCTGATTTTCCCAATTGCAGCGGGTGCAGTGGCAACCTTTGTTGGTACTCACTGACCAGCCAGCGAGGCAATGCGGCGACCCCACGACCGGCTGCCACCATCTGCAGCATGATGTCGGTGGTCTCGATCTGCTTGTGACGACGCGGTGCGCAGCCGGCCGGGGTCAGAAAGCGGTTGAAGATATCCAGCCGCTCCGGCTCTACCGGATAGGTGATCAGGATATCGTTGATCAGCTGCTCCGGTTCCACCTGATGCTGGCCATGCAGGGGATGATCAGGGCCGACCACCAGCACCTGTTCGTAATCGAACACCGGCTCGAAAATCAGGCCGCTGCGGTGCAGCGGGTCGGGCGTGACCAGCAGGTCGATCTCGTGGCCGTACAGGGCGCCCATGCCGCCAAACTGAAATTTCTGCCGCACGTCCACATCCACATCGGGCCATTGCTGCAAGTAAGGGTTCACTATCTTCAGTAGCCACTGATAGCAGGGGTGGCACTCCATGCCGATGCGCAGGGTGCCGCGCTGGCCGCTGGCAAACTGCTGCATCATCGCTTCGGCGTGCTCGAACTGTGGCAACAGCCGTTCCGCTAGCCGCAGCAGGTAGTGGCCGGCCTGAGTCAGGCGCAGGCGACGGCCCTCCTTCTGCCACACGGCGGTGCCCAGCTGCTGCTCCAGCTTGCGCACCGAATGGCTCAGGGCGGATTGGGTGAGACACAGGGTATCGGCGGCAGCGGTGAGCGAACCCTGTTGGTCCACGGCACGCAGTATCATCAGGTGGTGGCGGTCGAGCATGTTGATCCATGATTATAATTAATGGGTTGATGAGATAATGCCATTATTTTTCATCATTCATAAGGGCTAGCATCGTCTCCGAATTGAATTTTGGAGAGAGTCATGAGCCTTCAGCCACAGAACAAGAGCCTTCAGCTACAGACAAAAAGCCGTCTACACAATCTGGGTTTCCCGCGCATCGGGGCGCGGCGTGAACTGAAGTTTGCCCAGGAAGCCTTCTGGAAGGGGGAAAAGAGTGAAGCCGAGCTATTGCATACAGCCACAGAACTGCGGGTGCAGAACTGGAAGCGTCAAGCGGGACTCGATCTGATCCCGGTGGGGGATTTTTCCCTCTATGATCAGGTGCTGGATCTGAGCTTTACCCTCGGCAACCTGCCGGCCCGAGTGCAGGGGCTGCAAGGCTCGGAGCTGGATCAGTACTTCCGTGTTGCCCGTGGCCGCTCAGCCAACGACAGCGGCTGCAACTGTGTGCATGCTGGTGAGATGACCAAATGGTTCGACACCAACTACCACTACATCGTGCCGGAGTTCAGCGCCGAGACCCGCTTCAGTCTGAGTCCGAGTCGCCTGCTGGCGCAGATCGAAGAGGCTCAGGCACAGGGTCACAACGCCAAGCCGGTGCTGATCGGTCCGGTCACCTACCTGTTGCTGGGCAAGGCCAAGGACGAAACCGATCCGTTGAGCCTGCTGGCGCAGCTGTTGCCGGTCTATGCCGAGCTGCTCGGGCTGCTGGCCGAGAAGGGGATCGAGTGGGTGCAGATCGATGAGCCGACACTGGTCACCGAGCTGGCGCCGCAGTGGCAGGAAGCGTTCCGCACCGCCTATGCCGCGCTGACTGACAGTGGCGTGAAGCTGCTGCTGACCACCTATTTCGGTCAGCTGAAACAGAATCTTGAGCTGGCCTGCAGCCTGCCGGTTGATGGCCTGCACCTGGATGCGGTCAATGCCCGCGATGAAGTCGAGCCGGTGATTGAACAACTGAGCACGGATCAGGTGCTGTCATTGGGTGTGATCAACGGTCGCAATATCTGGAAAACCGATCTGAGTGCGTTGCTGGACTGGCTGGAGCCCGTGGCGGTGCGGCTGGGGAATCGTCTCTGGGTCGCTCCGTCCTGTTCTCTGCTGCATGTACCGGTGGATCTGGACAGCGAACAAAAGCTGGATGCCGAGATTTGCTCCTGGCTGGCCTTTGCTCAGCAGAAGCTGGATGAAATCTGGGTTATCCACAGCGCATTGAACAATGGCCGGGCGTCTGTTGCGGCTGAACTGGCCGAGAATCTGGCCGCGTTGAACAGCCGCCGTACCTCGCCGCGGGTGCATAATCCCGGGGTACAGCAGGCTGTTGCCGCCATCGATCCGGGCCTGGGCAAGCGTAAGAGTGCCTATCCGCAGCGTGCAGCGCTGCAGCGCGAGAAACTGAACCTGCCGCTGTATCCGACCACCACCATTGGCTCCTTCCCGCAAACGCAGGAGATCCGCAAGGCGCGGCTGGCGTTCAGGAAGGGTGAGCTGGATGCCGGTGACTATACAGCGCGCATGCAGCAGGAGATCGAGTTTGCCGTCAAACAGCAGGAGGCTCTGGGGCTGGACGTGCTGGTGCACGGCGAAGCAGAGCGCAACGACATGGTGGAGTACTTCGGCGAGCAGCTCGATGGCTATGCCTTCAGCCAGTTCGGTTGGGTGCAGTCCTACGGCTCCCGCTGCGTCAAGCCGCCGATCCTGTTCGGTGATATCAGTCGCCCGAAGGCGATGACCGTGGAGTGGATCAAATATGCCCAGTCACTGACCGACAGAAAGATGAAGGGCATGCTCACCGGCCCGGTGACCATTCTCAACTGGTCCTTCGTGCGTGATGATCAGCCGCGCTCACTCAGCTGTTACCAGCTGGCACTGGCGATCCGCGAGGAAGTGCAGGACCTGGAGCGTGCCGGTATCGATATTATCCAGATCGATGAAGCGGCGCTGCGTGAAGGCCTGCCACTGCGCCGCAGCCAATGGGCCGAGTATCTGAACTGGGCGGTGGAGTCGTTCCGCATCAGTGCCAACGGCGTGTCGGACAGCACTCAGATCCACACCCACATGTGCTATTCGGAGTTCAACGACATCATCGAGGCGATTGCGCATATGGATGCGGACGTGATCACCATCGAAACCTCCCGTTCTGATATGGAGTTGCTGGATGTGTTCGACGAGTTCCACTACCCCAACGAGATCGGCCCGGGCGTGTACGATATCCACAGCCCCAACATCCCGTCGGTAGAGCAGATGGTGAAACTGATGCGTCTGGCGGCGCAGCGCATCCCGGCAGAACGCCTCTGGGTGAACCCGGACTGTGGCCTGAAAACCCGCCAGTGGAGCGAAGTAATCCCGGCACTGCAGAACATGGTGGATGCCGCCAGAGTGCTGCGTGAGGACCGGGCGGCAGCGGCCTGAAAATGAAGATGCCCGCTGTCCGGGCGGGCATCTTTGTATCCGTTCACAACGGATCAATGGTTCACATAAATCAGCTCATCCACCGGATAACCAGCCTTGCGGGCAGTGGCAATCAGCCGCTTCAGCGTATCGGCATCCATCTTCGGCGTGCGCGACAGTATCCACAGGTAGTCGCGATCCGGGCCGCTGACCAGTGAGTACTGGTAGCCCTCGTGGTCCAGTTCCATGATCACGTAGGCCCCATATAAAGGACCGAAAAACGACACTTTCAGATAGCCGGTGTTGCTGTCCTCAACGAAATACGCCTTGCCCTCGGCCTCGCGCCATTCGCCTCGTGCGGCGTCGTAACCTCGGTTGATCACTTTCACCCCGCCATCGTCTCTCAGACTGTACTCGGCCTGCACCTGGCTCAGACCGCGCTCGAACGAATGATCCAGCCGGGCGATCTCGTACCAGGTGCCCAGATATCGATTCAGGTCGAAACTGCTCACCGGCTCGACTCGATCGGGCAGGCTGGTGCAGGCGGTCAGCGTCAGCAGTATCAGACCGAGAAAAAACGTGCGCATGGGATCTCCTTGCTCAATGGCCTTAAGGTATTTAAGAATAGCAGACCCGTTCATACGCAGAGGATTGGCAATGGAGCAGATTCGGGTCGCCGTATATGGCACTCTCAAACAGGGGCAAGGTAACCACCACTTTCTCAGCGGTGCCGAGTATCTTGGCTCAACACGGCTGGATGGATTCGTGCTCTATGACTTGGGCCCCTGGCCGGCGGTGAAGCGGGAGCCGGGCCAGACGCAGGTCGAGGTGTACCGTGTGAATGCGGCGACCTTTGCCGCTCTGGACGAGCTGGAAGAATACTGTGCCGATGCACCGCACACCGGACTGTATGACCGGATTCAGGTGGACACGCCCCATGGCCGTGCCTGGCTCTATCTATACAACGCAGAGGTCAGTACCGAGCAGAGGCTGAGCTCGGGCAATTGGCCTCAGCCGTAAAATGAAAAACGAGCATCCTGCTGGCGCTGTTATACTTTCGTCTCGCATAACCGAGGAGCGCTGAATGTTTGGCTCAATGTCTGAACCCTTGAACGAGCATAACCTGGCAGACCAGCTTGAAATGCTGGGCGGCCTGCTGGTTCAGCAAGGCGACGTGCTGCAGTTTTCACTGCTGGATCATCACTTTGCGCTCACGCGTCTCGAGCAGCCGGGAGCGCTGGTCCGTTGGCTGGAAAAGGCCGCCGACACCGCGCCCGATCTGCGAACCCTGTACATCGAGCTGCCGGCCGGCGAGCATGCAAGCACAGCGCCGCCCGCTTGCTTTGAGCACTGCCGAGTATCCGGCGTTGAGGCCGCCTTTGACCGCCATCGCAGGGCGGCCGTAGCACTTGAATGTGACCGTGTTCTGATCAGTCTGGCGTTGCAGGACAGTCCTGCCACCCTGGTCTGTGAATATATTGTTTGAATCCGCAACAGGAGTGATCCTCATGTCATCCACTCAGCCCACCTTTTTTGTGCCGCACGGGGCAGGCCCCTGTTTTTTTATGGACTGGAATCCGCCCGATGCCTGGGATCGGATGGAAGCGTTTCTGCGCGGCATTCGCGAGACATTGCCGGAGCAGCCCAAGGCGATTCTGCTGGTATCGGCCCACTGGCTTGAGCCCGCGTTCAGCACCACCTCGGGTGAGCAGCCGGATCTGATCTATGACTACTACAATTTTCCGCCGCACACCTATGAGCTGACCTACCCGGCTCCCGGCCAGCCGGCATTGGCACAGCGTGTGGTTGAGCTGTTGCAGCAGGCCGGGCTGCCGGCTGCAACCGATGCCGGTCGAGGCTTCGACCATGGCATGTTCATTCCGCTCAAGCTGATGTTCCCTGAGGCGGAAATCCCGGTAGTACAGCTGTCACTGCGTCGGGATCTGGATGCCGAGGCGCACCTGCAGGCGGGCCGAGCACTGCAATCGCTGCGGGATGAGGGCGTATTGATCGTGGGCAGCGGCATGAGTTTCCACAACATGCGTGGCTATCGCGACCCGCGTTTTGGCCCGATCTCGGATGAGTTTGATGCCTGGCTGGCGCAGACGGTCGAGGCCGATCCTGCCGCGCGCTGGCAGGCGCTGGCGCACTGGGATCAGGCCCCGAGGGCGCGTGAGTGTCACCCGGAACGGCAAGAGGAACACCTGCTGCCACTGTTGTTGGCAGCGGGTGCTGCCGGTGATGATCAGGGACAACATGTGTTTGTGGATCGGGTACTGGAGACAAGCCTGTCCGGCTACCGTTTCGGCTGATATCAACCGGGAATTTTTCCCGTCAGATGCGGGATTTTTCCGCTCTGTTGCGGGCGTAGTACCAAAGTACGCCAGTACCGCTACCTGTTGCCGACGACAGCGTTTTGTTGCCCAACACATACTGTGGCAACAATTTTGCCAGCACTACGCTGGCACAGGCTGTCCTCTCGGCAACAGGAGTGAATCATGTTTTTTCGCAAGAAGCTGCTCAGCAGTGCCATCGCCTCTTCACTGATGCTGGTCCCATTCGCCTTGCAGGCGGAGCAGGTGGGCAGCATAAACACACTGACGGTTACCGGCATTTTGCCCGACCGGCTGGAAGCGGTTCCCGGTTCGTTTGATATCGTGGACGAGCGTGACCTCGAACGCCGTCGGCCGTTTACCGTGAAGGAAGCGCTGAAGGCCGTCCCGGGCATCAACGCGGTTGATGAAGACAGCTATGGACTGGCACTCAATATCGGGGTGCGTGGCCTAAACCCCCGCCGCACTTCCCGCACCCTGTTGATGGAAGATGGCATGCCGCTGTTTCTGGGCCCCTATGGCGACCCATCAGCACACTACTCGACCCCGCTGGACAGGGTTGAGCGCATCGAGGTGGTAAAAGGCTCGGGACAGATACTGCACGGACCACAAACCGTGGGTGGCATGATCAACTTCGTGACGCGCCCGGTGCCCACCGATGGCTTTGAAGGCGCTGTCACCATGGACGCCGGTAATCAGGGGTTCAGAGGTGCGCATACGCGCCTGGGCTACGGAAATGACACCGGCGGCATCATGATTGATGCCTTGCAGAAGCAGGGGGATGGCGTTCGTCGGGGACATGATTTTGATGTCACCGAGTTTTCCATCAAGGGGCAGCTCAACCTGACGGATCGGCAAACGTTGATTGCCAAGGTCAGCCGCTTTGAAGAAGATTCGGCCATTACTGAAACCGGCCTGGGGCAGCTGGAGTACGCACAGGACAAATTTCAGGCGCCCACCTCTGATCATGACCGTTTCGAGCACCAGCGGGACAGTGTGCAGCTGAAACACATCTTTGATATCAACGACAGTGCCACGCTCAATACTCAAGCCTATTATGCGGATGCCTATCGCTCGTCTTTCCGGCAGGTCAATGAGCCGGGCGATGGCAGCTACATTATTGACGGTATTGCCTATTCAGAGTTGGATCGCTGTGGCACGGCGGCGACCGCTGCCAATGCAGACGCCTGTGGCGGGCGTCACCGTCCGCGCGACTATGAATACTGGGGTGTTGAATCCCGTTTGGACTTCAATCACACCCTGTTTGGTCTCGACAGTGATGCTGTCGTCGGCGTTCGGTATCACGAAGAGGACATTCGCCGTCGTCAGTTCCGTGATGGTGACCCGCGTGCTCGCGATCTGGACTGGCTCAAGTCCTTTGGCACAGACTATCTGCGTGAAGATATTCGCATCGATGTGGAAGCGATCTCCTACTTCGCCCAGAACACGTTCCACCTCGGTGACTGGTCCTTTACCCCCGGTGTTCGAATCGAGGATCTGAGCATCAAGACCGATGTAGTCTGGGCAGAAGGCGATCCACAGGACATTCGTCAGACTAACCGTTCAACCGATGTTCTGCCCGGCTTCGGTATCGCCTGGAATGGCATCGACAACACAACCGTTTTTGCCGGTGTACACCGCGGTATTGCCCCACCGCGCCCGGATCGTGATTTGGGAGAGGTGGGTGATGGTGTGGAGCTGTCCAAAACCAGCCCCGAAAAAAGCACCAACTGGGAGTTGGGACTGCGCAGTGACTACTTCGACGGGGTGTCTCTGGCAGGAACGCTGTTCTACACCGATTTTCAGGAGATCGTAATTCAGGACAGCGGCCGTTTCTTCAATGCCGGTGAGTCTGAACAGGCCGGTATCGAGCTGGCCGGACGGGTCGATTTCGGCACTTTCTATGACAGTGCTCATAACGTCTATCTGACCGGTTCCTATACCAACCTGTTCAAGGCCGAGTTCAGCAAGGCGGTACCGTCGGAGAACATTGCAGCGGGTAACCGTATGCCATATGCCCCTCGTCACATGGCTTCACTCAGCCTGGGTTACGAAAACCCCTACGGGTTGGATACCCGCATCGGTGTGGACTACATCAGCCGACAGTTTGTGGATGGCGAGAACACGCGTGTCGAAAGCGCCAATGGTCAAGAGGGCATGATTGGCGGCTACAGCCTCTGGAACGCTTCCATTAACTACAGAAAGCCCGGCAGCGATATCACCCTGTTCGGCAGTGTGTACAATCTGACTGATCGCGAATACCTGGTCAGCCGGGTGGATGGCAAGGTGGCCGGTCGTCAGCGCCAGTTCTTTGCCGGTATCCGCTACGAGTTTTAATTCCCCCTGAGCCTTCAGCCGCCAACTCTGTTTCCCCGGGGTTGGCGGTTTTTTCATTATTAGCTTAATTCTCTATTGCAAATAAGAATGATTATATTTAAGATTAATTCCGTTCATTGACAGGTCTAGTTCACTGTAGGCACTGCAGATGTGTGCCGAAGGTGATTGGCGCCGCTTCCTCCATCTCCCCGGGGGAAGCGGCATTTTTTTGTTCGTTTTCGTTCAACTTCACTTGAACAGCCTCCGTTTGACCTCTTCCTCCTGAGTGCCTATTATCCGCGCCTTGCTTCCGGTGTGCTGAACAGCTGTTCAGGACTTAAACGGGAAGTCGGTGCGCATCGTTTTATGAAAACCGATGCCATGCCGACGCTGCCCCCGCAACGGTAGAGGCGTGAGGCGATGACGACAGGCCACTGTATCGATCCGATATGGGAAGGTGTCATCCCTCCTGACTGCACAGTCTGACGCCTGAGCCCGGAGACCGGCCAGAAGTGATCATTCACCACAACACGTGCGGTGGGCACGTGAAGGAATCAGGCCAACAATGAAATACCTCTCTATCCCCGCAGTATTACTGCTGGGCAGCTCTGCTATTGCCGTACAGGCACAAACAACTCCCGATACCTTGCTGGTAACCGCAACCCGAACCGCTCAAACGGCTGATCAGGCGCTGGCTTCAGTAACCGTCATCACGCGTGAAGAAATTGAGCGCAAACAGGCTTTGACTGTTTCCGAATTGCTGCAGCAGACGCCAGGGGTGGTGGTGTCCAACAGCGGTGGGCGGGGCAAGGGTACCTCCGTATTCCTTCGCGGCACCAAGTCCAACCAGATGCTGGTGTTGATTGACGGAATTAAGGTGGGTTCTGTTGCCGATGGTTCCGTTGCCTTCCAGCAGTTGGCAGCTGATCTGATTGAACGTATTGAAATTGTGCGTGGCCCACGTTCGTCGCTTTACGGTTCCGAAGCGATCGGTGGTGTTATCCAGATTTTTACTCGCAAGGGCCAGGAGGGATTAAAACCGCGTTTCAGTGTAGGGGTAGGTAGTGAGAGCAGTCGTGAAGTGGCTCTGGGGTTGTCCGGCGGAAACGATCAGGGCTGGTTCAATCTGGGAATAAGTGACTATTCTACAGACGGCTTTGATGCCACCACTGCGGATAATTATTCCAATGAACCAGACAAAGATGGCTATGACAACCGCTCCTATACCTTGGGTGGTGGTTACCGTTTCAGCGATCAAGTCAGTGCGGAGTTTAATTTTAGCCAGAGTCGCGGTGATAACGACTACGATGGCTATTATGATGATTGGGCTACTCCTGCTCCAGAGCCAATGACGGACTCAACCGACAAGCATCGCGTACAGACATTGGGCGGAAAGCTGACACTGGATCCGCTCGATAACTGGCAGCTGACGCTGTCGGCCGGTCGCAGCTGGGACGCCTTCAGCGGTTATGATCATGGTGTATTCCTCTATGACTATGCAACCGCGCGTGATACCGCCGGCTTGCAGAGCAGTCATATTTTGGACGCCAACAATCATTTCACGTGGGGTATCGACTACCTTGAGGACAGTTTGCGGTCTTCTAACCCCTATAATGCTGATACACGCGACAACCTAGGCCTGTTTGGTTTGTATCAATTGGTACTAGGTAAACATGATGCTTCATTAAGCCTACGCCATGATGATAACGAACAGTTTGGAGGCTATACGACGGGTTCTTTTGCTTGGGGGGTTGAGCTGTCCCGCAATTTCCGTTTGACGGCTAGCTACGGCTCAGCCTTCCGGGCGCCTGAATTCAATGTTCTGTACTTGCCCTTGACAGACTATGGCTGGGGGACAACCTATGAAGGTAACCCTAACCTCAAGCCTGAAGAATCAGAGACGTTTGAGCTAGGACTATCTGGTGATCATGCGGGCGTTAAATGGTCTGCAACGGCATATCAAACGGAAATTGATAATCTCATTGTCGATAAAGATCTTGATCCATCTGAATTTGTTTGGGAGGGAAAACCATTCAATGTTGAAGAAGCCCGCATCCGCGGTCTTGAGTTGACAGCAGCAACACGCCTTGCCAACTGGGATCTGAGTACCACGTTCGACTTGCTGGATCCGAAAGACCGTAGTGACGATTCCTTGCTGCCGCGCCGTTCGCGCAAGATGTTCAACTTCAGCGCAGACCGAGATTTCGGCCAATATGCACTGGGCGCCAGCTTGCGGGCTGTTGGCAAAGCGAAAGATACAGGTGGTCAATCAATTAATGGTTTCACCACTGTTGATTTCAGAAGCAGTTATAAACTCAGCAAGGACTGGGCTGTAAAAGCGAAAGTTGAAAACTTGTTCGATGAAGATTATCAAACAGTTTATGGCTACAACCAACCGAGTCGTACCTGGTGGCTGTCATTGCACTACGCACCCTGATATTAATCGTCATCGCACCTACTTATGTCACAATCAGCTCTTTGGTTGGTTGTGACACCTCATTTGAATTGGCAATTTGGCATGAATCCACGGCTTAGCACTGGACTGTTCCTGATGGCTTCCCTGCTGCTCGGCAGCGCCAGTGCCCAGTCAGCCCCCCAGCGCATCGTGTCACTGGACCTGTGTATGGACTGGCTGTTGGCACTGCATGCAGAACCTGAGCAGGTTGCCGCTTTGTCGCCAACTCATCGGCGCTATCAGCTGCCTTTTGATATGCCTGACTGGCCGCTGCACGATGGCTCGCTGGAGCAAATTTATCAATTGCAGCCGGACCTGATTCTGGTAGGTGAGTACAACGCGCTGCTGCTGCGTCGCCGTCTTGAAGCACTGTCACTGCCGGTGATCGATCTGTCCCTGCCGACCAGCCTTGCCGAAATCGAAGGCTATGAGCGCCAGTTTCTTGAGCTTATAGGCCAGCCGCCCTCGCGGGCACGACCGGCTCCAGCGCCTGCGCAGCCGGAGGGTGATGCGCCTCGGCTGTTGCTGTTGGGTGCCAATGGCATCGGTACGGGGGCGGGTACCTTTGAAGATCAGATTCTGCGTCAGGCTGGCTGGCGCAATTATCTGCGTGATGCCGGTTATATCAGCCTTGATATTGAACAGTTGGTGGTTGACCCGCCTGATGCGATCCTTTGGTCGGCTCCGGCGAGTCCATCGCTGGCGAGCCGGTTTGCCGAGCATCCGGCCCTGCAGCAGGTTGTCACACAGGAGGGATGGCTGAGTACCGACTACTGGCGCTGGCAGTGTCCCGGCCCTTGGACCTGGGTGCTGATCGAACAATTGAAACGGAAGCGAGTGCAATGAACGGGATACTGGCGTTGCTGGTGTTGCTGACGGCGCTGCTGTCACTGGCCACCGGCAGCACCGATATAGCCCCCTTGATGGGCCTGATTGACTGGGCACGAGGGGTGCAGAGTATTGATGCCATCGTCAGCGGTGAAATTCGCCTGCCACGTACCCTGCTCGCGCTGTTAGTGGGGGCGTCTCTAGGCCTCAGTGGTGCTGCGCTGCAGGGCCTGCTGCGCAACCCGCTGGCAGATCCGGGGCTGACCGGCGCCAGTCAGGGGGCTGCACTGGGCGCGGCCTGCGTGTTCTATTTTGGTCTGTTTCCGGCACTGGGTGTGGCGGCACCGGCACTGGCGGGGCTGGTGGGTGCAGGATTGGCGCTGCTGATCATGCTGCTGCTGGCAGGCCCCGCCGGGCAGGCAATGGTGATTATGGCGGGACTGGCCATCTCGACTCTGACCGGCGCGCTGCTGGCAGCGGTGCTCAATTTTGCCCCCAATCCCTTTGCCATGCAGGAGCTGGTGTTCTGGCTGCTGGGCTCGGTGTCCGAACGCGGGCTGGATCATCTCTGGCTACTGTTGCCCGCATTGCTGGTGGGCGGCGGTCTCATCTGGGGGCAGCGACGTCTGCTGTTGGGGCTCAGTCTGGGCGAGCAGGTGGCACAGAGCATGGGGTTGTCCCCCCGGCGCGGAGGTCGTCTGGTTGTGCTGGGTGCGGCGCTGCTGGTGGGCACCTCCGTGGCCGTGGCGGGCGCCATCGGTTTTGTCGGTCTGATAGTACCTCATCTGGTACGGCCCTGGGTGCAACATAGGCCCGACAGAGTGTTGCTGCCCTCGGCCCTGCTGGGTGCGGTGCTGGTGTGTCTGGCGGATATCGTGGTGCGTCTGCTGCCGCCAGGGCAGGAGCTGAAACTGGGGGTGCTGACTGCCCTGATCGGCGCCCCCCTGTTCATCTGGCTGGTATGGAAGGAGCGCCGACGATGGATCTGATCCGGGTAGAAGCGCTGTCGCTGGCGCAGCGGCTGGTCTCAGTCAGCCTGGATCTGCAGCCGGGCGAGCTGCTGGGTATCATCGGCCCCAATGGTGCCGGGAAATCCTCTCTGCTGGAGTCACTGGCCGGCATCCAGCCATGTTCCGGCGTGATCAGTTTCGAAGGCAATAACCTGAGCACGTTTGAACCGCTGGAACGAGCGCGCAAGATCGCGTTTCTGCCACAGCGATCCACGGCGGCCTGGACCTTGAGTGTGCGTGACGTGATTGCGCTGGGGCGCTTGCCCTGGGGGGATGAGTCAGCACAGATTATTGATCAGGCGGCACGCAGTACCGGCGTAGACGAGTGGTTAAATGTGCCGGTGGATCAGCTCTCCGGCGGGGAGCAGGCACGTGTCTGGCTGGCACGATTGCTGGTGGGCGAGCCGCGCGTGATTCTGGCCGACGAACCGCTGGCCAGTCTGGATCTGTATTATCAGCAGCAGGTTCTGAAACTGTTGCGCCGCTACACCAGCAGGGAGCGCGCGGTGGTCCTGTCATTGCATGATCTGTCACTGGCGGCGGCCTGGTGTGACAGGCTGGTATTGATGGACGCAGGCCGTGTCATTGCCGTGGGTGCGCCACAGGCGGTACTGACAACGGAAAACCTGCGTCAGGTGTTCCGGGTCGAGGCCGAAATCGATTTCAGCGCCGCAGTGCCACTGCTGCGCATGCAGGGGAGAGAACCCGTATGAGCATTGCCAACTGCCGCGATATGGATGAACTCTGCTATCCCTTTATCCATGAAACCTCATGGCTGTGTGACTACGAGCTGCTGACCGACGAACTCTGTGCCCAGATCGGAGCGGTGTTGGCGGCGCTGCCGAATGAGTGGGATGACCTGCGCCAGGATCTTGAACAGCTGCAGCCGCTGGTGTTTCACGCCAACGGCTCAATCCGTGGCCGGCTGGCCCTGAAAGAGGATGATCTTGTCTGGCTCAAGTCGCGACTGCGGCACTATCGCCAGCAGCTGGTTGCGCCACCACAGGGGTTTGTATTGCCACGGGGCTCAGCACCGGTACCTCAGCTGCATGCCGTGCGCTCCAACTGTAAAAAGGCGATTCGGGCGCTGGTACGGGTCAGTGAAGAGGGGCGAGAGGTGGCGGATATTCTGCCGCGCTTTCTGAATCTGTTGTGCAACTTCAGTTTCACCCTGACGCTGGTGATCAACCAGCGCCGGGGCGAAGCGGAGACAGCGTTTGTCAGCCTCAGTTACGGGCCGGTGAAACCGGCATCCGGTCAGGTATCAGGGTAATCGCAGAAACTGCTGTGCGGCGACCTGTCCCTGACTGGCGGCCCGCTCGGCCCAGAGCCGTGCCTCGTCGGTTTCACCTTCTGCCATCAGATGGCGAGCAAGCTGCCACTGGGCATCAGGCTCGCCGGCGTTTGCGGCCTGTCGAAACCAGTGCAGCGCCCTGGCTTCATCGGCCTCGACGCCCTGACCGTGACGGTAGGCCTGAGCCAGCTCCAGCATGCTGATGGCATCACCGGCCTCGGCTGAGCGCTGATACCAGATGAACGCCAGCGATGGGTCCTGTTCAACTCCAAGCCCTTTGGCGTACATGTTGGCCACATTGAGCATGCCTTGCTGATTGCCGGCTTCGGCCAGCACCTTGTATCGGCTGAAGGCCTCTTCATACTGTCCCATCTTGTAGACGGCATAGGCGTTGAGCACCTGAATCATCTCGCGGGCGATGCGTTGCTGTTCCCGCTCAATATCGTCGTTCGCCACTGCTGTCGTGACCAGTATAAGGCTCAACAGCAGGGTTTTCAGGGGTGGTAGGCGGTTCATGGCGGCACTCCACGCAACAGGACAGTTCACGCTAACAACTCTGCGACAGGCCGTCTTTACTACCTGAGTACCGATTTCGCGTACGCGAGGCCTGCCGATCCGCATTGACACCAGAACAGTCTGAACCGATGCTTGTTGCAGTGCACAATAAAAGGGGCTGCGCATGTCTGAAGTGAAACTGAGTCTGGCGTTGCAGGGGGGAGGGGCTCACGGTGCCTTCACCTGGGGGATGCTGGATCGCCTGTTGCAGGAGGATGAGATCCGCTTTGACGGCATTAGTGGTACCAGTGCAGGCGCTATGAACGCCTTAATGCTGACAGCGGGTTGGCAGCAAGGCGGCGCGGCAGGTGCGCGCGCACTGCTGTCGGAGTTCTGGCACCGATTGATGTTGCCCGACAGTTTTGACCCCGCAGGATGGAGCCGTCACTGGCCAACCTGGTGGAGCGGGGTGACCCGACATCTTTCCCCCTATGACCTGAACCCGTTTGATATCAATCCGCTGCGAGACTTGCTGACTGATCTGGTCGACTTTGACCGGTTAAGGCGTGATGCGCCCTTTCAGTTGTTCATCGCTGCCACCGAGGTCGAAACCGGCAAACTGAAGCTGTTTCGTGAACACGAACTGAGCACTGAACATCTGCTGGCGTCCGCCTGCCTGCCGGCGCTGTATCAGGCGGTGGAGATTGAGGGCGCGCATTACTGGGATGGTGGCTTTGCCGGCAACCCGGTGGTGTACCCGTTGCTGTTTGACTGCAAGGCACGTGACTTGCTTCTGCTGTTGCTGCACCCGCAGCAGCCGGCTGCACCTCCGGTCAGTGCCCAGGCCATTGCCGACCGCGTGGCTGAACTGGGGTTTCAGACCACCTTCATGCGCGAGATGCGGGCGCTGGCGGCCATGCATCAGCGGGCGCGCCGCTCGCCCTGGCGGCTGGGGCGGCCTGAGCGTCGGATACGGCAGATGCGGCTGCACGTGCTGGGACCGGATGAGGGCTTGAGTCAGCTGCACCGAAGCAGCAAGCTGGATGTGCGGCCTGATTTTCTGCTTGAACTGATGCAGCGTGGTCAGGCGCAGATGGACCACTGGCTGCAGCAGAACCGCTCGGCGCTGGGGCGCAGCAGTAGCTGTGATATTGAAGCCGAGTTTCTCTGACGCCCACTGCGGCAGGTACAATCTCTTTTTTATCGGCAACACAGGCAGATACAAGGCAGATGATCAGATTGATTCTCGGAGGCGCCCGTTCGGGCAAAAGTCGGCAGGCGGAGCAGTTGGCACAGGCCTCGGGCCTTGATGTGATTTATATTGCCACTGCACAGGCGCAAGACCGCGAGATGCAAGAACGCATCAACCGCCACCGCGATGATCGTCCCCATCACTGGACAACCATTGAGGAGCCGTTGCAGCTGACGGACGCGATTCTGTCACACCAGGCGCCCCACCGCTGTCTGTTGATCGACTGTTTGACCCTTTGGGTTACCAACCAGTTGTTGGCCAAGGCTAATATGCACGCCGAACGGGAAGCGCTCTGTGCGGCCCTGCGCAGTGCCCGTGGCGACATCATTCTGGTCAGTAATGAAACCGGCATGGGTATTGTCCCCATGGGGGAGTTGAACCGTCGTTTCACTGACGAAGCCGGCTGGCTCAACCAGTCCGTAGCCGCGCTGGCTGATCAGGCCCTGTTGATGGTGGCGGGGATACCGATGCGACTGAAGGGACCGGGACTGGAGGTGTCTGCATGAGCTGGATAACCCATGCGATCAAGCCGATTGATACCTAGGCTGTTGCGGCGGCACAGGCACGCCAGCAACAGCTGACCAAACCGGCAGGCTCGCTGGGCCAGCTGGAACAGCTGGCGATTCGATTGGCCGGGATGCAGGGCAAAGCCTGTCCGCAACTGCAACGGGTCAGCATCGCCGTATTTGCGGCCGACCATGGTGTTGCAGTCGAAGGCGTATCCGCTTATCCACAGGCGGTCACCGCTGAGATGATTCGCAATTTCTCCCGCGGCGGAGCCGCCATCAGTGTGGCGGCCCGGGTACTGGGGGCCGAGCTGCGAGTCTGGAATCTGGGCACTGTGGTGGAGCTTGAGCCTCTGCCGGCGGTTGAACTCCGCGTGATTGCAGCGCAGAGTGGCAATCTGCTGCATGAACCTGCGATGACTGTACCTCAGTTGCAGCAGGCGCTGGCGGCAGGACGAGAGGCGGTGCTGCACACCCCGGCCGAACTCTTCATTGGCGGCGAAATGGGCATTGGCAATACGACGGCGGCCACGGCACTGGCGGCGGCGCTGCTGGAAAAACCAGTGGCGGAGCTGGTGGGCCCCGGCACCGGGCTTGATTCGATGGGCATGGCGCACAAATGCCGAATCATAGAACAGGCCCTGCTGCGTCATGGCCGCAACAGCGGTGATACGCACGAGCCAATGGCCCTGTTGGCCTCGCTGGGCGGGTTTGAAATTGCAGCGCTGACGGGGGCCTACGTTGCCTGCGCTCAGGAGGGTCTGGCGGCGCTGGTGGACGGTTTCATCTGCACGGTTGCAGCGCTTTTGGCCTGCAGGATCAACCCGGCTGTCGCTGACTGGCTGATCTTTTCCCACCATTCGGCAGAGCCGGGATATAGACACTTGAGGTCTGCACTGCCATCACCGCCTCTGCTGGATCTGGGGTTGCGTCTGGGAGAGGGCAGTGGTGCCGCCACGGCAGTGCCCCTGTTGCGCATGGCCTGTGAACTGCATGCCGGTATGGCAACCTTCGCTGAAGCGGCAGTATCGGAGAAACCGGCTTGAGCACACTCAGAATCGACCTGTTACGTCACGGAGAAACCGAGGCCGGTCAGTGCTTTCTGGGCCGCACGGATGCGGCCCTGACCAGCAGGGGCTGGCAGCAGATGCATGCAGCTCTGGAAGGCGTCAGGCCACAGAATTATGAACGGGTTTTCAGTTCACCGTTGCAGCGCTGTCGCACCTTCGCCGAGCAGTGGGCCGGCCCTGAAGGTTTTGTGACCGACGCTCGCTTGAGAGAATACGATTTTGGCCAGTGGGACGGACAGACGGCGGCTCATGTCCACGCAACCGATCCGGCTGCGCTGGGTCGCTTCTGGCAGGACCCCTGGCACTGCCCGCCGCCGCAGGCCGAATCACTGGCCGATTTCTTTGCCCGTCTTGAGGCTCTGGTGGATCAACTTCAGCAGGAACATGCCCGTGCCGTGCTGCTGATCTGTCACGGCGGTGTCATTCGCGCCCTGCACTGCATTCTGAACGGTCTCCCGGTCAGTGAGATGTTCAGTTTTCCGGTGGCGCATGGCAGTCTGCATCAGCTGCAGGATGCTCGCCAATGAAGGCTGGGTGGCAGGCGTTTCTCTGTGCGCTTCAGTTTCTTACCCTGATACCGGTGCGCCTGGCCGCACCACCCGATGAACGGACCCAGGCACGGGCACTTCTGTGTTACCCGCTGGTGGGTGGGTTGATCGGATTGGGGTTGGTGCTGCTGGGCACCATTCTGCAGGGGGTACCGACCGGGCTGAGCGCAGCACTGCTATTGCTTGTCTGGGCCGGGCTGACCGGAGGGCTGCATCTGGACGGGCTGGCTGACAGCGCCGATGGCTGGATGGGTGGACTGGGCAGTCGGGAGCGTACCCTTGAGATCATGAAAGACCCGCACCTGGGTGCCAGTGGGACGCTGGTGTTGATGCTGGTGTTGCTGCTGAAATGGAGTGCGCTTGCCGCCCTGCTGAGTGTTGGGACGCTATGGCCTCTGCTGTTGGCACCTCTGGCTGGCCGTGGTGCTGCGCTGTTGCTGCTGGTCACCACCCCTTATGCGAGACCCGACGGTATCGCCCGTGGCATGTTGCCCTGGCTACAGCGCCAACATGCACTCTGGGTGTGTGCGGCAGTAATCCTGCTGCTGGGCCTGTTCAGCCTGTGGTTGCCGCTGTGCCTGCTGCTCGCCGGAGCCGGGCTCAGATGGCTGATGCTGCGCCGCTTGGGTGGCACCACCGGTGATACGGCTGGCGCCTCGATCGAGTTGATCGAAACCCTGTTGCTGGTGCTGGCGGTGATGATTGGCAGCGGGGGTGGTGGTTAATTACTGCTCTGGCGTATAGTCTTGTAGAAGCCCCCAAGCGAGCAGGGAAGATGCTGTGAGAAAGCCCTTTTCCATTCCGATGCTGCGGTACGTGATGCTGTCGACGGTCATGCTGTCCAGCGCCTGCATGGCGACATCCGAGAAGACCGTACGGGTCGGCGTGTATGAAAACGAGCCCAAAATCATGCCCGCAGCGGATGGTCAGCCCAGTGGTCTGCTGGGTGATCTGCTACAGGTCATTGCCGAACATGAAGGCTGGCAACTGGAGCCGGTACGCTGTGAATGGCAGCACTGTCTGAGCCTGCTGGCACAGGGCGAGATCGACCTGATGCCGGATGTGGCCAGCAGCCCGGCGCGGCTGGAGCTGTACGACTTTCATCAGGTGCCGGCGCTGCACAGCTGGTCTCAGCTGTTCAGCCGGCCCGGCAGTAATATCCACTCGCCATTGGATCTGGATCGAAAGCGGGTCGCAATTCTGGCCGATGGTGTCCAGCACGAATACCTGCAGCAGTTGATGGACGGGTTTGATATCAGTCCTCGCATCATGCCGGTGAGCACCCTGCAGGAAACTTTACAGGAGTTGCAGCAGGGCTATGTGGACCTGGCGGTCAGTAACCATCTGTACGGCAACTATCACGCCGCTGAATACGGCATCATCCCGACCTCAATTGTGTTTCAGCCCAGTCGGCTTTACTACGCGGCTCCGCTCGGGCAGGGATATGAGTTGCAGTCACGGATCGACTACTGGCTGCAGCGCTGGCGTGATGATGCTGACTCCCCCTACTACAGCTTGATGAAGCGCTGGGGCGGCGAAACCCCAGCGGCACTGGTGCCTCCTGCTCTGGTGTGGGGGCTGTCGGTTTCTGCCCTGCTGCTGTTGCTGGCGCTGGCATTTGTGTGGCTGCTGCAGCGACAGGTGCAGGCGCGTACTCGCGCACTTGAGGCAAATGAAGCTCACTTGAGTGATATTCTGGCCAATATTCAGGCGTTCATTTACCACAAGGATACGGAATACCGTTACCAGTATGTCAACGCTGCACTGTGCCGTTTCCTTGGTCGCACTTCGGACCAGCTGACCGGTGCCAGTGATGCTGATTTCTTCGACCCCGAAACCGTACAGGATATCCGCCAGGCGGACCGACAGGTCATTGAGCAAGGCAAGCGTGTGCTGGTTGAGGAGGTGATCACGCCGGCCGATTCAACCCAGCCCCGCGTGCTGATGACGGTCAAAATGCCGCTGTTGGATGCCAAAGGAAAGGTACGCGGGTTGTGTGGCGTATCCACCGATATCACTGAACAGCGTCAGCATCAGCAACAACTGCACCAGCTGTCCCATTTTGACCCGCTGACCGGACTGCCCAATCGGCGCCAGCTGCAGGAGCGGCTCAAAGTGGCGCTTATGGCGGCAGAGCCCAATGGTCAGGAAGGGGCGATCCTGTTTATCGACCTGGATAACTTCCGTGATCTGAACGATGACCAGGGCCATGAGGTGGGTGACCAGCTGTTGCAGGCCGTGGCGGCGCGACTCAACCAGTTGCCGCTGGAACATTTTATGCAGGCCCGCTTTGGTGGTGATGAATTTATTCTGCTGCTGGAAGGGCTGAGCCCCTTCCGGGATCGGGCCTTGGTTCAGGTGGAACAGCATGTCAATACGGTACTGCAGGCACTGAGCGAGCCCTTTGAGCTGGATGATGACAACATCCATACCGGCACCGCGAGTATCGGTGTGGCCATGTTCTCTGATGCTCCCAGTGATATTCGGGAGTTGATCAAAAAGGCCGAGTTGGCGATGTATGCAGCCAAAAGTGCCGGTCGCAGCGGCTTCAGCTTTTTCGACCCCTCCATGCAGGCGCAGGTGCGGCTCAGAGCCGAGCTGGAAGCCGGCCTGCGCCGCGGGCTGGAGCAGGATGAATTCCGACTCTGGTATCAGCCTCAATTCAATCTGGACGGCAAGTTGATCGGTCTGGAAGCGCTGGTGCGCTGGAAGCATCCCGAGCAGGGCATGGTTTCGCCGGCCGACTTCATTCCGGTTGCTGAAACCAGCGGATTGATCCTGCCGCTGGGGCGCTGGATTCTGCGAACCGCCTGCGAGCAGCTGGTCGCCTGGCAGCAACATCCTGTACTGGCAAACGTCCGCATCGCCGTGAACATCAGCGCTCGCCAGATGCAGGATGATGGTTTTGTTGCCGAAGTATGCTCAATACTGGATAAAACCGGTGCCGATGCGGGTGCCCTTGAGCTGGAGCTGACCGAAAGCCTGCTGGTGCAGAACATGGAGCAGACCATCGAGAAGATGCAGGCACTTCGTCAGCGCGGCGTTCATTTCGCCCTGGATGATTTTGGTACTGGCTACTCCTCCATGAGCTATCTCAAACGCCTGCCGCTGGACAAACTGAAGATTGATCAAAGCTTTGTGCGTGACCTGATGACGGATCCCAACGATGCCGCTATTATCCGTACCATTGTGGCGCTGGGCCAAAGCCTGGATCTGTCCGTTGTGGCAGAAGGGGTCGAAACGGATGAGCAGAAACAGGCCCTTGTGACCTCGGGTTGCCGCGGCTTTCAGGGCTATCTGTTCAGTCGACCGGGCTCGGCACAGGAGCTGGAGCACAGTATAAATGGACAGACATGACCCGTTGCAGGATGCATTTTTTACCCGCCTTTTTCATGGTGTGAGTGATGCGATTTATGTGATCGACCCCGGCAGCTCATCGATTCTTGCGGCGAATGAGGCGGGCTGTCGAGCCTTGGGCATGAGTGCAGAAGAACTGATTGACCAAAGCGTACTGAGCCTCAACCAGGATGTAACCGGCCCCAACCAGTGGCGTGAAATATCAGCCGCCATCATCGCCGCGGGCAACTACACCTTCATGGGACGGCATGTACGCAAGGATGGTACCGACTTCCCGGTGGAAGTGGTCACTGATTACCTTGAGTATCAGGGACGCGGCTATCTGGTTTCGGTGGCACGCGATCTGAGCGAGCATCACCGACATCGTGAATATCTGACCGATGATGAGTTGATTCGTACGCTGTTGCTGAATGAGTCCAGCGACGGCCTGTGGGACTGGAACCTGCAGGACCATAGCCTCTTTCTGAGCCCGCAGTGGTTCCGCATGCTGGGGTATGGTCCGAATGAGATCAGCTCACCCACTCTTGATACCTGGCGCAACTCGTTACACCCGGATGATCTGGAGCGGGTCATCGCGCTGCTGCAGGATCATCTGCAGGGCAATACATCGCGCTATGAAGCCAAATATCGTTTGCGCAGCCGTGACGGACACTACCTTTGGGTGCATGACCGAGGGATGGTGGCACAGCACGATATGGACGGTCGTCCGCAACGCGTAATAGGCCTTGTGCTGGACATCACCGAAT
>Ga0209345_10001798_pt1 | contig 24818 bp, 25 predicted proteins | sample Cruoilmetagenom7_FD_187294 | JGI IMG/M metagenome (GOLD analysis project Ga0209345, IMG submission 187294) | Oil polluted marine microbial communities from Coal Oil Point, Santa Barbara, California, USA - Sample 7 (SPAdes) (version 2) | ecosystem: Environmental > Aquatic > Marine > Oil seeps ...
CGCCTCTCAGTTTGTCATCAACCCCTATGGCAGCAGCCTCTTTTGTACAGGGATGTGACATAAGGCATTCTTCTACTTCTGATGACCAAACTAATTCACCACCTACTTTGATCATATCTTTTGTTCTGTCCAGGATATAAAGATTTCCCAGCTCATCTTTTTTCCCAAGATCTCCTGTTTTAAACCAGCCGTTCAACATAGCTTCATTAGTTAATTCAGGCTCATTATAATATTCTACGAATATTCCAGTTCCTTTTGCCACTATTTCACCCATTTTATCAGCTTTTAACAGTGCACCTTTTTGGTCTATGATCTCTAATGTTATATTTTTATATGGTTTTCCCACGGAATCTAAATTTGTTGTTGAACCTACTGTTGTTGGAGGGATTACTTCAGTCATCCCCCATCCATTGAGAATATGACCATTCGGGAAAAAATGGCGAAACTTTGCTATTATTTGTGTAGAAAATTGAGCGCCAAAAACAGCAGCATATTTAATGGAGTCTAAATTGAAACTATTGATATTTTTAAGTTCTATAATAGCATAAAACATTGATGGTACAATCCAGAACAGTGTAACATTCCTCTTTTCTATTAATTGGACGAAATCGAGAGGTGAAAATCTTCTCATAATGGCTGTGCTAATCCCTTCTTTTATAGCCAGCATGGGGAAAAGTATCCCTCCAGAATGGGACATTGGAATGGCTGTTATTACTCGGTCTTTTTCACTAATGTCTAAAAAATATTTAGAGGCAGATGCGCCCATATATATATGCTTATGATTCCACACTACCCCTTTGGGGGCGCCAGTGCTTCCAGATGTGTAAAATATAGTTGAATAGGATCTTTTATCTATTGCAGCTTTTTTAAAAAAATTGTCTGAGGAGTTTATCAGTTTCCAGAAGGAGATGTAGTAGGGGGAATCTTCTATCGTAATTATATTTTCTAATGATTTTGTTTTGTTTTTTATCTCATCTAAGCTTGCTCTGGAAGTTGTTGTTGTTATTATAACTTTAATATCACAATGATTAGTGATATTTATTAATTCATTTTTTTGTAAAAAAAAATCCATAGGGACTATTATAATCCCTGTAATATATGATGACAGGTATGAATAGAAATATTCGGAACAATTAGGCAGATAAACACCCAGTTTGTCTCCCTTTTTTAGTCCCAGCTTTATCAAGGCATTGGCAAGGCGGAAAGTATTACTTTTTAATGTAGAGAAATCTACTTTCATATTTTGATTATCGTCAAATATAGCTGTTTTATTACCATATTTTTCAGCTGCAGCAACAAGCAGGTCATATACGTTTATATCATCCATAAATAGAACTCCTATCAGTTAAACTTTAATATCTTGTAAGATATTAGGATTGATGAGCGTAGCATATCTCTTATTAAATTCAAGTGCAAAGTCCAATTTTGAAGGCCTGCTTTAAAATATCTCCTTGTTTTAACCTAATAGAGGATTTATTTTGACAAAATATTGCAGGTCATAAAATTTGTGAAAATAATTAAAGTGTAAATTATGATAGATAGGAATAAAATTGAAATACTTTTTTGTTCTATTATACCATTTTTTTATCATTGATTATTTTTCATTTTATCTGGTAGAATATATAACTTAACGTTAGTATAATTATAGGGAGGGTTTTATGTTTAAACTGAAGAGGGGTGATACGGCGCTGGTTCTGGTGGATTTTCAGGAAAAATTAGCAGCTGCAATGGACACATTCCTTTTAGAGGAGACTTTAGCCTATACGATAAAACTTGTAAAAGGATTTAATATTTTAGACATACCTATTTATTTCACACAACAGTATACAAAGGGTTTGGGTGAAACAGTCGCTCCTCTGTCCGAATTTTTAAGTAACAGCTGTGTTGAGAAATTGACGTTTTCCTGTTGTGGTGTCCCTGAATTTAAGGAAAGATTACAAAAAAATTGCATTAAAAATGTTGTAATTGCTGGCATGGAGGCTCATATATGTGTATTACAAACAGTCTTGGATCTTATTGATTTAGGTTTTAATGTGCATGTAGCCTCTGATGCAGTGATTTCCAGATATAAAAAGGATTATGATATAGCTCTCAGCCTTGTGAGGCAGGCAGGAGCCACGGTTTCCTGTGTTGAAACCATTTTATTCCAGCTTTTAGAAAAGGCCGGCGGCGAGGAATTTAAAGCTATATCCCAATTGATCAGGTGAGTTAGTATTGATGAAAAAATTTAGCTATCTATTTCTTATTTTTTTTATGATGGTTATTTTGATTGTCTATTTTAGCGTATATAGAAGGGTTAATTTGTATTATGTAAATGATGCTGGGGAATTACAATCCTTTAGAACTGAAAAGATTGTTTTCCCATTAAATAAAGCAAAAGCAGCTCGAAAAATTTTAGAAATGCTTACCGAATCTGGATATATGGATAGTTTTAATTTGGAAATAGCTGATTACATGAAGGTAAAAAAGGTGGAAGTTGAAAGAAACCATTGTGTAATTACTGCTGAGTGGGGTAATGTAGGAGGCAATAAGAGCAGTTTTTCTGAAAATATGGGTCTACTGATTATTTTTAAAAGCATCAATGATTTTAATAAAAATATTGATACTTTCCGATTTGTGCATATTAATAAAAATCCATTTAAGCATATATCAACAGATTTTTGGATTAAATTAGATAATAATAACTTAATAATAGCGGGATAAATTTTATAAGGGGCTTATATTTATGAGGAAAGACGGAAGAAAAAACGATGAGATGAGATTGATCAAACTCACAAAAGATTATATCAAACATCCGGAAGGCTCTGTTCTAATAGAATTCGGAGATACCAAGGTGATTTGTAACGCTTCTGTTACAGAGGGAGTTCCTCTATTTCTGAAGGGGCGCAACAAGGGATGGGTTACTGCAGAATATTCTATGTTGCCGCGTGCCACTGAAACTAGAAATTTTAGGGAGTCTCAGAAAGGGAAATTAAGTGGAAGAACCCAGGAAATTTCAAGATTGATAGGACGCAGCTTGAGGTCAATCATTGATATGAATATTTTGGGGGAAAGGACTATTTTAATTGACTGTGATGTTATCCAGGCTGACGGAGGCACAAGGACAGCTTCCATTACAGGAGGATATTTGGCGATGTCATTAGCTGTCAAATGGCTTATGAATCATGGGCATATAGAAAATTATCCTATAAAAGGCTATGTCTGTGCAGTAAGCGCCGGGGTTGTTGGTTCTTCAATTGTTCTTGATTTAAATTATGAGGAGGATGCTCAGGCTGGAGTTGACCTTAATATTGTTGGGACCTCAGATAACAAGATCATTGAGTTGCAAGGGACAGCAGAGAAAAGCCCCTTTGAAAGGAAAGAACTTCTCGAAATGATTGATATGGGTTTTAAGGGGATCAGCACAATATATGAGGCTCAGAAAAATTTGTTGGAAGGATGCTGTTGACCATATATGCGGCGACAAAAAATATAAATAAAATAAAGGAGATAGGTAATATTCTGTGCAGATATAGAGTAGTTTCTGCTTATGACCTTGTGGGAGCTGGTGTGAACATCATTGAGAGTGGGGCAACTTTTGAAGATAATGCAAGGCTTAAAGCGGCTGCGATATCTTCTATGATCCCAGGTATGGTTATTGCGGATGATTCTGGCCTTGAGGTTAGCTCGCTTGGGGGGAGGCCTGGCATTCATTCGTCACGTTTTGCCGGTGAAAATGCCAGTGATGAAGATAATATGATAAAATTGCTAAAAGAACTTGAAGGGATGAGGGGTTATCAACGTAAAGCTAAATTTATATGTGTTATTGCACTGGCTGAGCACGGTAAAATTCTTCAACTATTTAGAGGGGAATATGAAGGTAATATTGGATATGTTCCAAAAGGTGAAAAAGGTTTTGGATACGATCCTCTTTTTGTTATACATAATGGTAAAACTTTTGCTGAACTTTCCCGCAAGGAGAAAAATTGTATGAGTCACCGCTTTAAAGCCTTAGAAATGTTAAAGTCTTATTTGAATAAAAATATAGTATAGGTATAGGTAAACAATATGAATAGTGTATATTTAATAGGGTTTATGGGAACAGGCAAATCAACGGTAGGGCATTTGCTTGCTAAAGAATTGAATAGAACTTTTATTGACACGGATGAGTTGATTGTAGAAAAAGCTGGCATGGAAATTACAGAAATATTTAAAAAACAGGGCGAGGATTATTTTAGGGCACTTGAAGAGGTTATATTAAAACAGATTATTTCGAGGGATGATCTCGTTGTATCTACTGGTGGAGGGGTTATTGTCAATCCTGGCAATATTGAAATAATGCATAATAGCGGGATATTGATAACATTAATCGCTGCGCCTGAAATCATTTATGAAAGAGTAAAGGATTATAACGATAGACCATTGTTGGACGTTGATAATCCTATTGAAGAGATTAAGACACTTCTCTTTTCAAGGGCATCTTATTATATAAAGAGCGATTATATAGTAGACACCTCTAGTATTACTCCTAAGGAGACAGTACAGGAGATTATCGGGTATATAAGTGACTAATAAGGTTACTGTAACATTAAAAAAATTAGTGGATGATTCATACCCAATATTCCTGGGTAGTGAATACATTAAGACCGTGTTTGATAACTTTAGTGATCAGACTGCTTGTTTTATTGTGGATAGCTTTATATATGAGCATTATTATAAGTTGTTTAAAGATAAAAAATGCTTTGTTTACAATGCTTCGGAAGAAAATAAAAATATAGAAAATGTTGTAAAAATTATAGATTTTTTTATAGAACAGAATAGTTTGAGAGATGATGTAGCTGTTGTGGTTGGAGGTGGGATTACAGGTGATGTTGGAGCGCTTGCTGCCTCTTTATATATGAGGGGGATAAAATATTATAATGTGCCAACCACATTTCTTTCAATGGTTGACAGTAGCGTGGGAGGTAAAACCGGGGTAAATCGTAATAACATAAAAAATACTATAGGAACATTTTACCAGCCTCAGGCTGTTTATATAGATCTGGATTTCCTGACTACTTTGAGCAAGCTGGATTACAGAAATGGTATAGCTGAAGTTATAAAATATGCTGTTATGTTTGACAGAGAATTCTTTTCTCTGCTTCTTGATAATGCGCAAAAGTTGCTAGATAGAGATAAACCATTACTCAACGTAGTTATTAAAAAATGTATAGAACATAAGTCTTATGTTGTGTCACAGGATGAGAAAGAAAAAGGAGCAAGAAGGTTTCTTAATCTCGGGCATACGTTTGGTCATGCAATTGAGGTGGATTCAGGCTATGAAATAAAACATGGATTTGCAATCGCAACGGGGATGTATTTGGAAATGTTATTCGGATACACATTGCAAAAAGTGAAGAAGAGTTCGGTTATTCGCATAAGAGAAATATTGAAGAAATATAATTTTTCGACAGAATATGAGATAAGAGATACCGAACGGTTTTATAAAGCGCTTTTACAGGATAAAAAAGCTGGCAAAAGCGGTCTTGTAATAAGTATAGCTGCTCAGCTAGGTATGCCCGAGTTGCTTACAGAGGTTTCTATTTTACAACTCCAAAATTTCTTTTCAAAGAAAATTATTATATGAATATATATTGATAGATGGTGTTGCTATGAATATAGGGTTAGAAGATAACGAAAGGAATGTATATTTAAGGGATATTGAGTATTTTTCTGAGCTATTTGATAAAGATTCATCCTCAATGCTCTTTATGCCTATGGCTTATGCTTATCTGAAACTTGGGAAATATGATGAAGTGATAAGTACATGTGAAAAAGGTTTAGAACATCATTCAGATTATATCCCAGCCACATGTCTTTTAGCGGAGGCTTTTATTGGAAAAGGTATGCTTGAGGAAGCCAAAGCCCTTCTTGTTGGAACAGTTGAAGTTTCGCCTTATAATTATAGGGCGAAAAAGTTATTGGGTGACATACTCAAGGATGAAGGTGATATGGAGGAAGCATTGGCATATTATAGAGCTGCACAGAAGCTAAATCCCGAAAATGAACAGTTAAATACCAACCTTACAGAGATAGAAGAAACTTTTAAAAACCTTTCTTTGGAAGGTGAGGGGGGAGATGTTATAAATGATGAGCTTGATGATCAACTTGATAAAGCAATGGATGGGATTTTAGATAATATAAAAGATAAAAACAGTGAAACAGAAAGAGTAGATGATGAGGTTTTGGAACTCCAGGGTCCTCTACTGTACGATAAACAGGTTGTACCAGATAAAGAAAAAAATCTGTTTAAACAATCAGAAACAGTGGAAAATGAAATAGTGTTAGATAAATTGTCTGACAATATTTCTTTTCAGGATATATTGTTGGACAACGGTAAAGGCATGAGAAATAGATTTAAAAAGAAGGATAGGGAAAAACTGATTGTTAGTGACAATAATAAAGTAGCAGAAGTTTTAACCCAATGGTTACAAAAGATTGATTCTATGAAAAATAATTGATTTGAGGGTTTTGTGTATGAAAATATTAATATTGAATGGTCCAAACATAAATTTGCTTGGTGTGAGAGAAAAAGAACACTATGGAACAATAAATTACCATCAATTAATAGAAAAAATTCATTCTCATTGCGAGGGGAAAGATATTATCCTTGATTTTTTTCAATCCAATAGCGAGGGCGCATTAATTGATAAAATTCAAACATCAATAAATAGTGATGCGATAGTGATCAATGGAGGTGCATATACTCATACCAGTATTGCTATCAGGGATGCGCTGCTTGCAGTAAACATCCCTTTTATTGAAGTCCATTTATCAAATACATCTGGCAGAGAAGATTTCAGACACCACTCCTATTTTTCTGATGTTGCTGACGGGGTAATTACAGGGTTAGGCCCCCATTCTTATCTCTTAGCAATCGATTATTTTTATAGTGCATTAAAATGAATGCACTCGGAAATTTTAGAAAAATTTTACAGCAGAAATCCCTTTTCCCTTATTTGCTTACCGGCTTGTCTGATATATACTATACATCAGGATTTACTGGGTCTTCTGCGTATATATTAATTGATCATGATAACAATTATTTTATCACAGATGGTAGATATAAAGATCAGTATTTTAAAGAAGTCCCCTCGAATTTTGAACTGAAAATTGTCAGTAATTATAACTCTTATATAAGAGATTGCAGTAATAGTTATGGTAAGATTTGGGTAAATGATAGTTGTTCCCTTAATGTGTTTAGGTTACTAAAAGATAAAGGTGAAGTGTTTGTTGATATTGAAAATATTCCTTCGTTGATGAGACAGGTGAAAACTCCAGAGGAAACTGATAAAATGAAAGAAGCTTATTTTATTGCTGGGGAATCCTTTAAAAAAACTATCGCAGATATTAATTATACTGAAACAGAGTCAAAATGGGCGGCGACATTGGAATACAACATGAAAATTGCTGGTGCATCAAACCCAAGTTTTGATACCATCGTTGCTTCCGGAGAAAGAAGTGCTATGCCTCATGGGAAAGCATCCGATAAAATAATAGATAAAAATAATTCGGTGGTGGTTGATTTTGGGGCCAAAAGAAATTATTGTAGTGATATTACCAGGGTGATATATAATGGGAATGATAAAAAAATAATAGATATAGTAAATATAGTCAAAGATGCTTTAAATATGGCTGTTGATTATATCAAGCCAGGTGTAGTATGCCACGAGGTTGATGCTGTTGCTAGACATTTTATTGCTGATAAAGGGTATGGTAATTTTTTTAACCATGGATTAGGCCATGGTGTTGGCATAGATGTTCATGAAAAACCATACTTCAACCCATTTGATCCAACTGTTCTTCAGCCTGGGATGGTATTAACGGTGGAACCTGGCATATATATCCCGGGTGAGTTTGGTATAAGACTTGAGGATACAGTGCTTGTTGAAGAAAATAGTTGTCAAGTTATAAGCAATGTGTTAAGCAGTTATCTTTACAAAATATAGCAGTTAATATATTGCACATTAATAATGCAAGGGATATAAAGATGATTACTCCGAATCAGTTTAGAAAAGGAAGCAAGGTTGAAGTAAATGGAGAACCTTTTTCCGTTGTAGAATATTTACATGTCAAGATGGGCCGTGGGGGAGCTAATGTGAGAACAAAGTTAAAAAGCCTTCTAAGCGGGAATGTTCTTGAGGTCACTTTTAAATCAGGTGAGAAGATAAAACAGCCTGATTTTGAAGAAAAAGTGATGGAGTATCTATATAAGGATAGTGATAATTGTTTTTTTATGGATACGCAGACATATGAACAGATTGCTGTAGAGAAAGAGACACTTGGTGAACAGGTTCTGTTTATGCCGGAAAATATTCAGATAAAGGTATTGGTGTTTAACAATAATCCTGTAGGGGTAGAATTACCAAATTTTATTGATGCTGCCATTATAAAGACAAGCCCTGGATTGAAAGGGGACACGGTAGGCGGGGCTACTAAAGATGCTCTTCTTGACACAGGGGCTAAGATACAGGTCCCTTTATTTATATCAGAAGGCGATGTTGTCAGGGTTGACACCAGGCAGGGGATCTACATGGAAAGGGTAAGGTCTTCATAGAAAGTAAAATTAGGGGGAAAAATGGAGTTAAAAGATATTAAAGATTTATTAAGATTCGTGGCTAAATTAGATATTAAAGATTTTGAATTGGAAGACGGAGATATGAGGCTGCATGTCTCAAAACCTGGCATAAAAAATATTCCTAAGGTAGCTAGCTCTGGAGCTTTGGCAGAGGGTTCTTCAGCCTTAGACGGAATTAAAGAAGATAACCAGGAGGATGCAGTTGATGAAAATATTTCTGGGATAATTGCGCCTATCGTTGGCACTTTTTATGAGGCATCATCACCTACCTCAGATCCTTTTGTGAGAGAAGGGGATAGTGTGAAAAAGGGGCACACCTTGTGCATAATAGAAGCGATGAAGATAATGAATGAAATTGAAGCGGAGTACGATTGTAAAGTCATAAAAATACTTGGTGTTAATGGTCAACCCGTAGAATATGGTGAAAGAATATTTAATGTAGAACCATTATAAAATTTTTGGTTATTTGAATCTAAAAATGTGTTGTCAGCTAGCAAAGCTGAGATAATGCATAAATAATTTTGTTTAAAGTAGGTGATGTTAATGTTTGATAAGGTTTTAGTCGCTAACAGGGGTGAAATTGCTCTCAGAGTTATCAGAGCATGCAAAGAACTTGGTATAAAGACTGTTGCTGTTTATTCTGATGCTGACAAAGAGTCCTTACCTGTGGCATTTGCAGATGAGTCTGTATGTATAGGGCCATATAATGCGAACTTAAGTTATCTAAATATTAAAAATATAATCTCTGCAGCTGAAATCGCTAATGTAGATGCTATCCACCCTGGGTATGGATTTTTAGCAGAAAATAGGTATTTTTTAAAAATTTGTGAGGATTGTGGTTTTAAGTTTATAGGTCCAAAAGCTGAACATCTGGAATTGATGGGACATAAATCTATGGCTAAGGAAACCATGAAGAAGTTAAATGTCCCTACAGTCCCTGGGAGCGTGGGCTCTGTAGCGGATATAACTGAAGCTTTAAACGTCTGCGCAGAAATAGGATTTCCCGTAATGATAAAAGCAACTGAAGGTGGTGGAGGCAAAGGGTTGCGGGTTGCTACTGATCAAAAAAGTTTTATCAATAATTTCAATATGGCAAAGCTAGAGTCTAAGAAAGCTTTTGGAAGCGATGAAGTGTATATCGAAAAATACATAGAAAATCCAAGGCACATTGAGGTTCAGGTTTTTGGCGATAGTTATGGCAATGCAATCCATCTTTTTGAAAGGGAGTGTTCTATTCAAAGAAAACATCAAAAAGTGCTGGAGGAAGCACCCAGTATTTTTATTGATGATAAACTGAGATCGCGTATGGGGGAAGCATCAACCAGGGTTGTAAAGGAGCTGGGCTATGAAAATGCGGGAACAATAGAATATCTTGTTGACAGCCAAGGTAATTTTTATTTTATGGAGATGAACACCAGAATACAGGTGGAACACCCTGTTACAGAAATGATCACTGGGGTTGATTTAGTGAAGCTGCAAATAGAGGTTGCCTCTGGTAAAAGCCTCGGTTATACCCAACAGGATATAAAGATAAATGGACATGCTATTGAATGCAGAATCAATGCTGAAAATTCACATACATTCATGCCATCACCCGGTGAAATTAAAGGTTTTTATACGCCTGGGGGTTTTGGAGTGCGTATTGATTCAATATGTTATCAAAATTATGTTGTTTCACCATTCTATGATTCAATGGTTGCTAAATTGATTGTTCATGATATTGATAGAGCAAAAGCAATTTCTAAAATGAAAAGATCGCTGGATGAATTTATTATTGAGGGTATTGATACCACAATCCCTTTGCATAAGGCCATTTTAGAAACAGATGCGTTTATCAAGGGTGACATAAATACTGGTTTTATTGAAAGGTATATTAATCTATGAAATATCTAGCTACTTTTATTATATTTATAATGAGTTGTAGCTATTTGACAAATGCTCATCCAGCTAATAATGATGCTAGCATTTATTCCAATTTTTTAAAAGCTTCTTATTTATACAACAGTGGTGATCTAAAAGCTTCTTTAGATATATTTTTACAGCTGAAAGATTTGTTAGATGATGAATATCTTTATATTATGCTATCTGAAGTGTATACCAAAATGGGGCGTGTTGACAAAGCTGCCTACGTGCTGGAGGAAGCAATAAATAATGATGAAATTACTAAAAGTGATTTATTGTATTATAAGGCAGGACTGATTTATGCAAAGTTTTTTAAAAATTGTGATAAGGCAATATCCTATATGGAAAGAGCTACAAAATACGAGAATGAAGTAAATGGTCTAGAAACATTAGCTGTATGTTTTGAAGATAAAAGTGACTATGCCTCAGCAGTAGGTACATACGATAAACTTATCAAAGTATATGATTCTCCGGAATATCATTATAATAAAGGTAAACTATTGACTAAACTTGGGTTGCTTGAAAGGAGCAAACAGGAATACCTTGTAGCTGTTAAAATGAATAATCATTTGCGTTCAATGTTAAATTTAGCAGAAATTTATATAGCAGAAAAGCATCTTAAAGAAGCTATTGACATTTTGGAAAAAACCCGGTTATTCCACGGGAATATATTGGTGGCTGAAGAGAGACTGGCAGAATTGTACAGGGAAGAAGGGAGTCTGAATAAAGCCATTGAATTATTTGAATCTGTCTTAGATGATATTGAGGGGAAGCAAAAAAGCTTTGTTTTGAAACAGCTGGGTTTAATATATTTGGAAATGAAAAAATATGAGGATGCAAAAAGATACTTTATAGAAGCTGTCAAAGAAGATAGGCTTGATTACCAAATTTTGTATTTTGCGGGTTATACCAGTGAATTGATGGGTGAACTAAAAGAAGCTGAAAACTATTATAATGAGATTTTGTTGACTAGGGAGGATTTTACACAGGTTATTAAAAGACTGGCTATAGTTTATCTGGGAGAAAAAGAATTTGAAAAATCGATAGCAACCATAGACAGTATAGCAGATGACAAGAAAGATCTTGAGTATTTTCGTATAAAAGCTGCCATCTACCTAGATCAGGAATTATTAGATAAGTCTCTGTCTATCTTAAATGAGGGACTTCTGTTGTTCCAGAATAGTGAGGACTTGTTAATGGATCAGGCGATCATTTATGAAAAGCTTGAAAATTATGATAGGTCTATTGAATCTTTAAAATCTGTACTTGACCTTAATTCTGAAAATTATTCTGCGCTAAATTTTTTAGGTTATCTTTATGCTGATCTTGATATGAATCTTGATGAGGCCTATTCTTTTATCGATAAGGCACTAAAAAATGAACCTGATAGCGCTGCCTATATCGATAGTATGGCATGGGTGCTTTACCGTCTAAAACGCTATAAAGAAGCATATAATTATCAGAAAAAGGCATTAAAAATGTTCCCGGATGAAATAGAGTTTATAAAACACATGGAAGCTATTCTTAAGGCGATGAATTCTGGGAAAACTATAGATGAAGTCATTAACAAAATGTAAATTCATCCCTCTCTTTTTTGTATTAATTTCCTGCGTCATAAGATATAATCAGTCAGCTTTTCTTGACAATTTTCAGATCATCGATAAGGTTATAAAAAACAATGTAGTCTCCTGTTTATACAGGAGAAATGTAGCAATTTCCTTAAAAAATAATTATCATGGTTATAGATATAAATTCAGGGGATTGCTGGATAGTAGGTGTGAGGAAGGTTTTATCGTTAATATACTGGGGGCGTTTAATCAAGTTGTAGCTAAGGTTATAGTAGAACCTGAAAATGTAATGGTGATAAATAATAAGAGAAACGTGTCCACATCCAGGATATATTCATATCTTGAAAGAGAAAATATAGGTGAACTAATAGATTTATTATCTTTTCCCTATATACTTCCAGATAAAAGTTATAGAGTTTCTAAACTAAAAGGTGGCTATCTTTTAGCAAAAGATAAAACCAAGATTACTGTCAATTCCCAATATAACATAGTAAAGATAGGAGTAGATGGAAAGAAGATTAGTTATCAATATCGCAATAATAATATCAATCGTATAAGTTATAAAGATATTAACTCAGAAGTTAATGTGGATTTTCTATGATATGAAAAGATTGCTAAGTTATATCCAACCCAGCTATGCTAAAATTAATCTATTTTTATATATTCTCAACAAAAGAGGTGATGGTTACCATAATATTTATACTCTTTTTAGTAAAATAACCCTTTGTGATTATATAATTTTAGAAAAATCTGACACGTTTAAAATTATTTGTAATATGCCTGATGTCCCTATAGACGAGAGAAATTTAATATACAAAACGTATAATATCCTTTCAAAGAGATATGGGTTGAAAGATTATTATAAGGTATATTTAATTAAAAATATCCCAACAGGCAGTGGATTAGGAGGTGGCAGCAGTAATGCAGCCACATTTCTGAATATGATTTGTTCATATGAAGAGCTGGTGCTCTCTTTGGAAGAAAAGGCTGATATTTTATCATTGTTAGGATCAGACACATCATTTTTCTTATATGACAATCCGATGATTGGATGTGGGAAGGGAGAGAAATTATATAATGCGTTCAAACTCCCATTTTTTTATATATTATTGGTTATCCCCCCTACATCAATAAGCACATCTCTTATTTATAATGATAGGGATTTGACATTGACACCAGAGGCATCATCGGTTAAAATCCATGATTTGAGAGGCATCTGTGATGTTGTTAAATATATGTACAATGGATTTGAGGATATTGTGTATCAAAAATACCCTTTTATATTGGCAATAAAAGAAAGCATGGAGTATTTGGGAGCCAGGAAAGCTATGTTAAGCGGGACAGGGTCTGCAGTTTTTGGTGTGTTTAGTTCCAGGCAATTGATAGAGAAAGCTTTTTATTATATGAGCTTGAAATTTAGAGGATCAAGAATATACACGTTGATTAATATTTAAAAAGGAGAATATAAGTGGCTGTGGATATGGATTTTTTAGTTTTCAGCGGTAATTCTAATGCGGCATTGGCAGAAGGTATAGTAAAGAAATTAGGGATGAGGCTGGGTTATGCCACAGTAAAAAAATTTAGTGATGGTGAAATCTATACAAAAATAACAGAAAGTGTTAGAGGAAGGGATGTTTTTATTGTGCAATCAACAAATAGCCCTGCTGATGTTCATTTGATGGAAATGATGATAATGATGGATGCATTGACAAGGGCCTCTGCCAACACTATCACTGGCATAATGCCGTATTTTGGTTATGGCAGGCAAGACAGAACAGTGGAGCCTAGAATGGCAATAACAGCAAAACTCGTTGCAAATCTACTCACAATCGCTGGAATGGATAGATTGGTTACTATGGATTTACATGCTGGACAGATCCAGGGGTTTTTTGATATACCCGTTGACAACCTTTATGCTACCCCTATCTTTACAAAATATTTTTTTGACCAGAAAATACGTGGAGATGATTTTGTAGTGGTATCCCCTGATGCAGGTGGTGTTACAAGGGCAAGAGCCTATGCTAAAATACTGGAATGCTCACTTGCTTTTATAGATAAAAGAAGAACAGGCCCAAATGTAGCTAAAGCTATGAATGTAGTGGGCAGTGTGAAGGGGAAACATGTATTAATTATTGACGATATAGTTGATACTGCGGGGACCCTTATAGAGGCTGCAAAGGTTATTCTGGATAAAGGTGCTTTGTCGGTAAGAACAGCCATTACACATGGGGTCCTTAGCGGACCTGCAATAGAGCGTATTTTGAAAAGTGAGCTAAAGGAAGTTATTATTACCAATAGTATTGAAGTGACAAAAGATAAGTTATCTATTTCCAAAATTAAAATTTTAGATGTAGATGATCTTTTTGCCGAAGCTATAATAAGAATTCATAAGAAAGAGAGTATAACATCACTTTTTGCTGAAAATGAATAAATGGATAACCTTTTTTTAATCGTTGGGCTTGGCAATCCCGGTAGATCATATAAAAATAATAGGCACAATATAGGATTTAAAGTTATAGACGCTTTATCCAATATATATTCTTTCTCTTTTAGAAAGAAATACAAGGGGTTGATTTCAGATAAAGTTATAGGAAATCTTCATTATTATTTTTTAAAACCACTAACGTTTATGAATTTAAGCGGGATTTCTGTTGCTAGGGTTACAGAATTTTACAAAATGGTCCCTGCCCAGACTTTGGTTATTCATGATGATGTTGATCTAAATTTTGGTTCTATAAGGTTTAAAACGGGTGGTTCTGCAGGAGGTCATAATGGTGTTGGTTCGATCATTGAATCATTAAAAACTAAGGATTTCCTCCGTTTAAAGTTGGGGGTTGGAGAGTCTGATAAAAATATGTCAGACTACGTATTAGGAGATTTTGATAAGACAGAAGAAAAAGAGTTAGATGATTTTATAAGACTTGCATCAGATGCAATGGTTTGCTTTATAAAAGAAGGTATCAAGTCAGCAATGAATAAATATAATAATAAAACAATAATGAAAGATGAGGGGGTAAAATGCAAACACTAACATATGTCCCACCCGTTATAGGTGTAATAGGATTATTAATTGCTTTTTTTATCTATATCTCGGTTAAAAAACAACCTGTGGGAACAGATAAAATGAAGGATATTGCTGGTATGATCCACGAAGGCGCTATGACTTTTTTGTTTAGAGAATACAAAGTATTAGCAATTTTTGTGGTTGTTGTCTTTATCTTAATGGTGCTGTTTAAAGATCTGGGGATTTATACTGCTGTTGCTTTCTTAAGCGGTGCTATCTGTTCTATCTTTGCAGGATTTTTTGGCATGAAATCTGCTGTTATAGCCAATGTGAGAACATGTGAAGCAGCAAGACAAAAAGGTATGAATGCTGCTTTATTGGTTTCTTATAATGGTGGAGCAGTTATGGGATTATCCGTAGCAAGCCTTGGATTGCTGGGGGTAGGGGTTTTATTTGTTGTTTTTGGCGATCCTGAGCATGCTAAATACATCAATGGTTTTGCAATGGGTGCATCATCTATTGCATTGTTTGCCAGAGTTGGTGGCGGCATATATACAAAAGCAGCAGATGTAGGTGCTGATCTTGTTGGAAAAGTAGAAGCTGGGATCCCTGAGGATGATCCGAGAAATCCCGGTGTTATTGCTGACAATGTAGGTGATAATGTGGGGGATATTGCGGGTATGGGCGCAGATATTTTTGAATCATATGTGGGATCCATAATTGCAACAATAGCAATAGCAGCAACAGCAAGTGACCAAGTACTGATGAGGCTTTCAATAGTGGAAAATAGCAGATTTTATGTTATGTATCTCCCTGTAGTGCTAGCACTTATGGGGCTAATAGCTTCTCTCATAGGGATTTTTTCCATGAAGGTTCTGAAAAATATTAACCCGCAAAGTGCACTGAGATACTCCACTTTTATAGGTGCGATTGTATTTTTATTTTTAGCGTATGAGGCTATAAAATTTTTTGGTATCAACAATTCCGTTTTCTTGGCGCTTCTTCTTGGCTCGATAGCTGGTATTGTTATTGGTATTATTACTGAATATTACACATCATCAAGACCAGTTTTGCGTATAGCGGAAGCCTCAAAAACAGGGCCTGCTACCAATATAATACATGGTTTTGCAGTAGGGCTTGAAAGTACAGTTTTGCCCGTTATTATGATATGTCTGGCAATATTCATAGCAAATAGTCAGGCAGGCTTATACGGTATCGGTATCGCTGCTGTTGGTATGCTTGCAACGGTCGGCGTCACAATGACAGTGGATGCCTATGGACCTGTAGCCGATAATGCAGGAGGGATATCGGAAATGTCAGGTTTAGGACCTGATGTGAGGAAAATTACTGATAGTCTCGATGCTATTGGCAATACAACTGCCGCTGTGGGGAAGGGTTTTGCCATTGGTTCAGCAGCTTTGACTGCGCTGGCTCTTTTTGCTGCATATAGTAGTAGTGCCGGCATTAAAATTATTAATATCACTGAACCGAATGTTGTGATTGGATTATTTATCGGAGGGTTTTTGCCCTTTCTTATCGCAGCTCTTACTATGACTTCCGTTGGAAAAGCCGCTGGCAAAATGGTAGATGAAATAAGACGACAATTTAAGGAAATACCAGGACTATTGGCTGGAGACCCAAATGCTAAACCTGATTCTAAAAGATGTGTTGATATCTCTACCGCTGCAGCGCTGAAAGAGATGATATTGCCAGGTGTTATAGCTGTTTCAGCACCTATAATAGTGGGCTTTATAATCGGCAAAGAAGCCCTTGGAGGAATGCTTGCAGGCGCCACGGTGACAGGCGTGCTCCTTGCACTTTTGATGGCAAATGCAGGTGGCGCATGGGATAACGCAAAGAAATTTATAGAAAAAGGTTCTTTGGCAGGGGAAAAGAAAGGGACCGATGCACACAAAGCATCAGTTGTGGGAGACACTGTTGGAGATCCTTTCAAAGATACATGTGGACCATCTATGAATATATTGATTAAACTTATGAGCATAGTTTCTCTTGTTATCGCTCCTTTATTGTAAAGCGAGAAGAGTTATTTCTCACAAAGGGACAAAGGTACAGAAAGATAAAGAAGAGTAGAAATGACAGAGTCTGTATAAGTTTGTACAGGCAGTACGATACAAATTAAGTTAAAGAGGTTTTATGGGATTTAATTGTGGTATAATAGGTCTTCCCAATGTAGGTAAGAGTTCACTGTTTAATGCCTTAACCAGATCTGAAGTGCAAAGCAAAAATTACCCTTTTTGCACCATCGACCCTAATATAGGTCTTGTTCCAGTTCCTGATAGAAGGCTAAAGATTCTATCAGATTATATCGACCCATTAAAGACCACACCAACTACTATAGAGTTTGTAGATATTGCCGGGCTGGTAAAAGGAGCCAGTAAGGGGGAAGGATTGGGGAACCAATTTCTTTCCCACATAAGGCGAGTTGATGCTATAGCCCATGTTGTAAGATGCTTTGATAACCCTGATATTGCTCACATTGATGAAAATATTGATCCTGAAAGAGATATAGAAATAATTGAAATGGAGTTGTTGCTGGCGGATTTACAGATTTTAACAAATGCCAGAGAAAAGATTGAAAAGCAAGCAAAATTTGGCGATAAAAGCATAAAAGAAAGGTTAAATATGTTGTCTTTTCTCGTAGAAGAAGTAGGCAGAGGGACAAAATTAATTAATATTGATGATAAAAAAGTTGTAGAAGCAATGAAAGGGTACAATTTATTAACACTAAAACCCACTATGTATATAGCTAATGTAGATGAAGAAGGATTAATCAAAGAGAACCAGTATGTCAGTATCCTTAATAACGCAGCAAAAAAAGAAAACATTAGTGTAATAAAAATGTGCTGCAAATTAGAAGAGGAGCTAGCTTTTCTTGAAGAGAACGAAAGAAAAGAATTTTTGCATGAAATGGGCGTTGAGCATGCAGGTCTTGAAAGGGTCGTGACCCTGGGTTATAAGCTTGTTAACCTTATAACGTTCTTTACTGCAGGTAAAAAAGAAGTAAAGGCGTGGACTCTTAAAAAGGGTGGTTGCGCTGTGGAGGCAGCAGGGAAAATACATTCGGATATAGCTAGAGGTTTTATCAGAGCCGAGATAACGGATTTTGATATATTTTGTCACTATAAGTCTATGAATAGAATAAAAGAAGTGGGAAAGATAAGGCTGGAAGGTAAGGATTATATAATGAAAGATGGGGATATAGCACTTTTCAGATTCAATGTTTAAAATGATTAATGTCAAACCTATAGTATTATTTTTTTTATTAAGCTTTTTGTCAGCTGGTTTAGCTAATAGTGATAATGAAAGTATCACCCTTGAAGTATTTGGAACAATTATTGGGGATAAGATTTATATTAGAAAAGAACCTTCATTTAGTTCAGAAAAAGTAAGAAGGGTATATGATGGGCAGACTGTCATTATAACAGGGAAAAAAGGTGATTGGTTCATGGTAAAAATAAATAATTATAGGGAAGGCTATGTTCATAAAAAAAATATTGAATATAAAAATATATTAAAAAAAGAGCGTTCTGGCTTTGATCTGAAGAAATTAAATTATGACTTGCGTGCACTTGTGAATAAATTTAATAACAAATTGACGACTTCTGAATATTTTAATAAATCGGGGCATAAACCGAATATAAATCTAGATGGATGCCTATTTAAAGGAAAGACATTAACCGTTAAATTAAAGTACAATTGTGAGTTTAAAGATGATGTTATGTTGCCCGATAACTCTGATAACCCTCTGCAAGCTATAATGGTCTCGCTTTTGGATATAGTTATTTTAAAAATGAGCTTAATCCAGGCGGATAAATATATAATAAATATATATACAGATTATCAAAATGACCGCATATCTGAAGAGAAGGAATATGCAATTATAGAACTTGATAGTGACAAAAATGTTCCCAATTATAACAGCAGTTCTTTAACGATCAAAGATGCTAACATAAGTATGAATTATGAAGAATTGTTTGCAACCTGTCCTTAATATACTATCACAATGTGGAGGATGATATGGCATTTACACACTTTGATAAACATGGTGCCAGTAAAATGGTAGATGTAACAGAAAAAAAAAATAGTTGTAGAGTGGCCACGGCTGTCTCTTATATATCCATGAACAAAGAAACATTAAATAAAGTATTAGAAAATAAAATGGTAAAAGGGAATGTTTTTGAGGTTGCAAGGGTAGCTGCCATTATGGGTGTGAAGAAAACATCAGATCTTATCCCGATGTGCCATCCCCTTAACATAACAGGAGCTAGTGTCGTTTTTGAACCCGAACCTGAGGAGATAAGAATCAAGATTACAGTTACTGTAAAATTGGTTGGTAAAACGGGTGTTGAGATGGAAGCGCTCACAGGGGCAAGCATAGCTGCTCTTACTATATATGACATGTGTAAAGCGGTAGATAAACGGATGATTATTTCAGGAATTATGCTACTGGAGAAACAGGGAGGCAAAAGTGGTATTTTCAAAAGAGAGATACAATCCGATTAGGAGTGCATGAACATGTATAAAATTATGTTGTGCCAGATGTATCCCACTCTGGGGGAGATATATAGGAATGCAGATAAACATTATACGGCTATTGAAAGAGCAATCTCTGCAGGGTGCAATATTATACTTTTTCCTGAATTATCCTTAACCGGTTATTGTTTACGGGATTTGACTTCGAGTGTGGCTATAAATGAAAAACATGAAATATTTAGTAAATTGTTAGACTATTCAAAGTATATAACCATTATTTTTGGTTTTATTTACGATAGCAGTGATTATTTACTTTATAACGCTGCTGGATGTCTTGAAGATGGAGTAGTTAAACATATACACAAAAAAGTCTATTTGCCTGATTACACGATGTTTGAAGAAGCAAGGTATTATGCCAGAGGGGACTCCTTTGAAATATTTCATACAAAATATGGCAAGATAGGCATTCTTATATGTGAAGATGCCCTGCACTTGAGTTCCTTATACATTACAGCAAGACAAGTCCCTGAAATATTATGTGTTTTATCAAACAGCCCTGCCAGAGGAACATTTCAGAAGGGTTTTTACTCCATGGATACCTGGGAGTCCTTTTGCAAAGTTATATCTATTACTATTACTACTAACCTCTTATTTGTAAATAGAGTTGGTGTGGAAGAGGGGATAACGTTCTGGGGAGGGTCTTGTCTCTATTCCCCCTTTGGCGATAAACTGGGAACTTTACCTTTGCTTGAAGAGGGAGAAATGATTGTAGAATTAAACGATGACATAATAAAAAGAGGTAGATTAACTTCCCCATTTTATAGAGATGACAGACCCGATATTATGAAAAAATATCTGGTCAAATAGCTATATAAAAGTAAGTGAGATAATAAATATAGAAAAAGGTGCTGCGTGAAGCTGGATTTGAAACTTACCAGAGATATACTTGTTAATTTCATAAAACTGGAAACGGAAAAAATAGGTTTAGAAAGTATTGTTATAGGGTTGAGCGGTGGCATTGATTCAGCTGTTTCAGCGGCACTGGCGTCTCTTGCTATGGACAATAAAAAGGTATATGCCTATGGGCTTCCTTATAAAACAAGCAGCATAGAAAGTATAGAAGATGCAAAAATGGTTGCTGATTCACTTGGTATAAATTTTGAGGTTATTGACATAACTTCATTCGTTGATAAGTATTGTGAGTTGGATTCTGGTATAAGCAGATTAAGAAAAGGTAATATAATGGCAAGAATGAGAATGACTGTTATATTTGACAAATCTTCATTAAAGAATGCTCTTGTACTGGGTACTAGCAATAAAACAGAATTACTTCTTGGATATGGCACCTGGTATGGGGATATGGCCTCATCCATTAACCCTATAGGAGATTTGTATAAAACCCAATTATGGGAATTAGCAGGTTTCTTAGGTATTCCTGAAAAAATTATAAAAAAAGAACCCACAGCTGACTTGTGGGTTGGTCAAACAGATGAGCAGGAACTCGGTTACTCTTATACAGAAATAGATAAGCTACTTTTTGCTATGGTTGATGAAAGAAGAGACGAAAAGGAACTATTAGGGATGGGGTTTACTGAGGATATAATAAAAAAGATTGCAAATAGAATAAAAAAAACGCAGTTTAAAAGACAATTGCCCATTATTGCTAAAATCAGCCTAAGAACTATAGATAAAGATTTTAGATATTGTAGAGATTGGGGATATTAAGAAATAACTTGCGGAGTGATAAATGTATAAAGATAAAATAGTGAAGGAAGCTTTAACCTTTGATGACGTGCTGATAGTCCCTGGTAGAACTTCTGTTACTTCTCAGGAAACATGTCTGAAAACTAAATTAACAAAAGAGATAGAGCTTAACATCCCTCTTGTTAGCGCTGCTATGGATACAGTAACTGAGGCAAAACTTGCTATTGGTATGGCTCAGGAGGGTGGCATAGGGATAATTCATAAAAATATGAGTATTGAATCTCAAGCTGAAGAGGTTGACAAGGTTAAACGTTCAGAAAGTGGAATGATTGTTGATCCCATCACCATCAATCCAGACAGGACGGTTAAAGATGCTCTTGAATTGATGACGAGATATAAGATTAGTGGGATCCCGGTTACGGTGGGACCAAAGCTGGTTGGCATTATAACCAACAGGGATTTGCGGTTTGTTGAAAAACTGGATATCAGGGTAAATGAATATATGACCAAAGATAATCTGGTCACCGTACCTGTTGGGACCTCACTGGAGGAATCAAAAAAACACCTGCAAGAACATCGCATAGAAAAATTGCTTGTTGTGGATAATAATTTCAATCTAAAAGGGTTGATAACAATAAAAGATATCAATAAAAAGCTTATGTATCCTGACGCAGCTAAAGATGCACTTGGAAGATTAATGGTAGGGGCTGCCGTCGGCGTAGAGAAAAATACCGTTGACAGAGTATCTGCTCTTGTGGATGGGAAGGTTGATATCGTTGCTGTGGATACTGCCCACGGGCATTCATCAAGAGTAATCAATCTGGTAAGGTCATTAAAAAAAGAATTCCCTGATTTGCCATTAATTGTTGGAAATGTAGCAACAGCTGAGGCAACAGAAGATCTTATAAAGGCTGGGGCAGATTGTATAAAAGTTGGCATGGGCCCCGGATCCATATGTACTACAAGAATTATAGCAGGGACAGGTGTCCCCCAGATTACTGCGATTATGGATTGTGCAATAGTTGCTGATAAATATGGTATTCCTGTCATAGCTGATGGTGGAATAAAATATTCAGGAGATATAGTAAAGGCAATTGGAGCTGGGGCAAGCTGTGTAATGATAGGTTCTCTTTTCGCAGGTACATCTGAATCTCCTGGAGAGGTAGAGTTGTTCCAGGGCAGAAGTTATAAGGTTTACAGAGGTATGGGGTCTGTCAGTGCTATGAAGCAGGGGAGTAAAGACAGGTATTTTCAGGATAGCATAACTGTAGAAAGTAAATTAGTCCCTGAAGGTATAGAAGGAAGAGTTCAAGTTAAAGGAGGCTTAGGCCAAACCGTTTATCAGCTTGTTGGGGGTATTCGCGCAGGGATGGGGTATGCTGGATGCCCTGATATAAACGCCCTTAAAACTATGGCAAAATTTTACAAGATCTCCAATGCCGGGCTTAAAGAGAGCCATGTGCACGATGTTATAATAACAAAAGAGGCACCAAATTATTGGCTGTTAACATAAATTTAAAGATATTTATTTAGGGAATGTAAATTAATGAAAGGGATTAATATTGAAAAACTAACTATGTACCTGCAAACAGGAGGATTAGGATAGGTTCTTATGGATATTTATTCAGAAAAAATATTGATATTAGATTTTGGCTCACAATATACCATGCTCATTGCAAGAAGGGTAAGAGAATCAGGTGTCTATTCTGAGATAAAACCTTTTAATATCTCCATGCAGGAGGTTAAAAAATTTTCTCCAAAAGGTATTATTTTATCTGGCAGCCCCAGCAGTATTTATGAAGATGATCCACCAAAAATCCATAAGGCTATATTCGATTTGAATATCCCTATTCTAGGGATTTGCTATGGCATGCAGGTTATATGTGATTTTTTTGGTGGACTTGTCTCCAGAAGCAGGTTACGGGAATATGGTAATAGTAAGCTTATCCTTAAAAAAGAAGAAGACCTTTTTTCCGACGTGCTGAGAAAAGATGAATCTTTAGCAGTATGGATGAGCTATGGCGACAAACTTGAAAAAAAACCGGATAATTTTGAAGTTATAGCCTATTCAACCAATGCGCCGATTGCAGCGATGAAGCATAAAGAGGCTCCTATCTATGCATTGCAGTTTCATCCCGAAGTTGCACATACTGAAAGGGGCGCTGAAATATTAAAAAATTTTATTGTTAAGATTTGTGGCTGTGAGCCTGTATGGACGCCTGGAAATTTTGTCCAAAATAGCGTGAGCGATATCAGGGAAACCGTAGGTAATGCGAAAGTTCTTTGCGCTCTAAGTGGTGGCGTTGATTCATCCATAACCGCTGCTTTGATATCAAGAGCGATAGGCAAACATTTGACCTGTATTTTTGTAAATAATGGACTTTTAAGGTTAAATGAACCTGAACATGTGGTTAATAGTTTTAGTGATTTTTTTGATGTAGATTTAAAGTATATTGATGCCGAAAAAGAATTCTTAGATGTTTTAAAAGGGGTTATTAACCCTGAAATCAAAAGAAAAAGGATAGGCAACTTATTTATAAAAATTTTTGAAAAGGAAGCAAAAAAAATAGGTAGGTTTGATTTTTTAGCTCAGGGAACTCTATACCCTGATGTGATAGAATCTGCTTCTTCCAAAGGAACTGCTGTTACCATTAAAACACACCACAATGTTGGGGGGCTTCCTGAAAAAATGGACTTTAAATTGATAGAGCCCCTTAGATATCTCTTTAAGGATGAGGTTAGAAAAGCTGGTGTTAGCCTGGGATTACCAGAAGATATGGTATACAGGCATCCGTTTCCTGGACCTGGATTAGCTGTTAGGATCCTAGGTGAAGTAAATAAAGAGAGACTTGACATGTTAAGACTGGCGGATGATATTTTTATATCCGCATTAAAAGACAATCATATTTATAACGATATATGGCAAGCATTTGCTGTGCTTTTGCCTGTCAGATCGGTGGGTGTTATGGGAGATGAAAGGACCTATGAGAATGCTATTGCGCTGCGTGCAGTAAACAGTGTGGATGGGATGACTGCTAAGTGGTCAGAAATTTCATATAAGATATTAGCTGAAATATCCGGCAGAATAATCAATGAAGTTAAAGGTATTAACAGGGTTGTCTACGATATTAGTTCAAAACCCCCTGCGACTATTGAGTGGGAATAGCAATTGAAAATTAGTAATTATATAGCTTTTCGCTATTTAAAACCAAAAAGATCTAACACAATTCTCTCATTTGTATCATCATTTTCTATTATTGGCATACTATTAGGTGTCGCAACGCTTATAGTGGTAATAAATGTAATGATGGGTTTTGAGGACAACCTTAAAAATAAAATATTGGGGGTAAATGCTCATATTATTGTAAATCGTATTGATGGTGAACCCCTTGAACACTGGGAACTGTTTGAAAAGCTCCTTGGGAATGTTGATGGAGTAGTAGGTGTCGCGCCATATTTAATTAACCAGGTGCTTTTAACAAGTAAGACAAATGTTAGCGGCGTTGTAGTTAAAGGCATCATCCCTGAAAAAGAAATTAATGTAACCAGT
>Ga0209345_10001799_pt1 | contig 24811 bp, 41 predicted proteins | sample Cruoilmetagenom7_FD_187294 | JGI IMG/M metagenome (GOLD analysis project Ga0209345, IMG submission 187294) | Oil polluted marine microbial communities from Coal Oil Point, Santa Barbara, California, USA - Sample 7 (SPAdes) (version 2) | ecosystem: Environmental > Aquatic > Marine > Oil seeps ...
AAAGCCATAAGGAACCGGAGAATGTTTAGTGTTCGTGTGCTCGCAAGTAGCTCATCGGGCAACTGTAGCGTTGTAACCGATGGCACCACCGCAATACTTCTTGATGCTGGTATCCCGTTCAAGCAGATACAGCGCGGGTTGAATTGGCGTATATCCGAACTGGATGGTGTTCTTGTGAGTCACGAACACCAATAGCTTGATCATTGCAAGGCATTACCTGAGTTGGCAAGGCGTGGCGTAGCTATCTATTGTTCAGCTGAAACAGCAGCCGCGGTAGGACTGCGCGGGCCAGAGGCCCATATTATCAAGCCTCTTCAGCAGTTCGCGCTTGGCTCGTGGGAAGCCAAAGCGTTTCCAGCGGTGCATGATGTTCTTTGCATGGGATTCTTGGTGGCAAACGAGGACAGCAAGTTACTGTATTTGATTGATTCTGCCTATTGCCATTACCGATTTAAGGGGTTGACACATATTTTAATAGGCTGTAACTACTCATCACCTCTCCTGCAAGAAAGTGTGCAGAGCGGTGAATTACCTTTAGTGGTCGCTCGCAGGACAATGCACTCACATATGAGTCTAGAAACTCTGTGTGACTTCCTACGAGCTAACGATTTGAGCAAAGTCCAAGAAATTCACTTGCTTCATATGTCAGATGGGCATAGTAATGAGGAGGAGTTTCTTCAAACAATCAAAAAACTGACCGGCAAGCCGACATATGCGTGGAAATAAAAAACATAAAAAGGGGTTATATGAAAAAAATCATGGTAGGACTAGTAATAATTGTATTGGTAATAGCGGGGGTGGCTTGTTTGGGTTGCTCCGCAGATTCAGATAGTGGCGTAATCCATGCTTACGTGAGCGAATCAGTCAAATGACTATCTGGGGCATTACCCGTATGGACTATACCCGAACTCACGGGTGGTATGTGCGGGTATACCTTACTGGTAAGAGAACGCATAACAGATTCTTTGCTGACCTAAAAAACGGGGGCCGGCTTGAAGCTTTGAGCGTGGCCATGGCTTACCGCGACAAATACATGAGAGAGCACGAGGGAGAAATAAGGCCGTCTGTCATACGCAAGAAGACTTTTCTCCCGAGCAACAACACGTCGGGGATGCTAGGAATAAACTTCTATCATAAACTCACAAAAGATAAGACCAGGAGAGAGCCGGTATATCAAGTAACTTGGACATCGATAGAGTCGGGGAAGATATGCCGCCACACTAAGCCGTTTTATGTAAAAAATTACCCATCGGACGGCGCTGCGCGTGATGCTGCTATTGTGTTTCGCAAGAACTGGGAGGCGTCTGTTCCGTAAGACTGAGCCGCAATCTAAAAATAACTATTGGGGGGACGGGTGACTACAGCTGAGGTTATTGCGTTATGCGATAAGGCTATAAACAGTCCGGATAAAACCGAAATATTGTTAGTGATGCCAGGTGTATGGGATAAGACGGACAGGCGAAAGTTATGCAGAAATGGGCCTACAGGGCGGATAATAGCTGATAATGTCGCAGGCCAGCGAGTCGTTGTTAGGTTCGATGCCATAGAGGTTAAGCAGTTTTTGGAACAAGAGTTTTTACCTATCGAAAGGCAAGAGGATATAAGCGCACCACAAACATTCACAGAATTAATATCTCTAAAAGGTGCATCAAAAATCCTAGGTGTGAGCACTCAGACCGTAATAAATTGGACTAATAGGGGGATTATACCAGGATATCAGATAGGGCCGCGTGGGCATTGGAGATTCAAACCATCCGCAATGTGGGGCTACATTGAGAGCAGGATAGCGGCGGAGGAGGAACGGTAAATGCCGATGGAACCTATCAAGACAGAGGACGAATATAAAACAGCGCTTGCGAGATCGCGGGGACTCTTCGACGCGGAACCAGGCACTCCTGAACTAACAGAACTCCTTCGATTGATTGATCAGATAGAGGCGTATGAGGATGAACATTACCCGATTTGAACTAACAAGTAATCCTTGTCAGTTGGGGAGCGTATGCAGAACAAAGTAATTACATTCACGATTCATATGGAACCTGTGGCGAAGGGTAGGCCGCGTTTCGGGAGAGGTAAGACTTATACACCCGAGAAGACGCGGACGGCGGAGGATGAAATTAGATGGCAGATAATTCGTATATTTGAGACATTTTCCCCATGCTACAGCAAAGGTGTGCCGCTGAAGCTGGAAGCGGTATTTTACAAGACAAGACCGAAAAGGTTGCCCAAGAGAGTCCGTCTACCGGTAGGGAAGCCGGACGTTGATAACTTGCTTAAGGCGCTATTCGAGTCCATGGAAGGATTAGTAATCCCTAACGATTCACAAATAACAAGCGTAACAGCTCACAAGCGATATGGTGACCCGCCTCGTATTGAGGTAGCACTAATGGAGGATACCGATGACTAAATACAGGAAGAGGCCGGTAGAAATTGAGGCAATGCGTTTCGATGGTGAGAATGCTCACGAGATAGAGGAGTGGGCAGGGGGCAAGGACGGCAAAGTATATCCCGTTTACACCCCAGGAGGAGGATACTTGCGGGTAAAAACGTTGGAGGGGGAATTAATAGCGATAAAAGGGGACTGGGTTCTGAAAGGTGTTGCGAACGAGTTCTATCCCTGCAAACCGCATATATTCAAACTAACGTATGAAGAGGTAAAGGAGTGACATGTCCGGACTAAATAAGGTGATGGTAATCGGCAATTGTGGGGGCACTCCAGAGATGCGGTTCACCGCTTCAGGCACAGCAGTTACTCAATTCTCTGTGGCAGTCAATCACCACAAAACAAATGCTAACGGTGAGAAACAGCAGGAGACCGAATGGTTCAGTGTTGTAACTTGGGATAAGTTAGCAGAAAACTGCAATCAATATATAGGTAAAGGCGATAGGGTTTTTGTGGAAGGCCGGATGCGAATGAGAAGCTGGGAAAACGACAGCGGTGTGAAGCAATATAAGACGGAGCTGATAGCGCACCAGGTTATATTCCTGAATGAAAGACCGAACAGTAAGCCGCCGAACAATGACCCTACTGATGAGCCTTTGCCATTTTGAATAGCAGAGATGAAAGGGGCAGTGACCTGTGAAAGTGCTTGTAGCATGCGAATACTCGGGGGTAGTGCGCGATGCATTCACAGCCAAAGGGCATGACGCTTGGAGTTGCGACATACTGCCAACAGAATCACCAGGGCAGCACATTCAAGGAGACGTCCTTGCTATTTTGGGGGATGGCTGGGACTTGATGATAGGTTGTCCACCCTGCACCTACCTATCTTATGTCGCAACTCGGAGCTGGAATGATAAGGGCAGAGTCTATAAGCGCCTTGATGCGTTGAAATTTTTTACTGATTTGTGGGAGGCTCCTATTGAGAAGATATGCCTAGAGAATCCGAAAGGATGCGCAAGCCCTACAATCGCGAAATACTCACAGATAATACAGCCATGGTATTGGGGGGACCCTTACTATAAGACCACTTGTCTTTGGCTGAAAAACTTACCTAAGCTTATCCACTATCCGGAGAATAGTTTCTGGGGCAAAAAAACACATGTGGTTGCGGAGCCAATTTATATCAGTAAGTCTGGCAAGAGAGTCCATTGGGAGGGAGTGGTGAGAGGGGGTAGCAATAGAGCCCACGTAAGATCACGGTTCTGGGGAGGAATTTCGAGAGCAATGGCGGACCAATGGGGGTAAATGCAAGGAAGAAAGCAGGTTGAACAATGGAATGGATAGAAGAGTTGTGCCAAGGCGCTAGACAAGTAGCTGGTGTTAAAGATCAAGAAATTAAACTCGTAGGAGTGTGTGTGGAGCTATCGGCAGTATTACTACAATACCACGAAGGAAAGGCAAGCCTAGAGGCTGTTATAGATAATGTTGCGGATGTTGAGCTGATGATTGAACAATTGCGTTGGAACTACGAGGCACTGCACTTTGGCGAACGGGTAGAGGCCGTAAAGTTGGCAAAGTTAGAGGGCTTGAAGGAGCAACTAGAAGAAGAGGAGAGGGCACAGCAATAATATGGCAAGCGTGATAATGTCGATTAAGCCCGAATTTGCGACGATGATTTTCGGCGGAACAAAAAAGTATGAATACAGGCGTAGGATATTCAAACAGGCGGGGGTGTCTCAGATATATATATATGTGTCCGCTCCTATCCAGAAAGTTGTTGGGGAAGTGACAATTGGGGACATACTTTGCGAGAAACCTAGTGTTCTTTGGGAGAAGACAGGCGACTACGCAGGCATAACAGACGAAGAATTTAAAGGCTATTTCGGAGGGACACCGTGGGGGTATGCAATACAGATAAAGTCTACAATCCTCTACGCAAACCCGTTACCGCTGGAGGTTTTCGGGATGTCGGTGCCGCCGGTAGCATTCAAGTATTTACGGTAGTGGAATGTATTGTTAACCCGTTACAATAAGGGTATGGAGCACACGAATAAAGAGAAGTCGGAACGGAATCAAGAGTTATTAGACTATATGCGAGAACACCCCGAAGCAACCATGAAAGACGCGGGCGATGTTTTCGGACTTACAAGGCAACGGGTATTCCGTATCCTTTCCAAATATGGACGGCACCGGACTTGCGAGAACTGCTATCATTACATAGAAAGCGAGCTATGCCGATATCATGGGCAAGTCAATGAATCAGGCCCTTGCGTTGACTGGCGCACGCGAGTAAAGGGGGCGATGGCAGGGCCACGAGAGTTGATTAAGTCTCCGGACAAGCCACTAGAGGGCCTTGTGGCTACTCGAAGTGATACACTACAAGCTATCAGGCTGCGCAAAGAAAAAAGTCGCACCAACCACACATTATAAGTAATTTAAGTCTGTAGCGAGCCATTGTTGCAGGCTTATTTTTTGCCTCGATAACACTATTATTTACCACTATTTTATAGTAAAATACCCATAGATTAACAATCGCTTTACAGAATAAAAAAGGGGGGATGCTAATGGATCCGCCACTAGCTAGAAATACTCAAGCATGGATTAAGGAACGCGACCACGCATTGATTGAATATGTATGGCAAAACCCAGAATCATCATTGCAGGAGATAGGAGATGCATTTGGTGTCTCACGGGTGAGAGCGTTCCAGATACTCAAGAAAACCGGTAAGAAAAAAAACTGCTGGAATTGTTATCACTATATAGGAGAAGGCAAGTGTTTTTGCCGCAATTCGGAGGATATAGTTAATCCTTGCCGTGATTGGCACCCACGGACTAGCCCTGATGAGTAGACCACGAGACATCAGTGACATCCTTTCCCGACTCCCTGATGCTAAGGATACAGGAGACGAATGGAGAGCTTCTTGTCCTTGCGAGGGGCACAGAGCGCCCGAGGGGCACCTAAGCCTAAAGGATGCAGGTGATAAAGCCCTTATCACCTGCCATAGCGGACGGCATAGCTACCAGGATATTTGCAATGCATTAGGGTTCGACTCTCTCAATTATGCCGGTGGAGTCGGATCACGAATAGTAACCACTTACGATTATACAAATATTGAGGGGAAATTACTCTATCAGGTTGTGAGATTCGACCCGAAAGGCTTCCGCCAACGGCAACCTGATAACAATGGAGGGTGGGTATGGAACCTCAAAGGTATTACCTTAGTGCTTTATCACTTGCCGGATGTCGTGGAAGCTGTGGGGGAAAGCCGCACGATTTATATCTGTGAGGGTGAAAAGGATGCAGATAATTTAGCTACTTTAGGGTTAAGAACTACTACTAACAGCGGAGGAGCACAAAATTGGCAGTCTAAATATTGTGAAACATTAGTAGGCGCTTCAGTCGTAATATTACCGGATAAAGACGATGCTGGGCGAGAACGCGCTGTTAAGGTGGCTGCTTCGCTCCACGGCTCTGTTTTGTCCCTAAAGGTAGCAGAGCTACCTGATAGGGATATGTGCCATGTCAAGGACGTCTCAGACTGGCTGGCAGCAGGTGGCACACTATTGGAGCTTGAACATTTCGTGAATGAGACACTTGAATGGGAGCCGGCGCAAAACAAGCAAAGCAGCGTTGAGCCTATAACTAGTGCAGGCCATCTCACTGACACCACCAACGGGGAATATCATCGCACTGATATAGGCAACGCCGAAAGGTTGATAGCTAGACATGGCAAGGACTTGCGCTTCTGCTATAGATGGAATAAATGGCTAGTCTGGGATGGGACACGATGGCTTGAAGATGAGGGGGGAGGCATCGGAGCAAAAGCAAAAGATACGGTTAGAGGTATCTATAAGGAGGTTTCTGAGACTGAAGATGCCGGCGAGAGAAAGTCCCTGGTAAGGTTTGCCTTAAATTGTGAGCAGGCAGGTAGGATCGAATCATTAATAAAGATGGCCAGAAATGAGCCAGGGATTGGTATCAGCCCCGATGACCTGGATAAGGATATTATGCTATTGAACCTAGAAAACGGAACGGTGGACTTAAGAACCAGCGAATTGAAAGCGCACAACAGGGCGGACTTGATAACCAAAAAGCTTCCGATTAACTATAAGCCGAAGGCTGAATGTGAGCTATGGCTTGCGTTCTTAAACGAGATAATGGATGGCGATAATGACCTGATCGGTTTTTTTCAGCGAGCCATAGGATATTCATTATCGGGTGACACATCGGAACGATGCATGTTTATCTGTCATGGTTCCGGAGCTAATGGCAAAAGCACTATATTTACTGTCTTAGGTAAAATATTGGATGGCTTTGCTATAGCAACCCCGACCCAGACATTGATGGCAAAAAAGTATGAAGGGATACCGAACGATGTCGCTCAACTTAAAGGAGCAAGGTTTGTAACCGCCGCAGAAAGTGGGGTTAGTCAGAGGTTTGATGAAGGGCTGATAAAGCAGCTTACTGGCAATGATAAAGTGGAGGCGCGGTTCATGAGAAGCGAATGGTTCAGTTTTATGCCAACTCATAAACTATGGCTAGCGACGAATCATAAACCTATCATAAAAGGGACTGACAAGGCTATATGGGACAGGATCAGGCTGATCCCCTTCGATGTGGGAATCCCCGAAGAGAAACAGGACAAACACTTGGCGGAGAAACTCATGAAAAAGGCGGAGGGTATATTAGCATGGGCCGTTAGAGGATGCCTGTCATGGCAACAGAACGGCCTTGGTACGCCATCCAAAGTCAAGAAAGCGACAGCTACCTACCGCGAGGAGATGGATATATTGGCAACATGGTTAGATGAATGTTGCTTTGTGGGTGAGCATTACAGCGCCTCGTCTAAGAGCTTAAACCAGAGCCATCAAGAATGGTGCCGCGCAAATGGAGAACAAGTCTCTTCTCAAAGGACTCTTGGTTTGGCTTTGGGCGAAAGAGGGTTTGTGAAAGAAAAGACCAGGACAGTAATAATATGGCGCGGCATTGGCCTTAAGGAGGATGCTCCCTGTGAGTTTTAAGCCTGAGTGAATCCACAAGGTCCACCCAAGGTCCACCGTTTTTGTAGCTAGCGCGGGCAAGAAGTGGACCTTGTACAGCTACGAAGGACCTTAGCGACCCTGTTTTCGGTATTAGCCGTATAAATATTTTCTCGTATAGTGTTATATCGAATTTAGGGTCGCTAAGGTCCACATCATCCACAAGTACATAATTAGTAAGAAAAAGAAGGCTAAAAAAGGCGAATAAGTAAAGATAAAGGAGGATATTATGAATGAAGAGAAAGGCTATCAAAAAATTGAATACCACTCCCAACATCCACGACAAGTTCCACGACAAGGAGTGGAGCGAAGAAAGATATTATCGTATGAGGAGTTCTGCGAGGAACTAAGTAAAAGGTAATGATCTTTTTAGACCTTCATATCTGATAGTTACCTACTAATCCAGAAAGGAGCTACATGGAACCTCTAGTAAAGTTACTTGAAAAAACAGCAGTGATACTTGGAGTTGATAAAGTAAAAATGGCAACAGAGGGAGACAAGGGTCCGTTTTTTATTTTACGGACTCGTTGGTTTGACGATGGTTATTCATATACAGCTCTATCTAGTGAATTTATTTCCCGTAGCATCTTGGTCTACGAAACACTAGAGGAGGCTAAGGGTAATGTTGGGAAAGAGCTTTGCGAAGTTAGCCATCATGAGGGCAAAGAGGTTTGCAAGCCTAGATATTTAATAGTTACTTATTAATCCAGAAAGGGAATATATGGAACTTCCAGCGAAAGTGTTAAAGGATACGGCAGCATTACTGAAAGTAGACGAAGTAAGAGTGGCGAGAGATGGAGACACGGGGCCGTTTTTCCTTCTCCGGACTCGGTTCCTCGATGATGGTTACGCCTATACAGCCATCTCTACAAACCCTACTGCTGACTATGTTATCACTTACGAGACACTGGAAGCGATCAGGCAAGATATTAAAAAATTGGCTAGCAAGACTAACCATTATGCTTATAAAGAGATTCGTAAGCCTGAATACACAGTAATTATAGTAAATAAAGGGGGAAAGGGGGTTAAATGAGGATGAGCCCACAGACATTATCAAGAGTGGCATATAGGCACAATCTTGGCAAAATAAGAGAGGCGACTGAAAAAGACAAAGGGCCGTTTATGGTTCTGCACACTTGTTACTTTGACAATGGCAATCAATACACATGGATAGTCCGAAGCTTGTCTGATAATACTATTTTGCGTTACGAGACACTGGAAGAGGCACAAAAGAGCACCTATGACGAGGTTGTTGAAGATAATGAGGTTAGAGCTTGTCTACTTTTTAAGCCTACATTTACAATAATTGTTTCCATCTGATTGGGGGGCTAACTAAAAAAAGGTAGTGGCGAGGGGGCTATCTCTCGCCACCATCCCCCGGAACGGTTAACAGGCAGATGGGACTACCTTTCTCATTGTACACTAACCCCTCCCATAATTACACACAATAATCACAGAATACATGATCGAATGAGAATGCAGACAGGGGGACGAATAAGGAGGTAAGTTATGTTTGGTAATTACAAACTAGAGGGTCATACCCCTGTAGAGTGCGCCGACCCAAAGGAATGGGGGGCATGGCTTCAAGGAGCAGACAAACGTGTTGCGTTAGATAGAATTAACGGGGTAGATATTTCCACAGTGTTTCTAGGGGTAGATTATCAGTTTGGCGAAGGGCCGCCTATACTTTTCGAAACAATGGTGTTTGGCGGGAAATTGGACTCAGAAATGGAGAGATACGAGACTTGGGACGAGGCCGAAGCAGGACATCAAGCCATGAAGCAGCGGGTGGTGCTTGCTGAAAATAAGGAGACGAAATGAAAGAACAGAAGCGACAAGGAACATTCGCAGGGGTGGGGGTGTGGATTGTAGAGAGAGATGGGCAGGAATTGGCGCATAGAGGAGATAGGGTTCAAGTTAAGGCGACGGTGGGGTTCCCCATAAAAGAGAGCTATCTTGAAAGCTATATCTGTTTTGGGGTGAGGGTAATATTAATGGGGGAATATCTCTATGGTTCTTGGGGGAAGTGTGATTCTGTAAATACTTCTATTAGGACCAAGAGTGAGTTTTTTATTGCTGACACATGGGAAGGCTGTTTTTCCGCAGCACTAGCTTTTCTCTCGAAAGAGGAGGCCGTTCTTCAGAAAGCGATAGATGTCAGGAAGCAGGCGCTGATTGATGCCGAAAATCCTGCTAGCGAAGTAGTCGCAGAATACGGACCAGACGACGATGCTAATACTGCTGAAGATGATGATGAGCCAGAGGATGATGACAATGATTAGAGGCAAATTATGAGTCAAGAAAATTATGTCAACGAGTATCCTGATAAACCCCCTGAATGGCATGCAAAAGAGGTTGCCCGACTAATGCGGAAGCAAGGATTCTGCGTGTTCTGGTCTGTGACGCTGGAGGAACAGATAGCATTCATTAAGGACGGAACCTATCGTGATGCGATCCCCGAGGGGGTTGTTGCCTACACCAAAGCAGAACTAAAGGAAATGTTCGGGGAGGGCCAGCCACTTTTGACCAAGGAAGGCTTGCGGTTGATCCACGAGGCTAAGAAGTACGAGGGGCAAGTCCTCCGCTCTGATTTTAAGGTAACTTAACTGCCACAAAATACACACAATATTCACTAAATAGTTACATAAATTACATTGACAACCTCGTGATAAGGTTGTATACTATAGCTATCAATTAATCAATAAGGAGCGGGAAATGAAGAAACTAACAGCAGCCGAGATAAAAGTCATTGAGGAAAAAGAATGGAATCTTCGGTTTACAAATGTTTTAGGGGAGTGTGTGAATTTATACAATGTTCCGTTTGATTACATAACATTAGTTGAAGAAGGCAGGAGAGAGGTTGACTTTAACGAATTAGGAGAACGTCTAGATAGCGATACTTATGCATTCGTTATGGGTTGTTGTTTGCATCAGGATATCGATGATAACGGCAAGTTAATATAAAGGAGGCCACACTTTGCCAGCATGTGACGAGGTGCCCAGAAAGGGGCCAGCGGTAGGCTTGAGGACATTAATGAGGAAAGAGTGCGTTCTGCGCAGAAGACCCCTGAAGTATGCTGTGGCGGAATCTTATGAAAATTGGTTATTAAAGGAGGGTAGAGTGGTAACAACGGGTTCAATTAAGACATTGAGAGAGATTATGAGGGCGGTATGCATCGAAAAGCACATTCCTGTAAGTAAGGCAGTAGCCGAATCTTACAACGATTGGTTGCTTGGAATTTATGTGGATAAGCAGAATACAGATTACAGAATTGTTATCCCGAACGATTACGGGTCAGAAGATGACTATAAAAAAATAGTTGCGGTATATCCTGAGCTGGAGGGTGAAGAGGTTATGCAGGCTGTTTTTGATGACCTTCATACCCAATGGCCAGGATTGTTGTTGGTAAAGGCCACCGATTTTGGCGGTGTGTTTAGGGCCACAACGCTCATGCCTAAGAACTTAAAAACACATTTGTGGATTACAGCCGTTGAAGATGAGGGCTAGCTATACACAATAATTACACGCAATATTCACCCTTACCTTATTGACAACCTTATCACAAGGTTGTATAATATACTCATAAGGTTGAGAGAGGAGAACAAGAAAAATGAAAATGCATGAAGTATCTATTCGCGAATGGGATGAAGAGAGTTCTTTATATAAAGAAAGTGCCTACCCGTTTGAGTCTGACCAGGAATTTGATTGGTTCAACACTGCTTCCCTTGATATTGAAGACGTTCGGGCATTTCTTGACCATTTGGGCTACGACACGGAAGGGCTGCGATTCGCTCCAAGTGGGATTGAGGGAGTCGGTGTTGTTGGGGACAATCTTGATCTTGTTATCGGATATTGATGGTGATCTATATTTAATTGGGTGCGAAGAGGCGTAAATAGTTGAGAGAGGAGAACAAGATAAATGAATAAGACGGTAACAATAGGTGGGACAGGATTCCATGGAGATTATTCAGAAAAGTTCACAGTAGACGAGTCAAGAATTTGGGACAAAGCACGAATTGAGGCTACTTACAAAGAACCTATGTGGTTCCCTGAGATGATGGTGGCGGTAGGCGATGACACTATAAAGAGGCTTACCAAAAACGCTTGTGGTATGAGTGACTGCTGCTGTAGTAGTGGTCCCCAAATATTGGACATTGATGGCGATTTGTATCTAATCGGGTGCGAAGAGGTGCAAGGGGAATGAATACTTCTTATTTTGCGTCAACATTGTTGAAACAAGTGTCCTTAGATAGACAAATTTCTATCGCACGTTATCCTTCACGGTGGTGGAAGGGTAAGAGAACTTACTTATCTTTGGCTCCTACAAAAGAGATGCTTAAAATGTCGGAGGGTGATTATAATAAAGAATATGCTAAAATACTGAGCGCACTAGACCCGAAATCGGTCTATTCTGACTTAGGTGAAGATGCGGTGTTGTTGTGTTGGGAAAAGACTGGTAGGCCGTGCCACAGGCGCATAGTAGCTCAATGGCTTGAGGATGAGCTGGGTATTATTGTGGAGGAACTTGTGTAACCGAGGGTAGTCTAGCGGTAGGACACTGTGTAATTCAACACAGAGAAGGGATGGTTCGAATCCTCCCCCTCGGTCCAAATAAATGAACGAATATAAGATATTTATGGGCAACACGCCCAGTAGAGGCAGGGGCTTTTTGGCAGAAGCCCTTTCTTTGTTTTTAGAAGAACACAGGCGCTTGTATATACCATGTTGCGGCCAACTATCAATTGCGCATGTGGCTATCGCTTCCGGATGGAAGCAAGAACAGATTATAGCTAGTGATGTTTCTTTATTTACCACTGTTCTAGGTTACTATATTACACAACAAAGCTTGGAGCATTTAGCTATCCATGTTGATGGTGAACCGGTTGACCCCTTCGATTATGCAGGAGTGCTCTACTCTATCAAACTTAAAACAGTTGCGGCACGATCTAAACATTATTACCAGCAGTTGCTTATTTCTGACTTCGTAAGTCGGAAAAATGAGCATTTAGCAAAGCTACAAGAATCTCTTACAGCCTTTGATAAATTGCGCGGCATTACTTATCGATTACAAGATTTATTTACAGAAGCTAGTGGAGCTATAGACCATCCTGATAATGTTATATGGCTAAATCCGCCAGGCTACTATAAGGGCTATCAGAAAATGTATGACACGGGTGGTGCGATTCAATGGAACGAACCGGTTTATACAGAGTTTCATCCAGATAGTAGTCACGACTTGTTGCGAGAGATGGGAGAGGGTAAACCTGCTCGATTCTTATGGTGTAGATACAAAACCCTGAACAACCTTGATAAAGAATACGTGGTATTTGCTGATGAAAAAGGGGGCGGTAAGTGGGAGTATATGCTATGCAATCATCACGAAGAACTAGCGTCTATAAAAAAGCTGGGCTGTTCTTCGTCAGAGGCCAGTGTGTCCCACAACTGGAAGCTTCTTCGTGCGGATCAAGAAATTACGACTAGTAGTAGTGTTGCGTTTAAAAAAGTGGATAAACGGACAGCGTTGTATTATAGGGATTTACTTATCCATAAATTAGGTGTTACCAATGCGCCTATCAATTATTTGCTTGTAATCGACGAGTCTGTTGCTGGTGTCGTTGGGACGATGGCGGGACAGTGTTATGAGGGAAAGTTACGCAACTCTTTCGATGGTTATGTGGAAGAGTGCTATGGCATGACTGTTTACACTAAACACTACCCGTATCTTAATAAGCTACTAATGATGTTGATTAAAAGCGAGGAGTTTTTGCGTCAATATGACACCTTCTTGTTTAAGCCGCTTGGCATAGACACAACATGCTTATGCCAATACCCTGAGCTGAAGATAAACAGGGGTATATACAAACTCACGAGCCGCGAGTATAAGAAAAAAACAGGTATTTATAAGCTCCGATATCGAGGGGAAAAGACACCGCAAAACTACAAGGAGGTTTTGGCGGAATGGCTGAGACGATACGCACAGTAATAGAATTGTCTCCAGGGTTGGAGTTGTGGCTGGTGCCAGTAGAAGAACTCAAAGAGCAAGACCTTAACGCCAGAGGTATGTCGTCGATAATGTTTCAACGACTCGCAGAGACTATCAAGCGTGATAGCCGGCTAGAGTCTTTGCCTTTTTGTGCTACGACAAAGAAGGGCATAGAAATACTTTCCGGTCATCATCGCGTCAGAGCCGCTAGAGAAGCAGGATTGCCGAATATTTATACCTTAGTAGATACTACAGGGCTGACTAGTTCACAGATGAAGGCGAAGCAGGCGGCACATAACGCTATTAATGGCACCGATGACGCGGCCCTTCTTGAGGAAATCTATAAGCAAATAACAAGTATAGAAGATAAGCGAGAATCTTTTTTGATTAATGTAGATAATCAATTAAAAGGTCTTAAGGTGAACGAAATCACGTTAGATGCTGAGATGAAAACCATCTACTTAGCGTTTGTTCCTGAATACTTTGATAAATGGAATCACTTATTGGATAGTGTTGGCCACCTAACTGATCAAATAGCAGCAAGCGATCTAGTTTTGCACGAAAGGTTCCGCAAGGCCATGAAAGTTGTAGGGAAAGCCTATGATATTAGGTCTGTGAATGCTTTAATGTGTAAGTTCATAGATATAGCCGAGGCGGTGGAGGCGAGTGGTGCCAAAGAAGATAGGCCGACCCAGAAAACCGATTGACTGGGATGAGTTCGAGAAGTTGTGCCTATTGCAGTGTTCCTTGAACGAAATTTGTCTATGGTTCCACGTCAGCGACAGATGCTTAGAGCGAGGATGCAAAGAACACTACGGATTGCCTTTCGTCGAGGTATTCGCAAAAAAAAGAGTGGGTGGCCTCATCTCGCTACGTAGAAACCTGTTTAAACAGAGCGAGACTAATCCAGCATGTGCTATATTTTTAGCCAAGAACCTATTAGGGATGGCAGATAGACAGGAAGAAGTAGAGAATGGTGGCCCAACTCTTCAGATAAACATCACTGTAACATCCAGCGAGGCTAAAGATGTCACAAAAAAAATCATGGCAGGGGTGGGCACGTAATGCGGAACGTGTTATTGATATGCGCACCACTGCGATATACAGACAGAATGCCGCTGCATGGGTTGATCCTACTATTCGTAGAGTGTTTAACGAGGGTGGAACCTCTAGCTCAAAAACTTGGAGTATTCTACAGCTCCTTATACTAATAGCTACTCACGCAAAGAACGATCTGCTAATTTCTGTAGTTTCCGAATCGCTTCCCCATCTCAAACGTGGTTGCATCCGTGATTACATAGCGATAATGGGAGGGGCTTTTAATTCTTACGCCTATAACAAATCTGAGCACATTTACACTTTTGGTAAAGCCAAAATCGAATTTTTCCCCGCTGATGAACCTAGTAAATTGAGAGGTGGACGGCGGGACATCTTGTTTCTCAACGAAGCTAATAATGTAGATTATGATTCCTACCGCGAGCTAGATATCAGAACAAAGTGCTTCACATTCTTGGATTGGAACCCCACAAACGAATTTTGGGTTCATGAACATAACTTACTAAACCAGCCAGAGAACGCATATATTCACAGCACTTACTTTGACGCACTTGCTGTAATACCCCCCGAGGTAGCGGCTAATATCGAATCGAACAGATACAAGGACCCCAATTGGTGGAACATTTATGGGCTGGGAAGAATTGGCAAAATTGAGGGCCTTGTATATCCGCATTTCACACAGGTTGATCAATTGCCGAAAGGCGACTACTTTTTTGGGCTGGATTATGGGTTTAGCCAAGACCCGACAGCTTTAGTGAAAAATGTAGTAATAGGCAACGACCTCTACTCCGAGGAGCTTATATATGAAACAGGATTGACCAATGACGCCATTGCTCACCGTATGGACGAGTTAGGAGTGCGGAGGAATTATGACCCAATCTTTGCGGATTCAGCGGAGCCAAAGAGTATCGAGGAGATATACCGCTACGGATTCAATATAAAGCCATGTGAGAAGGGCGCGGGGAGTGTAGAGTTCGGGCACCAACGGGTTAGGCAATTAAATCAGCATTGGACAAAAGGCAGTTTAAATTGTATAAAGGAGCAACGGAACTTCCGTTATGTCCAGGACAAAAACGGCAGGTATACCGAGAAGACGACGCACATGTTCTCGCACGGGGCAGACGCCCGCCGCTACGCGATCCAGGGGCTAGGATTAGCAGTCGCCAAGGTAGATCGTCCATCGCCACCGGTGAGGAGCCGAGGGGATGACTTGAGTTTGTGCGGTGTAACCAGGAGAGAGTTCTGAGCCCCACCAAAAAAAAGAACAACACCGTTTCTACCGTAGAAATTGGTTCACCAGGAACTCAAATCTTCAGTGGAATTATTACTGGTGAAGAATATAACACCGACCTTACAGGCTCCGCAGGTAGGGCCATCTACGAAAAAATGCGGCGCTCGGATGGCACAGTTAGTGCGGCTGTCAGAGTGTGCGTATTGCCGCTACTTCGAGCGAATTGGACAGTAGAACCCGCCAGCGAGGACAAGCAAGACAAACTTATAGCTGAGCACGTGCAGGAAAACCTCTTTGGTGGTATGACAATCACGTGGGAAAGCTTCTTACGACAAGCCCTTACCCTTATGTTGAGCTTCGGCTTCTCGATGTTTGAGAAGGTTTACGAGGTCCGTGACGATAACAAATATTACTACAAGAAGCTCGCACCGCGACTCCCCAGGACTATATATAAGTGGTATGTCGATGACGAAGGCGAGCTGACTGGCATACAGCAATTAACTTGGAAGGGTGAAAGCTACGAGTTTATCGATATCGACGCAAAGTATCTTGTCGTATTCACGAACGACAAGGAGGGCAGCAATTTCGAGGGCAGTTCATTGCTTCGTCCCGCTTATCAGCACTGGTATTACAAATCCAATATGTATCGGATTGATGCGGTGGCTGCCGAAAGGCACGGTGTCGGCTTGCCCGTTTTCAAACATCCGGCAGGAGCTTCCCAAGATGACCGCGATGCGTTAGACTCGATAGGTAAGCAACTCCACTCGCACGAGCGCATGTATGTGCGGCTAGCCAATGATTATGACTTTGACATCGTCGGCGCAGGATCGGGCAAGGTCAAAGATATAATCAAAAGTATTGAGCATCATGATCAACAAATATCAAGATCAATTCTTGCTCAATTTTTGACATTGGGAAGCGACGGAACGGGCAGCTATGCCCTATCTCGCGACCAGTCGAGTTTTTTTCTCATGGCCTTGCAATCAGTTGGCGCGAACATTCGCGACACGATGGATAGATATGTAATTAAGCCATTGGTGGACTTGAATTACAATGTGGATCATTACCCCAAATTATCCCATGGTAGCCTAGAGACCAGGGAAATCCAGAAATATGCGCAAGCTGTTAGTCAGATGGCTACATCTGGCATTATCACCCCAGACCTTGAACTTGAGAACGAGGTGCGCACATTATGGAACCTACCGGAGCGCAAAGAGCCGGAAGAGGTGCCCGAACCAGTGCCCGAACCAGTAGCCCCGATTACTCCGCCAATTGAAAAACCGCCAATCGTCGAACCTCAAGACGATGACCAGCAGCCTGTTGAGCCAAAGCCTAAAGCCGAACAGCAGAACGCTGAAGTAGCATATAGCTACGCTGATATAGTCCGGCCAGAGGTGGAAGCTTATGTTCAATTTGCCGAAATCACAAAAAAACTAGACAGCGGCATAGACACTATTGTTGCAGCCACCGAGTCCGTAAAAAAGAAGCAAATCGGCAAATTAGTAGAGATAGCGAGTAAATTAATATCTTCTCGTAACATGGAGAAGTTGGACGATATTGATGTTCCATACAAGTCGGAATTATCGGCAGCTATCCAGGGAGTCACTACAGACTTGTTCCGCTATGGGCGCAAGCAAGTCAAGGCCGAATTAGCCAAGCAGAAAAAAGAGACCGCGTTGAAAGAAGAGCATATTCTTGACCCTCTTGATATCGAGGGTGAACAGCAAGTTAAGGCATTTCTACGATCCCGCGCCAAGGCTTCAAGTTCGACGATGGCGGCACGTCTTAAGGCTACGCTAACATTCGAATCGTTGCAACAAATGAGGCAAGGCGTATTAGATGAGGAGCTACTAACCGCCAAGCTCACCGACCTCTCGGACAGGGAAGTCAAAAAAAGCGCGCAGGCTTCTGTGTCGGAGGCGTTCAATTTTGGGCGAAGCATCCAGGCGCGCAAACAATCCGATGAGATATCAAGAGCTATCTATTCTGCTGTGATGGACCCAGGAACTTGTGTTGAATGTCGCAAAATGGACACTAAAGAGTGGGACTTTGACGATCCTAAGACAGATGAATATGCGGCAGGGAACACCAAATGTGAGGGGAATACTTATTGTCGCTGTGTCCTTATATTTGTTCATAAGAGCGAAGTGAAGGCAGCCAAGTAAGGGGAATTATGTCAAATTTAAATGTTGTTGATATTGATGAACTGGAAATTCTGGCCGTAGGGACATGGAAAGGCTACCCAAGTGAAAAAACGTTCACATTGAAAGACCTACAGAATATGGCCACGGCGTTTGACGAATTATCAGCGATAACAAATTACGAGCCTCCCGTGAAGCTAGGGCATGATAAAGGCCAAAAATTATTACAGGTAGACGGCTACCCTGCTGCCGGATGGGTGAGAACCCTTAAAGTTAAGGGCGAAAAACTCGTTGCTTCACTAGGGCAGGTCCCCCAAAAAATAGGCGAGATTGTAAAAGTGGGGGGATGGCGGAAAGTATCCTCCGAGACATTAGAGAATTACGAAGAGGGGGGCAAAACTTATCCCTTAGTGCTTCGTGCAATTAGCTTGTTAGGTAACGATATCCCTGCAGTGAAAACTATAGCGGACATACAAGCTCAATACTCGCAAGGCGAAGTATGCCCTCAGATCACAATTTACGAAATGGCGGAAGGCGCGGGAGTCCCAAAGACAGACTTAGAGCGGGTGATGGCTCATCATGGCGTGACTGAAGAGGAAGCCAAAAAGATGATGGCCGCCAAACCCATTGAAGAATTATTGCCGCCTCGTGGGACTAAAGTTGGCTCACTCGACGAGGCAATGAATAGCCTAAATGCATGGGCGATTGGTCCGGAACTAGCCACCAAAAGCGCGGCCAGTAACTCCGAGATTAAGGCATACTTGCAAGAGGTTCGTGCGAAGTTAAAGGCGCTATCGACTAAAACCGAGAATAATCAGAATACAGAGGAGGTAGACGATATGAATGGAGTGAGGGAAATGTTGGCATTGAATGCCGATGCCTCCGAGACGGATGTCCTAGAGGCAATCCGCAAGTTGAAGAGCGCGCCCGAGAGCGTGACATTGGCAGAGCACACACAGGTAAGCGATCAGGTCAAGAGCTTGACGCAAAAACTCGCAGAGCGTGATAGAGACGACGCGGTAGGGTCCGCGATCAAGCAAGGCAAAATAATGCCTGCTCAAAAAGAATGGGCCGACGCCTATGCACTGAGCGACGCCGCAGGATTTGCGACGTTCGTTGCTGGGGCTCCCGTAGCGGTGAAGTTGTCAGCAGAGCGTGGCGGTAATACTGCTCCTGCTGTGGAACTTACAGAACAAGAGATAGCCCAAGGAAAATATCTAGGTATCACTGAAGAGGAATTGATTGCATTTAAGACAGAGAGCGAGGAGGTAGGATAATGACAGCATTAGCAGCGGATAGAGAGACCTCCCAGAAAGAACCAGGCTATAAGTCCTACTTGATGGGCACAGACATAATCTATAAAGGCAGCATGGTTACAGTAGACGCCGACGGCTTGGCAGTCGCAGGGCAAGCGACAGCAGGGCATAAGATGGTAGGCGTTGCGGTGGAGAAAGTGGACGACAGCGCGGGAGCAGGAACGAAATGGTGCAGGCTCTATACAGAGGGCCTTTTCTTGTTTGTTGCGACCAGTATTGCCCAATCAATGGTAGGTCAGATGATGTATCTGACCGATGACCAGACTTTTGACGACGTGCCAGGAACTGTCACAATTCCGTGCGGCATACTGGTGGAGTATGTCAGCGCAACATCCGGATGGATTGATATTGCCCCCGCAGTGGTGGCAGACCCACAGGACCGGAAGCGCATTATCACGTTAACCGATGACTACACCTGTTTAGCGGAAGATAGCGGGACAATTTTCTTGATTGGCACGGATGCTAAAACCGTGACATTGCCTGCAACTCTTGAGGGGTTAGAGTATACCTTCGTTAATATCGGGGCGGCTGGCAATAACATTATTACCATATCACCCAACGCCTCCGACAAGATACAAGGCAATCTAGCTTCTTCCGTCGGAAAGAACGCGGACGCTACGACCGCCGACGGCCTAGTAGATATCTGCGCGGGCTCCGATGATGGCGACTTAGTAAATACTAAGGCGACCGCTAACGTGGGAGATAGAGTAACGTTAGTTGCTGACGGAAGTGCGGGGTGGTGGGTATCTGGAGGCGTAGGTATTTGGGTAGGTTCCTAGATTATGAGAGGAGACCATTAAATGGCAGTTGTAACATCTGACTTTTTGGCGGCACTAGTCACCAATTACAAGATAATTTTCAAAAAGTCACTGGGAGAGAATGCGAGCATGTCGGACTCTTGGAAAAAAGTGTCTACGATTATGCCCAGTGATACCGACAAGGAAAGCCTGAATTGGCTGGGTGCAACCCCGCCAATGTCCGAATGGAAGGACACAAGAAGGCTTCGTGGCTTGCGTGATTTTGATTACACGCTTACCAATAGGCATTGGGAAAACACTATTCCAATATCGCGGGATGCATACAGGGATAACAAATACAAGCATATTCCAATCCGCATTAAAGGGCTTGCAAAATCATGCCTGCGAAATCATACCAAAGAGCTGTTTAGCTGGTTAGACGATGGCGAAACAAACGTAGCTTATGACGGAACCGCCATGTTTGCCGATACGCGCACCATCGGTGATAGCTCAAACATCGACAACCTTATAGCAATGGCTTGTTCAGGTTCGGCGGCTGAAATCAGGGCCGCAGTAGCGGCAGCGCAAGAGAAAATGAGGCTGTTTCAAGATGATTGGGGCTACCCTCTGAACATGCAACCCGATACAATCGTGTGCGCTCCTGAGATGGAGATAGCTATCAAGGACGCGCTTTTGCCAGGAGTGGCAGGCACAGTCAGGCCAGAGCTTGCTTTCGTCAAAGACATCATTGTTACCCCTTGGATTGATTTGGACGCAACGGACTGGTACATGCTATGCACCACGGAAGAAGTAAACCCGCTGATTTTCCAGCTCCGACAGAGTCCACAGTTCACAGCATTAGACAACCCGAATACTAGCGACAGCGTGTTTTTCAATAACATGCTTTACTACGGTGTTGATGATCGGTTCGCGGTGGGCTTCGGCGACCCAAGGACAGCAATTAAGCTCAAAGACGCTTAAAGAAAAAAGATTAAACGAGAACAAATATATGCACGCGCAGGGGGGAGTCCCTCTGCGCTCGTCTGTTGCAAAGGGGGCCGCATGATAATGCAAGAAACAACGAGAATAGTTTGCGTAAAGATAGACGTGGACGTGCCTATTCGCGAGGATTCAGATATTGATGATTTGATGAAATTATCAATGACTGACTTGCTTGATAAGGTATATCACTCGGGGTGGGATATGCGGCGAAGGATCAAGGAAGTGCCTTGTGTGGTGGCTCCACCAATTGAACAAATACCCAAAGAGGTGCCTTCACTAGAAGAGGGAATGCTTGAGATAGTCTCACTTCCGGAAGTGATAGAACCTCCTGTTAGATTAGAATTAAAGCCCCTAAAACCAATCAGTCCCTCAAAACGGAAGAGGTAGTAATATGACTACAACAGCAGACCAGTTAGCAACTCAAATAGCGGGGGAACTCGCTACCGGAGGGCCGAAAAGGATACTTGTAGACTCAGATGGTGATGTGCAAATTGACATAAAGTCAGAGACAATCACAAAAACCATTCAAACGGAACTCAAGGCGCTTGCAGTCGTAGCAGCCGACGCGCAAGACGTATCTACTATATTAGACCTTTCGGGCGATGAGAAAAAAGTAGCGATCTACATTGACCACGGGCGCACGGTGGCGGACGCTTTTGTTGGTGCTGGCACTGAATACCGTATTGAAGCATCGCAGAAAGCCACGGGGGATGATACATGGAGAACCGTGAATTCGATGGTGTGCGGTATCGCGGCGGCGTCTACTATCGCAATGGACGCGGAGGAGGCAGCGGGGCAGACTCAGATTGAGACGGGCGCAACATTGCCAGCAGTGGGCGACATAGTGTTATTCAACAATGCCACCATTGCCAATGCTGAGTTCGCTAAAGTGGTAGCGATTGACGCCTCTGTAGATACTGAGCATTTCGATATCCAGGACGGGCTAACCAATGTCCAGGCGGCAATTAACGTGTTCAATAAATGCGAGCAATTCGCGGTAGTGCTGGATGTTTCGGCAATCACGCGCTTGCGAGTAATCGCTAATAATAACAACGGCTCCACGAATCGAGAGATCGTCTGGCGGTGCGCCGCTGTGACGCAGGAATAAAGAGGGCAATTATGACAATGACAGCGGAATTAGTGGGATCACTAGATATTATGGTAACTGGATTTAAGCATACTATATCCGGCTCCTTCCGTCTTATGGAAGATGCGCAGTTGTTGGAAGAGAAAATAATTACAATACGGGGCTATAGATACGAGGCGGACAGCCTTAGTGATGGGATATTAGCCAAATTTGACGAGGAGCTGAAACAGTGGATATTACAGCGTTCCTCATTCCCTAAAGCTACACGGGAAGCACTAGAAGCTCGTTTGAGACAAAAGGCAAGCATCACAGAGAGGGCTACCCCATGACCGGCGAACAGGCGATGTTACGCAAGCCGTTGTTCGGTTCGCGCCTTAACGTGGCGCACACTTTATCTAAGGGGCTAGCGGGTTGTTGGCTTCTCAATGAATCGGCGGGTATTCAGGCTACGGACCTCTCACCTTATAAAAATCATGGAGTATTGACAGGGTTCGATTCTCCACCTAAGAGGACTTGTAACGGGCTAGTTTTTGACGGCGTGGATGATCATATTGATTGTGGGTCTACTGCTGTAAGTCTAGGAATGACAGACAGAATTACAATGGAGGTATGGGCAAAGGCTTCCAAGATTGATAACACACGACGCTATGCTATGGGGAAAAACTACGGGCGAAACGGGATACTTATTCATGAAACAGCCAACTTGTGGTGGGGGGAACTATATCTAGATGATGTATATAATTGGATAGTGTCCGGCAAGGTGGCCGACACCGATTGGTGCCACGTAGTAGTAACATATGATAAAGACGGCGGGGCGGATAACGCATTAATATATATAGACGGGTATGTTGATGGTTCTTACACACTGACAGGTCAAATAGATTCAACCTATGGGCCTTGGAATATAGGATTCAAAGGTGGTGGTGGTGGAGACCTGTATTTTGGCGGCTCTATCCATCTTGCTCGTATTTGGAACCGTGCGCTATCAGCCCAAGACATCAAGAATCTATATCTCTCACCTTATGCGCCAATGGGCGAATCAATGTATCTATAAGGAGGCGCGTTGTGGCTTACATAATAGGTGGAAAGCGATATGATTTGGAGGATATGCCCTATGTATGCAAGCCAGAGTGACGTTGAGGCATTGAACCCTAAGCAGGTTTACGGCGCGACCACAAGCCCTACCGCCACAGAACTCGCATTACTTATTACGCAGATATCCAATGAGATAGATAGCGTGTTAAGTGCTCAAGGCTATGTGGTGCCCGTTACAACTCCCGCGTATTTCAAATCGCATTTAGCATATCTGAACGCGCTTGGTGCTGGAGCTTTGGCGGAAGGTGGTATGTTCCCTTCAACCACAGGGATGGGCGAAACTTCGCACTGGAGTTTTTTGCTCAAGCTATATCGATGGGGATTGGACAAGCTGCGCAGTGGAGAGGTTCCGCTTGATTTGCCGCGATCCTCTACCAGCGTAAGCGCCGCGAGTTATGCGACTGTCCAAACAACTTATGATGTTTACCCTGAGCCAAAATTTCGGATGGAAAGCTCAGATAAGGATTTCTAACCATGCCGGAGCCATTTGTTTTAACCCTTGATGTTGCAGGCGAGAAACAACTATTGCGCAGTTTCTCCCGATTTAATGAACACATGGGAGATTTGCGGGAGCCGTTCGAGACTATCGCAAACCAGTTTCAGGACATTGAGGCCGAACAATTCGAGAGTGTGGGGGCGCGTGGTGGACACTGGAAGCCTCTTAGCTCTGATTATGCTATATGGAAAGCACGACATTATCCAGGGAAGCCCCTTATGGTGAGAACTGGGTTGCTGAAGGAGTCTCTACTAGGTCAAAATCCTTGGATGATAAGAGATATACAGGCGCAGACACTCACATTAGGAACGAAGATTCCTTATGCGATCTACCACCAAAAAGGCGGGGGCAATCTCCCCCAACGCAAGCTAATCAACTTGACCGATGAAGACAAACTAAATTGGGCTAAGGTAATTCACATTTGGGTAACCAAATTCCTAAACAAGGAGTTTAAACCGAAATGAGTCTAAAGCTAATGGAAGGGGCAGTCGATTCTGCTAGCAATTTTTTGGAACTCAACATGTCCGCTAAGCTGGACGCGCTGGATGCAGAGTATGGCGACTTTTTACTTGACAAAATCCGACAATATTATATTGCGGAATTATCCGAGATACCGGAATTACCGGCAATACTCGTGTTAGCTGACAGGACAGAAATAGACAGGGAAGCTGACAATTATATTCGGGCCAAGCATTTCATGAATGTTGTGGCACTTGCGAATGACCAGGACGCGGAGCAATTACGGCGTAGGCTCTACCGATACACTAGGGCAATTACAGAACTGCTCCGAGAGGCCAGGAGTTCGTTAGGCTGGGGGTATGTAATAGTATTTGACGGCATTAAGTTTTCGCCCGTCTATACGAGTGAGAGCAGTTTCTATCAGGATGCGCGGGTGATAGTTCACCTTAACAAATCAGATACAGTATAGGAGTTACATGGAGCCGATCGTGTTGGAGTATGTGGGTAAGAATAATTACATTATAGGGGTTCCTGCAAGGGGCTTGACAGAATCCGACATTGTGGTATCGGGCCTTACAGAGAAGCAACTAATTACCACGGGATTATATTGCAGGGTAACATCCCCCGCTGATATAGAGGAGGTATAAATTTGGCTAGTGCATTCAGAAAAATACAAACAGGCCGCGAGGCGACAGCGGGAACAAAAGTTGCTGCAACAGCAAAGCAAATGGGCACGCTGACGATGGAGGAAATGATGGTGCTCCACCGTCCGGACGAGGAGCGC
>Ga0209345_10001801_pt1 | contig 24797 bp, 26 predicted proteins | sample Cruoilmetagenom7_FD_187294 | JGI IMG/M metagenome (GOLD analysis project Ga0209345, IMG submission 187294) | Oil polluted marine microbial communities from Coal Oil Point, Santa Barbara, California, USA - Sample 7 (SPAdes) (version 2) | ecosystem: Environmental > Aquatic > Marine > Oil seeps ...
TGAGAAGTAAATAGGAAATATTTTTACCTTGGTGTGTCCAGCGTGCAATAGCACTTGCTGCCCCGTATTCAAGGTCGTCGGGGTGTGCCACAATGGCAAGCCCTGTTGTCCAGTTTTCCGGAAAGGTCAGGAACGGTGTGTTCTGGGTCATGCATATTCCTTGATTTTAATGTGCGTGTCTCGATTGGTTGTGTGAGCTTTCCATAGCTGCCTGGATTGTGAAATGGGTGGGTAGCTGTCGTGAAGGCCGGGGTGGGAGAGCCTGAAAAGGTGTTCTTTTGCTTTTGCGGGACTGGGTTGTTTCTCCTGATCGTCCAGCTTCTGTGTGTACGGAGTGGATTTTGGGAGGGAAGCGATGAGGGAGGAATCAGAAGGAAACGATGTGTTGTCGTATGTCGGCTTTTCTATTGGTTTATATGGATGAAGACAGGTAAGTGGGTCTTGCGAGGATTGAGGAGAGAGGAGGCCTTTATGGGGTGGGTGTGGTTATTTTATGGGAATTGTATTTTTTGTGAAATGGGAAGAATGCTGGTTTGAGAAGTCTATTCTGTCAAGTGGGGTGTGGGCATGTAGTTTGGAAAACATGAGTTCTCGCTGGTTATCTTCACGTTCTTTACACGGAAAAGATTATGACGCCCGTTTCGAATCGCTGGCAGAAGCGGGACATGATGTGCATGGTGAGGCGACTTTTGTGCAGTCTTACTCGCCACGCCGAGTGCTTGATGCCGGATGCGGGACCGGTCGGGTTGCGCTTGAGCTTGCGCACCGGGGTATCGCGACACTCGGGACAGATCTTGATGAACGCATGCTGTCTGCTGCTCGGGAAAAAGCGCCGGAGATGCAATGGGTGACAGCAGATCTTGCAACGCTTGACCTGCGTAATGCGCGAGGGGAGCAGGAGAAGTTTGATTGTATTGTAATGGCTGGAAATGTCATGATTTTTCTTGCTCAAGGGTCTGAACAAGCAGTTTTGTCTTGTCTTGGCGCCCATACACTTCCGGGTGGACTACTTATCGCCGGATTCCAACTTCAGGCGGATAGGTTGACGCTAGATGCATATGATGAGTTTGCGGAGATAGCAGGGTATAAAATCCGGGAGCGATTCTCTACCTGGGACCGTGATATTTGGCATGGGTCTAGTGGGTATGCGGTTTCTGTGCATGAATTGCTGCCATAGAATTGGCATGAGAAGAAGTTTTAAAAGAGGTGGTCTGCGGGAAGCCTTTTTTCTGTCTTCTGTTAGCGTGAACGAGGAGCCTGAAGTATCCAAGTGTGTGGTGCGATGCTCTTTGTAGATTTTGTGGGAAGAGACGAAGAATAGATTTTTCCACTTTCTCTCTTTTTTTGTGTTTTAGATGGTCTATATTTAGTGTTAATTTTCTTTTTGGCTGCGATGTGAAGAGCAGATCTTCTCAGAGCTTTCCGCGCATGTTTTTTCTTAAAGTTTTGTTACAATTCTGTGGCGAACGCGGGAATCTGGCGCGAAATTGATCTGTTGGCAAGCTGGGGAGATCTTTTGGGGTTTTACTTTGTAGGGGATTTTTGTTCTTGTAGGAAGCTGAAGAGAGCTAACGGGGGACGATGATGACTGGCGTAATGGATGTGAAGCCAGTTGGCTATTTAGTGAAACAGGTACAGCACCTTTTGCGGAGGGTGATGGATGACACTCTGCGTGATCTTGGTCTGACGACCCCCCAATATGGCATCTTGTTAGTCTTGGCTGAAGATCCAGGGTTGTCTGGTGCAGAGATTGCGCGCCGGTGTTTTGTTCGGCCTCAGACGATGAGCGGAATTCTCTCGAATCTCAAGGCAGCAGAGTTGATTCAGCGTGTGCATCCAGGGCATGGGCGGGTGATAAAGACCTATCTTACGGAAAAGGGAAGAGAAGTTGTCAGTGCAGGTGAGAGCCTGGTAGCGGAAATCGAAGAGAGTATGCTTTCTCGTTTGTCTTCTTCTGCTCGTGAAGAATTTCGAGGGCATTTGCAGTCTTGCATTGATGTTCTAGAGAGAGTCTGAAAAAGTTTTCTATCAGTTTACTTCAGGTCTTTTTCTTGTTCTTCTGCGGTTTCGTTCCCTTATTCCTGGCAATTGGCGGGGTTCTTGGATCTTTATTTTTCCTTTGGGCTGATATTTTAGAGAGTGTTCGTCGCTGGTTCTTTCAGGGAGATGCTCTTTTCTGTGCTCCTCCTTTATGGTTTCTTTGCATACCAGTTCTCCCCAGAGCGCGTTGGCGGCAAGATTTTTCCCTCGTGAGGTTTTTCCTGAGAGAGGTCACCTGATCGGCAAGCTTGCGCTGTGTGCGTGGGAAGAGCCTGCACCGAGCAGGTGATTTCCTGCCCAATGTCCAATGGTACGAGCAAGGGAGAGTGTTCTTGAAGGGAACTCTGGCGGGAAGAAGACAAGACGGAACCTATTTTTCTCCCTACTTCTGAAAAAGTTGGACAGTGGAAAATGTCCTGTTTGTCTTTCTTGTTGGGCATTGTGCTGTATCGCGAGAATGCGCACAGACTCAGCAACGGAGATTTTAGGGAAAGGTCTTTTTGCATATTGGGGACTTCGCTGTTTTCGCCATGGTGCAGGTAGTAAATGGATAGTGTTTGTTGCGTAGGGCAGGCGCTCGAGGTGTGTATGTCGAATCTTTCTGCGCGGTTCAGAATAGACATGCGCATAGAACAGAACACCCTGGTGTGATATCGAGAAAATAGCTGTGTTTGCTGTATGGCGTTTTTGAGGAAGTTTCGGTTCTGTATTCAGGGTTTTTGATGTGGTGTAGTCAAGAACTATGTGTTGAAATGGGAGGCTCATGACCGATCGCCGTGGTGACATTGAGCGTTCAAGGCGTCCTAGTGCTGTCGTTCCTGATGCGCTGCAAGACGGCCTTGTCGATGCCGAGGAACGTGGACGTTTATTAGCGATGCTGGTGCAGCGCCGCAAAGAAATTGGCATGACTCAAGTAGCAGTAGCGGCCGAGATGCATACGACTCAGTCGAATGTCTCTGATATTGAGTGCGGGGAATTGGACTGTCGACTTTCAACCTTGCAGCGTTATGCTCGGGCGGTATCTTCTTCCTTGCAATTTTCTCTCGTGTTTCCTGAAACAGGAGAGATCTCCTCTTCTCCTTGGCCCACGATTGAGACACCGACAAAAGATACGGGGGCTTTTACTTGGACCGGGTCTCCATCTGACACATCGGTTCTGGAAATGTGGGAGGTGCCGACGCAAGATTCCTCTTTCCCTGATCTGCCCTGAGAGTTTTCTATTTGGTGAGAGGCGAAGATCCGCTTCGCGTGCTCTTTTGTGTTGGGTTGATGTCTGATAAGTGGGAAAACTTTTTTCTGTCAGGCGACAAATAGACTGCCGGTGCGGATTCCCTCGAAAGTGACAGGGGTGAGAGCGTGCTCGTCTTTCCAGCTTGGTGAGGTGAGCACACTCGCGTCTTCGCCGATTTGGGAGCCGGCCTCAGGCGTGTGGTCGCCATACACCATGAAAAGTCATGCCGGCATGGTGTGGGAGGCGGCCTACCCACACTGTTCCGTTTTCAAGTCTCGCGGCATCGAGTACCACGAGGTCTGTCGCGTGCTCAATATGGTTGTACACGAAGGCGAGGAGCCGGCCGTCCTCATTTTCGATCTTGTCGGATGTGGTTTTTTCTTTTCGTGGGACGAATATGGGTTCGCTTGTCGCGCATGCGGGACCGAAATCCCAAAGATCGGTTTTGCCGGTGTCGGTGTTGACGCGACCGATTGCCGAACCGAAGCTACTAGGAGAAACATCTGTGGAAAAAGATCCGTAGATGAAATGTTGTGCTTGTGTGGCAAACCGCGTGTCCATATGAGGAAATTCCATGGGGATGGGACAGATCTGCGTGGATTGCAGGGTGCGTCGAGTCGGAGAAATCCTACAGCGCCAGAGGGTCGCGTCGAGGACGTAGCCATCCTCTATCGAGCGAAAAGAAGTGAGAGCATTGTCGATGTTGGTGTATTCCGGGTAGCGGCAGAAGTCGACCACGATCTCATTTTGGTCGTCGAACGCGCCGGCAATGTGGAACTGGAACCAAGGATCGGTCTCGAAGACGATAGCCTTCCCGCCTTCGCGCGGGATAAGCAGGATGGTAGTGGGGTGATCGCCTTTCCAGGTCATGGCTTTCCCAAAGGGTGCTTTCCCTGTGAGCAATGGAACAGGGTTGAATATGACTGGGCCGAGCAAGAAGACTGCCCACTTGCTTGTCAGAGCGAAGTCGTGATTCATCACTGATACAGGTACAGGCGTTCGAGCCAGCGGAAAAAGACGTCCGTTCCGGTCGATACGGTAAGTATCGATACGGTTGCGAGGGCCGTATGACATGCCGAAGTTGTAGGTTTCTTGTGTGACAGGATCATTGCGAGGATGCGCGGAGAAGGTCGACCGGGAGGAAAGCGCTCCGTCGAAGCTCATTTCTCCGAGCGTCTCGAGCGTATCGGGGTCGAGTTCCCAGGGGAGTCCCATTTCCCACAAGGTGAGAAGTCGCCCATTCGAAAACATGACGCTTGTGTTGGAAGCATTGGCTTGGTTCGGAGATCCGCGCATGGCATTGCGGAGTATGCCACCAGGGGGCTGTGTGCCGAACCCTCTGACCAGTGGTTTTGTTGAGGTTTGTTCTCGTGAATACTTAGGGGTTTGGACGTACCGACATTGGTAAGAGGCGGTCCCGTCAGGTGCGAATCGTACGGCACGGAGCGCCCCATCGCCATCGAAAAGGTGGTGTGCCAGCTTATTTTTGGCTGGTCCGTTGCGGTACAGTATTCCGACGAGGTCTGGAGGAAGATTCCCCTGGGTTTTTTCTATAGGACCATCGGTCTCAAGTAAGTCCTCTGACCAGTGTGTATTGGTTGTCTGGGGTGGGGCGTCACGCATGGCTTCTCGCTTTTTTCGTGTGCTTGGTTCTCTGCTGCGGGGAACCGTAAGAGATTATGTAACACTGTTACAAAATCTAAGCAAGCATACTGCCGGACGTGTTCATTTCAAAACACTGTTTCGATTTTTTTGTATGTTCTAGACTTGTTTGGATGGCAAAGTTCCGTGGCAATTACATCACAACTGAAGAAGAGCGCGAAGCACAACGCAGCGCTCTTCTTGATACAGCCTGTGCGATTCTTGTAGCAGAAGGTTCTTCTGCTCTTTCGGTGCGGCGCGTATCTGAAGCAACTGGGGTGTCGACTACTGCGATTTACAGTCGGTTTGGTGGGAAAGAAGGGCTTTTAAAAGAACTTTGCGCGGAAGGGTGGGCACGTTTCGAGCAAAGTCTTCGAGGAGTGGTTGATACCGATAATCCTCTGGCGGATTTATATAAAATCGGTCTTGCGTATCGTGAGTTCGCTATTGGGAATCCCTCCTTTTACATGCTTCTTTTCGGTGGGCAAATGATGGAATACATGTACGGCATGAAAGGTGTCCACGAGCAGATCACTTTTCAGATTCTCGTGAGGGCGGTGCAGCGTTGTGTTGATGCTGGGATGGTTGTGATCCAGAACGTGGAAGAGGCGTGTGATGTTCTTTGGAGTCTCGCTCATGGGATGTCGAGTCTGGAGATTGCCGGGTTTTTTTCCGATAAAGAGCTGGCGGAAAAATCCTATAAAAGGGCGATCACCGCTTTGATGTCTCCCTATTTAATGCCGGATTTACGTGAGGCCATTCTGAAGAATGCCGATGAGGAGAAGCGCGTCTAGGCGCAGGTGTGCAGGTCTTTTCTGGGTTTTTTGTGAGGATGCATGGGAGTGAGGCGGGGTGGAATGTGGATGTTGATGAGGAACCGGTCACGGGTCCACAATATGCCCGTTGGCTGGGCAATATTCCACACGCGTGACCGGTTGTGTTTTCTCTAGTCGGTCATTCGCAGGGCGACTGCCGGCTGAACGCGTGAGGCAGCCCGCGCTGGTCCTGCTGTTGCTGCCAATGAGATAAAGATCGTGGCTGCTCCTAGCCTGAAGATCTCCATCCAAGGGACGGAGAAACTGATCGTGGTTCCGAACAAATCGGTACTACTCACGATGTTGTAGGACGTGACGATTGCGAGTACCAAGCCCACGAAGGTTCCCTCTAGTGCGACAAAGCCCGCTTCGACAATGAGGCTGCGTCCGATGCGGCCTGGCTGGAAACCAAGGGAGCGGAGCACCCCAATTTGGCGGCGCCGTTCTCGCACTGCACGTACCATCACGACCCCTAGGCCGGCAATGCCGACAATAAGTCCTAGTGCGAGATACCCCTGTGCGAGTTCGAAAAACTGATTTTCGATGGCAGTGGCATCATCCACCATTTTGCTGAAAGGATCGACTTCTGCACCGTTTGCCGTATACGTCTTTTCGAGCGAACGGGAGAATGCCTCAGGATCGGTGTTCTTGTCGAGAACCACATAGGCGCGGCTTTGTACCGGAGGAAGGTGAAAAAGGGCCTCGGCTGTTTGGGGACTTGTCAAAATCCCGTTTAGGACGAGATCAGTGCTTCCAATGGCCGCAACACTGACTTCTATTGTGTCCCCAGATCGGAGATCTTGCGCGACCAGAGTCGATCCGACTTCGATGGGCCCGAGTGTGCGCAGGGAAGATGCCATAAAAAGCGGGTCGACAATGATCTTGTTTGGTGTTGAAAGCACTGCTTCGTATGCGGCTTTGTCTGAAGGAAAATCCCCGCGGTCACTTAAAGTCGGCGGTTCTGATTGCAGAAATCGTTTGTCAAAAGTGGAGAGGAACCAGAACGTCGGTTGCTGCTCGCTGCTTTCCGAAGTACGTGCAGGCGTCTTTTGCATGAACTGCACTGGGCTGAGTGACATCGGAGCCACTCCATTGACCTCGGGAAGTTCGCGTATCTCATCAAAGGGCACAGGGTTTGTTGGAGAAGAACGGACTAAAACGTCGTATCCCCCAGAGAGTTCTGTTGTGGCTCCGTGTAATTCTTCCGTAATGATATGAGAGAGTACCGTCACGAACGTCAAAGTAAAAATAACGAGAGCGTACATGGCGACCGTAAGGCCAGTCCTGAAGAGACGGGCGAGCGGGTACGCCAGGCCAATGTGCAGCGAAAGCGTTCTTCCTTTGGGGAAGAAACGGCGAAGTGTCCGTGCAATTCTCTCCTGCTGGTAGGTAAGAAACCCAACTGCTGCCGTAGTGAGGCAGATCCCTTGGGCAATGAACAGACCAATGTCAGGTTCATTCAAGAGGTCTTCAAGCATGACGCGCAAAGCCAGACTTCCCCAGATCATGGTGAGAAGGGCTGCGAGAGGAACAGTGGTCGAGAAAGGAAACCGGCTTTTTGCCAAAGGAAGCAGGCCAACCAAAAAGAGCACTGGACCAAGTAAGATTCCATACTGCTCTGTGTTGATAAATCCGTTGACAGTGGCTGCCGCACCGGCGATGACACCGCATGCGCCGAGAGCCCGCACCCACGGTGCTGTCTTGTCGTTTTGTGGTTCCGGCAGTCTACGGATGGCTCGGATGATGTTGATGCGGGCGATACGCAAACTTGTGACAACGATGGTGAAGGCCGAGACTGCAAGCCCGAGCGCGAATCCAAGCCCAATACTTTCCCAGGTGAAAGAAAATATGAGCTGTAGACCGATTTCTTCGCCCACCTGTGCGATGGCGCGGTCCACCATAAAAATGATGATCCGACCAAGGCCGAGACCGGCAAAAGTTCCGATAGCGGAGGCAATAAAGGCATATACCCAGCCTTCCGCGGCAAAGGTGGAAACCAGAAGCCTGCGAGTCATGCCAATGGCTCGCAACATACCCAATTCGGTTTTGCGCTCCTCAGACAGCATCACAAACAAATTCACCAAGAGCAACACCCCTGCGAGAGCCCCGAAGGTGCCCATAGCAGCGAAAATCTGGCTAAGACGATCCCCGCTTTCGTCCGCGGTGCGGAGGATGTCTTGTTTCACTGTTTGCACTGTGGCATTGAGATTGGTGGTGCGCTCTTCGACAAGCGTTGTGACCTGTGCGGTGAGGGCGTTTCCCTCTTCTACTCCTCCCCTGTTCGAGATGGCCACATAGTACTGGGGGAGAGAAACAAGAAGTTCCGGGGGAAGCTCACGCGCTTCGGTCTCTCTTTCTCCCATAGTTTTCCGGACTAAATCCAAGCGTCCTGGCGTGATAAAAACGTTGGCTCCCGTAGAAGCGATGGCATTCGGGACGAAGCCCGCCACACCTTTTTGTGGTAAAATCCGCACAACTTTCAGATCAAGCGTCTGGCCGAGCAGGACAATTGAAATCTCATCTTGTGGCCCGACTTCCAGCATTTCCGCCAGACTCTCGGTAATGACTGCTTCACCATCTCGTGGAGTTTCCCCCTCGATGCCAGTGGACGCAGGATCCCTACCGAATTCCCTGGCTTTGGCGAGGTCTGCCTCAATCAAGAGAGAGCGTGGTGCCGACCGGATCTCATTTCCTTTTCCCGCGGTCACGGAAACAGGAAGCGTCGAGAAGGCGAGCACACCGTCAACATCGTCGTGTTCGTCGAGATCTGCCAAACTCTGTACTAAAGTGTCGTATTCAGCTGGTTCTCTCGACGATACGAGAAGGTCTATCGGACCCAATTGTGAGTACGCTTGCTGGCGAATTGAACGTGAAAGGGTAGTGCCAACAACCAGGGAACCCGTGATGATGGCAGTGCCAAAGAGGGATCCCAAGATGACCAGAGCTGTTTCTGTGGGACGGCGACGGGCATTCCGTATCGCAAGGCGTCGCACAACTCGTTGTCGAAGCAAGATCCAGACAAAAGGCAGGATGACTACTGCGGTGAGAAGAAGAACGAATGGGTTCACCCGTTTTCTCCTTCTCCATTTGCTGCTTTACTGCCGGCTTTGGGCGCCGTTTCTTTTCCCTGGGTTTGGGCATGCGTCGCAGGAGGGCGAGCAGACTGCACAATCTCATCAGATTCGATGCGCCCGTCGCGCATGCGGATGATGCGGTGCGCTGTGGCCCCGATTCCTTCATCGTGAGTCACGAGCAAAATGGTAAGTCCATCAGCATTCAATTCATCGAGTAACTCCATAACGTGCGCTGCTGTTTCGGAATCGAGATTGCCTGTTGGTTCGTCGGCCCAGACGATTCTGGGATGACCGGCGAGGGCTCGTGCGACTGCGACGCGTTGTTGTTCTCCCCCGGAGAGTTCTGACGGTCGGCGGTTCAGCCTATGACTGAGCCCGACGCGATCGAGTGTCTCTTGGGCGCGCCGGCGTGCTTCGTGTTCGCTGCTTCCTGCGAGGAGAAGAGGAAGCTCTACGTTCTCCGTGGCAGAGAACACAGGGATGAGGTTGAATGCCTGGAATATGAAGCCCATTGTGCTTGCACGATGCTGTGTGCGTTTTTTGTCTTCCATCGCGTGGATGCTGCGACCATCGACAAGAACGTTTCCGCTGTCGATATCGTCAAGGCCGGAAAGACAATTCAAAAGGGTGGTTTTGCCTGAGCCCGAAGGACCCATAACCGCGACGAATTCTCCGGGTTTCATACGAAGATTCACGTTGTTCAGCGCAATCACTTCCTCTGCTCCTGTGCGATACACCTTTCGAATTTTTTCAGCGACGAGAATGTCATTTTCGGCCATGCTGCTCCCTTGTTTCGGAAATTCTGTAGGGTGGATTGGCAGGAAAGCGATATTGAGCCGATGGACTGGGGCGATGGTCTGGGAGGCCGTACCCTGTTCACAGAGAGAGGAGGTACTGATGCGAGAGACCGGGTTTTGGGAAGCTGGAAGATTTTTCCAGAATAGGGAATCTCTCGAGTCTCGCGCAAAGTATCTGTCGTGAGAAGAGTGTTTCGTCCTTTTCTTTTCACAAGAGTTCCCCTGGTTTTTTCGTTACTCTTTGTGATTGTGTCTCTCTCCAGAGGGTACTGTCGCTCTCTGTTGCTACTTTTTCTTTTGTTTGATGGAGGGGCACTTTGCAGAGAGGAAAGTGCGGATCCTTGTTTTCGTCCGCTCGCGCTATTTTCCTCCGCAATACGGGGTGTCGAACTCTTGCCACACTGCAGATGTTTGGATACGATGAAGAGGATCTTGTCCTTGGGCGACTCTTGCGAGACCATGTAGTACTGGCCCCTGTCGAGCTGCTTCTTCGCTCGAGTGGATAATGGCTTTCTCCATGTGCGAACGACCTGTCAAAAGCCGACAAAAGGCTCTGTTGTAGTTTGCAGTCGAAGCTTTAGGATGAGCGGGGAGAGGACAGCACTTCCGGTTTTCTCGATGTTCCTTGGATCGACGACATGGTTCCGGGTTTGCATATGGGTTTTTTGCTGAAAGTAACTCGCATACTATCCAGGAGATTTTTTCTTGTCCGGCAATTCCCTTTTTTCATGTGCAAATTCTCGTATGAGGATAGAGTAAAGATATGCGGAAGATACCTATATGCCAAGTACTTTTGTCAAATATTAAGAGTGCTTGTTCTGTGAGCTACTTGTGTCACAACACCTAGCTGGAATCCCCACTTTTATGGACAATGAGTACGTGAATAACAAAGGCGATAGAGAAAAGAAGTGAGGAAAATCTGAGAGAAGAGAGGTCGTCATTGATGTGGAAATGACATCGTCGTCACAAGAAAAAATGATTATGAAAAGCTGTGCTTCAAAGCTCGTGGACAAGGCCTTTTTGTAAGCTGGAAAGCTATGAAAAAGGCCAAAAAAATTGAAAAAAATTGAAATGAAGGATTGGAAAATAAAATGTTGATGCGTTGGGATCCATTCCGCGGCTCTGAACAGTCTTCTCCTAATCTTGGGACTCCCCAATATGGGGCAATTCTCATGGATGCCTACCGTCGGTCTGATCATGTGATTATGCATTTTGATCTTCCTGGTGTGCCCCCTGAAACGATTGAGCTCACCGCTCATAAGAATGTGCTGGAAGTGCGTGCCGAGCGTGTGTATTCCCTTGAAAAAGGGGACGAGCTCCTGTGTCAGGAACGAGGTCAAGGTGTTTTTCGCCGGCAGGTTTTGATTGGAGAGGCACTTGATATCGACAAGATTGAAGCAATGTTTGATCATGGAGTACTGACCGTCATGATTCCTCTGAATAAAACGGTTACTTCACGTCGTGTTGATATCACGAGTGGGAGTGAGAGGCCGCAAGCGATTGTTGCCGACATCGAAGACTGAGTACAGGAAAAGCTGCGGATTTTCCTCTTTCTGGGGTTTCTGTGAATGTTTCTCGGATTTCGTGCGAGACTGCTACTGTGATGAGGCAAAATAGATTTGATTTTCGTTGTTATGAACTGACACCTGAAAGAGGTTGTCGTATCGATCTTTTCGTAGCGGTCTATTTGTCTTTGGTGAAGCGCTGGTAAGCGAGTAAAAGGCAAAATTTTACTGCCTCTAATATAGGTTTCTTATACGCCCTTTGAAATCCTTTTCTTTCTCATATATGTAAGTGCTGTGTGTGGTATTTCCGTCAGAGATTATTTTGGGAAATGTCTACGAAATAGAAACATGACTGCAGGTGATTATATGGGGGAGTGTGGGAAAGAAATAGGGAGAAAAAACTATAAAGTAATGAGAAAAAAAGAGGGCAAGATCGAAAAACATAGGTAGTGGTATTGCGGGGAAATAGCCTTCTTGTGGGATGGAGACCTCGAAGTCTATAGCCGGAAACAAACTGTTTTTATTGTTTCATGTCGAGATGCGGCATGGGGGCAGGAAATAGGTAATTGAACGGGCGATGAGGGGTAAAAAAGCATGACAGAAGACTGGTCTTGTATTGACGGGAATGAAGCGGTCGTTCGTGTCGCGCATCGCCTCAGCGAAGTGATTGCAATCTATCCCATTACCCCGGCATCTCCGATGGGCGAGCTTGCTGATTTGTGGAGTGCCCAAGGTGAGAAGAACCTATGGGGCACTGTGCCTGAAGTTATCGAAATGCAGAGCGAAGGTGGTGCTGCAGGAGCTTTGCACGGTGCCTTGCAGAAAGGGGCTTTGGCGACCACATTTACTGCGTCGCAGGGCCTTCTTCTCATGCTTCCCAATATGTACAAGATTGCTGGAGAATTGACTCCTGCTGTGATTCATGTGGCGGCACGCAGTGTTGCAACGCATGCGCTCTCGATCTTTGGTGATCACAGTGATGTGATGGCAGCACGTGGTACGGGTTTCGCGATGCTGGCGAGTTCTTCGGTGCAAGAAGCACAGGATTTCGCGCTTCTCGCGCATGCCGGGGCCCTGCAATCTCGTGTTCCCTTCCTGCATTTTTTTGATGGTTTCCGCACTTCCCACGAAGTCAACAAGATCCGTTTACTAGGGGATGAAGATGTGCGGGCACTTCTCGATGAAGACAGCATTTTGGCGCACCGTTTTCGCCGTCTTCGCCCTGAAGCACCTGTGCTGCGGGGTTCTGCCCAGAACCCAGATGTTTTTTTTCAGGCGCGTGAGGCAGTCAACCCGTTTTATGCGGCAGTTCCGGAAATTGTTGCCAATGCCATGGCAGACTTTGCCAAAAGTTGCGGTCGGTCGTATCGACTTGTCGACTATGTAGGAGCTCCTGACGCGGAACGTGTTCTCGTCCTCATGGGCTCTGGTTGTGGGGCTGCTGAAGAGGCAATCGGGGCTCTACTTGCCTCAGGGGAGCGTGTCGGCCTTCTCAAGATCCGTCTTTATCGCCCTTTTCCGGTGCAGGCTTTTGTGGACGCATTGCCACTTTCGACGCTGCAAGTAGCGGTGCTCGATCGCACGAAAGAGGCGGGTGCTCCCGGTGAACCTCTCTACCAGGATGTGGTATGTGCTTTGGCGCAGACGGGACGGAATCTGTCTGTCGTGGGTGGGCGGTATGGTCTGTCTTCAAAAGAGTTCACGCCGGCAATGGTGAAGGGCGTTTTTGACATGCTGGCGACAGCGCCACGCCATTCTTTTACGGTTGGGATTTTTGATGATGTCACGAGAACAAGTATCCCGTGGGATGAGACTTTTTCGACCGATGACGAGCAGATCCGTTCGGTGTTTTACGGGCTTGGATCAGATGGGACAGTAAGCGCTGCCAAATCCACTACGAAAATCGTGGGAGAACATACTGATCTTCACGCCCAGGGTTATTTTGTGTATGACTCGAAGAAATCAGGAGCGGTCACTGTTTCGCACTTGCGGTTTTCCTCTAGTCCAATTCGCTCGTCTTATCTGGTGAGAAAAGCGAGTTTCGTGGCCTGTCACCAGTTTTCTTTTTTGCACCGGATAGATGTACTGCGGTTCGCTGCGAAAGGCGCGACTTTCTTACTCAATAGCCCATATAGCGCTGAGAAAGTGTGGGACGAGCTTCCTCTCGAGGTGCAACAGGAGATCCTTGAGAAAGAACTGCAGCTTTGGGTGGTAGATGGGCATCGGGTGGCGCGAGAGGCCGGTTTGGCCGGCAGGATCAATACGGTGATGCAGCCTTGTTTTTTTGCTCTTTCCGGCGTATTGCCAGTGGATCAGGCCGTGGCCGCGGTGAAAGATCATGTGCGTATGACTTATGCCGGTCGAGGGGAAGTCGTGGTAGAGCGCAATCTCGAGGCAATTGATTGCGCTCTTTCCGACCTGGCGCAAGTTTCTCTCCCGACTCAAATCACAGCGCAGACACAGCGGTGGCCTGTGGTGCCGGTGCAGGCGCCTGATTTTGTGCAGCGTGTGACGGCACGCATGCTGGCTGGGGAAGGCGATCTTCTTCCGGTCAGTGCTTTTTCCCCTGACGGTACTTTTCCCACAGGAACGGCTCGCTGGGAGAAGCGCATGCTTGCCCATGAGCTTCCTCAATGGGAACCTTCCCTCTGCATTGATTGTGGGAAGTGTGCGATCGTGTGCCCGCATGCCGCTATCCGAATGAAAATTTGCTCTCCCGCAGTATTGGGAGACGCGCCTGCGGGTTTTGCGCACAAGCCGTTTCGTTCTCGGGAAGTAGCGGACCATCAACTTATGATTCAGGTGGCACCTGATGATTGCACTGGTTGTGGCGTGTGCGTTGATGTCTGCCCTGCCCACAGCAAAGCAGAGGTAAAACGCAAGGCCCTCAACATGGTTCCTGCTGCCCCTTTGCGTACTGTAGAGCGGGAAAACTTTGCCTTTTTTCTTGCACTACCTGAGCTTCCGCCCGACTTCATTGATGCTGCAAGTGTGAAAGGCTCCCAGCTACGTGAGCCTTTGTTTGAGTTTTCCGGGGCCTGTGCCGGGTGTGGGGAAACCCCTTATCTCAAGCTTTTAACCCAGCTTTTTGGGGACCGGTTGATTGTTGCGAATGCCACAGGATGCTCATCGATTTATGGTGGCAATCTTCCCACCACGCCTTGGTCACAGAATGCTGCGGGGCGGGGTCCTGCCTGGGCCAACTCCCTTTTTGAGGACAATGCCGAGTTTGGTTTGGGCATGGAACTTGCTCGGGGTCGTCTCCATGACGAGGCGCGTCGTCTACTGCAGGACTTGGCGCTTGCCGTGGGCGAAGATCTTACCCAGGCGGTGTTGGGTTTCGGCTTTGGAGATGGTCGACAAGATGGGCGAGCACATGAACAGGCGCTTGTTGCACAACGGGATCGGTTGCATGAGCTGCAGCAGCGTTTGGCAACGCTTGGCGGAGAGAAGGCTGGTGTTGCCCGTCGCCTTCTCAGTGTGATTGGAGAACTGGATCCTACGAGTATTTGGATTGTGGGAGGAGATGGCTGGGCGTATGACATTGGAGCCGGAGGACTCGATCATGTGCTTGGCTCAGGAAAGAACGTTAATGTTTTAGTGCTTGATACGGAGGTCTATTCGAACACAGGCGGGCAGGCTTCAAAGGCCACTCCACGTGGGGCTGTTGCGAAATTTGCGATGTCGGGGAAGTCGACACCGAAAAAAGACTTGGGAATCGCTTTAAGTGCCTATGGAGATGTGTATATCGCGCAGGTGGCAGTTGGCGCGAATGACACCCAGACAGTGAAAGCCTTTCTGGAGGCCGATGCCTGGAACGGTCCTTCTCTTATTATTGCGTACAGCACGTGTATTGCGCATGGAATCGATATGGAGACATCAATGTCTCACCAAAAAGATGCTGTTCGCAGCGGATACTGGCCCTTGTACCGGTACCACCCGGGGCTTGGCGAGCATGAGTACCCCTTCCATTTGGACTCCCATGATGCCAAGATCTCGTTTCGTGACTTTGCTGCGGCTGAAGGACGTTTCTCCATGCTCGCGCGTCGTGACCCGGAACGGGCGGAACGTCTTTTCACCGCGGCCCAACGTGATATTGACGAGCGGCTGCATTTTTATCGACAGCTTGCTGATGTCGAGCGGCGCATGCCCGATGCAGAAGGAGAACTGCAATGAGTGCAGTTGGACAGGTCGATATTGGGACCGACTATTTGGGGATACGACTTCGTTCTCCTCTTGTTGCTTCTTCTTCTCCGCTTACGGGAGATATCGCTACATTACGGGATCTTGAAGAAGCAGGTGTTGCCGCTGTCGTGCTGCCTTCTCTTTTTGAGGAAGACATTGTGGCGGAAGCGATGGAACTTGACCGCTTACTTGACATCGGGAGAGACGAACATCCCGAAGCTCTTGACTACTTTTCATTGCCTTCTGCGAGTTCCATGATTCCCGAACAGTATTTGGAACTTGTGCGGGAGGCAAAGACGGCGCTTTCCATACCGGTTATCGGGAGCCTGAATGGTGTCACACCTGGTTGGTGGGTAGATTACGCGCGTCGTGTCGAGGAAGCAGGAGCTGATGCTCTTGAACTGAACGTCTATTTCGTCGCCGCTGATCCGTCTTTGAATGCCGAAGCAGTCGACCATCGTTATCTCGAACTCGTGCGCGCAATTCGGGAAGAAATCTGTATTCCTCTCACAGTGAAAATCGGTCCTTATTTCAGCGCCTTGCCTGCAGTTGCTCGTAGCATTGCTGTTGCCGGCGCCAACGGTCTTGTGCTGTTCAACCGGTTTTATCAGCCAGATCTAGATCTCGAGACGCTCCAAGTGGTACCGAGTCTGGTCTTCAGTCGTTCTGAGGATTTGGGCCTCTCTTTATACTGGATTGGCCTTTTGCATGGCATGATTGATGTGTCATATGCAGCAACAGGGGGAGTGCACACGCATTTTGATGTCTTGAAGTCTCTGTTTGTGGGAGCAGATGTCGCGATGCTCGCTTCGGTCATTCTTGAACAAGGCGTGGAAGTAGTACAAGATATTGAGGCTAATCTTGTACACTGGCTTGCTGCACACGAATATGCGTCGGTGACGCAGATGAAAGCGAGTGTGAGCAAGAATGCTGTGCGAGATCCTACGGCTTGGGAGCGGGTGAACTATTTGAAGACTCTTCGCAGCTACCGGAGTACACCGTGAATGAGATTTGGCTGGACCTTTTTGTGGGATTGGCAGTAGGAACCCTGCTCGGGGCGGTGTTTTTCGGTGGTCTCGCCTGGACTGTGGGGAAGCTTTGTGCCGGTGGTCGCAATGAGCTGCTTTTCGTTCTGAGTTTTTTTCTTCGCAATCTGCTTCTTGTTGCAGGTTTCATCTGGATAGCGAACGCGCACTGGTCACGCGGAGTTGCTGCTTTGCTTGGGCTTCTGCTTGCGAGAACACAATGTATCCGCTTATCGGAGACTTTTCCTTGGGAGAAGAATGCTCAGGGAAAGAACAAGCAAGACCTTTCGCGTGAGAAGCTGCGGAACGGATCGAAGAGAAAGGCTTCTAACATTCTGGAAACTTCTCGAGGGGTTCCGATCGAGACTGTTGATGATGCGGTGGAAATAACTGGGGAAAACCCCGGCGATATTGTGACCTTCGCTCGACAAGAGCGCGTGCGATCTCAAAAAGAACCCGCAAAATGAAGCTCGATCAACTTACACCTGATGAAGAGATCTTGTGGGAATGGGGTTTTGCCCATGTGAATGCCACCCTTCTTTTTACCTGGATGGTCATGCTCATCATGGTGCTTGCCTCCTGGCTCATCACGCGGCATCTTTCTCATGAGACGCGGATTTCTCGCTGGCAGAACCTTCTGGAAGTCTGCGTGTCCTACATTCGGCAAGAAATTTATGAGATTGGGCACCATCGTAATCCCAACATCTATTTACCTTTTGTGGGAACACTGTTTCTCTTTATCGCGGTCTCCAGTCTTTTTTCCATCGTGCCTGGCTATGTGGCCCCGACAGCCTCTCTCTCCACGACGACTGCCCTTGCTCTCTGTGTATTTGTGGCGGTGCCGATTTTTGGGATTATTGACGAAGGCATTGGCACGTACTTGCGCCGTTACATCGAGCCCAACCCGATGATGTTTCCGTTCAACATCATGGGTGAGCTTTCTCGTACTTTGTCTTTGGCCGTTCGGCTTTTTGGAAACGTGATGAGCGGCGCGAAAATTGTGGCGGTTATGGTGTCGATTGCCCCACTTTTTATCCCTATTGTGCTGAGTGTCTTGGGGCTGATTACCGGCATGATCCAAGCCTATATTTTTGCTGTGCTCGCTATGGTGTACATGGCATCGGGAGAAGCTACCCGTTCTTCAGGGAGTGTCGATCCTGACCCTTCTTCTGAGGATCTCCTGAACCAGAGTCGTGCGGCCTGAAAACAGGGCAGCAGGACCGAAAAAAAGATCATCCAAGAAAAAGAACTTGCAAGGAACAGGAGATAAGGGGCAGCAGGTGCGTTCTTTTGAGGCCCATTCTTTCTCAGAAGAAGCCCAGTACCGACCGGTAAAAATCAGTGAGGTTTTTCTTTCCTGAAAATTTTTTGGAGAAACCTCGGAATTCTCTTTCTGGGGAAAGTCCTCTGGAAAGCTACCTTGAGGAAAACGCGAGGAAAGCTTATGGACGATCAAACGATTATCGGGATGGTTTCCATCATTACCGCGGGAATGACGATCGCTATTGGTTCGATCGGCCCTGCTTTTGGGGAAGCTCGTGCTGTTGCCGAGGCATTACGTTCGATCGCACAGCAGCCTGACGAGGCGGGGACAATTACCCGTACTCTTTTTGTGAGTCTTGCCATGATCGAGTCCACGGCAATTTATTGTCTTGTGGTCGCGATGATCATTCTTTTTGCGAACCCTTTCTGGAGCGAAATCAGCTGAGAGGGCTGCACTTGGGGAGGACTGGGAAAAGGCAGAACAAAGATCATGCTCATTGACTGGTTCACAACGCTTGCACAGATTGTTAATTTTCTTGTTCTTGTTATTGCCCTGAAACTTCTGCTTTTTGACCGGATCGTTGCTGTGATGGATGAACGTGAAGAGCGGATTGGGTCGCGTCTCAAAGAAGCTGAAGAGAGTCGTGCCCAAGCCAAAGAAGAAGCAGACAGGCTCAGGGACAAAACGGCAGAACTGGATCGACAGCGCGAACAGTTTTTCGATGAGGCGCGCCGAGATGCCGGTCAGCGTCGTGCCGATTTAATTGAAGAGGCAGGAGCAGATGTCGCGGCTATGCATGAAAGCTGGCTGCGTGCGCTCGGCGCGGAGAAAGACCGTTTTTTGCGGGAACTGGCACGCCGTTCCGGTGAACAAGTGTACGAAGTAAGCCGGCGGGCGCTCTCCGATCTGGCGGATGTTGAGCTTGAAGACCGTTTTATTGGAATGGCTCTTACCCAGCTGGGAGCAGACACTGCCAAAGATGAGAGGGCAATAGACGGTGGGATAGCCCGCAAAAGAGACGGCGGAAAAGACCGCGCAAAGGACGACAATACAAAGGGTGGTCTTGCGTACGACGCGTTGTTGCAGGCGCGAGGTCCGGTGATAGTACGCACGGCCTTTCCGGTGAGCGCAGATCGAAAAGAGAAGATCCGGGGCTCTTTAAGCGTCTTACTCGCGCGCGATGCGTTCCTGCTTTCTTTTGAAGAGGATCCTGCTCTCATCTGTGGTTTGGAGCTCCGTGCAGGCGGGTACGCGGTGAGCTGGAGCATTGCAGACTATCTCGACGCTCTTGCGGGGGAATTCTCTGATCTCTTTCGAGAGAGCGGGCAGATAAAGATTGACTAGTTTTCAGAGACAGTGTGAGAAGTTCAGAGGGAACCCGTTTGCTTCCCTGTGCAAGTTCCTGAAAATATGCCGGTCCCATCTGACGCTTGTTAATCCCATATCTGATGTTGCAGGAGGCTGGGTGAGTACTGTGCCGTGAGGCTGTTTTGCCATGTGCCTGCCGTGTGCAGGGGAGGAGATGGAGCGGGTTGATCGCGTCTGGTCTGAGACAAAGGCCAAGCTTTCCGACTGTCTTCCCTTCTGTCTGTGTGTTCTGGTTTTGGTGTTCTGGTTTGTTTCCCACAGGAGTGCTTAAGTCGGTATGTTGATGGGTTGAGAGGGTGTAATAAGCCCGCATCAGGGAGTCTGGGAAAAGGGAGGAGAAGGGAGGAGGAGAATGCGGAAAACCCAGAGACAAGTCTCTGACGGTGTTTTTTCTTCTACTGCGAGGGCAGATATGCGTTCTGCTGTGGACTGGGCATTTCGCCGGACTGCAATGGCGCTTGATCAGCACGAAGTCGAGATCGGTCTACGTGAAGTGGGGCGTGTGCGCTCGGTTGGCCGGGGAGTGGCTGAAATCGAGGGAGCCCCCGGTGTGCGTTCTGAGGAACTGTTGCGTTTTCCCGGTGACGCGCTTGGTATGGCCTTCAACTTGGATGAGGACGCGGTTGGGGTTATTTTGTTTGACCAAACGAGCCGTGTGGAGGCCGGTGCCGAAGTGCATCGTACCGGTCGCGTGCTCGACGTTCCCGTGGGAAATGCCCTGCTCGGACGTGTTGTCGATGCGATGGGGCGGCCTTTGGACGGTCGGGGTCCGGTGCGGGCGACAGACCGTTTGCCTGTGGAACGCCCGGCTCCTGGGATTATGGAGCGGGCACCCGTTACGACTCCTCTGCAGACGGGTCTGAAGGTGATCGATGCCCTGTTCCCTATCGGGCGTGGACAGCGCGAACTCATTCTTGGTGACCGACAAACGGGAAAGACTGCGGTCGCGGTGGACACGATTGTGAACCAACGTGGCACCGACATGGTTGCGGTGTACTGCGCTATTGGGCAGCGAGCCTCTGCAGTCGCGCGTGTGGTGGCCGAGCTCGAACGGGGCGGGGTCATGGAATCGTGCATTGTCATGATGGCGAGTGGGGAGGAGACTGCGGGGCACCGTTTTATTGCACCTTACGCGGCGACGTCGATGGGGGAACGCCTCATGGAAGAAGGCCGCGATGTGCTTATTGTCTATGACGACTTAACGCATCACGCGCGTGCCTACCGGGAGCTTTCTCTGCTTTTGCGCCGACCTCCAGGTCGTGAGGCATATCCTGGGGACATTTTCTATGTGCATTCTCGTTTGTTGGAACGGTCCACGCACTTGCGGAAAGAACGAGGCGGTGGTTCTCTTACGGCGCTTCCGATTGTGGAGACGCAAGCACAAAATTTGGCTGCCTATATTCCGACAAACCTGATTTCTATTACGGATGGCCAGATCTATCTGTCTCCTTTGATTTTTCGGCAGGGGTTTCTTCCGGCAGTGGATGTTGGTCTTTCTGTCTCGCGTGTGGGGGGGAAAGCGCAGCTTCCTGCGTATCGTGCTGTGACTGCTGACCTGCGCCTCTCGTATGCCCAATTTCAGGAACTGGAACGGTTTACGCGCTACGGTGCCCGTCTTGAACCGGAAAAACAACGCACACTTGAGCGGGGAAGACGTGTGCGAGAGGTCTTCAAACAATTCCAGTATCAGCCGTTGGATGTTCTCTCACAGATGGGAATTTTTCTCTCAGTGACGAGTGGACTTTTTGATGCTCTTCCCCTTGTGGAGATTTCCGCGGCTGAGGCGGTTCTTTCTGCCGGTCTTCCTGGAGAGCTGGGGCCGCTTGCTGGGCGTATTGCGGAGGGTAGCCCGCTCGATGAAGCGGACATCGATGTCGTACGAGAGAAGGCCGGGGGATTGTTGCGTAGCTGGCGTCCTGATCTTTATGCGCAGGCTCCTACGTCTGTGACGACAGGGGAACACGACAGTGGAAACTCTTGAGACGCTGCGGACACAGATTGAGACTGCCGAAGAGTTGCACGCTGTTGTCGGGACAATGAAGAGCCTGTCGGCAGTGAGTCGCCGGCAGTATGAGATCGCTGTTGCTTCTCTCGATACTTTTGTGCGAGTAAATGAGCTTGGTTTTTCTGTACTACTTCGGCGTTACCCTCATGCCCTCGTGGTTCTCGACGCGGCGTCGAATGGCCTATCGAATCGGCAAATAGTATCTCTGAGATCTGCCTCTGTGCCGGTCTTTTCTGCGGACAGGATTCCTGACGTGACGGCACGCGTCATGATCTCTTTTGGTTCTGATATGGGGCTGTGCGGGTCCCTCAATCGGCGTGTTGTGTCGTGTGTGGGGGAAACCCTGCGTGAGTCAGCCTTTGGTATGGGCGAGTGCCTTCATGTGGCGGTGGGAAGCCGGTTGGCCCGAGAGCTTGAAGCGGCTGGATACTCTGTGATGGACACTTTTGATCTACCTGGCTCAGCCGAAGGTATTACCGATCGTGTGAATCGCTTGTTGCAACAGATCGATGTGTGGCGTACTGCCGGACTGCAGCATCTTTTGTTGTGCCATGTTCGTCCTGGTCATAGTGTCTTGTCCTATGAACCGAGCGCGTTTCCGCTTCTGCCTTTTGCAACCACTTCGGTCGAGGAGGCTGCACGTACGCCTTGGCCGACTCGGATGCTTCCCGATTTCGCGCTGGACTGGCGAGTGCTTCTCGCTGCGCTTGTGCGTCAGCGTCTTTTTATCTTGTTGCACCGGGCTTTTGCGGAGTCAATGGCCGGGTTGCATGCCAGCCGGTTTCGCGCGATGGCTGCTGCTGAGCAGAACTTGGAAGAACGGCTCGGAGATTTGCGGCGTTCATATCATCGTCGACGACAGGCTGTTGTGACAGAAGAGCTCTTCGACGTGATCGCAGGTTTTGAGGTGATGCGATGACAGACGAGACTGAACGCGAAAGTCAAGGTCAAGGTCGAGTTGTTGCCGTGCGCGGGAGTGTGGTGGACAGCCGTTTTCCTCCTGGTCAGCTGCCGGAGATCCGTCACCAGTTGCGGGCAGGACACAACCGAGACATTCGTCTTGAGGTGATGACGCATGTTGATACCGAAACGGTACGATCAGTGGCGCTTGTCCCGACATGGGGGTTGAGTCGGGGAGATCCAGTTGAGACAACAGGGGCGCCTACGGTCGTTCCGGTGGGAACGGAGCTGTTGGGCAGAGCTGTTGATGTGTTCGGGGAACCTATCGATGGCGGGGAGGCAGTGGTTGGGGTAGAACGACGACCGATACACCGACATTCTGTTGCTTTTACTGAGCGAACGACGATATCAGAGGTTTTTGTCACCGGCATCAAAGCGATTGATGTGCTTGCACCTTTGGAACGCGGGGGAAAAGCGGGTTTGTTCGGAGGCGCAGGCGTTGGGAAAACCGTCTTGATCACGGAGACGATTCACAATGTGGCGGGCGTGCACGAGGGAGTGAGCATTTTTTGCGGTATCGGAGAGCGCTGCCGCGAAGCAGAAGAGATGTATCGAGAACTCGGCAGCGCCGGTGTCATCGAAAACACTGTGCTTGTTTTTGGCCAAATGAATGAGCAGCCCGGAGCACGTTTGCGTGTCGGACATACCGCGCTCACAATGGCCGAATATTTTCGAGATGATCTTCGCCAGGACGTGCTGCTTTTTATTGACAACATCTTTCGTTTTGTGCAGGCTGGATCGGAAGTGTCAGGGCTACTTGGCCAGATTCCTTCCCGTCTCGGATACCAGCCCACGCTGGGAGCGGAACTCGCAGAGCTGCAGGAGCGGATCGCTAGTACAACGAGCGGCGCGATCACCTCAGTACAAGCGGTGTATGTTCCGGCCGATGATTTTACCGATCCAGCGGCAGTCCAGGTGTTTGGGCATCTTTCGGCATCGATTGTTTTGTCGCGTGAACGGGCAAGCCAAGGTTTGTACCCGGCTATCGATCCACTTCGTTCGGACTCCAAAATGCTTGCACCACAGATTGTGGGAAGAAACCACTACGATATTGCTCGAGAAGTGCGCCGGACTTTTGCCGGGTACGAGGAATTAAAAACGGTTATTGGCATGTTGGGATTAGACGAACTTTCCCGTGAGGACCAGCAGATAGTGGCGCGTGCCCGTCGTCTGGAACGTTTTCTTACCCAACCTTTTTTTACGACCGAACAATTTACTGGGCAACCCGGACGTGTCGTGTCCTTGGCGGAGACCCTGCAAGGGTGTGAACGTATACTGTCCGATGAGTTTGCCGACCTGCCTGAAGAGGCTTTGTATATGATCGGGAATGTGGACGAGGCGCGAGAACACACACGGGACAAGAGGATTGTCTGATGCGTTTACGTGTGCTGCTCCCGACCCATGTGGAAGTTGATGAAGAAGTCTCAAAAGTGATTGTCGAGACAGTGCATGGATCGATGTGTTTTTTGCCGCGCCATCTGGATTACGTCAGTGTTCTTGGCTCTGGTTTGCTTTCGTATGAGTCAGACGCGGGCGAGACGTTTCTCGCAGTGAATGATGGCATTCTCGTGAAGTGCGGGGCAGATGTGTCCCTCGCAGTCGCACATGCGGTACGCGGTCCGAATCTTGGGGAGTTACGACCTTCAATGGAGAAAACCTTTCGAGAGCTTGCAGAACGGGACCAGGCGGCAAAAGGGGCTTTGTTACGGTTGGAAGCTGACTTTTTGCAGCGGGCGGTCCAACTGGACGAGCCTATTTAACCGTTCTTTTTCTCGACCCCTTTGCAGGCAGCTTGGAGAAAATCCCCAAGGGTCTGGAGTTGTGAGGAGCGAGGGCGCAAAAGCCAATATGTAGGAATATTAAGGATTTAGTATTCGACACGTAAGAGAATCAGAGGGTTTAATGATCGGGGAAGTCGTCGAAGAATCTGGTTCTGGAGACCGTGAACCGCGGGATACGGAACAGCACTCTCGAAGCAAGGACAAAGAAGATCGAGATCCTGGTAGCGAGTTTCGCCGTGCGATTGCGGGAAAAGCCGCACGAAAACAGCGTGCCCGGCGGGAACGAGTCGGAGTCTGGTCATGGTTTGGGATGTTCGGTTTGGTGGGATGGTCGGTGACGGTGCCGACGGTGCTGGGAATAGCATTTGGCGTGTGGCTTGATAACAAAACGGGCGGTGGACTGCAGTTCACTCTCGCTTTTCTCTTCCTCGGTGTCATTGTTGGTTGCTGGACAGCATGGCGCTGGGTGCGAGAGGAGAGCTGACCTGGCGTGTGGCCGGCGTTGGCTATGTGCTCTTTTTCCGTTTTTCGTGCCGTACGACGCGTGAGGAACGAGGGGTGGAATCTCCGGGTGAGGTGCGAGCATGTGAGGTCGTGCTTGGGTTCCCCTGCCGCACAGCTCATAGGGCTGCGCGCAGGCAAGAGCGTGGTCGCGTTGCCAAAGTGCAGCCAAGCACGAAAGATTGTGTGTTGAGGTGAGAACACGGGATCTTGCCCCCATAACGCATCACAACCAACCACAATGAAGTCTTGTTTGCGGGGAGCCTCTTGTGGTGAATATGTTTTTTTCTATGGAAGAACTTCCTGGAAGGACGAGGGAGAACCGCGAAAATGGTGAGCCGGGGCCAGATGCGGAGTGGACTTCAGTGTGAGTTCTCCAATAGAAAGCGGGAGAAGTTTTTTCCTTTGTGAAAATCCTTGAAGAGGAGCGGATATGACCGGTTGTTTGCAGGGCAAAGTGGCTTTGATTACGGGAGCGGCTCGTGGGCAAGGTGCTGCCGAGGCACGCCTCTTTGTTGCAGAGGGGGCGAAAGTTGTGCTTGGCGATGTGCTCGAAGATCAGGTTATGGCGCTCGCGGAAGAATTGCGAGGAAGAGGCGGCGAAG
>Ga0209345_10001802_pt1 | contig 24795 bp, 18 predicted proteins | sample Cruoilmetagenom7_FD_187294 | JGI IMG/M metagenome (GOLD analysis project Ga0209345, IMG submission 187294) | Oil polluted marine microbial communities from Coal Oil Point, Santa Barbara, California, USA - Sample 7 (SPAdes) (version 2) | ecosystem: Environmental > Aquatic > Marine > Oil seeps ...
TTTGACATTCATCTCATTGGCGAGCGCCATGATTTTCGAGACGTGCTCCACTGTCTCAGGCAACACCACCACCAGAGGAAGCTGGCGATACATCGTCAGCGCATCGCATTCGTAGGCCCGCAGCTCGGTTTCCTCAACGATTACATTATCGGTTGGCAAAATCTGCCGCAGGCGGTCAATCAGGAGCGGCCGGTTCTCTAGAATCTCTGCTTCGGGCTTTGGCATAGTGAGAGACATCTTGGATTTCCTGTTCACAAAGCTGAGTGAGGCCGAGCTTTGCATTGAGCGGTCTAAACCATCCAGCCTGACAGCGGGCTTTTAACATTGTAACACGCCCTTTCATTGAAGTGTCGCCTGGTCATAACGGGGGCTATTACATAATGCGAGACCTACAATAGAGCATGGCAGATAGTCAAAAATGACTTGCATAGCAGTAGATAGGTCAGATATGCTGTCGTTTGCAAGGGAACGCATGATATCCGTTTAAGCTAGCATTCGGCCGGTGAAAATATCGACCAATACCAGTCGGCAAAGAATATGCTGACAGGAGGCGTGTTGAGTTTCGTTGGAACTGATCGCACCTCAGCCGGGCAAATGAGCTCGGCAATCATGGCTTAGTCCGTGCACCACATCAGCTCACTGCGTCGGTCGGCAGAGCTGATTTTTGGGCTAGGCCGTTTGGTGAAGAGCACCGACATCGTCTAAGTATTAGGGGCGATCGGGATGGCCTGCATGGCGTCATCAATCGGGATGTACCTGATTGATGAGGGTCGTGCGGAAACAAGGAAGCGACGGCCTCTCAAGCTGGTTGGCTTATCATGGTCACCGGCACCGTGGTCGCGGAATATGGTAGCGGACTGAGGGCTCGCTAGAGTTAGCGAGCTACAGTACGAAGGCGGGTAGTTAAACAAACGTAGGCAATAAGAACGCAACGATGAGGCAATCAACGATGATCAACGCGCGCGAAACGCAGCCAACGCGCTCTGAAACTCGCAACCAAGGTCTCTACGATCCAAGCTTTGAACACGATGCTTGTGGCGTCGGGTTCATTGCGGATCTGAAAAACAAAAAATCACATAAGATCATCGAAAATGCGCTGCAGATACTCGTTAATCTGACCCATCGCGGTGCGGTTGGAGCAGATCCGTTGTCCGGCGATGGCGCCGGTCTTCTGATGCAGATTCCACATGATTTCTTTGTTGAAGAGTGCCCAGGCCTTGGCATCGAATTGCCCGCAGCGGGTGACTACGCCGTAGGCCACGTATTCCTGCCGCGCGATAAGCGCTTGCGCCGCGAGTGCGAAGCCCAATTTGAGGCTAGCTGCAAAGCTGAGGGCCTCGTCTTGCTGGGTTGGCGCGATGTCCCCGTCGACAATAGCTGCCTTTCAGCACACACCATCGCGGTTGAGCCGTTCCATCGTCAGATTTTCATCGGCAAAGGCCCGAGTTGCACGGATCAAGATCACTTCGAACGCAAGCTCTACATCCTGCGCAAAGTCGTCAATAACGCGATCCACGTGAAGTATGACGAGCTGGACTTGGCCGACAGCGATATCGATTTCTATGTCGTCTGTCTTTCCAGCCGCACACTCGTCTACAAGGGCATGTTCCTGTCCGACCAGGTCGGCGCCTACTATGCAGACCTGCGGGACGAGCGTCTCACCTCGGCTTTGGCACTCGTTCACCAGCGATTCTCGACAAATACTTTCCCCTCCTGGAAGCTTGCCCACCCCTACCGATTGGTCGCTCACAACGGCGAGATCAACACTTTACGGGGCAATGTCAACTGGATGGCCGCCCGTCAGTCCTCGGTATCCTCCGAGCGCTTTGGCGAAGATCTCCAGAAGCTGTGGCCGGTGTCTTACGAAGGCCAATCCGACACAGCCTGCTTTGATAACGCACTCGAATTCCTCACCATGGGCGGTTATTCGCTGGCCCATGCTGCCATGATTCTGATCCCGGAAGCCTGGGCGGGCAACCCACTGATGGACGCCAATCGCCGTGCTTTCTATGAGTATCATGCGGCCTTGATGGAGCCGTGGGACGGCCCTGCGGCCATGGCCTTCACTGACGGCCGACAAATCGGCGCTACTTTGGATCGCAATGGTCTCCGCCCAGCCCGCTATTTCGTTACCAAGGACGGGTTGGTCGTCATGGCCTCGGAAGCCGGTGTGCTGCCAATGCCTGAAGAAGACATTGTTGAGAAATGGCGTCTTCAGCCAGGCAAGATGCTATTGATTGACCTGGAGAAGGGCAAGATCATCTCAGATGATGAATTGAAGGCTGAGTTGGCCTCCAAGCATCCTTATCAAGCCTGGCTCGACAGGACCCAGATCCAAGTCAGCGAACTCCCCGAGGTGCGTGCCAAGCGGCCGCGGACCAATGCTGCTCTGCTCGATCGCCAACAAGCGTTTGGCTACACTCAGGAGAGTTTGAAATTCCTGATGACGCCAATGGCTCAGTCAGGCCAGGAAGCCACTGGCTCAATGGGCACTGATACGCCGATCGCGGCCTTGTCTGACAAGCGCAAGCTCCTGCACAACTATTTCCAGCAGAACTTCGCGCAGGTGACCAATCCGCCGATCGATCCGATCCGCGAAGAGTTGGTTATGTCGTTGGTCTCCTTTATTGGGCCGCGGCCAAACATCCTGGATCTAGCAGGTTCCTCCAAGCAAAAGCGGCTTGAAGTCTACCAACCCATCCTGACCAATGATGAACTCGAACGCATTCGCCGTATCGGTGAAGTGCCGGACAACCAGTTCCGCAGTATGACATTGGACATCACCTATCCTGTCGAAGCTGATGCGGAATGGATGGAAAGCGCATTGCAAGCCATTTGCGATCAAGCTGAAAGAGCGGTTAGCAAAGGCTATAACATCATCGTGCTGTCTGACCGTTGGGTGAGCGCGGACCGTATTCCCATTCCATCTCTGCTCGCCACATCAGCCGTCCATCATCACTTGATCCGCAAGGGACGCCGCACTTCGGTTGGTCTTGTTGTTGAAACCGGTGAAGCCCATGAGGTGCATCAGTTCTGCACGCTCGCCGGCTACGGCGCCGAGGCGATCAACCCCTATTTGGCGTTCGAAACGATTGCCAACATGCTTCCAGCTATAGGCGAGGACATCACCAAGAAAGATGCGCTCAACCGTTATATCAAAGCCATTAACAAGGGCATCTTGAAGGTCATGTCAAAGATGGGCATCTCGACCTATCAGTCCTATTGCGGCGCGCAGATCTTTGACGCAGTTGGTCTGAATTCGAGCTTCATCAAGAAATATTTCACCGGTACTCACAGCCAAATTGAAGGCATCGGTTTGTTCGAAGTCGCAACAGAAACCGTGGCGCGTCACCGCGATGCGTTTGGCGATGTTCCCGCGCTTGAGAATGCATTGGACGTCGGCGGCGATTATGCTTTCCGCGTTCGTGGTGAGGCCCATTCGTGGACCGCACCAGTTGTTGCCGACTTGCAGCATGCCGTCCGTGGAAACTTGCCAGACAAATATCGCTCATTCTCAGCTCAGGTCAACGAGCAGTCCGAGCGCTATATGACCATGCGCGGCCTCTTCCGCATCAAGGCAGCTGTGGAAATAGGCCGCAAGCCTGTGCCCATCGAAGAGGTCGAACCAGCCGCTGATATCATTCGACGGTTTGCCACCGGAGCCATGTCTTATGGCTCGATTTCGCGCGAGGCCCACACGACTTTGGCCATTGCGATGAACCGGCTAGGTGGGCGCTCCAACACCGGTGAAGGTGGCGAAGAACGAGACCGCTTCCAGCCAATGGAAAATGGCGATTCAATGCGCTCCGCCATCAAGCAGGTCGCCTCCGGCCGCTTTGGCGTGACGACGGAATATCTCGCCAACTCCGACATGATCCAGATTAAGATGGCGCAAGGTGCCAAGCCTGGCGAAGGTGGCCAGCTTCCAGGCCACAAGGTTAACCAAACCATCGCCAACGTACGTCATTCAACACCTGGTGTTGGTCTGATTTCACCTCCTCCTCATCATGATATCTATTCGATTGAGGATTTGGCTCAGCTTATCTACGACCTGAAAAACACGAACCCCACATCAGACATCTCGGTAAAGCTGGTGTCTGAGGTTGGTGTCGGCACGGTCGCGGCTGGCGTTTCCAAGGCCCGCGCTGATCATGTCACGATCTCAGGCTATGAAGGTGGCACAGGCGCCTCTCCGCTGACCTCAATCAAGCATGCAGGTTCGCCGTGGGAAATCGGCCTTGCTGAAACCCATCAGACATTGGTGATGAACAAATTGCGTAGCCGCATTGCCGTGCAGGTCGATGGTGGCCTGCGAACTGGTCGTGATGTGGTAATTGGAGCGCTACTTGGTGCCGATGAGTTCGGCTTTGCGACCGCACCTCTGATTGCTGTTGGCTGCCTGATGATGCGCAAATGCCATCTCAACACCTGCCCCGTCGGCATCGCCACCCAGGATGAACGCCTTCGTGCCAAATTCACCGGCAAACCCGAACACCTCATCAACTACTTCTTCTTCGTTGCCGAAGAAGTCCGCGAGATCATGGCCTCCATGGGCTTTAAGACCTTTGATGAAATGGTCGGCCAATCCAATGCGCTCGACAAAGAAAAAGCGATTGGGCATTGGAAAGCGCAGGGGCTTGATTTCGGTCGCCTTTTCTATAAGCCGAAAACCGCGGCTGGCGAAGTGATTTACAATTCTGAACGCCAAGATCACGAACTTGAAAACATCCTCGATCGTCAGTTGATTGAGCTTGCAAAGCCTGCCCTGGAAGAAAAGAAGCCCGTCAAAGCCGAGTTGCCGATCATCAACGAAAATCGCTCCACGGGTGCGATGCTGTCAGGCCAACTTGCCAAACTGCATGGACACGAAGGCTTGCCGGAAGACACCATCTGGCTGAGCTTTAAAGGCACCGCCGGACAGAGCTTTGGAGCTTGGTGCGCGCACGGCGTAACATTGGATCTCGTCGGTGAAGGTAATGACTACGTCGGCAAGGGACTTTCCGGCGGTAAAATCATTGTTAGGCCAGATCCTATATCCGGCATCACGCCCGAGAGCAGCATCATCGTTGGCAACACCGTTCTTTACGGTGCAATCGAGGGCGAATGTTATTTCAATGGCGTAGCAGGCGAACGCTTTGCCGTGCGCAACTCCGGCGCCTCAGCCGTTGTTGAGGGGACTGGCGATCATGGCTGCGAATATATGACTGGCGGCGTGGTCGTTGTGCTTGGTTCAACCGGTCGGAACTTCGCGGCAGGCATGTCAGGCGGTATCGCTTATGTCCTGGATGAAGCAGGTGATTTCGAGTATCGCTGCAATATGTCAATGGTTGATCTCGAGCCTATCGAAGCCGAGGCCGATGTTATGCAGAAGCTGTCCAATCAAGAGGGTGACTTGGAATCGCACGGTCTTGTCGATGTTATGTCAGACATGAGCCAGCACGATGCTGAACGCCTGCATCAGTTAATCGAACGGCACGCGCGATACACTAATTCTGGCCGCGCCCAAACGATCCTGGCGAATTGGACTGAATATCTGCCGAAGTTCCGCAAGGTAATGCCGGTGGAATACCGCCGCGCATTGGCAGAGATGACTAAGCATCAAGCTGCAGATCAAACGGGCCTTGATGTCATTGAGATCGGCTTGCAGCACTTGAAAGGGAAGTAGTTTTACAACTGTATCCAAGCGCATAGGTGGTGGCCTTTCAACGTGCATGGGCCGCTGGAACGCGAAAGCAATCGAGACGAACGGAACGAACGCATGGGCAAGGTAACGGGATTTCTGGAGATCGAACGCACTGACCGGACCTATCGTCCGGTTACGGAGCGCGTGAAGCACTGGGCTGAATTTGTCGTGCCACTCGGCGAGGACGAAACCCGCGCCCAGGCCGCACGTTGCATGGATTGTGGTATTCCCTATTGCCACAACGGTTGTCCGGTCAATAACCAGATCCCTGACTGGAACGACCTCGTTTATCATGGAGATTGGCAGCGAGCAGCTCAAAATCTGCACTCGACCAATAATTTCCCCGAGGTCACGGGCCGCATCTGCCCGGCCCCCTGCGAGGCTTCCTGCACACTCAACATCAACGATGTCCCGGTTACCATCAAGACGGTTGAATGTGCGATCACCGATCGCGGCTTCGAAGAGGGTTGGATTAAACCGCAGCCACCAGAAGGGAAGACCGGCAAGAAGGTGGCGATTATTGGTTCCGGCCCCGCTGGACTTAGCGCCGCTCAACAGTTGGCCCGCGCGGGCCACGATGTCCACGTGTTCGAAAAAAACGCCCGGCCCGGTGGCTTGATGGTCTATGGCATTCCGGATTTCAAGATGGAAAAGCACCTGATCGCACGTCGCGTCGCGCAGATGGAGCAGGAAGGCGTTACCTTCCATTGTAACCTCCACGTTGGCGTTGAAAAGCCGATTGAAGAAATTGAGAAGGCGCACGACGCTGTCATCTTAGCCGCGGGCTCTGAAACCTCACGGGATCTACCCGTTCCTGGGCGTGATCTGAAGGGAATTCATTTCGCCATGAAGTTCCTGCCGCAGCAAAACCGCCGGGTGGCCGATGAACCGTTGTCGCAAGCCGGCACGGACGAACTTGCCACAGGCCGCCATGTGGTTGTCATTGGTGGCGGTGATACCGGCTCCGACTGCATCGGCACGTCGATCCGTCAAGGCGCGGCATCGGTCACGCAAATCGAGATCATGCCAGAACCTCCGGAGCATGAAGATAAGGCGATGAGTTGGCCGCATTGGCCAATGAAAATGCGCACATCTTCTTCCCAGCAAGAAGGCGCCGAGCGTGACTTTGCCGTCATGACAAAGCGTTTTGAAGGAGATGACAAGGGTCGCGTGGCAAAGCTCATTTGCTGTCGTGTCGATAGCAAAATGCAGGAAATCGATGGCTCTGAGTTCGAGATCAAGGCGGAGCTGGTGCTGCTTGCCATGGGCTTCCTACATCCAACACATAACGGCATGATCACTGACCTTGGGCTAGATCTTGACCCTCGCGGTAACGTGCTGGCCAACGATACGGGTTACACGACATCCAAGCGGCGCATATTCGCAGCGGGTGATGTCCGGCGTGGCCAATCGTTGGTTGTGTGGGCCATCCGAGAAGGCCGCCAGGTGGCTCACGCCGTTGATAAAACACTGATGGGCCAGTCGGATTTGCCACGCTAGAGCAGACTCAATTCCGCCAAGAAATTCTAATGAAATCAATCAGGCAGCATGGCTTGTTGTTGAGCCGAATTTAACTGGAGCGCTGCATGACCGAGGGTCCACTAGCCGGCATCCGCGTGATCGATCTGACCTCCGTCGTTGTCGGTCCGATCTGCACGCGCACGTTGGCTGACTATGGTGCCGACGTCATCAAGATTGAACCCCGATCGGGTGATTTGCTCAGAACAATGGCTCAAGGTAGCCGAACGTCTGGCATGTCTGGCAAGTTTCTTAATTTCAACCGTAACAAGCGCTCTATCGCGCTGGATCTCAAGCAACCTCAAGCGCGCGAGGCTGTGTGTCGTCTGATCGAAACCGCCGACGTGTTTGTCAATAACATACGCCCCAAGGCCCTGCTCCGCGCCGGGCTCGACTACAAATCCCTAGCCCCCCGGAACCCGCGGTTGATCCATTGCTCGATTCTGGCTTTCGGTTCCGGCGGCCGCTATTATGATCAACCGGCTTATGATCCCATCATCCAGAGCCTCTCGGGTGTCGCTGGAACATTCGAGCGTGCAACTGGCGAACCAACCTTCGTGCCAATGGTGATGACCGATCATATCACTGGTATCACGGCTGCCCAGGCGGTGGGGTTTGCGCTGTTCCGCCGCGAGCGCACAGGCCGGGGTGAAGCGGTCGAAGTGCCGATGATGGAAAACATGGCCTCCTTCGTCACCAGTGAACACATGGGGCCCGCGACATTCGAGCCGCCGATCGGCGAACCAGGCGATAACCGCTTGCTCACGCCGCACTACCGGCCACAGAAAACCAAGGATGGCTATATAACCATCAGCCCCAATACCAATGCACAGGCATTTGGCTTCTTCGAGGCCATCGGCCGCCCGGAATTGCAAAGTGATCCGCGTTTCGATAGCGCGGGCTCGCGAACGGAAAATGCCGATGCGTTTTTTGAAGTTCGGGCCGCAGGGCTGCTTCAGAAAACGACAGCCGAATGGCTGAGGGTTTTTGCCGAACGCGATATCCCAGCTGCGCGATATAACTCCCTTGATGATCTCTTCGACGACCCGCATCTCGCGGACGTTGGATTTTTTGCAACCGAAGAACATCCTACCGAGGGCACCATCCGCCGCACTAGCCTGCCCAATTCATTCAGCGGTGGCGCAAGTGAAGCTGGCTCGTCAGACTGCCTCCCCGCCCCCCGACTGGGTCAACATACACGCGCACTCCTCGCCGAGATCGGATATGAAGCCCAACAGATCGACGATATGATATCAAACGCCAGCGCATTCGAATCGGCGTGACTGATTAGCCCTGGAAGCGTTAAGTTCTTCCTCAAGCGGCATACTGACCGCAATGTGTATATGCGGCGTTCCCAGGGTATCAGATGCCTTCGAATTACGAGGCCAAATGCGCGCGGATGCAAATATCGAGATTAATGAGGAACAGCAACAATGTCAGATCTCCCGAAAAGCGTTGATATCCATGAAGAAGGCCCCCGAGAAGGATTCCAGATCGAACCTGGTCCAATTTCGACCGCAGATAAAATCCGATTGATCGAGGCATTGGCCGAAACCGGTCTGAAGCACATTCAGGCTTGCTCTTTCGTCAACCCCAAGATCGTGCCCGGCTGGGCTGATGCGGAAGCGGTCATCGAAGGCTTCAAACCGAAGCCCGGGGTTGAATACACAGCCCTCTGGTTCAATGGCCGAGGCCTTGATCGCGCGCTTGCGTTTGCCGACAAACTCACCAACATCGGCTCAATCTCATTGTCAGCTTCAGACGGTTTCTCGCAGAAAAACTTGAATCGCTCCCACGCGGACAATCTCGTTGCAATGCGTAAGCAAACGGCACTGCATATCGAAAAGGGTGTGCCCGTCTCGCGCATCAGTGTGATGGCGTCGTTCGGATGCAACTTCCAGGGCGATATCGAACCCGCCCAGGTGGTCCGCACAATCGCCGATGGCATGGCCATTGCTGACGAATACGAAGCCAAGATCGAAGTGGTCTCGATGGCCGATACCATGGGCTGGGCGACCCCGGACCGGATCGAACGTGTGCTTGGTGATGTTCGTTCCCGTTGGCCTGAGATGACGCTGGCACTTCATCTCCACAACACGCGTGGTCTAGCGGTTGCCAACGCTCATTCGGGCCTCAAGATGGGCGTGCGGCGTTTTGATGCCACGGTTGGTGGCCTTGGCGGTTGCCCGTTCGCTGGTCAGCTAGGTGCAGCCGGCAATATATGTACCGAGGAACTCGCCTTGCTGTGCGAAGAGATGGGTATCGAAACCGGCATTGATCTAGATCGTCTGATCGAGGTTGGCCGGATGGCGGAAGAGATTGTCGGCCACGTGCTCCCCAGCGAGCTGATCCACGCTGGCAGTCTCAATGCGTTTCGCCGAAAGGTTGCTTGATGACTGCGAAGCCACTTTCTGGTCTGAAAGTTCTGGAATTCAGCCATGCGGTCATGGGACCAACGGCTGGTTTGGTGCTGGCAGAACTTGGCGCCGAGGTGGTGAAGGTTGAACCTCTCGGCGGCGATCATACTCGCAGGCTAGGCGGTTTCGCTGCGGGCTTTTTTGCAGCCTTTAATCGCAACAAGAAGAGCATTGCCCTTGATCTCAAACACCCCGATGGCCAGGCAGCTCTGCATCGGATTGCAGCTTCGGCAGACATCCTCGTGGAGAATTATGCCCCAGGCACAATGGACCGACTGGGCTGTGGCTACGAGGCGTTGGCCAAGACGAATCCTTGTTTGATTTATCTGGCTCTGAAAGGCTATTTGCCCGGTCCCTATGAAAATCGTCCGGCTTTGGACGAGGTTGTGCAATTCCAAAGCGGCCTCTCCTACATGACCGGCCCACCAGGACAACCAATACGCGCGGGCGCATCGATCATCGATATTCTCGGCGCGGTGTTCGGTGTCGTGGCCATACAGGCGGCCCTTCGAGAACGCGACACAACCGGCCAAGGCCAACTCGTCAAAAGCGCGCTCTTTGAAACTGCAGCCTTCCTCATGATCACTCATATGGCAGGCTTCGCGGCAACCGGAATTGCTGCGGAGCCAATGCCCGCCCGTAGGGGCGCGTGGGCGATTTACGATGTATTCCATACTTCTGATGGCGAATTATTCATTGGCGTCACCAGCGACCAGCAGTGGAAACGCTTTACAGATGAATTTGGCCTCGATGAACTGGCCCTGGATCCTCGGCTGCAGTCCAACGTGGCTCGTGTTGAGGAGCGCTCATGGCTTATCCCTAAGCTCAAGGATGTCATCGCGGGCTTTCTCCAGTCCGAAGTTGAGGAGCGCTGTGAACGCGCGCATGTTTCCTGGTCCCCTGTTGCCAAGCCGCAAGATCTTTTCTCGGACGCGCATTTGCTCGCCACAGGCGGCCTGCTGGATGTTTTCGTCTCACGCTTCGGCGAGGGGGAAGGCGCAATTGCCGGTCTGCCTGCCCTCCCCATCACATTCGGCGTCGACGGTGCCAGGCCGGCTCTTGAGCGACAGCCCCCACGTGTCGGTGAGCATAATCATGAAATTCTCAAGGCCGCCGGACTGTCGGTTGAAGAGATCGCATCCCTTGCGGATTCCAATGTTGCCGTCTCATCAAACGATGCCGCAATGTGAGAAGTTAAAGCCCGCCTCGCATTTCAAACGCTTTATTAGCGCTGCTAGCAAGGGCCGCCAAAGTTGAACTGACAAATTGAAACCGACAAGCCCAACAGATCGGATAGGCATGAACGAGGACAATCACAATGGCGATGCAAAAGAAGACACGCCGATAACATTCGATGAAACCCGCAAAGGCCCGGTCAGTGGTGTTTGCGTGATCGACGCTTCCAGGCTTGTTGCAGGCAACATGCTTTCGCTGCAGCTTGCCGACTTCGGTGCCGACGTTATCAAGATCGAGGCGCCTGTTGGTGATGCGCTGCGGCACTGGAAGGACAATGGGAAGTCATTTCACTGGAAGGTCTACGCACGCAACAAGCGCTCCATAGTGCTCAATCTTCGTATGGAAGAAGCACGCGACGCCCTCAAGCGAATGCTGGTGAAGGCAGATGTTTTCATTGAAAACTACCGCCCCGGCACGCTGGAGAACATGGGGTTGGGCCCAGACGTACTGCTTGAACTGAATCCAAACTTGATCATTGTTCGCATCTCGGGGTTCGGTCAGACCGGCCCCTATGCCAAGAAGCCGGGCTTTGGAACCTTGGTCGAAGCGATGAGCGGTTTTGCCGCCCGCACGGGTTTTCCTGATCGTGAACCCGTTCTCCCACCCTTGGCACTGGCTGATATGATTGCTGGTCTGCAAGGTGCGACGGCAACTATGATGGCATTGCGCGCGCGTGAAATCGGCCAGGCAAGCGGCCAAGTCATTGATCTGTCACTGCTTGAGCCAATCATCGGTATCCTTGGCCCTGAGGCTGCAATTTATAAGGAGATTCATGAGGTCAAGGAGCGAGCAGGCTCAGGTTCGAAAACCTCCTCTCCGCGCAACGTCTACAAATGCGCCGATGGCAAGTTCGTGGCACTGTCAGGTTCCATGCAGACAATGGCCATGCGCATATTCGATGTCATCGGGCGTCCGGATATGAAGGATGATCCGCGCTTTGCGCTAAACACCGCCCGCGTCAAAAATCGTGAACTTGTCGATGAAGCCGTCGGCGGGTGGTTTGCATCAATGCCGCGCGATGAAGCCTTGGCGATCATGAATGAAAACGCGATAACGGTTGCCCCGATCTACGACATCAGTCAAGCCGTCGAGGACCCTCATTTTGTCGGCCGGCAGGTGTTTATTGATGCCGTCGATGATGAGCTGGGCGTCGTGCCCATGCACAACATCACACCACGCCTTTCGGGCACACCAGGCGTTTGGCGCCGCCCGGCTCCAAAAATGGGTGAGCACACCAATGAAGTGCTGCACTGGGTTGGATACGATGACGCCGAGATCGAGGAACTTCGCCACAAGGAGGCGATCGCCTGATGCACCGCTCTTTCCTCTACGTACCGGCAAGCAATGCCAAATTCGTTGCGAAAGCCACCGAGCGTGGAGCCGATGCAATCATTCTTGATCTTGAAGATAGCATTGCCCCAACAGACAAAGCCAAGGCGCGCGCCGCCCTGGCCGAAGCAGTGCCAGCCTGTGCAAAAGATGGCGGCGATGTATGGGTTCGCGTTAACCGGCCCATGCGCCAGTGCGTCGGCGACTTGGAGGCCGCGGTTAAAAGCGGAGCCCACGGCGTGATGTTGCCGAAAGCTGAAAGCGCTGAGCATGTCCGCCTTATCGTCGAGGTGCTGGCAGATGTCGAGCGCGAAGCCGGCTCTAAACATGAGACCAAGTTGATCGTGCTGTTGGAACATCCCGCGGCTGTACTCATCGCTGCAGATATCATCTCAGCCCACCCGCGCGTCATCGGTGCCGGCGCTGGTGGTGAGGACCTTGCCACTGCCATGGATGCTGAGGCAGGCCCCGAGGCATTGCGTATGCCAAAGCTTCTCGTGCACCTGGCCACCAAGGCGGCGGGCCGGTTGTCATTTGGGCTTATGGGAACGGTTGCCGACTACTCCGATAAGGACGGTATCCGCGCTATGATATCGGAAGCGCGCAGGCACGGGTTTGATGGTGCCTCATGCATACATCCATCTGTCGTGCCACTACTGAACGACGGCTTTTCGCCAAGCCCGGATGAAATCGCCGAAGCACGGCGTATCGTTGAAACCTTCGATGCCGCTGAAAGTGAGGGCCGTGGCGCAATCAGTCTCGATGGTAAGATGATCGATTTGCCCGTAGCGGAACGCGCGCGGCGATTGTTGGCCAGAGCCAAGACCAGGCCATGATTTCTGCAACGCCAAATGCTGTGCAATGGGGCCAATTATAATGCGACTGCTTGTGCATTGTTGGAGGGCTGGCCGCAGGGGCTGTGGGCTAAATAGAACCGCAACGGCCAGACTTGCCACATGACATCGCCGCTCGAAATTGCTCTCCTCACAATCGCAAGTCTGCTCTGCTCAATGCTCACGGTTGTTGCTGGCGCTGGTGGCGGCATGGTCTTGCTGGCAATCATGCTTCAACTGACGCCACCAGTTGTTGCCATACCGGCGCACGGCGTGGTTCAATTGGCCGCCAATCTTACGCGCACATGGCTGTTTCGGCGCAATCTTGTGTGGCCGCTCATCTGGCGATTTGCACTATTGCTGCCTGTCGGTGTGGTGGTTGGTCTGCTGCTTTTTCAGGGATTGCCGGAACGCATCGTCAAGATGTTGATCGGCTGCTTTGTTTTGCTGACATTGGTTTCAGAACGCTTCTTGCCGGTCCGGGGCAAGGAGATACCACTTTGGGCTTTCGTACCGCTGGGCTTTATCACAGGCATTATGAACATGATTGTCGGTGTCATCGGGCCAGTAATCGCGGCCCTTGTTGTGCGGCGTGATATCAGGAAGGAAGCCGTTGTCGGAACATTGGGATTTTTTGGTGTGATTGGAAATCTAACCAAGATCATTGGCTTCACCTACGTCGGGTTCAGCTTTGTCAAATATTGGCCGCTGCTGATCCTGATGGTGCCCGCGTCTGTATTGGGCATGAACATCGGCAAGCATTTATTATGGCGGTTTTCTGAGCAAACTTTCCGCAAGCTGTTACAGACAGTTCTATTGATCCTTGCCGGCAAGTTGATTTTCTATGATGGCCTTGGCTGGCTCTGGGTTTGAGCTAGAGTGTTTTCGTTTTTATGGAATAAAAATCAGGGAACAAAAATCAGGCTCACGAATTGACCCCGCCACCTGGCGGGGCCATGCTGCCTCAGCTGTTAGTTCAGTTCGCGAGGGAAATCTGCCAGTGCGCCAAAGGCCTAACTTGCAATTTTCTTCTGCTCTTGTTTTCTACTTGCTGCCAGAAGTTGAAATACGGATTGCGCCAGCAGTGTAGGTAGATCATCCGCTGGGCGAGGCGGACTAAACAGGAAGCCTTGCGCTTCGTTGCACCCCATTTCCGTCAATATCTCGAGTTGTTCCTCTGTCTCAACGCCCTCGGCAGTAGTGCTGACGCCAAGGCAATCGGCGAGACCGATGATAGCTCGCACGATGGGCTCGCAACCTTCGTCCCGCCCCAGTTCGTTGACAAAGCTGCGGTCTATTTTCAGCGTGTCAAATGAGAAGTTACGCAGGTAGCTAAGTGACGAATAGCCAGTGCCGAAGTCGTCCATCGAAATCTTGACGCCGAGGTCGCTAATCTCTCGCAGGGTTTCGATTGTCTCATCACCGTTCTGCATCATGACAGACTCGGTTATTTCAAGCTCTAGCCGTTCAGGCGGCAGGCCGGCATTGTTAAGAGCGCCACGTATCTTATCGATCAGATATGGGTCTCGGAATTGAACAGGTGATAAGTTGATGGCAACCCGCATCGAGTCTGCCCAAGTCGCAGCTTGTAGGCAGGCTTTCTCAAGTACCCATGCACCTATTGGAAGAATGAGCCCATTGTCTTCGGCAAGTGGGATGAAGTCCAGTGGCGGTATGCGCCCCTTGGTTGGGTGTTCCCAGCGAAGCAGCGCTTCAAATCCGCTGATCGTTCCGCCTTGCACCGAAGTTAATGGCTGATAGTGAATAACCAGTTCGTTGCGGTCCAGGGCGTAGCTGAGATCATTCTCCAGTTCGCGTCTTTCCGTCATCTGATAGGCTAACTCGGGATCGAACGCCCGGAAGCAGTCACGACCGTCGGATTTTGCCTTGTAGAGTGCGAGGTCCGCATTCTTCAAAATCTCTTCTGCTTCAATAGCATCGCGGGGTGCGATCGCTCCGCCAATGCTGCCATTCACAACAATTTGACGACCATCAATGACAAACGGTGCACGCATAACCTCAATCAGCTGGTTTGCACGCGCGGTGATCTTGGCTGGATCGGTAACATCGAAAATGATCATTGCAAATTCGTCACCGCCAAGGCGCGCAACTACGTCCCCCCGCCGCAACGACCGGCGCATTCGTTCGCCCACATTAACCAACAACGTGTCGCCAAATGAATGCCCATACGTGTCATTCGCGATTTTGAAATGATCGAGGTCTAGGAATAAAATGCTAAACCCGCGCCCGTTGGCAAGCTCCGCTATTGCGAAATCGAGACGCTCGCGGAACTGTGCGCGGTTAGCTAGGTTGGTCAGGTGATCGTGGCGCGCCAAGTGGGCAATTTTCTTCTCGGAGCGATGCTGTTCCGTTATATCGGTGAAGGTACGCACGAAACCAGAGCCATTAATACCACGTGTCTTGATCGCCAACACCGTCCCATCGGGTCGTGTTCGTTCGAGGTATTGGCAGACTTCTGAGTTGCTCGGTGCCAGCAATTTTTCAAGAATGTCAGATCTAACGTCTCGGTCAATATTGTTGTACTCACCGCGGTCCACAAAAAACGCCAGCAGCTCATCGAAGGAGCGCCCTTCTCCAGAAACTTCTTTTGGAGCTTCCAGCATTTGCTGAAATTTTTCGTTGACGACCACGATTCTCCGGTCTGACCCAACCATGATGATGCCTTCGGCCATGTTCTCAAGTGTGAGACTAAGCTCCAGAGATTTTTGTTCGGCACGTTCTTGACTGGCAACGATCTTCAATCGCGCCGCGTGGATGTGTCTATGGTGCCGCATGCTGGCAAATACCGCAGCGGCAATCAGAAGAGTGAATATCACGCCAACGACCAAGTACCGTATCCGGTTGTTGTGCGCCGCAGCAAAGGCTTCACGTGGCGAAACACCGACAGCAATAAATAGGGGCTGGCCTGGTATATGATGGAGGGAGAAGATCCGCGCCAACCCAGAACCGTCCATATCACCAAGATATATTCCGTTGCCCTTGCCAGAGTTTTTTAACAGATCCGTTCGCGCCACATCGGATCCAAGTTTCAATTTCTGGCTGCCGACCGTGGCGCGCACAATACCGTCCGTCCCTGCCAGCACCACGGTGCCATGCTTGCCGAAATCGATAGAGCCATAAAACCGTGCAAAGTGGGCAGGATTCATGGAGGCAACCATGACACCATCAAAACTCCCCTCAGGGCCCAATATTCGACGTGTCAATTGCACCGACCAACGTCCCGATCGCCGGCCTAGAACTGGTATGGAAATGTTAGGCACGTCCTGCGTGGTGCTCTTATGGATCTGGAAGTGTGCCCGGTCCTTCAGGTCAATCAGCTTCGGTGGATGCTTGCCCATCGTTGTCGCGCGCAGCAGGCCATCTCGGTCAATAGTGGCGAGTTGGAAACTCATGTCGCTTAACAACTGAGGGTTGGGAAGGGCTCTGCCGATGGCCTCCTCATACGAAACTGACTGGCGTGCCTTCAGATAGCGGTCGCGCATCATCAGCAACGCTTTATCGAGTTCACGGACTGTGCGCACAACATGCTCTTCAAACACGTGGCCAAAATTCCGTAAATCTTGATGTATTGCACTCTCTTTTGCCGAATACTCGCTACGAATTTGGTACCCGATGCCAAACCAAAGCATGATAAGCATGGCGCATCCAAACCAAACCGCCGGTTGGAAGTTAGAATGTCCGGCATTTTCAGGTCCAGCTTTAGTTGACGCCGATGGATTGCTCCCGGACAAAGAATATAGGCTATTGGAGAGCTTGCTACTTAGTAATTTGGGAGCACTTCCCCGCTGGTCTTCCGCATTATTTTCAGTCATTAAAAGCGTTCTCCACAATCTGGAAATGAGGGCCTTGCCCTGCGCGATGAGGTGTGAGGGTTTATGCTGCATGATTGACCTGCTCTTGTGTGGTTGATTTGAAACGCGCCAGTTGATCAAGCGGAACAGTATTGAGGCCCGCGACTTCTAGGCCGTTTCGAACTGCCTGCGTTATGGGCACGGCATTTGGTTGATCGCCGTGGATGCAGACGGTATCGATTTCAACGTGTAGAATTTTGCCTGTGACGGTTTCAATTTCCCCGTCGCGAGCCATTCGCACTGCTTGCAGCATCGCCGCATCTGGTGAAGTGATAACGGCGCCAGCCGACTGCCGGGATGCAAGGTTCCCGTCATCTCCATAGCGACGGTCTGCATACCCTTCACGAGCAAACCGCAATCCAGCCGCCTCAGCGGCATGGTGCATTTCGGATCCGTGTAGAGCGATGTAGATCAGCCGGTCATCAACTGTCTTGACAGCCCGCGCGATGGCATCGGCATAAGTCCGGTCTTCGGCTGCCATATTGGCTAGCGCGCCATGCGGCTTGATATGCGTGACCGTCAAAGAAGCATATTGTGCGAGAGCCTGAAGTGAGCCGATTTGATAGGCCACCATTGTCTCTATATCGTCTCCGCTCATCACAATTGGGCGGCGGCCGAATCCTTGCAGATCCAAGAAGCCCGGATGGGCACCAATACTTACGGAGGCATTTTTTGCTTTTTTCGCAAAGTCTCGCATGACGGTGGGATCGCCGGCGTGAAATCCGCAGGCGACGTTTGCCGAACCAATAATACTCAACAGGGCGTCGTCATTGCCGATTTCGTACACGCCGAAATTCTCGGCCATGTCACAGTTTATATTTACGTCGGGCGCATATGCCATAAATCCCTCCAAAATCATCTAATTGGTAAGAATTTAGACGATTGTGATTGCCAAAGGGTTATGAAAGAGAAGAGAAATGTGCAATTAAGGCATTAAAATAAAAATTTATGCATATTTATGTAGATAAACTGCGAGAGTTTTCCCATTTGTTATGCTCTGGCTGATATGAATATTGCTTGGTTCGCAGAAAAAATATGCAATTATGCAAGGAAGGCTTCGTGTTATGGCAAACGTGATCGGTTTCAGGTTGTTCGCAGGGCTTCCTATTTTTGCAGCTTTGGGAGTTGCGGTTCTAACCGTCGTCAGCCCTGAACTACCTATGAAAGCGCAGGCATCAGACGTATTTTTGCAGCCCTTCGCGAGATCTGCCCTTCGCTCATTCTAAGAGCCCGATCGTTTAAGGCCGAAGCATTGTTGCATCGGCCTAAAAACGTGATTCAATCTCTAGTGTCAGTTAAGCTTGCAGCCATGCGCATCTGTATGCGATTTAATGGACCCGTAACCTGGGCTAACCGTTGTTTGTGTTTTGGATTCACAAACGTTTGGCGACCTGCATCCATGAATCAATTATTTGATCCAGAAAGCTAATTTGTGAGGTCCGCTGACGTGGCTGTGGATTTTTCGCCGTTGAGCACAAAGATCTTTGTCTACTGCGAGCGCGGTAGCGATCCGGCCTTTTGGGCTGAACCGGTTAATGCGCTAAGTAATGCGGCGTTTCTTGTGGCGGCATTTGCAGCATTTACTTTATGGCAGCGCCAGCCTGGAGTGCCGATAAGCACTGGGAGTTTGGCGCTTATCATTTTAGTTGCGGTGATCGGTGTTGGTAGTTTTCTGTTTCACACGTTCGCCAATGGGTGGGCCAAGCTGGCCGATGTTATTCCGATTACCGTTTTTATGCTGGCCTATCTTGGGTATGCATTGCGGGTATATTTTGCCGCATCATGGATTTGGGTTGCGACCGGTGTGGCATTGTTTGCTGTAATTCTTGGTGGTACGGAACGAATTATTTGCGGCAATGAGGTCTGTCTCAATGGGTCGGCGGGTTATGTTCCGGCTGTTGTGGCGCTTGTTCTGGTGGGGTACGGATTGCGGAGGCGCGCGCACCAGGCGGGCCACGGCCTGCTCATAGCGGGGGGGCTGCTTTTGGTGTCGCTGATGTTTCGAACCATCGATTTGGTGATTTGTGACACTCTACGGTTGCCTGATGGGCGGGCGCTGGGTAGTCATTTTGTGTGGCATGTGCTGAATGCCCTAGTGCTGTTTTTATTGCTTCGAGAAGCTATTCTTCGCAGTGGTAGGAAGAAGACAATTTCGGTAATGGTGTCGGGGGCTGGTTAGCCTGATAACTGGATAAGAGAACGGGGCTGAAGATAGGGCATGAAATTTGGCCTTATTATCGGACTTTGCAGCAGGTGTTATCCCTCAAAGAGATGCGGACGTGGTGGAATCGGTAGACACACAGGACTTAAAATCCTGAGGCCTAACAGCCGTGCGGGTTCGAGTCCCGCCGTCCGCACCAATGAAATCAAGATGTTGAGTTAGTTTTGGATTTTGTACTTTCGTTGCCTGGCAACAACATTTGCGGTGCTTCCACCAAGATCTTGAGGCTTCGAATGCATTCCGGCAAGGGTGCTTCTGACGAAGAGAGGCAGTGCCTGTGAGCTGGGCCCCTTTGTTGGATCGCCGATGGCTGCAGTTTTCGGGCTTGTTCAGGATCACGGGTTGGTTACGTCTCCTGATTTTGTGAGCGAGATCGGTGACCAGTGTCGTCCCCAGGCGCTCTGCCCCCCATTGCGGCTGACAATTCGTTGGAACCGCTTGACAGCGTCTATTTGAGCCTATCGGCTGGACGCCGATACTCGTTCGAATTGTTGCCGACAATAGCCCGGATAATATCAGAGCTGTTCCATGACATTTATCATCGAAGCGATGCAACCCCAAGATTGGAAACAGGTTCGCGCGATTTATGGGGACGGACTCGCAACCGGATTGGCGGCGTTCTTATCTACTCCACCGCTCTGGCGGGACTGGGATGTCGGGCATCTCAGACTTGGCAGAGTCGTCGCTCGAGATAATGATGACAACGTCCTCGGCTGGTCAGCGCTAGCACCCGTTCCCGACACGTGAGGTGCTGCCGGTGTCGCTGAGGTCAGCGTTTACATAGGAGAGAAAGCCCGCCGCCAAGGCATAGGTGCTGCGTTGCTTCACAGGCTGATTGCAGATTCAGAGGCCGATGGATATTGGACACTCCAAGCCCAAATTCTTGCCGCGAACCATGCGAGCTGCTCATTGCATCATAAATGCGGTTTTCGTGACGTAGGCCTCCGAGAGCGGTACGGTCACATCACAATGGCGTCTGGCATGATGTTTTTCTGCTGGAGCGTCGGAGCAATCGAGCCGGTGGCCCCAATCTGCCGACAAAAGAGTGCGATTGATTGTAAATAGTATTCAAATCACGCGGGCTGGCCCTTGTGGGCAATGGATGCCGTGCACTTGGTAGTCGATTCGATTTTGTCAGTCTGAATTGTTCTCAGCCGGATCAGGGGCTGCTCACAATGCTCGAAAATCCGCGATGTTACAATTCCATAGCGAATTGTAATAAAATCCGACACGCCGCCGACGCGCTAAGACATTGAACTTTTAAGAATCCATATGCATCGCAAAATGCGAAATGTTATAAAATATCCTGAAGTGTAACATGGGATCGCTCTCAATCAATTCAGCGACGAATTGCCTAAGATTCATCCAGCTTCAGGAGACGGTTGGATTGTACAGATTCTTTTGGTCATGTTGCCCATTGTCGGAGTTGTTTCAGGCGCACTCTTACAGCATTTTCTCTCAAGATCGAAAGAGGCGAAGTTTCGGTCCGATGATCGGCGGCATGAGGCATATGCGGACTTCTTACGAGGTATTGCGGGTATCGCCACGGCCAAAAATGCACAATCTATGGCGCCTGTGATCGATGCGAAGGCGCGAATAGCAATCTACGGCTCTAAAGAAGTCATATTGGCGCTCGCTGAATTTGCGCAAGCAGGTTCTGATCTTTCAAACGACAATGGCAAGAGAGCTTTTACCGTTGTGGCGGATGCAATGCGTCGCGACAGCCAGTCGTCTGAAAAATCGCTCAAAGATGAGAACTTGCGGCTTCTTCTTTTTGGACTGCCACGAGCCTGAATTATACGAATTTGCCAAAACTGCAATGGCACCAAATGTTACACTCTACACCAAGGTGCACCATTTCATGGTTGCGGATTGACAGCGCGATCCATCAAGAGGGGGATTTCTCTCTCCAGGTACTAGCTCTGATACCAGAACAAATCCGATGATATATTTTATTAAAAGATTGCGCTGGAAGAACCGTGGGTGGCTATGCTCGCCGCGGAGGCGTTTGGCGGAAGATGACTGGGATCAACGAAGGGCGGTAGAATGTTCATCAGGACGGTCGAACGTGATGCAACGCTGGAGGCCTTTCGCACGGAAGTGCGGGAGTTCTGCGAGCGAGAGCTCCCGACGAAAACAAGAGAAAATCAAGAGCTTGGCCGGCATATAGAAAAACAAGACTATGATGCCTGGTTGAAGATTCTTGGCGCCAAGGGGTGGCTGACAGGGAAGTGGCCGAAGGAACATGGTGGTCTCGGCTGGAGCCCGGAGCAGCATGTGATTTTTACAGAAGAAATCGGCCGCGCTGGCGCACCGCCGATTGTTCCGTTCGGGGTGACGATGGTGGGTCCGGTGATCTACACGTTCGGCACAGATGAGCAGAAAGCACAGTATCTCGAAGGCATCAGGAAGAGTAATGCATGGTGGTGCCAGGGGTATTCTGAGCCGGGGGCGGGGTCTGATCTGGCCAGCCTGAAAACCAGTGCTGTGCGCGATGGTGATGACTATGTGGTGAATGGCCAGAAGATCTGGACCTCGTACGCGCACTGGGCCGACATGATGTTCTGCCTCGTGCGGACGGATTCCAGCGGCAAGAAACAGCAAGGCATCTCGTTCCTGTTGATCGACATGAAAACCCCAGGGGTAACGGTTCGGCCAATCATCGCAATAACCAAAGGGCATCATCTCAACGAGGTGTTCTTTGACGATGTGCGGGTGCCAGCCAAAAATCTTGTCGGTGAAGAGGGCAAGGGCTGGACATATGCCAAGTTCCTTTTGGCCAATGAACGTGTGGGCAATGTCGAAACCGGCAAGTTTGAGCGCTACATGGATCAGCTTCGGGTGCTGCTTGAGGTGACGAAGGATGGTGGGAAGCCGCTCAGTGAAAACCCGTCATTTCAGCGCAAAGTTGCCGAGTTGGAAGTTGGTCTGGAGACCGTAAAGGCGCTGATGGCCGATCAGCTGGCAGTGGCACGGGCAGAAGGGGCGCCATCAATGATTGGTGCCTCCGCGCTTAAAATCCGCGGGACTGCACTGCAGCAGGAAATCTTGCAGGTCATTGTGGATGTACTCGGTCGGCATGGCCTTGTTTATCAAACCGATGCCTTGGTTGAAGGCTGGAACGGGGAGGTGATTGGGCCCGAGGATTCAGCTGGCTTAATCTACGAACATCTCTATCGCCGTGCGGCCACCATTTATGGAGGCTCGACGGAAGTTCAGAAAAATATTATCGCCAAGGGCGCGCTTGATCTTTGAGGTTATAGGTATGTCAGCATTTACTAGTGAAGAGCGTCAGCTCCTGGATGATAGTCTGCAGGACTATATTCGGAGCAAATATACGTTTGAGCATTTCCGCGAGTTGACGGCAGCGGATGAGGTCGACGGTTTTGGGCGGGCCGAGTGGTCCGAATATGCCGAACTGGGTTGGCTGGGGACTTCGTTGCCTGAAAGCGCTGATGGCGCAGGCGGGGGACTGACCGAGCTTTGTATTGTGATGGCGGCCTGTGGACGGGGGTTGCTGCTTGAGCCGTTTCTGTCGACCATAGTGATGGGTGCTGGTGCGATTGAGAAGGTTGGCACTGGCGAACAGCAAAAGATACTGTCTGAGGTGGCAGTCGGCAAACGGCTGTTGGCGTTTGCACATGTGGAGCCGGATGCGGGCTATGCGCGAGACTATGTGCGGACTGTTGCCCGCCCTGAGGGTGAGGGGTTTGTTCTCGACGGTGAGAAGGGTTTTACACTGCACGCGCAGTCAGCTGATACACTGATAGTTTCCGCGCGGGTTGGTGGTGATGCCGGCCCGGTAGCATTGTTCCTGGTGCCAGCTAATGCAGAGGGCGTGCACTTTCGCCCAGGGCCGGCGTTCGACGGTCGGCGAGGGGCTGAGATCAGTTTGTCTGGCGTGAAGGTTGGCGGTGATGCGAAGCTTGGCGCGAGTGATGCGGATCAGACAGAAGTGATCAGCGGATTGATTGATCGCGGCGTTATTGCAGCGAGTGCGGAAGCCGTTGGTGCAATGACGACCGTGGCGGAAATGACGCTGGAATATCTGAAGTCGCGCGAGCAGTTTGGGCAGCCATTGGCAAAATTCCAAGTGCTCCAGCACCGAATTGTTGAGATGAATCTCGCATGCGAGGAAGCCCGTGTGCTGGTGCATGCGGCGCTTGAGGCAGTCGATACAGGATCGCCGGTGGCCCAACGGATGGTGTGGAATGCGAAAGTGCAGACTGCAAAATCAGCTCGGCTTGTTGGTGGTCAGGCGATTCAGCTACATGGCGGAATGGGGATGACCGACGAGCTGGCGATTGGGCACTATTACAAGCGTCTGACGATGTGCGAGACAATGTATGGTGACGGGGATTGGTATCTGTCTCAAATCACTGCCAAAGGCTAAAGTACTTTTCATTTTGAATGGGCTGCCGCGAGCAGTGGCAGTACTTCTGCAATTGACATAAAGGCCTCCCCCGCAACGTTATCGCAGGGGAGGCCTTTATGATTCAACCTTTCCCACCTGGTCTGTAGCTGCTAGCGTGGAGCAAGTGGTCTGGGGCAGGTGGCTGGGGGCAGGATGGGGTTATTTCGCCTTCTTCACGAACTCCGTTAGAATGACAATCTGCTGCCCGTTGACGCGACCTTCGATTTGGTCGGGATTGTCATAGACCAACGAAATGTTGCGCACTGTTGTGCCGCGTTTGGCCGTGAAATTGGCGCCTTTGACATTGAGGTCCTTGATCAAGGTGACGGCATCACCGGCTAAGAGTTCAGCGCCGTTGGAATCCAGATGCTTGACGGTTTGCTCACCACCGATGTCACCGTTGTTGCTGCCATCTCCTGCGGCTTTTGCCCAGGCGAGGGTTTCATCATCCAGATAGAGCATGTCGAGAAGATCGCGCGCCCAAGCCTCGGTGCTGAGACGGGTAAGCATGCGCCAAGCCATCACCTGCACGGCCGGTGTTGGTGTCCACATGCTGTCGCTCAGGCAGCGCCAGTGATGGGAATCAATCGGATCGAGAAATTCGATTTGATCACGGCAGGTGGCACAGATCAGAACTGATGTGTCTGGTCCACCGTCCGAGGTTGGCGGAATTTCAAAAACGTCGAGGTGCTGGGTGGCATTGCATAATTCACATTTGGATCCTGAGCGGGATTGCAGTGCGGCTATAGTCGACATTGTTTTGGTTCTTGGTGCTTTGGGGCCCGGTTCTGGCCTGATGAAGATGAGTGGGAGGTATCTAACTGGTCGGGTTGGATGGGTACAGCGTTATCTCACTGGATCCGGGGATGGAAGAGTTTAGCCGGTACTCTGAGGACCGCTCGAATTGCTGAAATGTCGAGTTCTGGGCAGGCAGGAGAGCAAGCTTTGCTCTAGTTTTGCGTGCCGCGCTTAATTATTCAGTATTAATTTCCGGCAAGTTAATTCGTGTTCATCATTGACACAGGTATCTGAGCATTTGACCACTCGGTGAGTTATCCTCATGGCAATTGGAGGCCTGATGATTGCTGCTTGCGCCTCGTTTTCCAGTTTTGGATGGAGGTGTTTTTCTATGGTTATGGTCTCAAAGGTTATGGTCTCAAATACTGCTGATCTCTATGCTGCATTGGACAGTGCGCAGGCGGGAGACACGATTGAGTTGGCAGCCGGTAATTACGGTGACGTTCTACTCGAAGGCTATGTTTTCACGGACTA
>Ga0209345_10001803_pt1 | contig 24794 bp, 16 predicted proteins | sample Cruoilmetagenom7_FD_187294 | JGI IMG/M metagenome (GOLD analysis project Ga0209345, IMG submission 187294) | Oil polluted marine microbial communities from Coal Oil Point, Santa Barbara, California, USA - Sample 7 (SPAdes) (version 2) | ecosystem: Environmental > Aquatic > Marine > Oil seeps ...
GACAACGCCCAACTTTGACAGGTTCGCACAGGATGCTTTTTTATTTAAAAATGCCATAAGCCCATCAAGTTGGACTTTACCGGCGTTCATGTCCTGGTTTACATCGCTTTACCCTTCACAGCACAAGATTATCAATAAATACAATCGCTTTGTCGACCAACCACAAAAGCTCTCCAAGTTAAGCGAATTGTCGCCCAATGTGGAAACATTGGCTCAGATCCTTAAAAAAGAGGGTTATACAACTGCCGGCTTCACTGGTGGTGCCGCAGTTTCCGGGCATTTTGGATATGATATTGGATTTGATGTTTATGGTGATGATACCACATTTGGAGGATTTGATCTTAGTATGCCACAGGCATTGGAATGGCTAAAGGGCCATAGCCGAGAAAAATTCTTTTTATTCGTTCAAGGATTCGATGTCCATGGACGTTATTCGCTTCCCGTACAATATGAAAATACATTTTTGCAACCGGGTTACAAAGGAAAATATCATGGGAGTGTTGAAGAGTACTGGCAATTGAGAAATTCAAGCGTTGACAATACATTACCCGGGATCTCTGTATCCGATGTTCGTTTCTGGGAATCCAACTATGACGCTAAAATTTTTGAAGCAGATAGCAGGTTCGGTACGTTCATTGCCGGGCTTGAAAAACTCGGGATTTTAAAAAATACAATCGTTGTGATCTCATCCGGCTCGGGTAACGAATTTTATGAGCATAAAAAGTTCGATCATGGATTGAGCCTGTATGAGGAACTTGTTCATGTACCGCTAATAATAAAAATACCAGGGAAGTACAGTGGGAACATTCATAGCCAGGTCAGGACATTGGATATTATGCCCACGGTGATAGAACTGCTCAATGTTGATACACAAAACTTCCCGACACAAAAGATGCAGGGTGCGAGCCTGGTGCCAATGATGAGAGGGAAAAAAATTGATTTACCGGCATTTTCGGAAACTGATTATCTGCTGCAGGTCTTCAAGCGCTCTTTACGTACAAATGACGGCTGGAAATATATCTATTCAATTGATACCGAACAGCGAGAATTATTTAATTTAAATGAAGATCCCGGGGAATTAAACAACCTGATTTATCATAACCGCAGAACAGCATATGAACTTGAGCAGAAGCTTTTTAAGCATCTTACTTTAATGAAACAGTCATTTTAGTGGTCTTGTATAGAATCAGACTGTGTGAAAAGTCGATTTTTTGAAAACGCGATTCAATAATTTCAATAAGTTATAAACCGAAAAAGCTTAAAAAACGGGGTTTTCACACAGTCTGGAATAAGGTTATGTATCGAGATTGCAAAGACTTTTGATTTCTATACCCGAAACAATCGAATATCAGGAGTATTTATATCTAGAGTTGCATATCAAACTAAAAGTTTTTTACCGGGCAAGATAACTAAGTGATTTCAATAATAAAATGAATCATTTATAACCAATACTAAAATTTGAGAATCTTGTAGATAAACATGTTTTAGAAATTATCCGAAGCCCTGGCAAGGAATATAGCCGATTACGGAACAGTCAGCAGTTTGAACAAAGATGATAGAAGAAAAACACGGTTCGTATGCGGCTCAATATTCCTGGGGAGCCTTGTTGCGCGGTATTCTGCCGCTTGGCTGAAAGCTTCTTTTATGAAAAATTTAAGGTGCTTTATGATAAAAAAACTGATGCTGGTTATGTTCCTGCTAATTTCCACTTCCATTGGGCCAGCATGTTTTGAAATCTTTGGTGCAGTTACACCCTCTGCCCTAAAATGCGAATACTTCGTTGATCCAAAAGGTATTGATAGCTTGGCTCCCAGGTTAAGCTGGATTTTAATCTCAGGTGAACGCGGGCAGAAACAGACAGCTTACCAGATCTTGGTGGCCAGCAGCAAAAAGAAGCTTGTGGCTGGTATCGCTGATCTCTGGGACAGTAAAAAAGTAAACTCTGACCAGTCCATTCACATAGTCTATCAAGGACGACCATTGAAGTCGAGAATGACCTGCTTCTGGAAAGTTCGTATCTGGGATAAGGATGTGGTTCCATCGGACTGGAGCCAGGATGCTGATTGGTCCATGGGTCTGCTTAAGCAATCCGACTGGAAGGCCCGTTGGATTTGCTATGATACTCGCCCTTGGGTGAAAAAGAGAGGATTACAGCTACCCCCCTGCCCCTATTTCAGAAAGACTTTTACTGTTTATGAAAAGTTGCGAAAAGCAACACTCTATGTTTCAGCCTTGGGCCTTTTTGAAACTTCGATCAACGGCAAGCGAGTAGGTCGCGACCACTTCATGCCCGGTTGGACAAACTACTCAAAGCGTGTTTACTATAAAGCCTATCCAGTTACCGACCTCGTGCGGAAAGGCGAAAATGTCATTGGTGCCGTCCTGTCAAATGGATGGTATGCGGGCTATGTGGGCTTTGCGCCCCGGCATACCGCAAATCCGAGGAGGCGTGCCTTTTATGGTGAAATCCCCGCTTTTATTGCACAGCTTGATTTGGAATACGCTGATGGAAAACGTGTAACAATATTAACTGATAGAAGCTGGAAGGCATCCACTGGCCCCATCCGAGAAGCGGACATTCAAATGGGAGAAACCTATGACGCACGACTGGAAATACCGGGATGGGATAGACCTTTTTTCGATGACCGAACATGGGTTTCCGCGAAATTTCATGATGCTATCGTTCCTCGGCTCGAATCTTATCCAGCCGACCCTGTGCAGCGGATTCAAACAATTCAGCCCGTTAACATAACACAGCCGCAACCAGGAGTGTATGTGTTCAACATGGGGCAGAACTTTGCCGGTTATGCCAAGATCAAAATCAAGGGTAACCGGGGAGCGCGGATTGTCCTTAGGTATGCCGAAATGCTGCATAAGGATGGATCTGTTATGACCGAGAATCTCCGTGACGCCCGCGCTACGGATACATACTACCTGAAAGGCGATGATTCAAGTGAAACATGGCAACCGCGTTTTACCTATCATGGGTTTCAATATGTTGAAGTTCTTGGCCTAACCCGAAAACCGGATCTGGATACAGTAACGGGGATTGTTCTACATTCAAGTTTGGCCAAAACCGGTTCATTTGAATGCTCCAGCGATCTTGTTAATAACCTTTATCGGAATATCGTCTGGACCCAGCGTTCAAATTTTTTTGATATCCCCACGGACTGTCCCCAGCGCGATGAACGATTGGGATGGAGTGGAGATGCACAGATATATGCCCGTTCCGCAGCATACAACACGGAGATTGCGGCCTTCATGTCAAAATGGCTTGTTGCCCTTGAAGATGACCAGCGACCGTCAGGGGCTTTCCCTGATTTCGCACCCATGCCATTTCTTCAGTTTGAACCTTCGCCAGGGTGGATGGATGCAGGAGTGATTTGCACCTATATCCTATACAAGGTTTACGGCGACACACGCATCATAAAAAAGCATTACCGGGCCATGAAACGATTTATGGACTATCTGGAGAGGACCAGCACAAATTATCTCCGGTTTCCCAAAGAGAATTGCTGGGGAGACTGGCAGGCTCTTGGAGCACAGACACCTCAAGACTTGATTGCAACAGCCTATTATGCCTACGATGCAAAGCTCATGGCAGAAATGGCATCCGTTATCGGTAACTCCCGGGATTCCCGGCAGTATTCAATACTTGCCGATAATATTAAGAACGCATTTTCTCAGGCTTATGTGACCAGCCAGGACCGCTTAAAAGGCGATACTCAGACAGCATATGCTCTTGCTATATATATGAAACTGTTACCTGACAAGATGATTGGTGTAGCCGGGGAACGACTCGTAGAACTGATTAAGAATAGAAACTGGCATATTTCAACTGGTTTTTTGGGAATAAAGCACATCCTGCCGGCCTTGTCTGAAACAGGGCATTCCGCAGTAGCCTGTCGCTTACTGGAAAATCGAACCTATCCTTCCTGGGGATATTCCATCGCCAATGGTGCCACGACGGTCTGGGAACGTTGGGACAGTTACACAAAGAACAAAGGCTTTCAGAACCCTGAAATGAATTCATTCAGTCATTACGCATTTGGCTCTGTGTGTGAATGGATGTTTTCTTCCATGGCGGGAATTGATACAGATGGAGCAGGGTTTAAACGCATTATAATTCGGCCCCGTATACAGGGCTGTGAAATTACATCTACAAAAGCAACTTATAACTCGATCCATGGCCTAATCTCATCAGAGTGGCAAATAAAAAATGGAAAATTCATACTGGACACTACGATTCCTCCCAATACCACAGCAACAGTATATTTGCCAGCTGAAGATCTGGGCCGGATTACCGAAGGTGGTCAACCGGTCGGTTCGACGGACAGTGTGAAATTATTATCCTTTGACGGTCACGATGCGGTCTTTTCCATTGATTCGGGAAACTATCAATTTGAATCAAAAATTCCCCAAGAGATTCCCTTTGGGTAAGATGGATTTCAGCACTATTAATAAAAAGGATGCAAATAAATTAGATTAAAGAAATCAGAAGATGACATCGAGAACGCGCATGGTGGCAAAAACAATAAATAGAAGACAATTTATCCAGACCGTTTCAGGAGCAATCGGGGCGTTTGCTTTGGGCGTGAACCCTCGAATTGAAGCAGCCACCCAGGAAAAGGTCCACCAAAAACCCAATATAATGATGATTATAACCGATGATCAACGTTGGGATGCACTTGGGTGTGCCGGCAACCCGATCATTCACACGCCTCACATGGACCGACTGGCAGGCAATGGCGTTCGATTTGAAAATGCCTTTGCTACAACACCGATCTGTGCTGCAAGCAGGGCCACTATTTTTACCGGACTCTATGAAAGAGCCCATAGATTTAATTTCGGAACCGAGCCGCTCAACCATAAATATCTCATCCGAAGTTACCCGTACCTGTTACGCAGATCAGGATATTACACTGGCTTTGTGGGCAAATTCGGTATGGATGTGGATGACCGGGACTCTGAACTGTTCGATTTTTATCGAAACCTCAACCGCAATCCTTATTTTAAGATTGTAAACGGCAAGCATGTCCACCTGACCGAGATTACCGGAGACCTGGCGATTCAATTTCTCAAAGGTTGCAGGCGGGAAGAGCCTTTTTGCCTGACAGTAAGCTTCAATGCACCCCACGCAGAAGACAGCGATCCATGCCAGTATTTCTGGCCTCCGGTTTGCAACGATCTGTACCAGGATATTCATATTCCTCCGGCGGAACTGGCCGATCCAGGATTTTTCGAAGCCTTGCCCGATTTTTTTCGAAATTCCTTAAACCGGATACGCTGGAAATGGCGTTTCGATAATCCCCAAAAATATCAGCAAATGGTGAAAGGCTATTACCGCATGATTTCCGGTGTGGACCATACAATCGGAAGCCTCATTGATCACTTGAAAAGTTTTGGGCTTTATCACAATACGGTGATCATTATGATCAGCGATAATGGCTATTTTCTGGGGGAACGCGGTTTTGCGGGGAAATGGCTCTTGCACGAACCGTCGATCAGGGTGCCTTTGATCATCTTTGATCCGCGTCAACCAGAAGCGGGAAGAGGGCGGGTAATTCGTCAACTTGTTTCAAATGCCGATTTGGCGCCGACAATACTCGATCTGGCGAATTTACCCGTTCCAGGAAATATGCATGGGAAAAGCGTTCTGCCTCTGGTTCGCCACCATGTGGAAGACTGGCGGAATATCTTGCTGCTGGAACACCTGTATCGACACCCCCAAATACCGCAAAGCGAGGGGGTTCGAACGAAAAAATGGAAATATATCCGTTATCCTGACCATGGCTCCTATGCAGAACTGTACGATTTGCATAGCGATACCCTGGAAGAACATAACCTTGCCATGATCCGTAGATACAAGCCCGTGCGCATGGAACTGGAACAGGCATGTAACCAACTTATCGATAGTATAATGCTGCGGCAACCATAGCCTTTTATGCAAAAGCCATTTGCACTGCTCATAAAACCTGCATCAGCCGATTGCAATATGCGATGCAGCTATTGCTATTATCTTCCCAAAGCCGATCTTTATCCGAAATCTTCAGTTCATCGCATGCCTAAAAGCATACTAACTAAGATAATCGCAGGCTATATGGCCACAAGACAGCCTCAATACACCTATATCTGGCAGGGCGGAGAGCCTACCCTAATGGGAGTGGATTTTTTCCAGGAGGCTGTCGAACTACAAAAGAGGTTTGCACAACCCGGCGCCATAATTTCCAATATATTGCAGACAAACGGTATGCTGATTGACGATGCCCTATCCGAATTTTTTTACAAATACCGCTTTCTAATTGGAATCAGCCTGGATGGACCTCGAAACCTGCATGACAAATACCGAAGAACCGTTAATGGAAAAGGAGCCCACGCTGCGGTTCTTGAAGGGATTAAATGCCTGAACCGAAATAGCGTTCAATTCAATGTGGTGGTTACCGTCAGCAGCCATAATGTGAGTCACGGACGGGAAATCTACCGTTACCTGCGTGACATCGACTGCCGTTATTTACAGTATATCCCCTGTACCGAGTTCGCAGAAAAAGATGGCATTACTCCCGGGAAATTTACCGTAACGGGTGAACAGTGGGGAAATTTTTTATGTGAAGTGTTTGACGAATGGCAGCGTAATGATGCCCAAAAGGTATCTGTCCGGCTTTTCGATTCCGTCATGAATTATCTGCTTAATGGACAAAAAGGTATGTGCAGTATGAAAAGGTCCTGCAACAGCTATTTCATGGTGGAGTACAATGGCGATATCTATCCCTGTGACTTTTATGCAGGAGCTGAATATTTGCTTGGCAACATTGTTGAAAAGTCATTGACCGATTTTTATAAGTCTGTAGAGTTCGTTGGCTTTTCAAACAGGAAGGCGAAATGGAGCCCCCGGTGCGAGCGGTGCAACTATTTGGATTTGTGTGCCGGTGACTGTCCGAGATATCGTATTTTGCCGGCTGCCCCCGGCGATGGCCATTTTGTGAGTTGGTTTTGTGAGGGGTGGAAAAAATTTTATTCTCACAGTTTGCAGAAATTCAATGAAATTTGCTGTCAGATTCGCCGGGAAAAGCAGAAAATCAGCAGCAGGCAGGGTAGCACCCAATCGGTTCCAAAGGTAGGAAGAAACCAACCCTGCCCCTGTGGTAGCAGCTTGAAATATAAAAAATGCTGTGGAAGATGAGTAAAGAGGTATGAAATATTACCATTTCCTGTTAAAATGAAGGTTATCTTTATTATCAGGCAAGAAACGATAAGAAATGAGTATCAATACATTTTAGCATTTCCCCAAGCGTTATTTAATGCCTTTTTACTCTGAAAAACATAGGGAGCGCAGTTTGATGAAAAACACTTACCGCGTATTAAAAGATAGCCTTCTGACTTACTATAAATACGGCATCATAGGTAACTGGATACGAATCGATGCATCTACTTTATGTCAGCTTGAATGTCCAATCTGTCCGCATCAAAAGAAAGGGGCTATGGACAAAATAGGCTATGGTTATTTAACGTTCTATAATTTCAAGAAATTTGTCGATACTCACACTAATATTAAAAATATTGAATTGTCAGGTTATGGTGAAATATTTCTAAATCCAATGCTATTAGATATTATCAGGTATGCCAATAAAAAAGGTATCAATTTATCGGCCATTAATGGTGTGAATTTCAACTCAGTTAGTGAAGAAGTGTTGGAATCTATGGTAAAATACCGTTTTAGGTCCATTTGTATTTCATTGGATGGCAGCACAGGCGACACTTATAAAGTATATAGAAAAGGTGGAAATTTCAGTCAGGTCATTAGAAATATTGAGTTAATAAACAAATTTAAAAAAATATATAAAACCGATTTTCCCATTTTGATTTGGCAATTTATTATCTTCGGTCATAATGAGCATGAACTGTCAATAGCCAGAAAAAGGGCTTTAGAATTAAATATGATATTTTCACCCAGGTTTAATTGGGAGCCCTCCTTTTCACCGATTAAAAATAAAGATCTGGTTCGAAAACAGGTTGGCGCTGCATCTGAAAAAGAGTGGGCACAAAAAAAATCGCAACCCTATCTGCCCCATTGTTTGAACCTCTGGACTTCGCCTCAGATCAATTGGGACGGTAAGCTTCTAGGTTGCTGTGTAAACCATTGGGGTGATTTTGGTAATGTGTTTGAATCAGGCCTGAAAAAATGCTTTAAAAGCGAAAAATATATGTATGCAAAAAAAATGGTTTTAAAGAAAAAGCCGCCGAGAGATGATATCAGTTGTTATTATTGCCCTTATTTTAAAAACAATAACGGGTTGAATTTATTGAAAATGTTTTATGGTGCTTCTCCAATAACGATGTTGTTGCGAATTATAAGAAATAAGCTCTATTTTTAAACGATACTTGATTTGACAGTGGCCAGATCCTTTAAAAGGTTTCAAGGCCAGAGTATATCTTTTTTATGAAAGTAACCTTGTAAATTTCGTTTTGACAATCTTGATAGGAGATTCCGCTGACTCAGGTGGGAACATTTCTACCAGCAGAGATTGCAGATATTTAAAAATGATGTTGACCTTCTCTTGAATACCTTTATTGGTTAGGTGGCAGATATCGATAAAATAGTCAAGTTCTCCCCGATGATGTTCAGCCACCGGAATATAAGGGATGTCGTTATCCCGGCACATTTTCTTCAAAGATTTATTGTAGATGTCAACTATTCGGCAATAGCTCTCGAAATTGACGAATTCGCTGCGCCATACATTCTCAATGTCACTTTCAAAAAAATTGCGATCCTCTTTGCCAAGGGTATCAATATCCGGTCTCGAAAAGCTGCAGAAGACCATGGGAATATTCCTGCCGGCAACCTCTTTGTGGAGCGACCGGAGATTGTGAAGGGTTGTTCTATTAAAATACGCCTCAACAGCCTTTTCCCCGGGTAACAGGTACCAATTCATGTGACGGGTTAAAAATTGGGAATTCCATAGGATTTGTTTCCACCAGGAGGCATGTTTTTTTAAATGGGGTATGTAGCGCCAGCAAATATCATTGACGGCATTATATTCGATGATCAGGTCAGGATTAAGATCCAAATATTCTGTTACCTTTTTCAGCTCACCATATGAATCCAGGCCGGACACGCCACAGTTAATTACTTCTATATATTGGTTTGTAAATACCTTTTGGAGCTGTTTTTCAAGCAAATTTGGATAGGTGGTCGCATTGGTCCACCCTTCAACCGTTGTGGAACCACCGATGCAGAGAATCCTGAAAACGTTGCCAGGTTTTGGGAGCGTCACAAAATCATCTCGCAAGCCGACATTATTGGTTTTTATTTGGAATTGCCTTCCCCCTAAGTCAAAGGTCACTTCCAGGTTTTTTTTATATGAAATCCATGGTTTGTCCCAGAGTGAGTCTGAGAAGGCCTGTGTAAATTTGGCCCTTTCCAACTGAGCGTCAATGATCAACTGATTCTTTTGGAGGATATTTCTCCAGCGCAGCCTTTCGTATAGCTCCAGAGAACACAGGAACATGGCGCTCCAGGCAAATAAGGCAAAGAGGTAAAAACTCAGTCGAAGGGAAAACCTGCTATTCTTGCTGATTGACATGGTTATAATCCGGTCTATACATGAATAAATGAGACCTTTGAAAAGTGTTAATTTTTCAAAGGTCAGTCAAAAAAATATTCATATCCCTTGTGTATCTTGCCATTTCAGAGTTGTAATTTGCAAACATCGGATAAGTGGTTTTAAAAAAAATCTACTCCGATTACTGAAATGAGTAGCGCAGAGAGTAAGAAAAGGAGCTTATTTTTCAACAAGGATTCGGATTTCTGCATAAGTTCTACGTGTTTTGATAATCAATATATGATAGCAGCATTCCCCATGGATAGCAAATAGCCAGGATTCCATAAATTAAAGCGATCAACACCTGGTTGGACCAGACGGCCCACCCAATAAACGATATACTAAAAATGCACATAAATAGTTCACATAGGCCAATCCGCCGTAGGAGGCGTTTCTGGTTATCACTGAGCCCGGGATGGGATTTATCGATTGAAGGGCTTACCTTGCTGGTTTTGTCGCGATGAACCCGGATGCCGATCAAGCCTTCTATCAGGCCAAACGTTAGTGCAGTAAAAAGTGATGGTATCAGCCAGATTGAAGAAAATTTTTTCACAAAAGCGGCTCGTCGGAAAACCCCGGTGATCGTTGCCTGTTTAGTGCCAGTACTCAGAAAGGATAGATGGGTTGTACTTAGCAGAAGAAGCAGGCCAAGGGTGATCCACTGTGGGAGGTCAGCCATATCATGCATTTTAAGCAGATAATAACTTGGAATAAGAAAAAGATGCCCGGCAATCATAAAAAGTGGTTGAAAAGTTAGAATTAAAAAAAAATCAATTCCAAGTAGTTTTTGACTCGGACTGAGCTTCCGGCTGACAAGTATTGAACCGGCCCTTTTTCTGAAAACCTCCATTAGACCTTTTACCCAGGAACGCTGTTGCAATTTAAATTCGTTATATCCGTGCGGCAACTGGCAGCTGGCGGATATATGGTCCAGATAGAGAATTTTCCATCCTTGAAGTTGTGCCGCTATACTCAAATCAACATCTTCCACCTGGGTATCACCCTGCCAACCTCCGGATTTTTGGATGGTGCTTAGGCGCCAGCTTCCGGCTGATCCTCTATAAATCGTTAAATGACCTCCCCAGCTTCTGGTTTTAAATTCGATATTGTGAAGATTCACTAAATAAGAAGCCTGAGCCATAGTTAGGTAATTTATGTTCTGGTTGTAATAGTCGTATGCTGCCTGGACAGCCCCTACTTCCATGTTTGTAAAATAGTGAATTGTTTCTTCGATGTAGTTTGGTGGAATGATGAAATCGGCATCGAAAACAGTAACGATTGTATTATCCGGTTGTAATTCGCCTGTGTCCAGGATCTTCTGTATTGCTTCCTGAAGGCCAAAATTCAAATTTCCTGCCTTGTAATCCTCACGGTTCACACGGTGATAATAAACCAGTGAAATGGAAGGATCGTGTTCGTTGATTTCCATTACGATCTGTTTGAGCTCATCGGAGATTATCTGTCTGTCTGAATCATCCAATAGTTGTATCAACAACATCGCTTTTGGGTAGACCAGTTTCGTGGCAGAGGTTACCAACTGCTTCACCATGTCCGCATCTTCATTGTACACCGGCAGCTGAATGATATGAAAAGGCAGATCCGTGTCTGCGAAGCGGTCACGGGGAATGAGCGGGGTATTCCTGTTTTTGAGGTATCGTAGAAACAGGGGGATAAAAAAGACTGAATGCAGCACCAGTCCGCATACGGATAGAAGGTATAAAAGCAGGCAGATCCATAAAAAAAGAATCATCATCGGTGAAATATCCAGAGCCTTTTAAAAGAATAAGGAGGCAAGTAAAAACAAGTTGTATAGATTGTGCCGTAATTTTGCCAGTATAATACCGATATAAGCTCAGTTGCGGCTATAATGGTCGTGCCCCTCCCATACTAAACGTTTATTCCGATGGCCGGCAAAGGAATTTTTCAATGCATTATCTTGCCGCGAGTGCACCCATGCCAGAAAAACAATACCGTGCAGAGAGATTGTGAGCCCTGCAAAGGCAAGGTCTCCCCTTGCAAGGCCGGATAGAAAAAGTTGTTTCAAGAAGATCAGCAAACTTTTGACCAAGGGTAATTTATTCTGGTAGCAGTGGTTCTTTTTCTGCGCAAGAAACCCGCCGTAGCAGTGCCGGTAGGTCATCTTTTTTATAGACTGGTAATCATCGGCACGCAAGTGATCGACCTTAGCTTCGGGATGATATACGATCCGAAACCCCGCACGCCGTAACCGAAAAGAAAAATCCATGTCTTCACCACTAACCCTGAAAAAGGTGTCAAATCCTCCAAGTTCTTGCAAGACACTGCGGCGATATGATGAACACAGTCCGAAAAGAAAATGTGCATCCGGGTTGTATCTGGTTCCCCATCCCTGGAAGAGAACCTCCTTGCGCCACAGATCACTGCGGGTTTTTTGGATGGTTTCCAAACCCTGGCCGCCGGCGCCGGCAATGTCGTCTTCACTGTAGCATTCTAAAAGTATTTCGAGTAAGCGCGGGTGGGCGATAGTATCGGCATCGATGTATGTAATGATTTCACTATTTGCGTGTTGCCAGGCAGTATTTCGAGCAGCAGCAATGCCACGGTTGTGACCGTGTGTTAGTAGTTTTACCTCATTGAACCGATTTATCACGGCTATGCTGTTATCCACAGACCCATCATCAACAACGAGAATTTCATGCGGCTTCAATGTCTGGCGCATCACAGATCGTAATGTTTTTTCTATATAGGCCGAGGCGTTGAAACAGGCAATGGCCAAGGTAATTGAGGTTGGTTTAGACATGCAGCAGCCTTTTTAATTGATTGTGCAAAGCTACCGGGCTACGAAGGTACCGGGGGATCAATCGCAGGAAACGTTTAATATCCTTTAAGGTTAATTGTTGAATCAGTTTATGGGCAAACCAGCTTCGCCATGCCCATCGAACAGATTTTTCCAAGTCCTTTTCACTGAGTTCAGTCGTGCGAATCGCAGATGAGAAATACCCGTCAAATTTGTCACAATCTGTGGCCACAAGGTGTCCCCGGATTTTGAGTTCATCAAAAATTCTGGTGCCCGGCAATGGTGTAAGGATTGAAAACTGGATGGAGTCGGGGTTCAACTTTTTGGCCAGAGCCACTGTTTTTCGTACTGTCTGCTTGGTTTCTCCTGGAATGCCGAACATAAAGGTCAGGTGTACTTTTATTCCGAGATTTTTGGTGATATGAACATTTGCGATGGCCTTTTTAAGGTTGAGATGTTTTGAGACATTTTCCAAAAGCTGCTGTTCTGCAGATTCAATACCATATTTAATTCCCACGATCCCGGCTTCAGCCATGGCCTCCAGGATTTCCTGATCCATTAGGTCTGCACGAGCCATGATTGCCCACGGGATGTCAAGTCCTCGTCTGATTTTTTCTTTGCAAAAGTCAAGCATTCGTTTTTTGCCGATATTGAAAGTGTCGTCATCAAAATAGACAGAACGGAAATCGTATTCTGCACAGACCTGTTCCATTTCATCGAGAATGCTATTGACATTTCGGGGACGGTAACTATTGCCGTTCATCAGCTGAGGCCAGATACAGTAACTACAGGAAAAAGGGCATCCCCGGCTGCCCCACATTTGAAGTGATGGTTCCGGAATATCCCCGGGGTTGTCAAAATAGTTATGCATAGGTAAAAAATGTCGCGCGGGCAGAGGCATGGAATCGATGCCTTGGATGATGTCAGGTGTGCCTGTAGAAATAGACTTGCCGTGGCGGTCCTTAAATAGGAGGCCCGGTATCCTGTTCAGGCTTGTGCCGTTTTGTAATGCCAAAGCCGTATTGGTGAGCGTAAGTTCATATTCACCGATAAAAGCGAGATCGATATCCGGGTGGCGATCTAAAAAATCCGGACGTGACATTGGCAAATGAGGGCCGCAAAACGCCAACCGTACTTCGTCAGCAAGAACAGCTTTCAAGCGGTTGGCGATTTTTAAATCTGTATCAAAGGATGGGGTTGATACTTCCAGAAGAACCAAGTCAGGGGCGAAGCTTGTTATTCGGGAGATAAATTCATCTTCAGTCATCTTTTCAGCGATTCCATCTACCAGCAGGACTTCTATGCCTTTGGTTTCGAGAAGAGCGGCTGCATAGGCAAGTTGAAACGGAAATGGCATATAGCGATCAAATTCAGACTCGAAATGAGGCCAGCGAGATCCGGCCCGGACACCATAAAAGCCGGGTTTATTCCATGGTGAATTTCCTAAAAAGACTTTAATACCCATTAATTAATCCTATCTGTATTTAAATTTTGAGTTTCATCCAAGGAAACTCCATTATTCTGTGTCAAACGCCAAACAAAAGGATTGGAAACAATTCCGCCGCCATCCGGTCTTTTGCTTTTAACACGTAAAATGTAAGCCCACTGATGACAGTCATAAGCAATATCCGTCAAAAGACTGCGATGTTCATCCGGCCATATGCCGATGGATACATAGTAGTCTCCCTCTAATAAATTTAGTCTTTTATATTCCAAAACAATCTCTCCAGAGCCAATCAGCGTTCCCGTTTCGAAACCAAGTCGAGCGGTATTAGCGCCGTGTACCCAAAGCCCCTCATTCCTGTAAAACTGAACTCTGAATAGAGGATTTTTTACAGGCGACAAGCTTTGAAAACGAATAACTATTGATAGTTTATCGCCGGTCCAGAATCTGTTCGCTTGGTTTCCGTTTTGGTCGAGGAATTTGACTTCTCTGAGTTTAATCTGCCCGGTGTCTTTTCCGTATATATTTTCAGGGCTGAATGGGTGCAAGTGTCTTGGCAGCTTGTTCTGCTCTCTTTCACAGGTTTCCAGGTATGACTGCAGTACTGTTTCAGTTTCACCGTCATGGGCTATGTGTCCATAGTGAAGAATCACTACCCTCTCGCAGAGTGCTGCCACATCTCCCAGACTGTGGGTTGCCAGAATGATGGTTTTGCCATTTTTTAGGAATTCTCTAACTTTAGACAGGCACTGCCGCTGAAATACGATATCCCCCACCGCGAGGATTTCATCCATGATCAGAATTTGAAAATCCATATGCATGGCTATGGAAAATCCTAGCCGGATGATCATACCCGATGAGTATGAGCTTATCGGATAGTCGATATAGCTGTTCAATCCGGAAAAGTTGATTATCCGTGCCATTTTTTCTCGTATGCATTTTCTGGAAAGACCATGAATCGCTCCCTTTAAGAAGATATTCTGGCGACCGGTCAGACGTGGATGCAAGCCGCTTTGGACATCAAGTACGGTGGAGATAGTTCCATTTATATCTATTTTACCTGAGGTCGGATGCGTGATTCCTGAGATCAGCCGTAACAGGGTGCTTTTGCCCGAACCGTTGCGCCCGATAAAACCGATGCACTGCCCTTCAGGAATATCAATGCTTATTCCGGTAAGCGCAGACGTAACGGTAACCTGGCTGTTTTGCCTTGCGGGAATGAGCATGTCCAACCATTGAGAAAACCTGGATGGGAAAATTTTATATTGTTTCGAGATGTTTTTCAGAGATACGGAATACATATGTCCTAAACCCAATCCACGATCGTTTTTTCTGCTTTTTTAAATAATAACAGGGCAAACAGCAGGAAAAAAACTGTAAATCCAATAAAGACCATGACGGCGGTTAGCGACGGCAGACGTTCAAAAAGCATCAGGTCGCGATAAATTTCAATCAGACAGGTAAGCGGGTTTAGCCACATGATTTTCTGCATCGAACTCGAAAGGGTGCTCAAGGGAAAAATAATGGGTGATGTGAAGAACCAAACAAAAAGAACTGTTGTGGTAAGATGTGCAATATCGCGCACGAAAACGTTTAAAGTGGCAATGATCAAAGCCATGCCGTAACAGAACAGGACCTGCAGGGGAATCAGAAAAAACAAAAATATGCCATGATATGAAATGGCGCCACTGCTAATCAGCTTTATAAGAATAAAGGCAATCACCGCCATTATTTGGGAAGCGGTTGCAGAAAGAACAATATTAAGTGGAAGCTGATTGAGGGGTATGGAATGATGTCTGACAATATGGGCAAGATCTACAAAGACCGTGGCACCCCTTTGCAGGGACACCTGCACGGCAAGCCAAGGGAGCATCCCGGAGAAAAGAAACAATCCGAAGTTTACCTCGTTACCGTTCATATCCGTGACCGGTGCTACGACAAAAGAAAAGACGGCGGCATAAATTCCAATTAAAGCCAGTGGTTCGATAACGGCCCACATAAAACCAAATATCGATCCGAGGTACTGCGCCTTGAAGTCGTGGACTGACAGGGCTATAAAAAAGTGTCGGTTGGCAATAAATTGTCTTATTTCAAGTGACAATGTGTTTGCGATTCGTTTAATCAGTTTGTTGTTTTCAAGGCAGGAAGGGGTGATTTCAGGATTTGTCATTGGGGTGCGTTACTATCATTCAATTTTTATTTTACATCTTGGTATAGCATCTAATAATGTATCTGCCTTCAGGATATTTCGATTCTCAGTACTCAAAATAGTAACGATAATTACTATACAAAATAGATATGATTGTCAACAAAAAAAGTCTGGAGTCCGGAGTCCAAAATTTTAAGCTAAAAGAGCTTTATTGAGCTTTATAATTTAGAAAAGGTTAATGTGAATAGCCCAATTCGATCATCAGCGGGTCATTCTCTACTTTCCGATAAAAGCCGTTGAGTGAGGGATTTTTTTGATAAGCTAAACTTCTTTGGGGGTTGACCATGCTAATGACTCGGCTCATTTCAGCTTCTGGTTTTACACCAATAAAATTAAAGATCCTGTTGAGGATAAATACTGGCTTAGCAAGCAGGTTCTCAAACCGGATTTCTATGGTGTTATCATTTTCATGGCTCTGTTTCCGACCTGCTTGGACGTATTGTTTCCAAAGAGTGAAGCAACCATCAAGGGTTTGACAGAGCTTGGAATAGTGGGGATGAAGTGCCCCTTCAGGGCGCAAAGTTTCACGGTCATAGAGACTTTTAGATACATCTATGCCGTTGCGGATGATGTGAATTACACAGGCACCGGGAAATATCCTGCGCCAAACGGGCAGTGTATATATATTGCGCGGATCTTTCCAGCCCCACAAAGGAAATGATCCTGAAGTCTCCCCGCAATCGGCATGATCGATCTTTCCAAAGCAACTGTATTGAAACGATTGGCTAAGTAACTGCCTTATGATTTTTTCCGCTTGGCCTAAGTGCCTGTGATCGGCCATAAAGGATTTAACCGGTTCTGGATGGTCCCAGGTAGCATTGGCCATTGAAAACAATCTTTCATTAAGATCCTGAAAATAGATGGATTCGTTGTATTCATCCTTTTGCCGGCCCCAGAATACACCTCCTTTCTCCATGAGTTTTGTCAGCAGGGTTGTCCCGGAACGGTGCATACCGGTAACGATAATGGGTCTGGTTTCAAAAGTGTTTTTCACCTGACAAATAATCTCCTGATCAAAATTAGTTATCTTAATCTGAGACCACCGACTATGTCAGTATGGGGCGCAAATTTTTTTCATTGGCACTTATCCATTCACTGACTTCCTGAACGATATCTCTGATTGAATGGCATGGCTTCCAGGGGGCGATGGAACGGACTTTTGTACAATCACTGATATACCACGGGATATCCCCGGGACGTTCGTCTGGAACAGCATGGACAGGTATGCGTTTGCCGGTAATTTCCCTACACAATTCCGTAAGTTCCACTAAAGAGATACTACCGTATTGACCGCCACCTACATTAAAGGTCTGGCTGGAATAATGTGAAATATTGTTTAACTGGATGTTCAAGAGGTTATAGAGATCGCGAACGTGTAAAATGTCTCTGACCTGTCTACCTGTTCCGCCATAGCCGAAATAAGACAAATCACCCTTAAACAGATGTCGGGCAACCCACAAAACCAGAAACCCTTGATCCTCCTTTCCCATTTGCCAGGGACCGGCTAACACACCACAACGGTTAATCACCGCATTTATTCCAAAGAGATCGGTATACTCAGCAATCAACAATTCAGAGGCTAACTTTGATGCTCCATAAAGAGAACGAGCACCATCCATGGGGAACTGCTCTGTGATTCCCTGGTTGGATACCCCATGTACAGCCTGATTTTCCTCAAGAATGATGCGAGTGTCGGTTTCCGAAAAGTTCAGCCGTGAAATCTTTTTTATAGGGTATACGCGACTGGTCGAAATAAAGATAATATCCGCTTGATGTTTTCGAGCAAGTTCAAGGCAGTTAGCCGTACCATTAAGGTTTGTATTGATTATGTAGTTTGGTGAATCTGTATAGCCTGCCATGACAGATGGTTCTGCAGCACAGTCAATGAGAAGATCAAATCCCTTAACCTGAGATAAATCTTCCGGAAGGCGAATGTCACCATGCACGAAATCGACGCCTGCAGAAAGCAGTCGCGGAACATTTAACTCGGACCCCCTGCGTTTTAAATTGTCCAGAGCAATGATGCTGCTACCGTGGTACTCCTGTTTGATCATCAGAGCCAGATTTGAACCGACAAAACCTGCTCCGCCTGTTATCAGTATGGTATTGTTCATTACTTGCCTATCGCCCTCAATTCCTTAATATTTATGTACGCCTAATGAGTAAGACAGCTTTGGTTGTTTTTACGATTCCAAGTGCCTTAGCAGGCTTTCTCCTAACTCTTCAATACCGGCAAACTTTTCGAGCCAATTTCAAAACGCCCCCTTTCGAAGTCTGCGCTTATCTGCCCAACCTCTACGTCAGGCTTAAATTTTAATCCTCGAAATATTCAATGTATTCCTCCGGTTAAAATTTTCGCCTTTCTTGACCTTGGACAAAATTGAACATTTTGAAACTGGCTCTTTTCGAGATGTTGTTTGAACCGTTATTGGATTATCGGATCTACAGTGTAAGCGTCTGTTCATTACCTTCTGCTAAATTGTGCTCCAGCACATCGATATCCAAATTCGCTGCAACTGACAATAGTTGTTTTGTTCGATCTGTGCGATGTTGGTAAGTATTGCTTCCATCCGTTGACTCCCAAAGGTAGTGTTCGCCTTTTTTAGGCAAAGTCAGACCATAGCTATCAGCATTATCATACAAATCGGTTCCGTGAACCAGATGCAATGTATTGATCGATTTTATTCTGTCAATAAAATCCCTGTTTCTGATGATAAAATCTTTTGTTTTATTGAATTCATGATCATTTTCACCCGGTAGCCCAACAATAATAAAAAGTTCTGTTTGAATGCCGGCAAAATGAGATGCACGTATGACCTCCTGTGCTTCGGCAACCGTGAATATTTTACCTTTGCGAATATTTTGCAAGACCCGGTCCGATCCGCTCTCCAGTCCCCACTGCAGCTTTACGCAGCCGGCCGCTTTCATTTTAGCGAAGAGCGCGGCAGTCATTTTTTTGTAAGGGATGGCCTGACCTTCCCATTCAATTGGGAGCTTTTTAGCGATCAGTGTATCGCATACGCGCTCAAGCTCTCTGGTATTACCATTTATCAAATTATCGCATACTACAAAATATTTCACGTTGTATCGATTCAGGTGATATTCGATTTCGGCTACAATTTTTTCCGCCTTTTTCATTCTGAAATTACCCTGAACCTGCCTGCCCTTACAATAGGCACAGGTGCTGATGCATCCGCGAGACCATTCTATAATGAGACTGCCGCCGTCATACATCATAAAATCGAATTCATCATAGGTCGGGTGAGGCAATTCACTCAAATCTGGGATTTCCCTGTGGACAATTTGAGGTTTTTCCTTGGTATGATATCGTGATTCATTTTTTGTGTCTTTATGATTTCGTATTATATCCAGAAGTATTTTTTCGCCCTCACTAAGCACGAAAAAATCGATATTGCTTCCCAGATGATCTATAAATATTTTTCTCTGTCGCCAGGTTGATACGGCCGGACCGCCCAGAATTATCTTTTTCACATCACTTTGGGAGAGAATTTTATGGATAATTTCAATAGTGATACGTTCTTTAGGGTCAACCACAGAGAATCCGATAACCTCTGCCTGGTAGCTCAGTATTTGTGCCGCAGCCCATTCAATATCAGTGGAAAACGTTTCGGAAAGCACCTTATAAAGATCGGAATTGCTCCACCAATTTTTGTATTGGGGCAACCACAATTTATGGTAACGGTGGTGAATGCGACGATAAAGGGAAATATTGAGGTCGAATACACTGACATCGATACCGTTAGATCTGAGATAAGTAGCAAGGTAGCCGAGTCCCACAGGCGGATTATGAACACCCCAGGGAGGTGAAGTGACAAGGAGAATATCCGTTGGTCTTTTTTCAGAAGCAACCGATTTCCCAAATCTCCTGATGTAGTACCTGTTTTGATGGAAGACTTTTGCTATAATATTATTTATATACTCAAAAAGAGATTTCATCTGTATGTGATAATTGTCCTATTGGAGGTTATCTGTATAAGCATATTTAAATCGGACATTTCTCGCTAGACTTTTGGACCGCTTCTTCACATTGATAGCAAATAAACCCAGGCCAACCTTTTTTCTCGCCGCTGATAATTTTACGAACAGCCTCATATTTTTTGCTGTTCCAAATTTTTTCTATCGATTGCGAGCGAACGTTTCCCAAGATAACTTTTCGTCTCCAATCCATACAACAAAGAACGACATCGCCGTTAAATAGGATGTGAATCATTTTATCTCTCCAGATACTATTGCACCCGCGTATTGATTCATGATGCGGAGCGTTGAGTATCTTGACATTTCCTCCCCTGCTGATCGGATGGTTGATTATTTCGTACTTGACACCCCTTGCTTTCCAGAAATCTGAAGCTTCCTCTATTTCGCTTTCTGAAACAAAACCTGGTGTCTTTGTAAAACAGATTGAGACTGAATCATATCCCTTTTGATGCAGGGCCATCTGTGTGAAGCGATCAATTCTTTTTATAATTTTTGGGTATCCTGCCACTCCCATAACCTTCTGATAGGTTTTTTCCCTGTGGCCGAGCATACTTATTTTAATACTATTAATTGGTGAAGAGAGTAATCGTTCTCCTAGTTTTTTATCGAGCAGGATACCATTTGTGACAAGATGAATGTTCACATCAGGGATTTTATGGCGTATATAGTGGATTTTTTCTACCAAAGTTTTATCCATCAGTGGTTCGTTCATCAGGTAAGGCATGATTTGGCGTACATTTTTTTGAAATAAGAATGCTTCATCAATGATGCGCTTGAACAGGCTCATTTCCATGCGGCCCTGCTTCTGTATGGCGACGGTTTCCCTGTAAGGGCATATCGTGCAGGTTGCGTTGCAAAAAGAGATTGTTTGTATCAGAAAATACGCGGGGAAAGGAGGGTGGCCATTTTTTATTGGCACGTTATGGCGAAAATTGAAGAACATTTTATGGGTTGACCAAGTATAACTATATGTTTTTAATTAAAAAACGATCACAACTATCACAAGGAAATATTGGATTATGTACAAAAACTAAGAATATGTCAAGGATGTTCAATCCAGGACAAAGGCAGGGGGCAGGATTGGGGTGCCTGCCAAGGCATGTTTACTTGGTTTCAGATCAATTATCTTTAATATCGTTTCAAACAATGTCCGAGCGATAATTTCACTTCCTTTCCAGTTATAATGACATTTATCGTTTATCGGATCGATAAAAAGGTCTTCTCTATTATGAAATTCCTCTACAATGTCAACGATGGGAAGCTTTTTTTCTTTTGAGATTTTTCTGACCACTCTGTTATAATCCCGGTGAGTGGCAGTCCATTCTTGTGGTCCATCCAGGCTGGGGGCTGTCAGCAAAACTATCGTGATACGGGCCATTTGTCCAATTCTTATAATTTCGCGGAGGTTTTTTTCATAGTCAGTTATGGAAACACGCATCGACTCTTGTGGGCCGACGCAGCTGTAGTTATTTTGTTTTATCCTGAATAGCAGATGATTAATTAGACCTATCGTTCTCGGAAAGATGTTGGATGTTTTTCTCCTGGCTTGTTGAAGCTTATCCGGCAACCCGTTTCCAGATTGCCAGTGGTCATTCCATCCATAACAGACAACAATAATGTCGGGGTGATAAGCCAGCAACTCGGTTTTAAAATATTTTAATCCCTGGTAGGAGGTATACCCTGGTACGCCGCCATTAAAAACAATGGGGTTTTTCATAGGAATACGGCTTGATAACATTTTCTGGAGTATTTCAGGATATCCCTTGCCTTTGTACATAACGGAGACCGAATCGGTCAGACACATGATTTTAAGACATCGCTTCTTCGGTTTACAGTTGAATTTTGGCTTTACATCCTTACGTCTCCAGAATAGCTTTTCATCAAATTGGCCAATGAGTTCACCGCATACTTTCATCTGGAATGTGTTCTGATCCGGTTCATAACCAATTAGCACGAGAAAAAATTCAGGCAGCAGTATTAATACAGCAGTGATTGCGATAATAATTGAAAGTTGCCTTATCTGATTGGCAGGCGTGTTTGCCATGCTGATATCATTTCTCCCAATATATCATCCAAAGATCTGGTAATGTCCCAACCGGGGAGGCTTTTACGTATGTGAGACAGGTTTGAAATATAGCAGATATGATCGCCTTCTCGGTTGTTATCTATATAGCTATATCGCATAGGTATCCCAGTTATTGATTTTATGCGATCAAAAGCTTCCAGTATGGATATTGCATTTTTTTTCCCTCCACCTATATTGAATACTGCGCCACACGTTGGATTTTCGTAGAACAGTTCTATACAGCGCGCCACGTCATAGGCATGGATATTATCGCGAACCTGCTTGCCTTTATAACCAAAAATTTTATATTCACGCTTTATCAGATTGCATAATGTTAAATAGGATAGAAAACCATGTAGTTCAACTCCGGAATGGGCCGGGCCGGTTAAGCAGCCTCCTCGGAAACAGCATGTGCGCATATTGAAATAGCGACCATATTCCTGAACCATGATATCAGCGGCTACTTTTGAAGCGCCGAAAAGAGAATGCTTTGACTGATCAATATTCATTCTTTCATCAATGCCATCAATAAATTCAGGATCGTCATATTCCCACCTTGTCGTTGACTCCTTCATTTTTATACGATTTGGTTTGTCGCCATAGACTTTGTTAGTCGACATGTGGACAAAAACTGTATCCTGACTATGTTTTCGGGCTGCTTCAAGAATATTTAAAGTGCCAACAGCATTTACATCGAAGTCATCAAAGGGTCGTGAGGCGGCTAAATCGTGGCTGGGCTGGGCTGCGGCATGAACAATCATGTCCGGCCGAGTTTCTTTCATAAATTCCATAAGTTGTTGACGATCACGAATATCAATATCGAAATGTTCAAAATCTTTACATTTTTCGACCAAGCGTTTGCAATTCCATCGCGTATCGCCTTCCGGCCCAAAAAAATCCATACGCATGTTGTTGTCAATGCCAAACACATGCCAACCCAGAGAAGTAAAATGCTCTACAACTTCAGAACCGATTAAGCCGCTTGAACCAGTCACCAGAATTTTTTTCATCAATAATCCTCATCATAAATTATTTTCACATGCTGCTTGACAAAAACTCATGAGCTGCCTGATCCCTGAATCCTGCCTCCAGACAGAAGATGTCTTTGTATGTAACCTGTGAAAAAAAGGCAATAACTTTTAATATAGCATGTCATCCGCCTTTAATAGCCCTGGAATTTGGACCGCTGTAATTGTTATGGAATTCCTTCTGCTTCCCGGGAAAAGGTTCGAAAACCACTACATAGTTAAGCACCGGAAAATGGAGTAGATTGTTTTTTATGTGAAAAACTGGCTTGATAATCGTAAACCACCTGGAACAGAATCTGTATTGTTCAACGAAATGCGTGCTAATGAAATCAAAGGAGTTCACTATCATTCGGACATCTTTCTCCCAGAAGCGTATGCCCTGCCTGCCCGGCGAAACATCGGCAACGATCTGCTTCCTGCGCCGAAAATCCACTACTTCCAACTGATTTTAGCTAATTGCTGGGTTGACATTAAGATCTTAATTCTGTATTTGGGTCTTGTTTGAATTGAGCAGGATCATGGCCGAATGAGACGGCAATCACTATGGGGTTTATACCATGAGCAACCATGACCGCGCTGACCTTTTGATCGTAACGCCTCCTCCGTGGGGCGTGGACACCCCTCCGCTGGCGGCCGCCTGTTTGAGCAGCAATCTGATCTACCACGGCATAGCGGTCGATGTTTTTGACCTGAATGTCCGTTTATACAAGCGGGTCCCGGATCACTGCCGCCATCTGTGGGGGATGGAGAATTCGTATCAATGGCGCCAGGAAGAATCCTACCGAACGATCCGGACCCGGATCGCCCCTTACCTGGAGCCGCTGGTTGAAGAAATCATCTCCCATCCGGCAAAGCATATCGGTTTCAGCCTGCCGACCAACTGTCCCGATTACCTGCTGGCGGACATAATCCGGACTCTGAGAAGCGCGGCACCAGAAAAAACGATCATCCTCGGCGGTGTTTCCGTAAGCATCAAGGCCCAAAGAGAAGCCTTGCTGGTACGCCTTCGGGATGACGTCGACTACTGTGTGGTGGGGCAAGGCGAAGAAGTCTTGCTGGAAATGATGAAACTGCTTGTTGCAGGCCGGAAAGATCGGATAAGAGAGCTTAATGGGGTGTTGACGCACGAAAACCTGCGTGCCGAAGTGCATGTCCCGACCGTCGCCGATCTCGACGCGCTGCCCTTCCCCGAATTTGACAATGTACGCCTATCCGACTACACTGTGCCGAGAAGTCTGGTGATGGAATTTTCACGCGGCTGCATCGGCCGCTGCCCGTTTTGCGACTTCCGGAGTATATCGCCTTCCTTTCAGACCAAATCGGCCGCGTACATCGTCCGCCAGATTCGCTATTACAAGCAAGCATACGGTACCCGTTACCTGTCGATTTGCGATGCGGCCGTGAACTCCAATATCAGGGTGTTGGAAGAGGTGTGCGACCGGTTGATCGCAGAGGGCATTAAAATCAGAATCAATTCTCTGGCGATACCCCGGAAAGAGATGACCACCAAGCGGCTTGAGAAAATGCGAAAAGCGGGCTTTTATCGTTTGGAATATGGCGTCGAGAGCGGATCGGACCGCATTCTCAAAAAAATGCGAAAGATCTTCACAACGCAGCAGGCGCGGGAGGTAGTGCGGGCAACCCACCTTGCGGGAGTTGATACCGTGCTTTACCTGA
>Ga0209345_10001804_pt1 | contig 24794 bp, 24 predicted proteins | sample Cruoilmetagenom7_FD_187294 | JGI IMG/M metagenome (GOLD analysis project Ga0209345, IMG submission 187294) | Oil polluted marine microbial communities from Coal Oil Point, Santa Barbara, California, USA - Sample 7 (SPAdes) (version 2) | ecosystem: Environmental > Aquatic > Marine > Oil seeps ...
ATAACACAGAACAGCCATAATTGCAATAGCCTACTTAATCATAACTGACTACTCTAAAAGGGCGAAAAGGGACGGAAAACAGGCAATTCACATTCATTTTCCAGAATCTTTGTCGAAAATGGGGTGGAACATCCGTTATACTGTTCCTGGAAAGCACGCGCCCCCTAAGGCTTCCACAAATATGCCCTCTATATCCCGGTAGAGGCCCCCACATACATCTCGGTAACTAGCCGTCCCAGAAAGTTGGAGCCCTCTGGGAACCGGGGGGCCAAACGGGAGCGGAAGGATTCCTCTGTTGCCCTAAGCTCTCTTGCTTTATGCGCTGACTTGGTGGTATCTTTACCATAGCGTGGGAATCTCCTTTCCGGGCTTGCAAGCCCCCCGGTGTTTCTTATTTGGAGGTGTCTTGCGTCTTCTATATTTGTTTTACAGGAGATGTGGGACATTACCTTTTCCTCAGCCGACTGCGTATCATAACACGGCTTTGTGGCGAACTAAAGTTCGCCCAAGTGCTTCGCACCTCGCAAAGCCCGAAGGCGATAAAGGAGATGGTAAATTGAAAGAGCCATTTGCCAAATTCATAGAAGCCGAGCTGGGACCTGGCATTTTACTTATCACCTGTGGGCTTCCCGGTACCTGGAAGACTGAGACGAGTGAGGAAGTATCCAAGATCAAGGGGTACCCCATCCTCCGAACCGACCTGATAAGATTGGAAGTGCTGAAAAGTGAGGATATATTCGATGAAAAGGTCGCCTCGAATATGAACAAACGAACAACTGTCTACGACGAGATGTTCAGACAGGCAGATGAGAGCCTGAAAAAGGGCGATGGTGTGATACTCGATGCCACCTTCGTCACACAAGCCTTAAGAAGGCGTGCTGCTCAAGTAGCAGCCAAACACAATAAGACCTTTGTCATCCTTCAAACCCACTGTCCGCAGGAGGTAGCAATCGCACGGATATTAAGACGGACTAAAGAGAATTACGAATCGAATGCACTGACCGAACAAGCCTACCTCAACAATAAAAAGAGGTTCGAAGAAGTGGTTCTTGATGACTTGAAGCAGTTGAACCCCAACCTCGATATCATCCACCTGACAGTTGACACCCAGCACGATCCGCCTGAAGATTGGTACATCATTGGTATGGAAAAGAAATAGAGATGAAAATAGATTTACACATCCATACCAAGACCTGCTCGGATGGTAACCTCTCAATTGAAGAAGTCTTCCAAGAGGCAAAGAACAGGGGTATCAATTTAATCTCGATAACTGACCACGATTCTATAGATTGCCAGGAAAGAGCAATCGCTCTGGCAAGAAAGTATGGTATATCCTATATTACCGGGGTAGAATTGAATGTGACATTCCAGTATCCCGGTGATGAAGCCAAGCCCATTTCCCTGGATTTTCTGGGATACCGGTATGATATCGGGAATCACGAGCTAAAAGACAAACTTCGATTGATAAAGGAATACAGAGAAGTAAGAGCGCGTCAAATTTTAGAAAAACTGAATGCTGAGTTTGATAGAGAGAATATCGAAAGGTTCACCAAGAAAGATCTCCAGAATATACAGGATAGTGTCAATGGTGTATTCGGCCGACCCCATATAGCTAACTACCTGGTCGAAAAAGGGATTGTCAACAATAAGCAAGAAGCATTCGATAAATATCTGGTCAAATGCGATGTCGCTAAATATCCGCTTTCCCTTGCCGAAGCGTCAAGGTTGATCAGAAACGCCGGCGGCATACTGATACATGCCCACCCCAATGACCCAAACGGGACATCTTTAGCGACCATAACGCCTGATTTGGGCGAACAGACGAACATCATTGCCGAATATATGTTAGAGTATATCGATGGTATCGAGTGCTGGCATTCCAGAAACGATGTGAAGACCACTGCGCACTACGTCGAGTTCGCCAAGAAGCACAGTCTAGTCGTGACTGGGGGTAGTGATTGTCATCAAAAACCGCTTCTTCTCGGCACACTGGATATACCCGACTGGGTTGCTGATCAGTTCAGTCAATAGAAGAATTAAGTAGTTTCTCTATGGGAACAACAGTGCTAAACTGAAGGCAAAAGGACAAGGGATGTGGAAGGCATAACTGCAATACAACGAGACAAGATCCAGCCCCTAGATTTTGGCTGGTTGCCTACCGAGCGCACTTGTAGCTGCCCACAGGGCAGATTAAATTGCCACACCAGAAATGAGGAAGAATTATAAAAAGCTTGCCCCTTTCACCCAGGGGTGTGTATATCCTAACTTCGGATATCACCCCGATTTGGGAGAACATACGCAATTCGTATATATTGGAGTTACATGCCATTGGTTACTTGAATAAAGATGCAAAGTTAACTAAAACGCCTTTGGTGAATTTAGGGGAAAGTTTGAAATGAAGAGAAGCTTATCTGAAAGAGAAATTACAGATACCTATAAGATGATATGTACTTATTACAATGAGTATTTAAAGCATCATGGAGTAAAGTTGCCAAGGCTAAAAGGCACAAAAGGATTTACTAAAGACGCTCTTGTTCTAATTTATCTTGCGCAGGGCTATCCAAAGACAAAAGAAGCCACGAAAGGTGAGCTAACTGAGTTTATTCGTAGTTTTTACCCAAGGACAAATGAGGAATTCAAAGGGAGAAATCCAAATTAATAGCGAAATGATAAATAAAATTATATTAGGAGATATCGAAGGAGTATTACCCAAAATTGAAGATAATTCTATAGACCTTATACTGACAGATCCTCCTTATTTCTTAGATAAAATGGATAATAACTGGAACTATAAAACAGTTTCAACCATAGCAGATTATTGTCATACTGTAAAATCTCTCCCTCCTGGAATGAAATTTGATAAAGAGCAGGGGAAAAGAGCCTATGAATGGTACTTTAGAACATCAAAGGAGTTATATAGAGTGTTAAAACCAGGAGGTTTCTTTTTTTCATTTTCAAGTCCACGGCTTTATCACAGAATGGCTTCTGCAGTTGACGATGCAGGTTTTTTAATAAGAGATTGCTTTGTCTGGCTTTATACGCAGAATCAGCCTAAAGCTATGTCGCTTGATCATTTTATTGACAAATTAGATTGCGATGAAAAAAATAAAAACGAATTGAAAGAAAGATTAAGTGGTTGGAAAACCCCGCAAATAAAATCTTGTTTTGAACCAATTATAATGGCTCAAAAAGAGTATGAGAGAACATTCCTAAATAACATGTTCAAACATAATGTTGGTCTCTTAAACACAAATATGAAAATCGGACAAGATATGTTTCCCTCAAATGTTGTAACTACACAAGAAATTAATGAATTTATGGATAAATGTTTTCTTTTACCTAAACCGAGTAAAGAGGAAAGGGGAGAATTCAATATACATAAAACCGTAAAACCATTGCAAATATGTGAGTATATAATCCAACTAACAACTTTTTCAGACAATGCGATTGTCTTAGACCCTTTTGTAGGAAGTGGGACAACCGCTGTGGCAGCAAAAAAATTGGGAAGAAAATTCATTGGAATCGATGTTAATCATGAGTATGTAGAAGTTGCATTGAAAAGGTTAGAAAACATTGAGAAAGAAAAGGTTCAAAGCTATAAAAGCCAAAAAACAGGGAAACAACTTACACTTCTTGAAGCAAAAAGCAAATATTTAGCAGGGAAAGAGGAAAGTGGGTAAGATGCCAAGCTATGGATATAGCCGATAGCGACAAGGGGATCCTAAATCGAGTTGTTGTTTCCGACCTTGACGTGAGTGAATCAATAGATGACAGTCTTCTTCAGCAGCTTTCCTCCAAGGCCCAGTATGTGGCGCACATTTTCGATAATCTTTTAGTCCCTAATTTGGGACACCTAGTACGTCAGATAAACTCCCTCCGAAAGGGCGTTATTTTCAGAGAACAGCGTCAAAGTGATTACCTCTCGACGGCATGCGCTATTCTTGCTCTTACGTCACTGGGGGTATTGCCTGAGGCACCTGCAAAGGTGTTGGATGGGATTCGCAGTTTGCTGGATAGTGAGCAAGATGAGAGAAACAGGAGGCTACTCATAGCAGCAGAGCAGGAATTCCTTAGTTTGTGGGGCAGGCTATATTAAGAGGGTTGGTCGCAGTTCGTTTTATCAAAGGATTTGTAACCGATCCTCAAGAAAGGAGTATTAATATGAGCCAGAAAATAGCAACTGACAGCGACATTAAAGACCACTCCCTTGCCGCCCAGGGCGCACTACGTATTGAGTGGGCATCGCGGGAGATGCCGGTGCTACAGGTGATTGGAGAGAGATTCGCCAGAGAGAAACCACTCCAAGGGGTTCGAATCTCTGCTTGCCTTCATATCACTACCGAGACGGCAAACCTAGCCCTAACCCTCAAGAAAGGTGGTGCTGACTTGGTTCTTTGTGCCTCTAATCCCTTAAGCACCCAAGATGATGTAGCTGCCGCTTTGGTTAAAGAGCAGGGCATGCCCGTTTATGCCATCAGGGGTGAGGATAATCAAACTTATTATCAGCATGTCCACGCTGCATTGAATTTTAAGCCTGATATTACCCTGGATGATGGTGCCGATTTAGTTACTACCCTTCATAAGGAGCGCCGCGATTTAATCAACAATGTCCTCGGGGGCATGGAGGAGACCACCACCGGGGTTATCAGACTCAAGAGTATGGAGAGAGCGGGGAAACTGGAGTATCCTATAATTGCGGTGAATGAAGCCCAGACTAAGCATTTGTTTGATAATCGCTATGGCACAGGGCAGAGTACTATTGATGGCATCACCCGAGCCACCAATATTCTCTGGGCAGCGAAGAAGGTGATTATTTTGGGATATGGTTGGTGTGGGCGAGGTATAGCCATGCGAGCTCGGGGGCTTGGCGCTCAAGTAATTGTAATCGAGGTCGATCCTATTCGCGCTCTAGAGGCGGTAATGGAAGGCTATCAGGTAATGCCCCTCCTTGAGGCAGCCAAAATAGGCGATGTATTTATTACTGTCACCGGAGGACTTAATGCTATTGATAAACCTCATCTCGATCTGATGAAAGATGGAGCTGTCGTGGCAAATTCGGGTCACTTTAATGTGGAAATCAATATCCCTGTTTTAGAAGGTATGGCCACTACCAAAAGGCAGATGCGTCCCAATGTCTTTGAGTATACTTTATCTGATGGGCGGCGCCTCTACCTGCTTGCTGAAGGGAGATTGATTAACCTTGCCGCTGCTGAAGGACATCCTGCCAGTGTTATGGATATGAGCTTTGCCAATCAAGCCCTTTGTGCCGAATATGTGGCTTCCTTAAAAGAGAAGCTGGCCCCACGGGTTTATCCTGTATCCCAGGAAATCGATCGGGAGGTGGGCAGGTTAAAGCTCCTCTCCATGGGTATCACTATTGACAAACTGACCCCAGAACAGGGACAATACTTGGATAGTTGGGAGGGGGGGACTTAGGAGAAATAAATGAGCTATAACTTTATGCACTCGCCTTCATACTTTATCACTGCGGAATCGGTCACCGAAGGACACCCTGATAAACTCTGCGATCAGATTTCTGATGCCATCCTTGACGCTATCCTGGCCCAAGATCCTTATGCTAAAGTAGCCTGTGAAACGTTGGTTACCACCGGGCTGGTGATAGTTGCCGGTGAGATTAGCTGCGATTGCTATATAGAGATCCCTGAAATCGTCCGGGAAGCGATACGAGAGGCAGGCTATACTCACCCTGAGTATGGTTTCGATTACCAGAGCTGTGGAGTGCTTGTCTCCATTAAAGAGCAATCTAGGGACATCTCTCAGGGCATAGAGGAATCGCTAGAGGCGAGAGAAGGAAGAGTAGGCAGCAATGGCTGGGATAAGGTTGGCGCTGGTGACCAAGGGATAATGGTTGGCTTTGCCTGTAATGAAACCCCAGAACTTATCCCCTTACCGGTCTCTTTGGCCCATAAGCTGTGTCGCCGCCTCGCCGAGGTAAGAAAAACCAATCTCCTGCCTTATCTTCGCCCTGACGGAAAATCTCAGATAACTGTAGAATACAGTCACGGTGTTCCCCGGCGGGTGGACAGTGTGGTGATTGGGGCACAGCATAATCCCGAAGTCGGCCATGATGTAATTGAGCATGATATTATCGAGCAGGTAGTCAAAGCTGTTATCCCCCCCTCCTTGCTGGATGAAGGAACAAAATACTATGTTAATCCTACGGGACGCTTTGTGATTGGTGGACCGGTGGCAGATGCCGGACTCACTGGGCGCAAGATTCTCGTTGATGCTTATGGTGGGATAGCTAGGCACGGCGGGGGATGTTTCTCAGGAAAAGACCCTACTAAGGTTGATCGCTCGGCTGCTTATGCTGGTCGATATGTTGCCAAGAATGTGGTGGCGGCGGGATTAGCTGACCGCTTTGAAATACAGATCTGCTATGCTATCGGCGTAGCTCATCCCCTGGCCATTTCTATCGAAACCTGGGGCACAGCTAAAGTTGATGAGCAGTTCATCCTTGAGTTAATCAACAAACACTTTGATTTGCGTCCTGGAGTCATTATCGATAATTTAGGTTTAAGTCGCCCTATCTATAAAGCCACTGCTACCTACGGACACTTCGGTCGTGACGACTATGACTTTCCTTGGGAGAGAACTGATAAAGCGGCAATTCTACGCGCTGAGGCGGGATTGGCCAAGGGGGTGTAGCAGTGCAAAAAGAGATATTGCCACCGGCAGTGGTCAACTTTGTAGTTACCCGGGAGTGCAACTTACGGTGTAAGCATTGTTATAGTGATGCCACCGACTCTCCTCACCCAGATGAATTAACTACTGCTGAGGCGAAACGGGCGATCTCAGAGATTGCTGACAGCGGTGCCCGCCTTCTCATCTTCGGTGGCGGTGAGCCATTGATGCGTCCTGACATTTATCAACTCATCAACCATGCTAAAGAAGTCGGCCTAGACCCCGGGGTAGTTACCAATGCTACTCTGCTCAGTACTGAAGCAGCAGGAAAACTGAAGAGAGCCAGCCTAAGAGCCTTAGCCATTAGCCTTTATGGCATCAATGCCAAATCTAATGATGGCTTCACCAGGGTGGAAGGAAGTTGGGAAAGGACAATGGCCGGTATTAATAATGCCAAAAAAGCTGGCATCCCGTTTCAAATAAATACCTGCATTCATCGCGAGAACCTTAGCCAATTTGAGGCTATCATCAAGCTGGCCAGGGAATCAGGAGCCCAGGCGATCCAGATATTCGATTTCATTCCTGTAGGTAGAGGACGGAGGCACCCTGAGCTGACATTGACCCCCCAGGAGCGAAGACATCTTGTCAGCCAGATCATTCAACATCAACTTGATGATGAACAGATAACCTACGAGTGCATTGGTATCCCACAGTATTGTGTGGTGGTGGAAAAGACAGTTACCGAGGAAAAGAGGAAGGGGTTTACCACAACCTGTTGTGGTGCCGGCTTGCGTTACTGTTGCCTATTTTATGAAGGTACAGTCTACCCTTGTGTGGTGCTACCAAAAAGAGCGGGTAATGTCCGACAGCAGAGCTTTCAACAGATATGGCATAACTCGGAAGTATTTAATACACTGCGGAATCGAGATAAACTAGAGGGCAAATGTGGTCACTGTGACTATCGCTACATCTGTGGCGGGGCTCGCTGTGAGGTTTATATAAAGACAGGCTCCCTTACTAGAGAGCATGCCGACTGCTGGTTCAGCAAAGATGAGCTGCGAAAGAAGATTATAGTTTAAAAGGCCCAATGTCAATGATTAGTGATAATTGTGGGTTCAGTAAGGAGAGTAGAGAGTGGGTATAGCCATCAAATTTGGCACCGATGGTTGGCGGGGAATTATTGCCGAGGATTTCACCTTTGACAATGTGCGCCTTTGTGCTCAGGCTGTCGCTGAGCATCTCCAAGACACAGGCCTTGCCCCCCGAGGGCTAGTGATCGGCTATGATACTCGCTTTGCTTCCGAGAATTTTGCCCAAGCATGTGCTGAAGTAATCGCGGCTAATGGCACCAAGGTATATCTTTGCCCTAAGGTTACTCCTACTCCAGTGATAAGCTATGGGGTTCGAGATAAGAGGGCAGCCGGAGCAATCATTATCACTGCAAGTCATAACCCGGCTATATGGAATGGGTTTAAGATCAAGACTGAAATTGGTACTAGCGCTTCTCCTGAGGTTGAAGGCGATGTGGAAAGACGTTTGCCAGATATCCTGGGTCAAAATAAGATCAAACAACTCCCTTTGAGCAAAGGGCTAGAGCAAGGTCTTATTGAGTATGTTGATCCCGCCCCAGCTTATCTCCATCACATAGCCGAGCTTGTTGAGCTGGAACATCTGCGCCAAACTAGCCTGAAGGTGATAGTAGACCCCATGTATGGGGCTGGAGCTGGCTATCTCAAAACCATCATTTCAGGCGGAAGATTGGAGGTGATCGAGATCAACGGGGAGCGAAATCCTATTTTCCCCCAGATTCAACCTGAGCCTATTGCCCCTAACCTGGCAAAACTTTCTACTCTGGTCAAACAAACTGGGGCCGATGTCGGTTTAGCTACCGATGGAGATGCTGACCGCCTTGGGGTGGTAGATGAAAATGGATCCCCGTTAACTCCTCTCCAGATCTTCGCCCTGCTCGCCATATATTTACTTGAGGTGCGAGGTGAGCGTGGTGCTATAGTTAAAACGGTAACCACCACTAGTATGCTGTATAAATTGGGGGAAATCTACCACGTGCCAGTCTATGAGACTGCTGTGGGCTTCAAATATGTTGCCCCCAAGATGATAGCAGAGGATGCCCTCATTGGGGGTGAAGAATCGAGCGGCTATGGCTTTCGGGGACATATCCCTGAGCGTGATGGTATCCTTGCCAGCCTCTATTTCCTCGACCTTATAGTCAAGCTAAATAAAACACCCCAGCAGCTTATCGATTATCTTTATGACCAAGTGGGGCCTCACTATTATCATCGCATAGATTTGGAGTTTCCCGCAGCTTCGCGAGAGGCAATTATCCATCGTGTCGAGTCTCAGACTCCGGCCCGCCTTATTGATACCACAGTGACTTCAGCAGACACTATAGATGGCTTCCGGTATCATCTGGCCGATGGCTCTTGGCTTTTGATCCGCTTCTCAGGCACACAGCCAATCCTGCGCATCTACAGTGAAAGTAGCAGCCTGAGTCGAGTAAACCAGCTCCTGGAACAAGGGAGGCATCTTGCCGGCCTGTAACTACAGTAGTGATTAAGGAATTCCCTTCTTGCAGTTAAGCTGCGAAATGTAATTGCGCCCCAAAGAATCTTGGCTTTTTCCAGGGCATGAGGGCAGGTATGTCTGAAGTTACGGCCTTCTATGGGGATAATTTTTCTGGGCTTGCCGCTGATGTTGACAGTTGACCAGCCTACTGTTCGGTGGTTAGAATTAAGCCGAGGAGGTGGAAGAATAAGGTGAAAAAAGAGCTAATGGAAATCTTGGCTTGCCCCTTATGTAAGGGCCCCCTCGAGCTCGATATTGAGACAGCAGACGAGAAGGAGGTAATCACTGGTTCACTTTATTGCCACAAGTGCAATCAACGCTATCCCATTGTAGAGGCTATCCCCAACTTGCTGCCACCAGAGATGCAGGAGTAAGCGTCAGTGGAACCCACTCAAGGATAATAAGTTACCCAGCAGTCCGGGGATTCCCATACCTGAACGCTGACTAAGGCTTGAGTCTCCCTCGGGAGCTTGGGATAGAGTTGATCATAAATAGTGGCGGCAATATTCTCCGAGGAAGGGTTAACCTCATCAAAAGGTGGTACCTCATTAAGGAGAGTGTGGTCAAACTTGCTCAACACCTCCCCCAGTTGCTGTTTTAATGTGACGAAATCGTAAGCCAGCCCTACACTATCAAGATCATTGGTTCTCAGGCTCACCACTACTTGAAAACGGTGCCCGTGGAGCTTTTCGCACTTACCGTGGTAGCCCCTTAGATAATGTGCGGCATCAAAGTGATGCCGCAGGGAAACCTCATACATCTTCGCTTCCCTCTTTTAGCCTTTTGACCTTCCCCCCCCCTACCTTTTCGGCTAATTCGGCGATCGTTCTTCGGCTTACTGGATGTACCAACTCGGGGGCGATCTCAGCTAGAGGGACAAGCACAAAGGCCCGCTCCTCCAAGCGGGGATGGGGGATGATCAGTTGAGGTGTTTGGATAATCTGCTCTCCATAGAAAAGGATGTCAATATCTATAGGGCGGGGGGCATTGGCAAAGCTAGCCACTCGGCCTAAAGCACGTTCAATTTCTTTGATTTGGCTAAGTAGCCCATCAGGGCTAAGGGGGGTAACCAGGCAACATGCGGAATTAAGAAAGCAAGGTTGGTCTTGGTAGCCCCAAGGTTCAGTTTCATAAAAGGAAGAAACTTGCTCCACACGCCCTTTCTGGGCAAGGAGTTCCTTGGCTCTTATCAGGTTATAGCGGCGATCACCAAGGTTTGCCCCCAAACCAAGATACACTGTTACTAGATCCAACTAATCCTGTCTCCTCCGCAGAATAGCATCGCTCATTCGGCATACCCGTACCATCTGGCAAACATCATGTACCCGCACGAGATCAACTCCCTTAGCGATGCTGATAGCCGTTATGGCAGCGGTCCCTTCCAAGCGCTGCTCCACAGGTAAGTTTAGCACCAATCCAACCATTGATTTGCGGGAGGGCCCGATTAAGATTGGCCTCCCTAGAGGTCTAAACTCGTCTAAGCGGCGGATAATTTCTAAATTCTGCTCCAAGGTTTTACCAAAACCCAAGCCAGGGTCAATGATGATATTCTCCCAAGCTACTCCCCACATCAGTGCTAGCTTGATGCTTTCCTTCAGGCTAGACTGGACCTCACTGATCACTTCTTGGCAACCAGTATCACGCTGATTGCTCATTAGAATAATAGCCCCCCCCTTTTCGGCAGCAACCTCAGCAAGCCTGAGATCATATTTTAACCCCCAGACATCGTTAATCATCTGGGCCCCAGCCTCAAGAGCCGAGCGTGCTACCTCTGCCTTGTAGGTATCAATGCTCAATGGCACTTGTATCTCGCTGCTGAGCCGCTCTATGGCTGGAATCACTCGATGGAGTTCTTCGGCGACTGATATAGGAGTTGCACCAGGGCGGGTAGATTCACCGCCGATATCGATAAGGTCAACCCCTTCAGCAACAAAGCGCTTTGCCTGAGCTATTATAGCGTCAATGTCATAACCTAATCCATCACCGGCGAAAGAATCAGGGGAGACATTGATAATGCCCATAACATAGGTTCGCTCGCCCCAGTTGAACTTCATTTCTCCACAGCCGGTAATGCCACGGGGTATTCATCCCCATTCAAATTAGTTTATCATACCTGGTTATCCCTCTCAATAATCTTACCGAAAAAGCTTGACGGTAATAGGTAGAGGTGCTAACATATACCTAGAAGGTCTCCTGGTGATCTGAGCGAGGTGGATCCACCCGTTCCCATCCCGAATACGGAAGTGAAACGCCTCAGCGCAGACGATACTGAGGGGGGAACTCCTCGGGAAAATATGTCATTGCCAGGAGGCTTTTATTTTTCAAAGATTGACAACTATAGCTGGAGGGGATACATTTATACCAGATGACAGCGGCAGGACTACAATAGCTAGGACCCCGCGAAAATGTCGGAAAGGCAAATGTGGGGTAACTAGTGAGGTTGGAAGGGGAAAGGAGGTTAGTTATGCCTAGTAAAAGTAAGTCAGAATGGCAAAAGAGCACCCTCGAGCCGGCGCTGAAACGCTCCCCTGAGCGTCAGGAGAGGTTTGATATTAGCTCAGGCATTGAAATCAATACATTATACACCCCAGAGGATATTGACCAACTCAACTACTCTGAATCCCTAAGTTATCCTGGGGAATATCCTTTTACCAGAGGTGTCCAGCCCACCATGTATCGGGGGAGGCTGTGGACAATGCGTCAATATTCTGGCTATGCCTCCGCCGAGGAATCCAATCGCCGCTATCGTTACCTCTTAGAGCAGGGGCAGACGGGACTCTCTGTTGCCTTTGACCTCCCTACCCAGATTGGATATGACTCCGACCACCATTTGGCCCGTGGAGAGGTTGGGAAGGTAGGAGTGCCTATTGATACCCTAGAAGATATGGAGGCTCTTTTTCAGGGTATCCCCTTGGATAAAGTGTCAACCTCTATGACCATAAATTCCACCGCTCCTATCCTGCTCGCCATGTATATCGCTGTAGCCAGGAAGCAAGGGGCAGATGTAGTTAAACTCGATGGTACCATTCAAAATGATATTCTCAAGGAATATATTGCCCGTGGGACACATATCTTTTCCCCTCGCCCTTCAATGCGCTTAACCACCGATATCTTCGCCTACTGTAGTAAGCATATCCCCCGTTGGAACACCATCAGCATCAGTGGCTATCACATGCGAGAGGCAGGAGCTTCTGCTGCCCAAGAGATGGCCTTCACTCTAGCCAACGGCGTTGCCTATGTTCAGGCAGCTACCAATGCCGGGCTCGATGTTGATGCCTTCGCTGGTAGGTTATCTTTCTTCTTTGATAGCCACAATAATCTATTTGAGGAGGTGGCTAAGTTTAGGGCGGCAAGAAGGCTATGGGCTAAGATCATGGAGAAGCGCTTTGGAGCAAAGGATGCGCGCTCCTGTATGCTCCGCTTTCATACTCAAACAGCCGGCTGTAGCCTAACAGCCCAGCAACCTTACAATAACATCATCAGGACTACCATTCAGGCACTGGCAGCTATTCTTGGCGGTACTCAGTCACTCCATACTAACTCTTACGATGAAGCTTATGCTACCCCCGGTGAGGAGGCAGTTACTGTTGCCTTGCGTACTCAGCAGCTTATTGCCTATGAGAGTGGTGTTATTGACACTGTAGACCCTTTAGGTGGCTCTTACCTTTTGGAATCCCTCACTGAGCGGATGGAAGAAGAGGCAAGGCAATATATCGACAAGATTGATGCCCTTGGTGGTGCTCTGGCAGCTATCGAACAGGGATATCAGCAACGGGAGATTCAGGAGAGTTCCTATCGCTACCAAAAAGATGTGGAAAGCGTGAGAAGGACGGTGGTGGGGGTAAATAAATTTATCTCTCCTTCCCCTAAAATAAGCGGTCTAATTCGGGTTGACCCTGAGGAGGAGAGAAAGCAGAAAGAGCGCTTAGCTCGGGCTAAGAGAAATAGAGATCAAGCCAAAGTCACCGCAGCTTTAAACAATCTGGCTGAGGTGGCTAGAGATACTGAAAATACTATGCCAGCATTTTTGGAATGTGTGGAAGCTTACGCTACCGTGGGAGAGATTTGCGATACACTCCGCTCCGTCTTCGGGGTGCAACGGGAGTTTTTGGTGTTTTAGTTTTAAATAGGAAACCAAGAGCCTAAGACGAACATAAATGCCAATTCTATTAAGCAGGAGGGTAGAGGTGTATTATGATGAATTCGAAGTAGGGCAAAAGGCTACAAGCGCAGGAAGAACAATAACGGATGGGATGGCGACTGCGCTAATTAACATTGGAGGTTTTACTGCACCACAGTTCAATGATGAAACGGTGGCTAAAGAAACACCGCTTGGATGGCGAGCGCTTCCTGGGAGGATTACTCTTGCATTGATGGGGGGGTTGATAGAGCAGATGTCAACCCTTCATGGTCCAGGTGTCGGGCTCCTGGTAGGCATCAATAATGTGAAATGGAGCGCCCCTTTAAGAGTCGGCGACACCGTTCATCTAGAGTTTGAAATCACTGAGAAGAGAAAAACTAAAAACCCACGATGGGGACTGATTGTATGGAGAGAGAGACTTATAAATGGAAGGGGTGAAGCGGTTTGCGAGACTGATACCATCCATCTGATGGAATACAAACCAACATAATGATTGGAAAGAATCAAATCTTCTCAACATTGAGGGTTTTGAGACCATCTCGGTGTAAGCATTAATTTAGAAGGGGAAATAAATTAAGCAAGGTAAGCGGGAATGGCGTCAAAGTATACTTGAACCTGCCCTGAAACGCTCCCCTGAGCGTCAGGAGAGGTTTGAAGCAAGTTCAGGAATAGTGGTCGATACCCTATACACGCCGGAGGATATTGCCGGATTAGACTATGGTGATTCCTTAGGCTACCCTGGGGAATATCCTTTTACCAGAGGTGTCCAGCCCACCATGTATCGGGGGAGGCTGTGGACAATGCGTCAATACTCTGGCTATGCCTCCGCCGAGGAATCCAATCGCCGCTATCGTTACCTCTTAGAACAGGGGCAGACGGGACTCTCTGTTGCCTTTGACCTCCCTACACAGATTGGATATGACTCCGACCACCCTTTAGCCCGTGGAGAGGTTGGGAAGGTAGGAGTGCCTGTTGATACTCTAGAAGATATGGAGACCCTTTTTCAGGGTATACCCTTGGACAAGGTCTCAACCTCTATGACCATAAATGCCACCGCTCCTATCCTGCTCGCCATGTATATCGCTGCAGCGAAAAGGCAAGGGGTCGATATAGCCAAACTCGATGGTACCACTCAAAATGACATCCTCAAGGAGTATATTGCTCGAGGCACTTATATCTTTCTCCCTCGCCATTCAATGCGTTTAACCACTGATATTTTCGCTTATTGTAGTAAGTACTTGCCACGGTGGAACACCATCAGCATCGGTGGCTATCATATCCGAGAGGCAGGGTCAACCGCGGCTCAAGAGGTTGCTTTTGCTCTGGCCAATGGCATCGCCTATGTGCAGGCAGCTATCGACGTTGGGCTCGATGTCGAGGCCTTTGCCGGTAGGATTTCCTGGATCTTCCAAACCCATAATAACCTCTTTGAGGAGATAGCTAAGCTCAGGGCAGCAAGAAGGTTATGGGCCAAGGTTATGAGGGAGCGCTTCGGTGCAGAGGATGCTCGCTCCTGTATGTTTCGTACTCATATTCAAACGGGAGGGTCAACCCTGGTAGCCCAGCAACCGTTAAACAATATCGTCAGGGCTACTATTCAAACGCTAGCTGCTGTTCTAAGTGGGATTCAATCTCTGGCTGTGGCTTCATATGATGAAGCCCTCTGTCTTCCTACTGAGGAAGCAGTACAACTCTCCCTCAGAACCCAGCAGATTATTGCTTATGAAAGTGGGGTGGCTGATACAGTTGATCCCCTAGCCGGCTCCTATTATGTGGAATTTTTGACCGATACTTTAGGGGCAGAGATAAAGCGGTATATTGAGAAGATTGACAGCCTTGGTGGTGCTGTGGCAGCTATTGAACAAGGGTATCAGCAGCGGGAGATCCAGGAAAGTTCTTGCCGCTACCAAAGCGAGGTGGAGAGTGGGAAGCAGGTGGTGGTGGGGGTAAATAAATTCACCTCCCCTTACCCCAAGCTAACTAGGCTACTTCGAGTTGACCCTGGGGTGGAAAGGAAGCAGAAAGAGCGCCTAGCTCGGGTTAAGGGGAATAGAGACCAAGCCAAAGTTGTGGCTAGTCTGAAGAATTTGGAGGAGGTAGCCAGAACAGGTGAGAATACTATGCCAGCATTTTTGGAGTGTGTGGAGGCGTACGCCACTATAGGGGAGATGTGTGATATCCTCCGCCGCGTTTTTGGGGTGCAACGGGAGTTCCTTGTTTTCTGAAGGTGAGGATACCAAAGTAGCCTAAAGGAGGGATCATGATCAAGAGGGTAGATCATATAGCTAGTGTGGTGAAAAACCTCGATGAGGCTGTGGAACTTTATGAGAGGGCATTTGGGCTCAAGCCAGCATGTATTGAGACCTTGCCTGAGCAAGGGGTTAAGGCGGCGCTAATTCCTATAGGTGAACAGGGGGAAATTGAGCTTTTGGAGCCGATTGACGCTCAGAGTGGAGTGGCTAAATTCCTAGAGAGTCGCGGGGAGGGGATTCACCACATCTGCTTGGAGGTGGATGATGTAGATAAGGAGCTGGAGCTACTCGCGGCGAAGGGAGTAGGACTGATAGATAAGAAGGGGCGGCCAGGACTGGCAGGGAAAGTTGGCTTCATACACCCCAAGTCAATGAAGGGGGTACTTATTGAGCTTGCTCAGAAGGTCTAAATTTGGCCCAAAGGAGGGGAAGTTCAGTGGCAAGAGCAAGGATTCGCGTATTAGTAGCCAAGCCAGGTTTAGATGGGCATGACCGCGGGGCTAAGATAATAGCCCGCGCCTTGCGTGATGCCGGCATGGAGATAATCTACACCGGAATTCGGCAAACCCCTGAAATGATCGCTGAGGTTGCCCTCCAAGAGGATGTTGACGTTGTGGGATTAAGCATTCTTTCTGGGGCACATTTGGAGCTTTTCCCCCTGATTATGGAGCAACTTAAGCAAAAGGGGGTGGATGGGGTTATCGTTATTGCCGGGGGCATTATTCCCGAGGAGGACTTCCCTGCCCTGTACCATATGGGGATAAAAGCTATTTTTGGCCCAGGCACACCAACTCAACAGATTGTGGACTATATCAACAAGGTAATGGCTGAAAAGGCAAAGAGCTAACCAGTCAATTCACTCACCACCACTGACCCGTTGACTATCTTGCGCGTTAGAGCTACGGACAGGTGGCATTCTGGTCTGAAATGTGACAATGTCAGGCTAAATGGATATACCAAACCAGCGGAGGATGAAAGGCAGCCCCCACCAGCCAAGAAGAGCAGTGCTTGTTCCCTTTATCGTTTTCCCCGCCCAACAGAGGAGAAAGAATTTCCACGGTGGGAAACGCATAGCGCCGGCGGTGGCACCAATTATGTCAAAGACAGGATTGAATACTGCCGAGGAGGCAAAAACGGTTAGCGATCCTCTCTTCTTTATCCACCGCTCAATGTGGGCATAAGCTCCTTGGTATTTCTCCTTGAGACGGCGGCGCCCCCCATAACCAGCTAGATAACCGGTGAACTCCCCTATGGCTTCACCTAGCCCCGCAGCCATGCCGACAAAAAAAGGGTTTAATATCCCCCCTAAGGCAAATATTACCACGATGCCAGGAACGGGAACAATGATAATGGCAGCAGCCCAAACACTGATAACGAAGGCGCCAAGGTAACCGTAGCTCCCCACATCCATTATCCTGTCCCTGAAAAATACTGCCGTCATTGCCAGGGCAATAACAAGGATGCCACCAAGCAGGGAAACATGCCATGCTTTTATCTGCAGACGTCTCTCTGTTTGGGGCACTTTATTCGAGCTACTGCTTATCACTCACCTCCATAATAGCCTGAGATCCACTTCCTAAGGGTACAACTAAATAGGTGACCAAATCAACCTTGCAATCCTGACGAGTAAAGGGGAAAATTTAAAAAGGCGTTGAAATGGATTTATCTTGTCTAATCCCTCTCATCACTGAGATGCCCGCCTACCGCCGACTGACTCAAGAGCTGGCAAAGCTGAGGGGTGAGCATAAGGCAGTAGTGCTGCAGGCAGCTAAACCCTATCTTGTGGCCGCATTGTATCAACAAATACACTGGCCATTGTTAGTAGTCACTCCACACCCCGGGGAAGCGAAAAAACTCTATGGTGACCTTTTGGTTTGGTGCGGCAAGTCCCCGGTGCTACTCTTCCCCGAGCCTGATGTCATGCCCTATGAACGCCTCACCCCTGATCCCTCTATCAGCCAGCAGAGGCTTAAGGTGTTATCCAGCTTGAATAACATTAAGCAGAAACTTGAAATTGAAGTCGAGGCTCCCTTGGTAGTCGCCTCTGCCTCAGCAATAGCGCAAAAAACTACAGCCTACGCCGATTTTGTCTCCTTATCGCACCTTTTGATAGTAGGGATGCATGTCAGCCCTTTGGAACTTGTGGCTAAATGGCAAGATATGGGATACCAAGTGGAAAATCTGGTGGAGGTGCCAGGTGTAGTAAGCAGGCGCGGCAATATTGCTGACATTTACCCCCCCAATAGCGAGCTGCCAATAAGGATTGAATTCTGCGGCAATGAGATAGAAAGCATCCGATTCTTCGACCCCCAAAGCCAACGCTCACTAAAGTCAATCCCCCAAGTAGCCATAGTTCCCGCTCAGGAGATTGCTCTGTGCGATACTATAATTGACTACCTCCCCCAAGATGCCTGGCTAATTTTGGATGAACCTGCCGATATTGAGCAAGCTTTGGAGGGCTTAGCTATTCAGGCCAACGAACTGCGGCAAGCTCAAATAGACAAAGGCGAGCTTGCCCTTGATTCCTTCATTCCCTACCTCTCCTGGCCGGAATTGGTAGCCAGGCTAAAGCAGATAGAGCGATGCCTTAAGCTGATAAAATGGGAAGATGAAGCCCAAGGTGCCCATATTTTGAGCTTCGCCCCAGCACCTATCTATGGCGGGCAGCAGCAAGATTTCCTCAAACAAGTTCAGCAAATGCTCCACCAGGGAAATCGCTTAGTCGTGGCCTCTCAGCAGGCAGCTAGGTTGGGCGAACTTCTTGGGGAGAGGGGGATACTCGTCTCATCCCTTTCTCAGCTAACGCACCTCCCTCCCCCAGGTTCCTTATCCCTGATTTGTGGCTCTGTTTCCCAAGGCTGGATGATGGGTGCCAGCCTTGCTTTATTCACCGATGCTGAAATCTTCGGTTTTGTTAAGCAGCAGCGCTTGGTGAAAAGCCATCGCCATCCACCGTACCGAGCAGGAATTCCTCCTGGGCTATCTCTAGGTGAGTATGTAGTGCATGTTGAGCATGGCATTGCCTGCTTTAAGGGCATGACTAAGAAGTCGATTGACGGTGTAGAACGAGAGTACCTAATTTTAGAATATGCCGCCGGTGACCGACTGTATGTCCCCTCAGATCAAGCCAACCGTGTGGGTCGCTATCTTGGCTCTGGTGGAGCACCACCCACCCTCAGCCGGTTAGGTGGTGCTGAGTGGCAGCGAATAAAGCAAAAGGTCAAGGAACGAGCTAAGGCTACGGCCCAAGAACTGCTTACCCTCTACTCCTCAAGAGAAATTATCCCCGGTTTCCCTTTTTCGCCCGATGTACTATGGCAGCAGGAATTGGAAGCCTCTTTCCCTTATGTAGAGACCCCAGACCAGTTGGAGGCGGTACAGCAGGTTAAACAAGATATGGAGAGAGCTAAGCCAATGGATCGGTTGGTCTGTGGGGATGTGGGCTATGGCAAGACCGAAATTGCCCTGAGAGCCGCCTTCAAGGTGGTGATGGATGGAAGGCAAGTAGCCATGCTGGTGCCAACTACAGTGCTGGCTCAGCAGCACTTCATTACCTTCAGCCAGAGGTTAAGCGCTTTCCCCATTAAGGTGGAGATGTTGAGCCGATTTCGTTCCGAAAAGGAGCAGCAGACTATCCTCGGAGAACTAGCCAACGGCACAGTGGATATTTGTATCGGGACTCATCGCCTGTTGCAAAATGATGTAGCGTTTAAATATTTAGGGCTAGTAATCATTGATGAAGAGCAGCGTTTCGGCGTAGCCCACAAGGAGCACCTTAAGCAGATGAGAAATGAAGTGGATGTGCTTACTCTAAGTGCTACCCCCATTCCACGCACCCTTCAGATGTCTCTATTAGGGGTGCGAGATATAAGCACTATGGAAACCCCTCCCGAGGAGCGTCTGCCCATTAAAACTTATGTTGCTGAATACAATGACAGACTGATTCGGGAGGCAATAATACGGGAGTTGGAACGTAATGGCCAGGTATTTTTGGTTCATAATCGGATTCACAGTATCCATCAGTTGGCTTGTAAGCTGAGGCAACTTGCACCTGAAGCCGAGATCGCTATTGCTCACGGTCAAATGCCTGAGGAAGAACTGGAAAGGGTGATGTTCGACTTCACCCAGGGCAGAGTCGATGTCTTGTTATGTACCACCATTATTGAATCAGGTTTAGATATAGCCAACGTGAATACGCTCATCGTTGACGAGGCTGACAAGTTAGGGCTGGCACAACTATATCAATTGCGGGGCAGGGTAGGTCGGGGTAGCAATCGTGCCTACGCCTATTTCCTGTATAAAAAAGGGAAGCGACTCTCTGCGGCGGCCGAGAAGCGCCTCCAGACTATTTTTGAGGCTAGTGAACTTGGCGCTGGCTTCCGCATTGCGATCAAAGACCTTGAGATTCGGGGAGCAGGCAACCTTTTGGGTGCGGAGCAAAGTGGCCATATAGCGGCAGTAGGCTTTGATCTCTACTGCCAGCTATTGGCCGAGGGGGTGGAGGAGCTAAAGGCAAAGCAGGCAGGCGAGGCTAAGCTCGAGGCCTCTTTTGACTACCCAGCTATGCCCAGCATAGATCTGCCGCTCTCAGCCCATATCCCAGATGACTACGTAGCCGACCTTGACACCCGGCTTACCCTCTATAAGCAGCTAGCCAGAGTAGAATCAGCCGAGGAGGTAAAAAAATTAGCTGAAGAGTTCCGAGATAGATTTGGTAAACTGCCCTCTGCAGTGAACAATTTGCTTTATATCGTAAGCGTCAAGCTATTAGCTGCCCAAGCGGGGGTAGAGTCCATCTTCAGAGAGAATAAACAGATAGTAATTAAATTCAAACAAAAAGGCAAAATCACCTCGACGCAACCGGAGTACATCTTGAGGAAAGATGGAATCAAAGCTGGGTCTAGTGAGCTTCGCTTAGATATAAAACGCTTAGCAGGTAAATGGCCGGCAGTGCTAGAGCAAGTGGTGAGAGAATATACTAAGCTTTCCCCAGTTCAAAGAGATTGAAAGAAGGAGGAAAAGTGAAACCATTAGAATGGGCTGAAAATAAGGTTAGGATTTTAGATCAGAGCAAACTCCCGTGGGAAGAAGTTTACCTCGAGCTGGATAATTACCAGCAGGTGGCTTGGGCGATCAAGGAGATGCAAGTTCGCGGTGCTCCAATCATCGGGGTGGCCGCCGCCTACGGCATAGCTTTAGGAGCGCAGGGCATCGAGGCAGACACAAAGGATGAATTTCTTGACCAGCTGCACCACATTTTCGAGGTCTTTTCTTCCACCCGTCCCACCGCAGTCAATCTATTCAAAGCTATTACCAGAATGGAGGAAGTAGCTTGGGGGGAAGATATTCCTCAAATTAAGGCGGCACTTATTGCTGAGGCAAATAAGATCCATATTGAGGAGGAACAGGCTACGAAGTGCATAAGCGAATACGGCGCCGAATTGATCAAGGATGATTACACCATCCTGACCCATTGCAATGCTGGGGCTTTAGCTACAGCGGGACATGGCACTGCCTTAGGGATAACTAAGACAGCCAATGAACAGAAGAAGAGAGTGCATGTTTTTGTCACTGAGACCCGCCCCCTTTTACAGGGTGCTCGTCTCACCACCTGGGAACTAATGAAAGAGGAAATCCCACTAACACTGATTACTGATACTATGGCAGGGTTTTTCCTCCATGAAGGGGAGATCGATTGTGTCATTGTTGGTGCTGATAGAATAGCAGCTAACGGTGATGTAGCCAACAAAATTGGCACCTACACCATAGCAGTCTTAGCTATGGAGAATGCTGTCCCCTTTTATGTAGCTGCACCAACTAGTACCATCGACCTTGAGCTTCTCTCCGGGTATGAAATCCCCATCGAGGGGCGAAGTCCAGAGGAGGTCACTTATATCCAGGGGGTTCGCCTTGCTCCCGAGGGGGTTGAAGTGGCCAATCCCGCCTTTGACATAACCCCTCATCGTTATGTGACAGCGATAATCACTGAGAAAGGCATAATAAAGGAGCCTTACAAGACAAATCTGAAGAAGATCACAAAATGATCTCTTTCCTTTGATCCTCCACCTTCTTGGCATCCGCCGGGATGGTACCCTGGGGGACAAATTCCACCTTATCCACCCTGAGCCGACATCTACTTTGGAAATCTCTGTGGAAATCCGCCGCTAACTTCCCCTTGTCGACAGTTTCATCAACAAGTTCAAACTTAGCAATTAATGTGTCCCTAAGTCCCTCGCGATCAACCACCACCTGAAACCTTAATATCCCGGGCAATTGGGAAACTACATCCTCTAATTCTAGGGGATGGAGAAACATACCTCTTACCTTGGCGGCATCCCCTACTCGCCCTACAATCCGAACCAGGCGATTCGAGGTTCTGCCACAAGGGCAGGGTTCATCAGTATAGAAGGAAAGGTCACCGCTGCCGAGGCGAATCCGGGGTAAAACATCACCGAAAAGCGGGGTGATCACCACCTCTCCTATTTCTCCCGGGCCAAGCTGCTTGCCTGTGGCCGGATCAACTATTTCGACTATGAAGTCTTCCTCAATGTGCATGCCGTTTTTGTGCTCACATTCACATGCCGGCACCCCTACAGGGAGGTAGCCATAGACCTCTATGGTGTTGATGTGGTACCCCTCCTGAAAAATCCTCCTATGTTCACTTTTCCCTAGGGCAAGGGCGCGTTTTAGAGCAAAATCGCGGCAAAAGTCATAACCTAATTCCTCGGCTCGTTTTATAATGATCATGAGGAAATTAGGGAAGCCGATAAACACTGTAGCTTTCAGGTCATGCATAATTTGAACCTGAAGATCGGTATTCCCAAATCCAGTGGGTACCAAGGTAACCCCCCAGTGAGTTAAAACATCATCCAAAAGTAAACCAGCAGGTACCAGATGATAAGCTAAGGCATTTATTACTATATCCCCCTTTCTAACCCCCAGTTTCTGCAATATCCAACCCACATGCTGGATGTCTGCCTCTCCAAGTGTTTCATATTGGGGACCAGGGTGAATATAAATCCTCTTGAGATTCTCTAGGGGTACGGTTAAAAAACCTCCAAAAGGAGGATTTTCCCGCTGCAACTTTATAAATTCATCTCTTGTTGTTAGTGGAATCTTCTCCAAGTCCTTAAGAGTCCGAATCTGGGAGAGGTCAACACCAGCCTGATCAAATCTTTTTTTCCATCCTGGTGAGTTTTTATAGGCATAGTCACATAGCCAGTGTAATCTCTCCACCAGATACTTTTCCCTCTCTTGAGTTGGCATCCGCTCCCTTTCAGCATAAGGTACCGCCATAACCCCTCCTAATTAGGACTTTACCTTAGAGGATAATTTCTTCTCTTCGATCTTCCACCCTCTTGGCATCCTCAGGGATTGTGCCCTTGGGCACAAACTCCACCTTGTCTATCCTAAGCCGGCATCTACTTTGAAATTCACTGTGGAAAGAGTCAAATAATCTCTCTCTGTCAACAGCTTCATCAACAAGTTCAAACCTACCGGTTACCATGTCCTTAACCCGCTCCTTAACCCTTTCATGAGCGACAACTGCCTGGAACCTTGATATCTGGGGAAAGCGAACCACCACATCTTCCACTTCTGAAGGATGGAGGAACATACCCTTTATCTTAACTGCCTCCCCTACTCGCCCCACAATCCGAACCAGGCGATGGGAAGTTCTGCCGCAGGGACAAGGCTCAGCAGTACAAAAACCAAGATCGCCACTGCCGAAGCGAATCCGGGGTAGAATGTCACTAAAAGTTGTGGTGACCACTACCTCACCTATTTCTCCCGGGCCAAGCTGCTTCCCTGTAGCCGGATCAACTATCTCAACTATAAAGTCCTCCTCGATGTGCATGCCATCTTTTTGCTCGCATTCACACGCCGCCACCCCTACAGGCAGATAGGCATAAACCTCTCTAGTACTGATTTTGTAATCCTCCTCAAGACTCTTCCTCACTGTGGATCTCCCCAGGGCAAGGGCACGCTTTAGGGAAAAATCGCGGCAAAAATCATAGCCTAGCTCCTCAGCTCGCTTTACAATAGTCATGAGGAAAAGAGGAAAGCCGATGAACACTGTAGCCTTTAGATTGTGCATAATCTGAACCTGAAGGTCAGTGTTCCCAAACCCAGTAGGAACTACGGTGATCCCCTGCTGGGTTAAAACGTCATCTACCAGCAAGCCCGCAGGCACCAGGTGATAGGCTAAAGCGTTTATTACTATGTCTCCCCTTTTAATCCCTAATTTTTGCAGCACCCAGCCTACATGTTCTATATCCGCTTCACCCAATGTCTCATATTGAGGTCCGGGATGAACATATATTCTCTTGAGGTTCCCTATAGGGACAGCCAAAAAACCTCCGAAGGGTGGGTTTTGCCGTTGTTGCTCTATAAATTCGTCCCTGGTGGTCACCGGGATCTTCTCCAAATCCTTGAGGCTCCCGATCTCGGAGGGATCGACCCCCACTTCAGCAAACTTTTTCCGGTATGCGGGAGCATTCTCATAAGCATACTGACATATCCAGCGTAATCTCTCCACAAGATATTTCTCTCTCCCCTCAACTGGCATCCGCTCCCTTTCAGCAAATGATATCGCCATAATCCCCTCCTCCCTCAGCATATTATTATAAGAGGAAAACTTCGTCTATTCAATCCCCCGACCCTGGCGGGGGAGATTAAGGGGAGGAGGAATTTCACCCCCAGCTACCCTCTCCCTTCGAGGGAGAGAAATCCGATACAAAGTTATGCGGAAGACCATAAACATACAACTGCCACGATGCTTAAACGGATGTTCCACTGGAAGGGCGTTGTGCTCTGAAGCTGAACCGCAGCAAAATCCAATGGCTCAGCGACGTGTTTGCAGCTTTTTTTCTACTGACTACACGTCCTCCTAAATGAGGCAGAGCTTTGGGTAGACGAATGTTGGCTGCATCAATGAGCTTGACTGCTGTATCGCCAGGGGTTGGGATGCGATGGCAACGCTCCTGTCCCCTGATGACTATCTCCGCCGAGCATATCATAGATAGTTGGTTGAGGCCTTCTTTGACCGTCAGGTCAAAATCTGCCCATGCCTGCTGCAGATAATGGGTAATTAGATAAGCCAACATCACCACCAGGGCATGTCCCCGGGTACTCTCTTTGGTGGCTACGCTTTTCAGATAGTGATTAGCTACGGG
>Ga0209345_10001805_pt1 | contig 24791 bp, 24 predicted proteins | sample Cruoilmetagenom7_FD_187294 | JGI IMG/M metagenome (GOLD analysis project Ga0209345, IMG submission 187294) | Oil polluted marine microbial communities from Coal Oil Point, Santa Barbara, California, USA - Sample 7 (SPAdes) (version 2) | ecosystem: Environmental > Aquatic > Marine > Oil seeps ...
AGCTATAATCCGTTGTTTTTAACCATAACATCAATTAGTTACATTCAAAAGGAGTTAAGATTATGGGGTGATATACCGACCTATTCCAAGCCAATCAGGCTGTTTGACCAAGTTCGCGCTGAAATCAAACGGCGAAAATATAGCCGAAACACCGAAAAAACTTATCTCTACTGGATTCGACAGTACATCTATTTTCATAACAAGCAGCACCCCAAAGACCTCTCTAAAACTCATATTGAGCAGTATTTAACACACCTTTCTGCTAATCGTAAGGCTTCGGGTAATACCCAAAGTCAAGCTCTCAACGCCATCGTCTTTCTCTACAAACAAGTGCTAAAGCTGGATGTTGGCGAACTAGACTACCTCCGCAATATACGGCGGTTTAAAAACATACCAACCGTACTCAGCAAAGAAGAAATAGCACTGTTGTTTGCTCATTTAAGAGGAACAACGAAGCTGATGGCGGCTTTATTATATGGCTCTGGTTTGCGAGTGAATGAGTGCACTACCCTTCGCGTTCAAGACATCGACTTAGCACTTAAAACGATTACGGTACGAAACACTAAAGGACAACAAGCACGAGTTGTCATGATCCCTAACAAGCTCATTCGTCCATTAGAACGGCATTTACTACATAGAAAGCAGCTTCACGTAGAGGATATCTATAAAGGAGCAGGCCACGTGCATCTTCCTGATGCACTAGCACGTAAATACAAGAATGCTGCTACCAGCTTCGAGTGGCAATACTTATTTCCGTCTAACGCAATACGCTTTGACACTAAAGCCGGTGTTCATAGGCGATGGCACTGCTCGACATCTACCTTACAAAAAGCCGTCCGCAAAGTGGTCAAAATGGTCCAGCTTAACAAACGTGTCACTTGCCATACCCTGAGGCACTCATTCGCTACCCACTTATTGGAATCGGGTTGTGATATACGAACTATCCAAGAACTGATGGGCCACAAAGACCTAAACACAACGATGATTTACACCCATGTACTTCGACAGGGCACTCGATCTATAACTAGCCCACTAGATAGTTTATAAGGCATGAAGAAGCAGGGATGCTCTTCGTTCAAATGGTGTCTTTACAACCCATTAGCTCACCCATTAGTATTACTTTTACTGAAAAAATAAGTCATTGAATCAATAGGTTATATTTAAACAGTGTACAGTCCTCTCCTGGCACCATCTATTACACAGTAGTTTTTCTTCCAAAATATTTTTTTAATGTCTACAACGCTCCGCAGGTATTTACATACCACCTCTATACATTCCAGAGCATCCCCCTCCTGATGCAAAGCCTCAATATTACCTTACTACCTGTGAATACCCTTTCCGCCGCACCGCCAAGTCATAGATTGCAAGCCCACATCTCCTCCCCAGTATTTGCCAACCAGACTTTACTTCGACTTAAGCCTTTATTGAGGTATAAGATGCTATAAAACCTATTCCATATTCCCGGTTGTACAGAGGTAGATATAGTCTATTCAACATTTCCTTTTTTAAGCCCGTGGTACAATACAAAACCTCCGTAATCAGCGGTTTAACATGAATCAATCGTCAGACATCACCATTCAACATTTAGATAAACAAGCAAAGATATTACCTGACCTGCTAGGTGAAGTGATCCTAGAACAAGAAGGCCAAGCGGTATTTGACTGGGTGGAGGAACTTCGGCAAGGATTTATTCAGCAACGAACCAAACCTGATGAGGATGCACTTAAAGCACTACTCGAAACAATTGAAAGTTTTGATGTGGACGCAATGGATCGGGTCATTCATGCCTTTAGCACGTTCTTTCATTTAGCCAATATTAGTGAGGAATACAGCAACCATCAGCATCGAGAAAAAATTGAATACGACGGGAAAACTTGGAAAAATTCTTTTGGTGACACGCTAACTCAATTCAAAAAGGCGGGAAAAACACTCGATCAAATACTCGCAATGTTAGGCGATCTAAACTATTACCCAACCTTCACTGCCCACCCAACTGAAGCGAAACGCCCAATTGTACTAGAAGCATTACAACGTATTCATAGCGAATACCAAGGAATGGGGCGGTCGGGAGTATCCAAAATTGAACGTGGAGAAATACGGCATCGACTAAAGGCAATGATCCAAATTTTTTGGAAAAGTGAAGCTGTAAGGCCAGAAAAACCAACCGTCTACGATGAGATAGGCAACTCTCTTTACTATTTTCGAGAAAGCATTTTCGCCTGCTTACCCGAGATTTATCGTGACCTTGAAAGCGCCATCAAGCGCGTCTACCCAGAAGCTCGAGGTCGCCACCTAGAAATACCTAATATCGTACACTTTGGCACCTGGGTTGGCGGAGACCGCGACGGCAACCCCTTTGTAACACCAGAGATAACACGAAACGCCCTGCGCTTACAAAAGATCAATGCACTTGAAGAATATGCTCGCCGAATCGATGAGCTGAGTAAAATTTTCACCCATTCAGCAGATCGAATCGAATTATCGGCAGAACTCCTAGCATCATTTGAACATGACAAAATAAAATTCGATAAGTATCTGGGTAATATGCACCTCGATGAACCCTACCAGCGAAAACTTCAGTTCATAAAAATGCGTTTGGACGCCACTATTGAGCAAACAAAAGCCTGCATGAATGATGGCAAGTCCAGCTACAACAACATGGTTTATCTAGATGAATCTGAGTTTCACCAAGATATTTTATTAATCAAAAACTCCCTTATTAACCACAACGAGGCAAACCTCACCCGCGGTGGTTTAGAGGATTTACTCCGTTTATTGGAATGTTGTGGCTTTTACCTTTCCAAGATGGATATTCGTCAAGAATCCACTTTGCATACACAGGCCATTGCTGAAATAGCCACCAACAGTAATCATGCAATTGACTATCAAGCACTAAACGAACAACAGCGCCAGGATTGGCTGAGCGACCGGTTACTTGAGCCTGATCCCTTTGAGTTTGACCGGCGACAAATAACCATCCAGAGCGTAGAAATCATCGATGTATTCGAATTGATGCATGAAATGCGTGACCAAATATCCAAACACTGTTTTGGCAGCTATATCATCTCAATGACACACACCGCCAGCCACCTGCTGGAAGTCGCTTTGCTAGCAAAAATAGCCGGGCTTATAACTGTCGATGGCAAAGGGACATTAAACAGCCAAATACATATCGCACCGTTATTTGAAACTGTTGAAGATTTAGAGCAAGCCCGCCCTATCCTAGAAAGCCTATTCACCAATTCTGCTTACCAACAAATTTTGGGCTTTACTGAGCAAACCCAGGAAATTATGTTGGGTTACTCAGACTCCTGTAAGGATGGCGGCATTCTGGCCTCCAGTTGGAATCTTTATAAAGCACAGAAGGAAATTGTTGCAGTAACTGATGAACACCACATTCGTTGCTTATTGTTTCATGGTCGTGGTGGCACTGTTGGCCGTGGTGGCGGTCCTACGCATGAATCAATCTTAAGCCAGCCCCGTGGAACCGTTAAGGGCGGCATTAAATTTACTGAGCAAGGCGAGGTTTTGTCATTTAAATACAACTTCAAAGAAACTGCTCGATACGAATTAACCGTCGGGATTACCGGTCTAATGAAGGCCAGCGATCCAGATATTGATAACCAAGATCAAGCCGATCATATTGCAATGATGGAAGAACTAGTCACAAAGGGTGAATTCGCATTTCGGCAGCTCACAGATAACAACCCAGACACTATGCAATATTTTTATGAAACCACGCCATCTAATGAAATTGGCTTGCTAAATATCGGTTCACGGCCATCTCACCGAAAGAATGCAGATTATTCAAAAAAATCAATACGGGCAATTGGCTGGGTATTTGGCTGGTCACAATCACGCCAAAATCTTCCAGGCTGGTATGGACTCGGTTCCGCTTTAGACTCAGCCCTTGAAAATGGTGGTGCACAAACTCTTCATGAGATGCAATCTGATTGGCGTTATTTTCAAAATCTGATCAGTAATTCACAAATGGTCATACTAAAAGCAGACCAAACAGTTGCCAAACAATATGCACAGCTTTGCACCGATATCGATATTGCAAAAAATACTTACCATCAGCTTAATAAGGAATTTGAGTTGACAATAGACACCATTAAAACAATAACTGGTCAGCAGGAAATGATGACAGATTATCCAAAAAGCGGCCAATCGATTCGCTGGCGAAATGCCTACCTGGATCCGCTGAATTACATCCAGGTTCTGCTTTTAGCGCGATTGGGGCAAGCTGAAGACCGCATGCAGTCACCCTGGTTAAAACCCGCACTAAACAGTATCAATGGCATTGCAACCGGATTGAGAAACACAGGCTAAATCACCGTAAATTATTATTTAATCTATACTACAAAGTGAAAAGTTATAACTGAATCATATTATGAAAAAACTCAATGTAGCTATAAATGGTTTTGGGCGAATAGGTCGACTATCTTTAAGAAAATCCCTAGAAAACAATAATATAAATGTATTATCCATCAATGAGTTAACTGACATTAAAACGCTGGCGCACCTGTTCAAATATGACAGTGTCCACGGTAAATTTAACGGTACTGTTGAGATAAAAAATGAAAAATTAATTATCAATGATACTGAGATTGAAGTCTCTGCCCTACGCAATCCCGAAGAACTACCATGGAAAAAATTAAATATTGATGTCGTTATGGAATGTACCGGAGTTTTCAGAACGTCGGACGGAGCAGGAAAGCACCTTAAAGCTGGAGCAAAAAAAGTAGTCATCTCTGCACCGGCTAAAAGCGATGATATTCCTATGATCGTACTAGGCGTGAACGAAGGCATACTGATAGCTGATGATAAAATTATTTCTAATGCGTCCTGTACAACTAACTGCCTAGCGCCAATGGTTAAAGTACTTGACGATGCTTTTGGTGTAGAAAAAGGCGTCATCACCACCATACATTCTTATACCGCAGCACAAAGGCTACTCGATGCTCCACACAATGATTTACGAAGGGCTCGTGCAGCTGGCGTAAGTATCGTACCTACTACCACGGGAGCAGCAATTGCTGTTGGGAAAATCCTCCCACACCTCAATGGAAGGTTAGACGGCAAATCCATACGCGTTCCAACACCAGATGGATCCATTACAGACCTGGTTGCTATTCTCAAAAAAGAAGCCACCATTGAAGAAATAAATAGTGCGATGAAAGATGCCGCTTTCGGACATTTAAAAAATATCTTGTACTACACTGAAGATCCCATAGTTTCTGTAGACATAATTAGCAACCCACACTCATGCATTTTTGATAGCCTGTTAACCTCTGTGGATGGAAAATTGGTAAAAGTATTCGGGTGGTACGACAATGAAATGGGATATGCTTCCAGATTGGTTGAATTGGTTGCTAAGGTTGGGAGTTTATAGTTTTACTTTAATCTTATGAGCACACCATGGGCATGGCGTAGATTTTAAAACACTAAGGTTCAAGCTCTATTCTCGGCACCATTTTTCAAATCTGAAAATATTTTATTCATCTATTTTTTACCTAGATCAAAACTTTTGTCACACAAGGTAGCTATAATACCCATATAGAGTTTATGTATAACACTCACAGATAGTTTTTTGATTTGGGATTACAATATTTAAGTGACAAATACCCTGAAAGAATTACTCAGATCCATGCTAAGCAGCGTGCGTGACCTGTTGCCTATTGTGCTGGTTATCCTATTCTTCCAGTTTTTCGTGCTACAGCAGCCACTGCCCAATGTGGCGCAACTACTGGCAGGTGTACTGTTTGTAGTACTTGGGCTTACCTTCTTTATCCACGGTCTGGAACAAGGCCTGTTCCCCATTGGCGAAGCCATGGCCCACGCTTTTGCCCGCAAAGGAAGTGTATTCTGGTTATTGCTGTTTGCCTTTTCACTGGGGTTTGGCACCACTGTCGCAGAGCCAGCGCTGATAGCTGTTGCAGCAGAAGCGGCCAATGTTGCCGCTAATGGCAATATGATCGAAGCTACAGAAGCTGCCAAATCATCCTATGCTAATGGCTTACGCTATACCGTAGCGCTATCGGTAGGTCTGGCCATTGTGATTGGAGTGATCCGGATACTCAAAGGCTGGCCGATCCAGTGGATTATTATTGGGGGTTATATGCTGGTGGTTATTATGACCATGTTTGCCCCTCGGGAGATTATCGGTATTGCCTACGATTCTGGTGGGGTGACGACATCCACCATAACAGTACCACTGGTAACAGCCCTCGGTGTGGGACTGGCTTCATCTATTAAAGGCCGCAATCCTATGGTTGATGGCTTTGGCTTAATTGCTTTAGCATCTCTAACCCCGATGATTTTTGTGATGGCCTATGGGATGTTAATTTAATGGATATCCTTAACGAAACCCTTGATGTCACGCTGAGTACTATTAAGGATGTCCTGCCCATTGCAGCCATAATTTTTGGCTTTCAATTTGCTGTTATTCGTAAAAAACCAGCAAACTTGGGGCAAATATTAATAGGGTTTATTTGGGTGGTAATAGGCCTATCGCTATTTCTGCTTGGGCTGGAGTGGTGCTTATTCCCACTCGGTCGTCTAATGGCTGAGCAACTCACTGACCCCACTTTTATTCACGGTGCCAATGCCACTATAGAAATGGCCAAAGGTGTTAACTGGCAGGATTACTACTGGGTTTATTGGTTCGCCTTTTTAATCGGCTTTAGCACCACTATTGCCGAACCTTCACTGATGGCAGTCGCGATAAAAGCCAATGAGGTTTCCGGTGGCGCCATTGGTATTTGGGGATTGCGCATTGCCGTGGCCATTGGTGTGGCTGTGGGAATTTCACTGGGGTGCTACCGTATTGTTGTGGGTGACCCTATCCACTGGTACATCATTACTGGCTACATCATTGTAGTAATTCAAACCAGTTTTGCACCAAAGTTAATCATTCCATTAGCCTATGATTCTGGTGGTGTTACCACCTCAACAGTAACAGTACCTTTAGTAGCAGCATTAGGGCTGGGATTGTCTGAAACTGTACCGGGACGTAACCCTTTGATTGATGGCTTCGGACTGATTGCTTTTGCCAGTCTATTTCCAATCATATCAGTTATGACCTATGCACAACTTAGTGAAGCACGGGCAAAGATAAGTAACCGTAAAATAGCCGCTAAGGCTGACCAATGATATTCCATGTAGGAGAACATCATGCACTTTAAAATGATCGTGGTCTTTGTTGAAGATGACAAAACCGATGCAGTGATGGATGCAGCCCGCAAGGCTGGAGCCACCGGAGCGACCGTCATTAACAATGCCCGAGGTGAAGGTTTAAAGAAAAGTAAAACCTTTTTTGGACTATCACTTGAGACCCAGCGCGACATGGTATTGTTTCTGGTGGAAGAGCATCTTAGTCGACATATTCTGGAAGAGATCAATCGGGAGGGCGAATTTGATGAAAAACCCGGCACTGGGATCGCATGCCAAATCGATGTAGAAGATGCTGTCGGTATTGCCCACCAGGCAGAAATAATAACCCACGATGTAGAGGAGCTTTTATAATGGACAGAAAAGTAATTAAAGCCCGTGACATAATGCATGAGAAACATATTGAGATGGATGGCGTGGATACAGTAAAACATGCACTGGATGCCATGAAAGCCAATAATGCCGATGTATTAATTGTTAAAAAGCGCAACGAAAATGATGCGTTTGGTCTGGTGCTGTTAGCGGATATTGTCAAAAAAGTACTCGCTAAAGACAAGGCTCCGAACCGAGTCAATCTTTACGAAATCATGACCAAACCGGTTATTCCTGTAGAGCCAGATCTGGATGTTCGCTATTGCGCCCGCCTTTTTGATCAGTTTGGTTTGTCCAATGCCCCCGTTGTAGAAAACGGGCAGGTTATTGGTATTGTTAGCTATGATGAGCTGGTATTTAAAGGGTTGTACAAATTGATTGATTAACCGGAACAAACTCCGACTTTCAAAAGGAAATATTTTATCTCCATGTATTCAAGAATAGTTTGGGGTAAGCTGGGGCTTAGGCTCTAGGCCCTGTGACCAAAAGTCCTTTAACCAATTTTTTCTGCAAAAGGTTTACCTGTTAACTCCAGGTTTATTTCCTTTTTACAGGTAACAATAACCACCTGGTTCTCACCTGCCCAATCCATGCTTACCAGATCATCCATTAGCTCATCATCCAGTGCATCACTCTGATTTTTCTCTGTATAAGTAACAATCTCTGGAAAAATAATACGCAAGGATGGCTCAGAATCCGCCGGGTCATTTAGGCACTCAATAAATAGCAGACGCACATCAATATCATAAACAAGATTGTAGATATAAGGAGAGTAATCCCCCAGAAGTTTGGCAGTGAGTGTCATATTTTTTCCTGTAATTACTATTGGTACCACTAATGGCAAAACCAGATAAGGAGAATCTATCTATAGTCTCTATGTTAAATGAAAAACTACTGAATAGGCGAAAATAACTGGGACAGTTTCGCTAGTGATTTAAATATCAAACCGCGCTGGGCCAGATCTTCCCCAGTAAGAGGATGGCAGTGCTCAAAATCCTCATTGAGCATAGCCTCAACTTCTAAAGCAAACTGTTGCCCTCGCACCATAACTGTTACCTCAAAGTTCAGATGAAATGAACGGTTGTCAAAATTTGCGGTGCCCACATAAGCCCTGTCACTATCTACCAACACAACTTTTTGGTGCAAAAAACCATTCTGATATTGGTATGCCCGGATACCGATACCCCTAAGATCCATCAACACTGCATAGGATGAAAGCTGCACCATACGGTTGTCTGTTATTCCCGGCAACATTAAGCGCACATCAACCCCACGCAATGCCGCCAGTTTCAGCGCCTTTAAAATGGCATCATCTGGCACAAAATAAGGGCTGACAATCCAAAGGCGCTCGCTGGCACTGTTAATGGCATGCAGAAACATGAGCTGGCAGGTTTCCAGTTTGTCGGCTGGTCCAGAAGGTAATACCAGCGCTCGCTGATCATTACTTACACCCCGGGGGTCCCAGCTCAAATTTGGCACCTCCCCCACCACCCAGAACCAATCCTCTAAAAAAGACAGCTGTGCTCCTTGTACAGAAGGCCCCTGTAAATGAACATAAGTATCACGCCAGGGGGTTAATGTCCTATCCCTGTTCAAGTATTCATCACCAATATTCGCACCACCAACAAATGCCGTATTGCCATCTACCACCACTATTTTTCGATGATTGCGGAAGTTAACTTGAAATCGACGGCGTTTTCTCCAGCGCCAGGTCCGAAATGACTCAACAGCAATGTCCTCTTGGCGAAAATTCTTTAAATAGCGACGAGAAAGGCTGAAACTGCCTATGGCATCGTAAAGAAAATAAATTTTTACGCCCTGGCGAGCCTTTTCAATTAATCGCTCCTGTAGTTTTTTACCCAGCTGGTCATCACGAACAATATAAAACTGTAGCAATATATAATTTTCTGCACGATCTATGGCAGCAAAAATGCTGTCAAATATCTGTTTTCCATTGATCAACAATTCCACCCGATTGCCACGGGTATAAGGCATTAGAGCCAAATTTTCCAATAATTTAGCACCTTGACTATTCCTATAAGCACTGTCTTTCCCAAGACTAAAATGCTCTGACATGTCCTCCAATAATTGTTTGGCAATACGCTGGATTTCCAGGTCACCTTTTCGGCGCGCGTCAACATAGCCATAAAATTTTCGTTGGCCGAATAACAAGTAAATAGGAACTACAACAAATGGCACAAACACTAACCCCAAGGCCCAAGCAATTGCACCCTGTGAAGTTCTTGATTTAAAGATAGATTCGATGGCCAGAAAAATGGCAAGTACTTCCAACAGTACATAAATAGGCAGCCAAAACAATGTGAGTAAATGCCACCCCTGGGACAGAATATCTATGGTAAGGAATAGCCATTCAGCCATAGTTTATGACTCTTCCTTTATAGTATCAGGCCCATCGGTTTTAGTCTCAAGCTCTTTCATATCACCCAAACTTGAACCACACCATTTGCAGTGGATTGCATCTATATCATGACCTGCTTTGACACAATTTGGGCATGCATACACTGATTTATCTCGCCTCATTTCATTAGCTAGCTCAGCCGTAATAATACCAGTGGGTATAGCAATGATGGAGTACCCCGTCAGCATTGCCATGGTGGAAATAATCTGCCCCAATACAGTATGTGGCGTAATGTCACCATAACCTACTGTGGTAATAGTCACGATGGTCCAATAGATACTTTTGGGGATACTGGTGAAACCATTACCTGGCCCTTCTACCACATACATAAGACAACCAAACAATGTGCTTAGCACCAATACACAGGTAAAAAATACAAACATTTTTCGCTTGGCATGGCGAATAGAACGCATCAGCACATCAGCTTCAGAGAGATAACGTACCAATTTTAATACCCGGAAAATTCGAAGCACACGAATCAAGCGGACAATTAATAAATATTGAGCACCGACAAAAATCAATCCCAAATAAGAAGGAATAATAGAGATCAAATCTACGATGCCATAAAAACTGAATAAGTACTTTCGCCTGTTAGGAGAGCAGTAAATACGCAGTATATATTCCAGTGTAAATAACCCGGTAAACAACCATTCAATAAAGATAAACCCAGTGGCAAACCGACCATGCAGTGATTCCACCGTATCCAAAATTATGGCAAAAATACTGATCAGAATAGCGTAAATCAAAAACATATCGAAACGCTGGCCTGCAGGTGTATCTGTACCAAAAATGATCCTATACAACTCGGATCTTAAATATTGTTTCATCATAATTTAGTTGTGTCATTGAGTTTCAACAGCCCCATTATAGGTGAATGTGGCATAGATCACTGCTACCTGAATATATTCAACCGCTATATACTCATTTATATAACCCAACACCTCTGTGCCTTATGGAACAACAGAACCAACTACTTAGGTCTCTCTCTCTGGTTGAAATCAGTTTTTACGGAATAGGCACTATTCTGGGGGCTGGTATTTATGTTTTGCTGGGAAAGGTTGTCAATGAAAGTGGGATGGCAACACCCTCAGCCTTTTTCATCTCGGCATTAATTGTCAGTTTCAGTGCCTATTCCTACGCTCAAATGTCACGCCGTTTTCCCAGCAGTGCAGGTGAAGCTATTTATATTATGGAGGGCCTGAACTCACGGCATTTGTCAGCGCTGGCAGGCTATACCATTTCCCTTGGAGGCATTGTCTCTGCAGCCACTATTGCGCGGGGGTTCACCGGCTACTTTGCCTTTTTTTCGGCCCTGCCATCTTGGGCAATTATCATTTTACTGGTGACAACACTCACAGCAATTGCGGCATGGGGAGTAAAGCAATCAATCACCATGGCCGTAGTCACCACGCTGCTAGAAATTGCTGGCTTATTACTGGTGTTAGTTGTTTGCAGCGATGAACTTACTAGTAGAGAAATTCCTTGGCGGCAGTTTGTACCTAGTTTTGACCAAAACCTAATACCTGTAATGAGTGGCGCTTTCCTAGCCTTTTTTGCTTTTATTGGGTTTGAAGACATGGTCAATATGGCAGAAGAGGTAAAGAACCCAGAGCGGAACCTACCACTTGGAATTGCCATTGCCCTCACAGTTTCCACACTACTTTACGGCGCTATCGCTATAGTAGCCATTGTTAGCCTGCCACTATCTGAACTTGCCAACTCTGATGCACCGCTGGCATTAATCGTTGAAAGAAACAGTGATATTCCTGCAGAACTGATGGCTGCTATTAGTATTATTGCCATTATTAATGGTGCTCTGATCCAAATCATTATGGTCTCCAGAGTTCTGTATGGCATGGCAGGAAAACAGCTCGCCCCCCAGGTACTAAGATCAGTTCACCCCCATACCAGAACCCCATTAAAAGCGACGCTACTGACAGGTGCTATTGTCGTAAGCTTTGCACTTTGGCTGCCAATTACTACCCTTGCAAAAACTACCAGTTCACTGATTCTGATAGTTTTTGCTCTAGTGAATCTATCGTTGCTAGTTTTAAACTACCGCGAAAAAAATACTGGGGCTATGGGTAAATTGATCCCGGCCACCGGTGCCTTTTTGTGCATCAGTTTCCTTGCTTTTCAGGTTTTGAATTAAGATGCCTTCTTCCCAAAATATGCGCTGCATTGAAATCACTAGGCCTGGCGAAGCCAATGTTTTGAAACTGACTTGTCGCCCCATACCTAAACCAGGGCCGGATGAGATACTGATCAAAGTGGCAGCTGCAGGGGTCAACCGACCCGATGTATTCCAACGCCAGGGGCTTTATCCCCCACCCCCCGGTGCTTCAGATATTCCTGGCCTGGAAGTGTCCGGTGAAATTGTTGCAGTGAGTCATCAGGGTAACGACAAGCCTCATTGGCAAGTTGGTCAGCAAGTCTGTGCTCTACTCACTGGTGGCGGTTATGCTGAATATGCACTTGCTCATCAGACCCTATGCCTACCCATTCCAACATCATTAAACCTTATTCAAGCTGCGGCGTTACCCGAAACATTTTTTACGGTTTGGCATAATGTCTTTGAGCGTTCAGCTCTGCAACCAGGAGAAACACTGCTAGTTCATAGTGGCACTAGCGGCATTGGCTCCACAGCAATTCAACTGGCCACAGCTTTGGGACACCGAGTATTTACCACTGCCAGTAGCGACAAAAAATGTCAACAATGTCTTAAGTTAGGTGCAGAAACTGCCATCAATTATCAGTCTAAGGATTTTGTTACTGCCATTAAAGAACTAACTAATGGCCAAGGAGTCGATGTAATCCTGGACATGGTTGGCGGCGACTATGTACAAAAAAATATCAAAGCTGCAGCCTTTCGTGGCCGAATTGTTTCCATCGCCTTTTTGAGAGGTTCAAAAGTAGAGGCTGATTTAATGCCAGTGATGCTTAAGCAACTGACTCTTACTGGCTCTACACTTCGTTCGCGCCCTGTTGAAGAAAAGGCCCTAATTGCTAACGCCCTACTGGATAAAGTCTGGCCCCTGCTAGAGAATAGAGGGATAGGACACAAGAATGTATATGGAACAACTACTCAGACAAGTGAAAAAATTATTAACCCACTGATTAGTGCTACCTTCCCTCTTGAAAAGGTTATAGATGCTCACCAACTAATGGAGAGCAATCAACATATGGGTAAAATTATTTTGACCATAAACGATTAAATTTTATTATTGAGTTTTTATCATGCCAAAAGAAACCAGGCTCGTTTATTCCACAGAAACCGGCCGAATTAAGCCAGAAAAAGAACTGAAACAACAACCTAGCGGTGATGGTATTGTCAGACTTCGTCGTGAAGTCAGTGGCCGAAAAGGGAAAGGTGTCACTACTATTTCTGGCTTAGATTTACCCGATACTGAACTGAAAAAATTAGCAAAAAACCTTAAGCAGTTGTGTGGTACCGGAGGCTCAGTAAAAAATGGGATTATCGAAATTCAGGGGGATCATCGAGAGAAACTTCGCACGACACTAGAGCAACAGGGACATACAGTAAAATTGGCGGGCGGATAAAATATGAGCGAGCACATGGAAAACGCCCATACAAGTATAGAAACTGCTCCCTACGGTAGCTGGTCATCACCTATTGACCCAAAGCTCTTAACCTCTTCGTCACCCAACTATGCATACCCCTGCCGGGATGGTGCAAACCTCTACTGGCTGGAATCCCGACCCTGGGAAAATGGTCGTTCCGTGATCGTTCAACGCAGCACTATTCAGAATATAAATAATCAGAACAGCAACAATAAAAATAATAAAAGCGAAACCTGTGATGTCTTACCATCACCATTAAGTGCTCGCAGTAAAGTTCATGAATACGGCGGCACCCCCTATATCGTTATCGACGATGTGCTCTATTTCTGCCTTTACGATGACCAAAGAATTTACCGGCTCGACATTAGCGATAACAAAGCAATACCTGAACCCATTACTGCTGAAAACAACTATCGATATGCAGACTTTTGCTATGACAAACACCGCCACCGTTTAATTTGTGTAGCAGAAAACCATGATAATGAATCTGAACCGAAAAACACTATAGTCGCGGTTCCCTTAGATGGCTCCCTATCTTTAACTACACTTTGTCATGGTGATGATTTTTACGCTTACCCACGCCTGGATAATACCGGCACCCAATTGTGTTGGATCAGTTGGAATCACCCCAATATGCCTTGGGATTGCACTACACTTTGGCTAGCTAAACTGGATAAAAATGGTCTCCCAACTGAGCCTAATATTATCGCCGGAAATGGTGATGAAGCAATTTTTCAGCCTCAGTGGTCCCCAGAAAACCAACTTCATTTTGTATCTGATCGTGATAATTGGTGGAATATCTACCATTGGCAGCCCGATTTGGGTATTGAGAATATTCTGCCCTTAGAGGCAGAATTTGCCACCCCACTTTGGGTGCTGGGGATGTCTACCTATGGTTTTTGTGAAAATGGAACACTCGTATGCTGCTATAGCCAAAATGGTACCTGGCAACTGGGCCTAAAAACATCCAACAGCTCCATAAAAAATCTTGAGACTGACTATACCCAGCTCTCTGATATCTATTGTGACGGAAATAAAGCCTGGCTAGTGGGAGCTGCTGCCAATACCAGTGCAGAGCTTATTGAGTTAGATGTTAGCAGTGGGCAGCTAATGTCCATAGCCCATGGCATGCCTTTACCCTTCGATCAACAATACCTATCTATGCCAACACCTGTGAGCTTTGAGACTATCACTCTTACAACCATTCCTCTTAAAGCAATAGCACTTGCCGACAATAAGGCGCCATACGTACCACCGATAGCCCATGGGTTCTACTATCGGCCCAGCAATCCTGACCATCAAGGAATAGAAAACACACAACCACCACTGATAGTTATTTGCCACGGTGGCCCTACGGGAGCCACCTCTACTGCACTTAACCTAAAAATCCAGTACTGGACCAGTCGTGGGTTTGCAGTATTAGATATTAATTATCGAGGTAGTACAGGTTACGGCCGGGACTATCGCCAACAACTCCATAGTCAATGGGGGGTCGCTGATGTAGCCGATGTAGTAGCCGGCGCCCATTATTTAATTGATCAACAGCTAGTAGACCCAAACAAAATAGCCATTCGTGGCAGCAGTGCCGGTGGTTATACCGTATTGGCTGCATTGTGCTTTCATGATGTATTCAAAGCCGGAGCCTGTTTGTACGGTATAGGCGACTTGGAAACATTGGCTCAAGATACCCACAAATTTGAATCTCGATATTTGGACAAACTCATCGGGCCCTACCCTGAACACCGTAAAATTTATCAGCAACGATCACCAATCAATCATGTAGATAAATTTGATTGCCCCGTTATATTCTTCCAAGGCCTAGACGATAAAGTTGTGCCACCAGAGCAAGCAGTTACGATGACCCAGGCGCTGCGCAATAAAAAGTTACCTGTGGCCTACTTGCCCTTTCAGGGAGAAGGTCACGGTTTTCGGAAGGCAGGAACTATTAAACAGTCACTAGAAGCAGAATTGTATTTTTACAGTAAGGTATTCGACTTGACACCAAAAGAAATTCTGCCAGAAATTCATATTGATAACCTTCCTGGAGTCTGTTAATTCTATGGGAAGATACCGACCACCGTCACCAAAAAGTGCTCCATACATTACACCTGAAGGTGCTAAAGACCTGGAGAAAGAATTAAAACAATTGTGGAAAGTAGAGCGACCCGAAGTTACCAATGTAGTTCACGAAGCAGCAAAAAATGGTGATCGCTCAGAAAATGGCGATTATATTTACGGAAAAAAACGCCTCAGAGAAATTGATCGTCGTGTACGCTACCTGAGTAAACGTTTAGATGTAATCACAATAGTTGATCGTATTCCTGAAGACACCAACAAGATATTTTTTGGAGCGAACGTAACCCTAGAAGGTGACAACGGCGACGAACTATTTTTTCGAATTGTCGGTGCAGATGAAATTGATCCAAAGAAGAAAAAAATTAGCATCGACTCGCCCATGGCTCAGCAATTACTGGGGAAACACCTAGATGATAAAGTTAGTGTTATTACTGATCAAGGCAAAAAAAACTGGATTATTACTGGAATTTTTTATCAGTAATAATCCAACTAAATTTTTTTAACAGTCTCTACTAGAGATCTTCAAGTGTATCCATTCCAAACAATGCCATTCTCACTGGATATTGCTCTAAGCGAATATCATAGTCACCATCTTTTAACACTTTGTGAATCAGCCACCCCTTATCTAAATTACCAGCACCTACATTCAGTAAATCTATTAATTCTTCAGGCTGCTTACTTTTCTGCTGATCTAGCACCACTCTAATTCGTGGTAAATGCCGCTTCTTCACTTCTGAAGACAAGACAATACCTACAGCACCATTTGCTAATTCCACAATAGTCCCTGGTGGATATGGCCCCATTAATTGGATGAACTCCAAAGTATACTGCTCATCGAAATGCTTATCTCTATCACCGTAAATTGCCTTTAACGCATCCAGCGTCGAGCGTGACCGATCATAACAACGGTTACTGGTCATGGCATCAAAGGCATCGACAATGCTAATAATACGAGCATACTCAGATAATTCACTGGCAAATAAACCTCTGGGATAACCTTTCCCGTCCATTCTCTCATGGTGATTAAATGCCACGTCTACGGCATAATTCAGACTTCCCTGCGATTTCGTCAACAACTCTTTGCCTATCGCAGAATGTTGTTTCATCACAGAAAACTCTTCCTCTGTTAATCTTCCAGGCTTATTCAATATTTCGTCGGGGATTTGCATTTTTCCAACATCGTGTAACAACCCCCCAGTTCCCAATCTAATCAGATCCTGCCTGCCCATTCTCAAATGCCGCCCAAAAGCAATGGCTAACACACTGACATTCAAGCAGTGTTCCATGGTGTAATAATCTACATGTTTAATTTTGGCCATCCATAACAGAGCATCGGGATTCCTTAAAATACTATCTACACAATCGGTAACGACCAACCTAGCAGATTTTGTGTCTAGAGCATTTCCAAGGCGAGCTTGTTCCAACAAACCCGATACTGTCTGATGTGCAGCACGATAAGCTTTATTCGCTGCGGGGTGTTCTTTCTCCGCAGCCTTTTCAATTATATGCTCAGGCTTATCCAGCCTTACGGCGGATGTTCTAACCGGCTTGCTTTCCTTTTCTTTAGGAGTCGATTTTTCTCTATTCTTTAAACCACTGTCATCGTCATAAAGAGTACGCTTTGGAACCTTAAAACCCGTATTAAACGGCGTTTTTTTACCCCCCCAATCTTGCCCACCTTCGTCCACATAAACATAGCTACAATGCTCCTTAAGTACACGAAGCTCATCATTGGTTTTGATGGTAAAACCTTGCAATAAAAAGGGTGTTTCCAACCAAGGGCGGTCAAGATCAGCAACAAACATTCCCTTTTTCAGTCCTGAAACAGGAATACGCTTGTAATTTGACTTATCGATAAACTTATTGGTCACAAAATTGCCCTTGAATGGCGGCTGTCTAGCTAATAATTACTGTCAAGTTTACTACAAGAAACCCAATATTCCCCTAATCTGTGTCTGTAAGACAGGTATTACTTCTTTTTCAAACCAAGGGTTATTTTTTAACCATCGCTGGTTACGTGATGATGGGTGAACCAGCGGCAGATAACCTTCTGAGAGATAATTTTTCCAGTTTTTCACCCGTTCAGTGAGCGTATTGCCCTATCAATAGAGTTAATTTCACCTGAGGCAATTGATTAAGAATTTTTTTATGCCACTTTGGTGCACACTCCTGCCTTGGAGGCAGGTCACCCGACGTGCCGCGGCCGGGGTAACAAAACCCCATTGGCATAATGGCCACCTGCTCAGCGTTGTAAAACTGCTCTACATCCAACCCCATCCATTTTCGTAATCGATCACCACTGGGGTCATCCCAAGGAATACCACTAGTATGCACCCGTGTACCCGGAGCCTGGCCTATAATCAGGATTTTAGTGGATGATTTAATGCTAAGTATTGGTCTAGGGCCCAATGGAAGATTCACACAAGATGCACAAGCACGAACTTCACACAATAAGCCTGCAAGATGCCTGTCAGAGAATATTGTCAAAACAACCATTGCCTCATCATCACATCAGTTTTTTACCCAGTCAGCCTGGCCTTTACCCAATAGGTATGGAGCAAAAACCCACCCAACCCACCCAAAGCAAACCATAATGGCCAACCTCGCTCTGAGAGAGTTAATAACACCCAAGCTACTCCTAACATTACTGCCAAAGAAACCTTTGGTAACAGCACCTTAGCGTTTATTGAATCACCCCTATCATAGCGCCACAGATTATTAAGAAGAGGTGATAATGCCACTAAAATCACACCGACCCAAACCATATGAAATGCCACCACAATGCTATAGATGGCTACTGCCAAGGCGACTGACAACCAGCAAAAAAAAACTACAGAAAATACTTTTTTCATTAACCAGCTACCCTATGTAAATAATATTACCCCAAAGAATAATGCTACTTTGCAAAAGCAGTGTAAAAGCTTCATGCCCCGACAACCATCTATCTGCAACTACTACCTATTTCTACCAACGACTTAAACTAATGCTGAAGATCAAAGGGTACTGCTAATAAACCCTCACAACTGCTACAGTTGATAAAACAACTCACTTTGTAGGTTCCCTTGAACAAACTCACATTTAACAATAGCTTTTCCCGATTAGGTGACGATTTTTTTACTCGCCTGCAACCTGCAGGACTACCTAACTCAAAGCTGGTCAGTATCAACACCAAAGCCGCTAATCTATTGAACCTAAAACAAAGCGAGTTAGTACAGAGTTGGTTTTTACAATGGGCGAGTGGCAACCAGACACTACCCAATAGTGACCCATTAGCTATGGTCTACAGTGGACATCAATTTGGTGGCTACTCACCACAACTCGGAGATGGCAGAGGCTTATTACTGGGTGAGGCGGAAGGGCCTAAGGGAAAATGGGATATCCACCTCAAAGGTGCTGGAAGTACACCCTATTCCAGGTCTGGCGATGGTAGAGCTGTTTTACGATCTAGTATTCGAGAATACCTGTGCAGTGAAGCCATGTATGGGCTAGGTATTCCTTCTACACGAGGACTCAGTATTACGATAGGTGAGGAGCCGGTTTATCGGGAACAAATTGAACCTGCAGCCATGTTAATTCGTTTAGCTCGAAGCCACATCAGGTTTGGTTCTTTTGAATATTTTCACCATACCCACCAGCCCGATCGGGTAAAAAAATTAGCTGACTATGTCATTACTCAACATTTACCAGAAGCTTCTGGTAATGAAAATCAGTACTTAGAAATGTTTAGGTCTACAGTGCACCAAACCGCAAAACTCATTGCCCAGTGGCAAGCTGTAGGCTTTGCCCATGGCGTGATGAATACTGACAATATGTCCATTATTGGCGAAACCATGGACTATGGACCCTTTGGTTTTCTTGATGCCTATGACCCAGAATTTATTTGCAATCACTCTGACACTGGTGGTCGCTACGCTTTCAAACGCCAGCCCATGATTGGGTTATGGAACTGCAACGCACTGGCCCAAGCTCTAACAAGCCTGTTAAGCGTTGACGAACTCAAAACCGTACTGGGAGAGTATGAACCACTGTTTTTTGAAACACTATTAGAGATTCAACGACAGAAACTAGGCTTACTGGAACATCATCCAGATGACCAGACGCTCATTGACACATTGCTAAATACCTTGGCTGAAAATCAGGTGGACTACACCATCTTTTTTAGAAATCTCTGCGCTTTTGATGAACATAGCTTTGATAACTATAACCTTGAAAAGTATAGCCTTGATAAAAACAGTGCTCAGAAACAAAGCAACCATACTAGCCTCAGAAACCTCTTTTTAAATCGTGACGCCTTTGATTCTTGGGCTGAAACATATAGCGAGCGTTTGACTAAAGAAAACAGAGCAACCACTGATCGTCAGGCAGCCATGCTGAAAGTAAACCCAAAATATGTATTCCGCAATTACATGGCAGAAATTGCTATCCGCAAAGCCGAAGATAAACAAGACTATAGTGAAATAGATAGACTGCTAAAACTATTACAATCTCCCTTTGATGAGCATCCTGATTGCGAAGAATATGCTAAACACCCACCGGCATGGAGTCAAAAACTGAGTATTAGTTGCTCCTCATAAAGAGGACGATTTCATCACATCAAACAAAGTAATGAAATCGTCAAATAAGTCCTCAACAAGCTTTTCGCTAAATCTAACCCTGCCCTAACCCTTCGACATACAGGTAGTCATAACCCAGCCAAATAAATAGCGAACAAAGCACTAAGGTTATCAGCATCGCAGGTGTTCCTTTTCGAAACCACAAGCCAGGTGTAATCGCTAATTCAGGGTTCCCCGTTTGTTTTGCCAACCGTTCCGAAATGGTCACAATATAAACGTTGGCCGTTGAACCAATATGTGATCCATTGCCCCCCATCCCTACGCCCATAGCTAGCGACCACCACATAACGCTGACGTTAATACCTTGAAGCTGTAAACCTGCCAATACAGGGATCATTGCGGCGGTAAAGGGTATGTTATCGATCAATGCTGACAGAATCGCGGCAACCCACAAAAGAAGCAATGCTGCTCCAAGTGGATGTTCGATAATCAGTGGCTTAAATTGTTCACCGATTAATTCAAGGAGGCCACTATTCTCCACGCCACCAATCAATATAAACAAAGCAATAAAAAACATCAGTAGTGGTGTTTCCAGGTGGTTTGTCACCTGATCCAAGTCCACCTTGCGTGATAGAAAAACTAGAATAGTTAATGCCATTGCAGCAACCATCCAAGGTTCCCACCCCAGCTTACCGTGATAAATAAACAGGACAACCATCAACGCCATCACTACTAAGGATTTTTGCCAAAGGCGCTTATTTTTATAGCGGGCGGAAAATTCAAATTTATTTGTGTTCTTATTTGATAGCTCTTTTGGAAATAAATATTTCATTGCCATCAATATGGCAAACCACGCAATAGCTACGGGCGGCCCCATATGAATAAAGAACGTATTAAAGTCGATACCTGCGGCTGAACCAATCATCAAGTTAGGTGGATCACCCACCAACGTCGCTACACCCCCAGTATCTGATAATAATGCAGCTGCCAATAGGTATGGTATTGGCGAAATCTTCATCGCCTGGCATATCATTATTATCAATGGTCCAAAAATGATCACCGTAGTTACGTTATCTAACAACAAGGAAATTACTGTCACTGCGGTCCCCATAAAGACTAATAAGCGAATGGGCGACCCTGCACTTTTTTTCGCCATATATTGAGCCATGTGCTCAAACCCACCGGTACTAATCATAATGGACACAACGATCATCATGATTGCTAACAAAAAGACTACATTCCAATCAATAGCATCTAATGCCTGGTCTGGGGAATAAAAGCCATAAATTTGACCTGCAATAATGATGGCCCCGGCACCCGCCATGGCAAACTTGGCACGGTTGTAACCGTGTAGGTGTTCAGTGAAAATTCCAAGGAACGTCAGCACTAAAATTGCCCCGGCAATAATCATTGAATCTGTTAATTCAAACATTGGAGTATCTCTAAAAAATAAACTGGGTAAAACTTGCTTTACTATTGCCTTCATTTATCGGCAATAAACATCAGAAAACCCTAGATCCTAGGGTTTTAGCAAGCAATGGAAACCTACAGAAATAGATGAAGAGTTAGACTAGAGGGGGAGCCCTGATACTATAAGTAACAGAATAATTTTTAGTTTTTTCGCCAAGATTCGATGAGTGTTTTTCATCAAAAAAAACACCAAATTGAAATTGCTCAGACTCAACATAAAAACCAGATGAATCTTCACCTTCGTCCACATCACACCCATCTAGCTGAAGAACACTAAAGCTAGCAAGATGACTTAATGAAGGAGAGGATACCGCCTCAGAACTAGCCATTAACATCGCTGTGACGAGTAGAGAAAGAATGAGTAAGTTATTCAACTAAGGTATCCGCAAGCTATCGACGTGTATTAGAACACGGAGGATTATAGACCCTTAATGGCAGAAAGTAAGACTAGAGATGATAAATTTAAGGCTATTTAATTTTGATTAAAGAAAACTTGCTCGTTATCTTTTTATTTGTTTTTTCTTACCTTTTTCTGGCCAAAGTCAAACCATCTGCAATGGGCACCATACTGATATCCACCCGATCATCAGACAATAATTGTTGATTAAACGCCCTAATAGCACAGGTATCTGCATCCTGATTTTGTTGATCAATCACGACACCATCCCACAAGACATTATCTATAGCTATCAATCCACCCGGCCGCAGTAGCTCAAAGCACAAATCAAAATATTTGGCATAGTTTTCCTTATCCGCATCTATAAAGGCAAAATCAAAGGTAGATTCTTTTCCCTCATCGATACATTGCTTAAGGGTTTCAGTTGCAGGTGCCAAATGTAAATCTATTTTGTTGGCTACTTTTGCATGCTGCCAATAACGACGAGCTACAGCAGTGTATTCTTCACTAATATCACACGCCAAAATTTGTCCGTCATCTGGCAGAGCCATTGCCACAGCTAATGCACTGTAGCCAGTATAGACACCCACCTCGATAGTTTTTTTGGCTCCCAGCAGCTGAACCAAAAGAGCCATAAATTGCCCTTGTTCAGGAGCAATTTGCATATTCGCACTTGGAAGCTTTGCTGTTTCCTCCCTGAGAGCCTTGAGTAATTCGGGCTCACGCAGGGAGGAATTAAGCAGATATTGATACAGGTGATCGGTCAGATTAATAGACTTGTTTGACATCTTTTTACCCTTGCTCTATTTCTATTCGGGCAAGCTTTCAACAGCTTTCGCTTTTTCTCCTGCGCCTAGCATCACACCTATCCAACGGGTATCGTCATCATTTTCCAAGGCAATTTTCACCATAATCGTTAGAGGTATTGAGAGCAGCATACCCACCGGGCCTAAAACCCAACCCCAAAAAACTAAGGATAAAAAGACGACTAAAGGAGACAGATTCAACCCCTTTCCCATCCAGCGCGGCTCCAACACATTACCCACCAACACATTTACAACAACATAGCCCATACCTACTAACCCGGCGGATAGTGGCCCCAACTGAATCAGCGCTAACAGCACTGCTGGCACAGCAGCAATAATAGAGCCAACCGTAGGAATAAAGTTAAGTAAAAATGCAATAAGGCCCCACATGACGGGATAATCCACCCCCAGTATCCACAACCATATAATGACTAAAACACCCGTCAGTAAACTAAGTAATGATTTAATACCCAGGTAACTATGAACACTTTCAGCAAAGCGTTCTAACCCTTCATTGGTGCTGTCTTTAACACTCGGAGCACCATGATGTCTGGCAGACTGTAACTTCTCACTGAACCCCACCTCTTCGGCCAGAATAAAGACAACCGTCAATAAAATCATAAAAGCATTGGTCATCACATTACCAAATGAAGCCAGAGTATTACCCGCCAGCTGCATCACAGCGCCAGGGTCAAAGCTTTGCTTCATCTGATCCATATCAAAGGTCATGCCACGATCACTTAACCAATGAAGTAGCCCGCCACTCATTTCTTGAAGCCTTACTTGATATTCAGGCAAGTTTTCACGGAAATCGACAATAGAAGCACCCACCAAAATACCAATTAGCCAGCCAACCAAAACAACCAAGCTAATAATCAAGCAAATAGCCACCCCATTGGGCACTTTTTGTTTTTTTAGCCAAGCTAATAGCGGTGAAAAAATCAGTGCAATAAACACCGACAATAAAAATGGTACCAATAAAGTTTCTGCTGTTTTAATACCCGCAACCACCACTACGAAAGCGGCTGCCACCAGAAGTGCTCTGGCCATAGGTGAATATTCCCGACTCATTCCTTAGCTCCTGCTAATTCTGCCAATATTTGTTTAACGTCTTCGATTCCTTTTTTGGTCAGTAAATAACCTGAACCACCAATGTACTCGCGTTCACTAATATCACAGCAATGCAAGCGAACAGCTTCAAGTTCGTCATTATGTCTGATTGGCAATCCCAGAAACACCTCCCAATCATTTTCAGTTGCTTGCCCCTCAACTACTAAAGTCAGCAGGATCAAAAGGTTTTTTTCCTCCAATCGATAAACTGGAGGCGAAAATTTGATAAACAAAACGAATGCCAACGATATCAGAAGAAAAGTTAAAATAAATGTCAGCAAAAAGCTCACAGCTTTGCCATTAGATCAAAGCTAATCATTACTAGAGGTTAAACTGAGAAATTTTTTGATTTAGCTGCGCAATCAATGCTTTATTAGTTTCAGCATTATCACCACTAGAGGATTCCAATTCTTTTGCGACTTTTTTCACCTCAAGCAAATGATCCTGAAGCTCTTCGATACACTGATTAATGGCAACAGCTTCAAATTTAAATGCATCCTTTTTTCTAAGGTGCACTCTTGCCGTCAAATCACCTTCGGCCAGTTTTTCTAACTGCCGAACAATCACATAAACAGGACCAGCAATTTTATTGCTTGAGATCAAACCACCCCACCACACACCACCAATTAATAGTATTTCCAAACAAACCACTAGTACGGTGTATTCTGTGCTGAGAGGGTAACCTTGAGAGCCCGGCAAAATGGCATTGATAATTAAAAATAGGTTCACCAGCAGTACTGAAAAAACCACCGCTAACAAGGCGTATTGATATTGAAACTGGCCGTTGATAACAACCGTACTTCGACGATTATCCATTCCCCCCACCCTCTTTT
>Ga0209345_10001806_pt1 | contig 24789 bp, 28 predicted proteins | sample Cruoilmetagenom7_FD_187294 | JGI IMG/M metagenome (GOLD analysis project Ga0209345, IMG submission 187294) | Oil polluted marine microbial communities from Coal Oil Point, Santa Barbara, California, USA - Sample 7 (SPAdes) (version 2) | ecosystem: Environmental > Aquatic > Marine > Oil seeps ...
ACGTTTTCATCTCGCCATATACGGGCGGGGGCAGCGCTTCCCCTTTCGCCGGCTGCAAGGCACCGCGATTGCCGCAAGCTGCAAGAATTGCGGTGCCCCCGGTCAGCAACAGGATCGAATGAAATTTATTCATATCAGCTCTCCAGCCCCAGCGTTTTCCGAGCCTTCGCGACCTGCACCCTTACTTGATCGGGTGCGGTTCCGCCATAGCTGGACCGGCTGACTACCGAAGCATCTACGCTCAGCACATTAAACACATCGGCATTGATCCGGCTGTCGATCGCCTGAAATTGCTCGAGCGTGAGGTCAGCCAGACCACAGCCTTGCTCTTCGGCAAGAGACACCACTGCTCCGGTAACATGATGGGCCTCGCGAAACGGCAGCTTGGCTTCCCGCACCAGCCAGTCGGCGAAATCGGTCGCGGTCGAAAAGCCCGCCTCGGCAAGCGCCCGCATCCGACTGCCGCTAAATTCGACTTCAGCGACCATGCCAGTCATCGCGGCAATCGATAAACCAAGCAGATCATGCGCTTCGAACACAGGTGGCTTGTCGTCCTGCATATCCTTCGAATAAGCGAGCGGCAGCCCCTTCATTGTTATAACTAATGCATTCATCCCACCGGCGATCCGTCCGCAATGGCCTCGCACCAATTCGGCAGCATCGGGATTGCGTTTCTGCGGCATGATCGACGAGCCGGTCGAAAAACTGTCCGGCAGTTTCACGAAACCGAAAGGCTGACTCGCCCAGATCACAAATTCTTCTGCCAGCCGCGAAAGATGCAAGCTACACTGGGTCGCCGCCATCAGATAATCGAGCGCAAAATCCCGGTCAGAGACCGAATCGAGACTATTACCCGTAGGGCCATCAAAACCCAGCATTGATGCTGTTTTTTCGCGATCAATCGGAAACCCCGTGCCGGCAAGCGCCGCTGCACCAAGCGGTGATTCATTCATCCGCTTCCGCGCATCGGTGAAACGCGAACGGTCCCGCCGAATCATTTCATAATAGGCCATCATATGATGGCCGAGACTCACCGGCTGCGCCGATTGCAAATGGGTGAAACCCGGCATAATTGTTTCGGCATGTTCTTCGGCACGATCCACAAGTGCCTTTTGCAAAGCAGCTAGCGCGCCGTCGACCATATCCATTGCATCGCGCACCCAGAGCCGGAAGTCGGTCGCTACCTGATCATTGCGGGAACGTGCGGTGTGCAGACGGCCGGCTACCGGACCGATGATCTCCGCTAGCCGCGCTTCCACATGCATGTGAATATCTTCGAGATCGAGATCTTCGGGAACGCCGCCGGTTTCATATTCCTGGGCAATCTGATTCAGGCCGTTGATGATTTGCGTCGCATCTTCCGCCTCGACAATGCTTTGATCCGCCAACATCGCGACATGCGCCAGGCTGGCGCGAATATCATGCCGCCATAACTTCTTGTCGAACGGGATTGACGCGTTTATCTCGCGCATGATTGATGAAGGGCCGTCGGCAAATCTGCCACCCCACATGATATTGGAATTTTTCGTGCCTGTTGTGATGCGTAATGTCCTGTTCTTGATCTTGGTGGTTGGTTTAACTGCTTGCGATAGAGGCTTGAGCGGAGCGGAGCAAGAATTTGCTGGCACCACAAGTCAAGTAGACAGCGAAACGATCGAAAGCGGACAGGGCCTGGTCGGAAAACTCGACATTTCCCAGCGCGGAACAGCGATGATCGATACGTCGTTTCAAGCACCGGACGGTACTATGGTGCAATTGAGCGATTTCATCGGGAATCCGGTACTGGTAAATATTTGGGCGACATGGTGCGCGCCGTGCATCGTTGAGATGCCGATGCTCGACAAGCTCGCAGCGCGAGAGAAAGATCGGCTCAAGGTTCTGGTTGTATCGCAGGATATTCAGGGAGCAGATAAAGTGGCACCCTTTTTCGAGCGTGGACAATATCAGGAGCTGGAACCCTATGTTGATCCGGAAAACGGATTGAGTTTCGGCTTTGGTTCCGGTCTGATGCCGACCACCGTGCTCTATGACGCACAGGGAAAGGAAGTCTGGCGGGTGATCGGCGCGATGGACTGGGATGGCGCAAAGGCCGCTACCCTGCTGGAAGACACGCTGGCCGGAGGTTAAGCATTGATCTTCATCGATTCGAACTGGAAAGCCGACCCGAATCCGAATCGATCATTTTCAAAGACCAGAACCATTTGTGTTTATAGTGAATCTCGTTATTCTCGGACATCATTTGCTTATTGGAGAATTCAATGAAACCTCGCAAAACACAAATCATGCTCCCGGCACTTGCCGGACTGGCCCTGCTCTCTGGCTGTGGGCAGAATGACGAAACAGCCCCGGTTTCCGAAGCAGCCAGCATTGAGCTGCCCAATGGCATGACAGTAAAGGAACAGATCGAGGCACGGCAAGCGCAACTCAAGAAAATAGGCAAGGCATTCAAGACGATCAGCGATCAGTTGAAAGCGGGCACCCCCGATCTGGCGGAGATTCAGGCTGCTGCTGCAATTGTTCCCAAAGAAACGGCTGATATGGCTGACTGGTTCCCGGAAGGAACCGGGCCTGATGCAGGCGTAAAAACCGAAGCACTGCCGATCATCTGGGAAAGCAAAACGGACTTTAATGACAAGGTTGTGGCACTGCAGGAGGCGGCGGCCAAGCTCGAGACGGTTGCTCAGGGCGGCGACGTCACGGAAATTGCCAGTGCATTCAAAACCACCGGTGGCACGTGCAAGGCCTGCCACGACAAATATCGTCTGGACGACTAGATAAATATGACCGGCAATCCGGCACGCATATTGGTGTGGGACTGGGCTATCCGGCTGATTCATTGGCTGATGGTGATCCTGGTCCCGCTCCTCTGGTGGACCGCGGAAGAGGGCCATATGGAATGGCATAAGAGTTTCGGGCTGACTATGTTCGGCCTGGTCCTCTTCCGGCTTCTCTGGGGATTGATCGGAACGTGGACGGCGAGATTCGTTCCGATGGTGCAGCGCATCGGATCCTTGCCGTCTTATCTCGCAGAATTGCGGGCTCAGGGATATCACCCCACCTTTGGCCATAGCCCTCTGGCTGTACTCAGCGTCTTCGCCTTGTTGCTGGCACTGACCATCCAGATCACGACCGGATTATTTTCCGTCGATGTCGATGGTCTCGAATCCGGGCCGCTATCGATAATGGTGTCCTTCGAGACAGGCCGACAGTTTGCTGAGATTCATGAATTTAACTTCAACCTGCTGGCAGCGCTGATAGGACTTCATATAGCGGCAATCGCCATCTATCGATTTGTCGTAAAGGAGAAACTTGTCGGACCGATGCTGTCAGGCCGCCGACCCAGCAAGGACTTTGCAGGCGAACAATTGCCCGAAAACCGGATGCGTCCGATTCGAATGATCGCTGCTACCATCATTGCGCTGGCCTGCACGCTGGCCCTGGCAAATTTCGGCTAATGATAATCGGGTTTTCCTGATCGGAAGAAAATGGTGGGCGATGACGGGCTCGAACCGCCGACATCTTCGGTGTAAACGAAGCGCTCTACCAACTGAGCTAATCGCCCCCAATGACATGATGCATATTGCATCGCCGGGGTCAGGCGAGCGCCACTGCCAAAACATTGCGCCTTTGGCAAGCCTATTTGCACCGGTTGACCAACAAGATTTTCTCCGAAGGATATCTGACGCCGGTCGGACAGCATCATTTTGCACATTGGCCGGAACCTAAGCTGACTCCGCGATTCGCCTGTTATACCTTCTTATCCACAGCATAATATTGTTATATTTCAATACATTAAATGGTAATTTGGAAAAAACAACGGCTCCACGCTGTCAATCGATATATTTCACTTTTTTTACGATGCCGCACTTGATCGACTCGGACGGACGGGCTTAATAACAATTCTTGGCTGGTGGCTCAGGATGCAATTTCCAGGCCTCAAATGAAAACAAAACTGACCGCTGAAAATGTGTTTTCAGCATAGGTTCAGCGCGCCTGATTGATTCCCGTGGCTGGGAGCAATTTATGGTCTGGTGTTTGAAATCAGCAGGCGGGTTTTGGTGCTGCTATTGTGCGGGCCAGAGGGTAAGTATCGGGGGATGTTTGTGAACGAGATCATATCTGCGCGGGTCGGCAACCCGCCCGAAAATCAGCCGGTGGCAACGGAGAATATTATTTCAGCTGATCTGGAATCTGTCTGGCAAAAAATCTGCGCCGGCCTCCGGCGCGATATGGGAGCGCAGATTTTCGGCCAGTGGATCAAGCCGATCAAACTATCGGTTTTTGATGCCGAAACGGGCAAAATGCTGCTGGTACTCCCTTCGGAATTTGCCGCCAACTGGGTTCGGGATCGCTACTCAGACCGGTTGCTATTGGCCTGGAAAGCGCATCATACTGCGGTCAAGGAGCTTGCTTTTGCAGCTCAGACAGGAGCCGCAAAGATCGCGCAAACGTCTCTTACGGCGGGTAACAATAATGCGATGGCGCATAGCCGGCACAATGCGGTTCCGGAAAGCAAGTTCCGACTGGATCTTGATCCGCGAATGACCTTTGATCTGTTCATACCCGGTCATTCGAACGTTCTTGCGCTCAATGCTGCACAACGAATGGCTGCAGCTGAAAAACCACTTTTCTGCCCTCTCTATCTTCAATCCTCAACCGGCCAGGGCAAAACGCATTTGATGCATGCAATCGGCCATGCCTTTCGTGAAGAATTTCCGTCCTCGACCATCATCTATATGTCGGCAGAACGGTTCATGATCGAATTCGTATCGGCGATGCGCCGGAACGAGGGGATGGAATTCAAAGCGTCCTTGCGCGAAGCCGATCTGCTGATGATCGACGACATCCAGTTCATTGTCGGCAAAAATTCCACACAGGAGGAATTTCTTCACACTGTTGATTCCCTGATCAGTCAGGGCAAACGCGTTGTCGTGGCAGCAGACCGTCCCCCGCAAGCGCTGGATGGTGTCGACCAACGGCTGCTATCGCGTCTCTCCATGGGTCTGGTCGCCGATATTCAGTCGGCCGGCCTTGAACTGCGCCGTGATATTCTCAAGCATCGCCTCGCAAGCATGCCACACCAGCAGGTGTCGGAAGAAGTAGTCGAATTTCTGGCCCGCACGATCAGCCGCAATTTGCGCGAACTGGAGGGAGGTCTCAACAAGCTTCTCGCCTACGCGCAACTCACTGGTCGCGAAATCAGCCGTGAACTGGCGGAAGAGCAGTTGTCAGATATTTTGAGCGCTTGCCGCCGCCGGATCACGATTGACGAAATCCAGCGCACAGTGTGCGAATATTATCGGCTCGACCGGAACGAAATGTCATCGAAACGCCGCGCCCGCGCTGTTGCCCGGCCCCGTCAGGTTGCCATGTATCTGGCGAAGGTGATGACGCCGCGCAGCTATCCCGAAATCGGCCGCAAATTCGGTGGTCGTGATCACAGCACGGTCATCCACGCGGTCAAGTTGGTCGAACATTTGCGCGGTGAAGACAGCGAAATGGACAATGATGTCCGGATGCTCCTGCGCCAGTTGGAAAGTTGAGAAACTCCCGACTTATTCCTTTTCCGGCGCAACCGAGATCCGTACTCTCTCGCCGCTGTTTCCTGGGAAATCGGTAAACATGGCTTCAACTAGATTGGGCACGAGATAGGTCAGGTTCTTCGACCGTGACAGCGCTTCGGCCTTGCCTTCGAACAGACGTTCGCCATCGACCGCACGATCAATTTTCAACTCCAGTTCGGAGGTATAAACGGTAAAGCTGCGGACACCGCCATAGCCGGAAAAGCCATAGCCTCCGTATAGGAATGGATCGTTGAATCCATAGAGATAGCGATGACGTCCGTAATATCCGCCGAATCGGCTGGAGGGATAAAAGGGATCATAATCGGCAACTACTTTGTCGCGTCCCTTGTCGATATCATAATCCATACTGACAATTAATTCGGCCGCAGCGGGATCATCGCTACGCCGGTAGCCCAGATCGAGCATGCGCTGTTCGACCAGCGCAGCATATTGCCCGAATTCGAGGCCACCTGCCAATTCGGGGTCAGCTGCGACAACAGCAAAACTCTGCCCGGTGGTGTTCGGCAGCGCGACAAACCGCTGGACGTCTGCGCGGAAGGGAGTGGCACAAGCAGCAAGGGTCAGGAGAGCCAGCGGCGCAACGAGCGCAAGACCTTTTCGAGCAAAGTCGGATTTAGCAAAAATAGTCATGTAACTTCCTTCAGATTACCCACTGTCATGGCCTCAATCTTAGAAAAGACGGGCTGAACCGGTATTGAACGGCGCCAGATTGACAGCCAGCACCTGACCTGAACCCTTTCGGGCCAATTGCACAAGGAAAAAAACAAAATCCAAAGTCCGGATCTGCAACGCCCCCCACCCAACTCTGCGGTAACCGATTCGTCCGCACCACACGGATCAAAACCGGGCCAAAAGCAATCACCCAAAAGAAAACCCGCCACAATCGGGCGGGTTTTTCTGTTTCCAATCGGAGAGCTGATTAAAGCGCTGCGACCTGCTTTGTCAGGCGGCTAAATTTCCGTGAAGCTGTATTCTTGTGATACAGGCCCTTGGATACCCCACGCGCCAGTTCTGGCTGTACAGCCTTTAGCGCAGCGGCTGCCATATCCTTGTCGCCTGCCTCGACAGCGGCGTCGACAGCTTTGATCTTGGTCCGAATCTGGCTCAGGCGATTTTTATTAATCGCGGTGCGCCGCGTGTTGCGACGGATACGTTTTTTTGCTTGCGGCGTATTAGCCATGAAAAACCCTCAAAATCTGAAATTAAATGCCGGTACTTGTCGAATAGCTTCCGGCTCAAGAGCGCGGCCAATAGCGTGACAGCCGATTCCCGTCAATAGCTTAGTGAACCGCTTATTTCTGGCATCGCGAGCAGTAGAAGGTCGACCGTCCGCTATCGACTCGCCGCTGAACCAAAGCACCACAATGGCAAGCCTCCCCTTCGCGGCCATAGACCAGCCAGTCCTTAGCAAAATATCCCAGCTCCCCGTCTGGCCGGGCAAAGTCCCGCAAAGTGGAACCGCCTGCTGCGATTGCCGCGGTCAAGACCTGCTTTATTGCCAAAACAAGCCGTTCATAGCGCGGCTTCGAAATTGCGCCGCCCTTTTGTCGCGGCGATATACCTGCCATGTGCAACGCCTCGCAAACATAGATATTACCGAGTCCCGCAACGATTTTCTGGTCCAGCAGCAGCTGTTTGATCGGGGCCTTGCGATCCTTGGTAACAGCTTTCAAATATATGCCGGTAAAATCGTCCCCGAGAGGTTCCGACCCCATGGTCGCAAAAGGTGGATATTTTTCAAGATCGGAAAGAGGCACAATATCCAGCGATCCGAATCGACGCGGATCATTCAGCACAAGCCGGCGACCGGATACCGTCTCGATTAACAAATGATCATGTTTCTCCAATTCGGCCGGATCAATTCGCCAGCGGCCCGACATGCCGAGATGAAAGATCATCGCGTCACCACGATCAGTTTCTATCAACCCGTATTTCGCCCGCCTGCCGAGAGAGGTCACCACCGAACCCGTCAGCCGCTGCCGTAAATCCGCGGGAATTGGCCGGCGCAGATCCGCGCGGCGCGGCTCAACCCGAGCGAGACGCTGCCCTTCAAGCACCGGCCGCAAACCGGCGACGGTTGTTTCCACTTCGGGCAGCTCGGGCATGGTAGTCCTTGTCTGTTACGGTCCAATGGGCAGCTACAGAGTGATTGCAGTGCTGCCAAGGCTCGTCTACTTGAGATTTCAACGAAAATCAGCACAGGCAGAAAATGGCTATCGAAAGCAAAACCGTCTCATTCGGCTATGAAGAAGTCGAAGAGAGCGAAAAGGTCGGTAAGGTTGGCGCAGTTTTCTCCAGCGTTGCCTCCAAATATGATATCATGAACGACGCAATGAGCGGCGGCACACACCGGTTATGGAAAGACCGCTTCGTTCGCCGCGTCAAACCGCGCGTCGGCGAGAATATTCTCGATATGGCCGGCGGCACCGGTGATATTGCCTTCCGTATGGTCGACAGTGGTGCCAATATCACGGTCGCCGATATCAACGCTGATATGTTGGCTGCCGGCGTCGAACGCGCGCTGGAAAAGGACGAAACCCGGCTGGTCTGGAGCCAGCAGAACGCCGAGCAGCTGAACTTTCCCGATGCACATTTTGATGCCTATACGATCGTCTTCGGTATCCGCAATGTCACCCATATCGACAAAACTCTGGCGGAAGCCCATCGTGTGCTGAAATATGGCGGGCGCTTCTTTTGTATGGAATTTTCGCAAACAAAATGGCCCGGTTTTGACAAAGTCTATGAAACCTATTCCCACAAAATCCTGCCCAAAGTCGGCAAGGCAGTGGCAAATGATGAAGCCAGCTATCGCTATCTGGCCGAGTCGATCGCTAAATTTCCACCGATGGAAGAATTTCGTTCCATGATTAAGGCCGCGGGATTCAGCCAGACCAAGGTCGAGCCGATGATGGGCGGACTGGTCGCGATCCATAGCGGCTGGAAGGTCTGAGTAGCCTGATCCGATGACCAAAGCCCGCACCCATATTTTCCGCCTGCTCAAATGGGGCCGTACACTGGCCAAACATGGCGCGCTGCGCGATCTGGAAAAGCATAAAGCAACCCCGCCACAGGTCCGCCGCCTGTTCCGCATCGCGCGGATAGGTACGTTCCAGCCAAAAGAGCCCAATTATTCCGCCGCGCTGCAGGCTATCGGTCCGGCGGCAATCAAGCTCGGCCAGACGCTGGCGACGCGGCCCGACGTGATTGGAGAATCAGCAGCGCGTGATCTGTTACAGTTGCAGGACAGCCTGCCGCCCGTGCCGTTTGACCAGATTCGCGATGAAATCGAGCTTAGTCTCGGCAAATCGCTGGAAGAATTGTACTGCCATATCGATCCCGACCCGGTGGGGGCCGCTTCCATTGCTCAGGTCCATCGCGCCACCACGCTCGAAGGCAAGGACGTTGCGGTCAAGGTCCTGCGCCCCGGCATCATCAAGAAATTCAACCAGGATATAGAAACCTACGAATGGGCGGCTGCCCATCTCGAATCCCTGGGGGGTGAAGCCAAGCGTCTCCGTCCGCAGCTGGTCATCGCCAATTTCCGCCGCTGGACGATGCGCGAGCTGGATCTGCGGCGCGAAGCAGCCAGCGCGTCGGAACTGGCCGAACATATGGCCCAGGTCGATAAATATGAGATTCCCGCGATTGACTGGGACCGGACATCGGGACGGGTCCTGACGCTCGATTGGGTCGACGGGATCAAGATATCGGATCGCGAGGGACTGATCGAAGCCGGGCATAACCTAGATGATATCGCTAGTCGCCTCGTCCATACTTTTCTCAAGCAGGCGATCGAAGCCGGCTATTTCCACGCCGACATGCATCAGGGCAATCTCTTCGTGAAAGCGGATGGTACGATTGTCGCCATCGATTTCGGCATCATGGGGCGAATCAACAAGAAAGCCCGCTTCTGGCTGGCCGAAATTCTCTACGGCCTGACCACCGGCAATTACAAACGCGTCGCGGAGATCCATTTCGAAGCGCAATATGTTCCGGATCATCACAGTATGGAAGAGTTCGCCACGGCCTTGCGCGCGGTCGGCGAACCAATGCGCGGCAAGCCAGTCAGCGAATTGTCGGTCGGCGATATGCTTGACGGACTGTTTGCGATCACCCGCGATTTTGACATGGAGACCCAGCCGCATCTGCTGCTGCTGCAAAAGACGATGGTGATGGTCGAAGGCATTGCCACCGATCTTAACCCGACGATCAATATGTGGGATGCCAGCGGTCCCTATGTAAAGCAGTGGATCCGAGGAGAACTGGGCCCCGAAGCGGCGATTGCCGACCGGATCAATGATGACCTGGACACCATCATGATGCTGCCCGATATCGTCCGGCGTCTCGATGCGCAGCTTCCCCGCAAAGGTGGCGCCCCGCCTCCGCCACCGATCGCCGATGTCGAACTGATCTGGGACAAGCGGAAAAAGCAGCAGAGTGGCGAATTCTGGCGCTATGCGCTAACCATGATGGTGGCTGCCGGAGCGGGTGCAGGGGCAGTATGGATGTGGGGATAGTTTGGTGAGCAAACATATACTTCTAATCATCGGCGGCGGCATTGCGGCCTACAAGTCCAGCGAATTGATCCGCCTGATCAAGAAATCCGGCATGACGGTCCGCTGTGTGCTCACCGAATCCGGCGCGCAATTTGTGACGCCGATGACGCTGGCGGCGCTCTCCGAAAATGAAGTCCATACCACGCTCTGGAGCCTGAAAGACGAAGCCGAAATGGGGCATATCCAGCTCAGTCGCGAGGCTGATCTGGTGGTTGTCTGTCCGGCTACCGCCAATCTGCTCGCCAAGATGGCCGGCGGGATTGCCGATGATCTGGCGACAACCCTGCTGCTTGCGACCGATACTCCTGTCATGGCCGTCCCGGCGATGAACGTGCGGATGTGGGAACATGCGGCCACCCAGCGCAATATCAAACAGCTTTCTGCAGACGGAATCCACATCATGCAGCCCGATGATGGTGCCATGGCGTGCGGCGAATTTGGCCCGGGCCGCCTGCCGGAACCGGCGGCGATCCTTGCGGAAATTACCAAGCATTTGGGGAATGAAGCTGATGCTGCTTCTTTGGTCGGCGAAAATGAACTCGGCTCAAACCCTCTCGACGGACAGCCTGCCTTCGCTCCCGATGCGCATCGTCCGCTGCGCGGCAAACATGTCCTCATCACCGCAGGTCCAACGCACGAACCGATCGACCCGGTCCGTTATATCGCCAACCGCTCTTCCGGACGTCAGGGATTTGCCATTGCCGCTGCTGCCGCCGAAGCGGGCGCGCAGGTTACCCTGATCGCTGGTCCGGTGCACCTGACCACGCCCGCAGGGGTCATGCGGGTCGATGTCGAGACGGCCCGTGAAATGGAAAAGGCCGTGCATGAGGCCCTGCCCGCCGATGTCGCGATCATGGTGGCGGCCGTCGCCGACTGGCGCGCCGACAGTCAGTCTGGGCAGAAAATCAAGAAACAGGGCGCTGCGCCCGTGCCGCTCAAACTGACCGAAAATCCGGACATATTGGCCGGCCTCGCACAGCACAAGCGGCGCCCGGGTCTGCTCATCGGCTTTGCCGCCGAAACCGAGAAAATTGCTGAACATGCCCAGGCGAAGCTGGCGAAAAAGGGCTGTGACTGGATTGTCGCCAATGACGTGTCCGGTGATGTGATGGGCGGCACCGACAATAGCGTCCATATTATAACCAGGTCGAGCAGTGAAATATGGGAACGCCTGCCCAAACCGGAAGTTGCCCGGCGCATTATAACCAAAATCAGCGAGGAAATTGCCTGATGTTTGAACCCGTCGATATCGCTGTCAAACGGCTGGATCACGCCAAAGACCTTCCGCTGCCTTCCTATGAAACCAGCGGCTCTGCCGGCATGGATGTTCGGGCCGCAGAAGCCCTGACCATCGCGCCGGGCAAGCGCGCGCTGGCAGGAACCGGTTTCGCTTTTGCCATCCCCGCAGGCTATGAAATCCAGGTGCGCCCGCGCTCCGGTCTGGCGCTGAAAAAGGGCATCAGCATACCCAATACACCGGGCACGATCGACAGCGACTATCGCGGTGAACTGAAGGTGATTCTGATCAACCATGACGAGGAAGATTTCGTTGTCGAGCGCGGCGACCGAATTGCGCAAATCGTGGTCGCCCCCGTGCAGCGGGGAATTCTGGTTGAAGTTGATGATCTGGACGACACCGAACGAGGGTCTGGCGGATTCGGCTCGACTGGAGTATAGAATTACCGGTCGACAATTGGGAGGGTTTCATGATCAATTTGATATTTGCGATCACGCTGGCCGGTTCATCTGGAATGACTGCAGAGAGTCAGGACTTGGCTATACCTACCGACTTTGCTGCTCTGGAAATGGCCAAATTCCGAAAAAGAATAACCTATGGCGAACAGCATGAGCGGAAAGCGGAACGACTCGCCAAGGCCGCCCATTGCGAGTTACCGGTAGTATCCAACTGGGTTTTTGCCAAAATACATGCCGCCATTCTGGTCTCGCCGGAAGGCGAAATTGTCAAGATTGTTCCGGTCGACAGTGGTTGTCCCGAGCTCAAACAATATACAGTGAATCACCTCGCTCGATATGCGAGCAAAATCGCGCCTATTCCTCTGGATCACAAGCAAACATGGTATAGAACAACCATGAATTTCCGATGGCCTGAATGAGCGCACTGACCGACGAACAGCTGGACCGTTATGCGCGTCATATCGTGCTGCGCGATATTGGCGGAGCGGGCCAGAAAAAGATCCTTGATGGCCATATATTGATCGTTGGTGCCGGCGGCATTGGCTGCCCGGCAATCCAGTATCTGGCGGCCGCGGGAATCGGCAGTTTGACCATCATCGACGATGATGTGGTCTCGCTCTCCAACCTGCAACGGCAGGTTCTTTTCAGCGATGGTGATATTGGCAAAGCGAAAGTGGAAGTTGCCAAAAGTGCCGCGCAGCGTATCAATCCCGATATCGATGTAATTACTATAAATCAAAGACTTACCGCGCAACATTCAGGAGAGTACGGCGCAGCATTTTTTGCGTCTTTTGACGCGATTATCGACGGGACGGACAATTACCAGACCCGTCTTCTGGTCTCCGATCTCTCGGTCGCGCACCGCGTTCCTCTTGTCTCCGCCGCGATAGGCCAGTTTCAGGGGCAGCTCGGCACCTTCCGCGGCTGGGAGGAGGACAAGCCCTGCTACCGCTGTTTTGTCGGCGACGCGCTCGACCCCGATGACTGCGACAATTGCTCGGAAGTTGGCGTGTTGGGCGCGATGGTGGGACTGATGGGCAGCTTTGCGGCGATGGAAGCAATCCGGGTGATCACCGGCTTTGGCCAGGACCCGGCCGGAAAGCTCCAGCTTTTCGACGGCCTCGCTCCGTCGATGCGCAGCATCAACCTGCCCAAGGACCCGCATTGCAAAAGTTGCGGCACACCGCCGCAACGCTGATCAGCGCCAATATGATCAGACGATCTTTTAAAAAAAATTCGGTCTGATGGATTAAATATCGCGCGGCCTTCGTTCTCCTATCAGCAACATGAACAAGGAGATGTAACAATGCAGATATCAAAACTGATTATGGGCCTCGCCATCGCGAGTGCAGCCACCTCACCGACACTCGCGCACAGTGGCACGGAACGTCATGTCAAGGTCCGGAACGAGCCAGTCGCCGGGCAATATGATAAATATTGGTACAATTATCTTTCTGATGTGCTTGAAGCCGACAAGGAACTCAAAAGCGACCTGCGACGCGCGACCGATGAAGAAGACAGACGGGATGCATGGGAAGAATATGAGCATGAACTGGTCGATGCCGACAAGGATTATGTGAAAAAAATGCGGAAGCGTAATTTCCGTGTTGGCCGGGTAACCATCAGCAATTAAAAATTGCCTCGGAAAACGAAAAAGGCGGGATTTGATCCCGCCTTTTTTTTTTGACTGCATCATGCCCGGGATAATCGCACCGATTATTTCCATCCGCTTTCGCGCCATTGGCGTTCGGCGTCAGCATCAGCAGGTACATCCGCCATCATCTCTGCCGCAATCGCATTGATCTCGCCACTCGAGGCTGGCCGATAATCGGCAGACGTGCCGCCAGGCAGCATATTGTACATCTGCCACTGCGATCCCTCGCGGCAGGCGATACCGGACAGCGCTTCGCCTTCAAAACTGCGACAGATATTTCCGGTCTGTGCGCGAAACGTAAGGCCAATGCGATATTCGTCATTATCAGTCTGCGTAGAGGCCAATTGTTTATCCAACGCATTTTCAAGCGGCCCGCTGGCAATCAATGCCCCGCCGTCCTGCGCCAAAGGCGTGTCATTTTGACCACCGAGACCAAATTGGCCCACAACCACTCCGATCGCCAATGTCGCCGCCATCGCCCCCCATTGGGCAAAGCCCATACCGGCCCGCCGTTGTTTTGCATCCTGCCGCTCGCTTTTCCGCACCGCGAAACTATCATCCACATTGTTCGAAGCCGAAGCCTCAAACAGAGCGGTCAAATGATCGGGGACGGTCTCTTCCGCAACAGGATTGTAATGCGCGGCCAGTTTTGTGCGAAGCGCTTGTTCACTGGCAACCCGGTCCGCCAGCGCCTGGTCGGACTGCATGGCCTTTTCCAGCCGCTTGGCGGTGATAGCATCACATTCGCCGTCAACATAAGCCATGATGGTCTGGTCATCAAAAGTCATGCCGCCTCTCCCAGTTCGCGTTGCAGCGCTTCCCGTCCGCGCACCAGACGCGATGTCAATGTTCCCATCGGTATGTCGAGCAATTCGGCCGCCTCCTTGTAAGCAAAACCTTCGACCAGCACGAGCGATACTGCCTCGCGCTGCTCCATCGGCAGCCGGTCCATCGCCCGGTCCACATCGGTCAGCTCCATGCGGGCTTCCATACGCCGGTGATCATCGCCGACGACGTTTTCCATTGCGCCATCATCATTGGCGACATGTTCACGGCGGCCATCGGCGCGCACCATATCAATCCAAATATTGCGTGTAATTCTGTACATCCAGCTATCCAGTCTCGTTCCTGCCTGCCACTGGTCGCGCTTGTTAAGCCCGCGCTCAATGGCCATCTGACACAGATCATCTGCATCATCGATATTGCGCGTCAGGCTGCGGGCAAAACGCCGCAGTCGCGGGAGTAACTCCAGCAAATCCTGTTCAAATGCCATTCAGCGCAGATATCCTTTATTTTGGCTTCCATGGATGAAACGACGAACCTAGCTCGTTTAATCCATGAAAGCGAAAAAATTGCGTATCGACGTTGTAAAACCGGGTTGATTGCGGAAGGAAGCAGGCATGAAGATTACTGGCAAAGGGATAACGGCTATACTGGCGATGCTCGTGCCCGCCGCTGCCTTTGCGCAGCTTTCTGTGCCGAATATTGCACCCAGCCTGTCTCTGCCCGATCGCGTGATCGGCGCAGATGTCGGACCGGTAATTGATCCGGTAACCGGAAGGCTTGATGGCGGCGTTCTTGACCGTTTAAGCAAGGCCGAACTGAAATCATTGTTAAACCGGCTGCACGTTGATCGCGTGAACCGGTTTGTTCGTAATAATCGTGATCATGTCGAACGGGATCGCAATGGCGACCCGGCGGTACGGGGCGTATTGATTGCGGAGGGAATATCGCAAGCGTCAATTGAACGCGCGTTGACCGAAGGATTTGGCTTGATCGAGCAAACCGAGATCACGGGACTGGATCTCAGCTTTGTCAAATTTTCCACGCGAAGAGGAAAAAGCCTCAAATCGGAACAGAAGAAGCTGGAAAGAATCGCCGGCGGAGCAGAAATCAGTGCCGACAATATTTATTTCACCAGCGGTGCAGGCACTCCCAATGCAACGGCACTCTCAAACATGGCAATCTTGGCCGGCGGCAAAGTGCAACCGGGTGCGCTGGGATTGATTGATGGCGGCGTTGCCCGTCACAGCGCCATTCGAATATCCGTCGAACAACGCGGATTTGCCAAAGGCGGTCCAATAGCAAGCAATCATGCCACCGCGATCGCCTCGCTCATTTCTGCCAGCCAGAAATCCGGATCACGCGGCCTGCTTGCCGCCGACATATATGGTCGCGATCCGGCGGGCGGAAACGCAACGGCGATTGCCCGGGCGCTGGGCTGGATGGCACAGCGCAAGGTGCCGGTGGTAACGATTAGTCTGGTCGGGCCAAAGAACGGCTTGCTCGGGCGCGCTGTCAAAGCCGCGCAGGGAAAGGGAATGCTGATCGTAGCAGCGGTTGGCAATGATGGCCCCGCAGCCCCGCCGCGTTTTCCCGCCGCTTATAGAGGCGTGATCGGGGTCACCGGTGTCGATCGCCGGGAACGGGCGCTGCCCGAAGCCGGGACAGCGACGCCGGTAGATTTTGCAGCCCCCGGATCGGGAATCCGGGGCGCGTCGCTCGACGGAAAACTGGTTTCTTTGCGAGGGACCTCTTTTGCCGCGCCATTGGTAGCGTCACGATTGGCCGCACATTATCCGGCGCCTCGCATCGCGAGAATAGAAGCAGCGGTTAATGCATTGATCGGCGAGGCAAAAGACCTGGGCAAAAAGGGTGCCGACAAAATTTATGGTAGCGGTCTAGTCTGCGGAAGCTGCGGGCTTCGCTGATATTTTCAATTTTTTTGCGTTTCATGGATTAAATTTCTAAACCGCATCGTTCTTTCATCAGACGGCGAAAATATCATCGTCACAAACGGAGAAAGAACATGAAAAAACTAATCGTAAGCACAATCACAATTGCCTTTTTGACGGCAGCCCCGGCATCTGCCCAGCTGCTTGGTGGCAGCGGCGGCCTTGGTGGTTCGCTTGGCGGTGGTCTGGGCGGCAATCTCGGTTCCGACACGATCAACCGGGCATCTGGTTCGATCACCGGACGCGGCGGCGTTACCAACTCTACGCGTATCGATCCTGTCATCGACACCCGCTCGGGCCAGGTTGCGACCGACGCGGACAGCAGTTCAAACGCTAATGGCTCACTGATCGGTGCTGCTGATTTGCCGAGCAATGTTGTCAGCGGCTCCGCCAATGGCTCGGCTTCGGGCTCGGCCAATGGCCACACGGACACCACGCTATTCGGTACCGATGCCGTCCGTTCCACCGCCGGACAAGCCACCGGAATGGCCCGCAATACGGTTGGCAGCGCGAGAACGGCCGCTGGCGGCGTGACCTCTGCAGCAACCGGGACAGCTTCAAATGCGGTCAACAGCGCATCGGGTGCAGGCTCTTTGGCCGGAAGCGCCGCTGGTAATGGCAGCGGGATCGCGATGGGCAATCTCCGCCAATTGGCCGGATCGGGCAGCGGCGCGGCCAATGCAGGCGGAATGTTCGCGGTTGCTCCGGGCATGCCGATTGAAGACCCCAAGGGACGGGTCGTCGGTTATGTACAGTCTGTACAGCAAACCGGTTCGGGTGTTGTACAATCGGTCGTTGTCGAAGCCGGCAATCGCACCGCTGTTCTGCCTGCCGCAAATTTTGCCGGTTCAGGCGATGTTCTGGTCACCGCTATGAGCAAGGGTGACATCAAGAATGCAGCGAAACAACAGGAGCAGGCACCGCAGGGTGAATCCAGCCAGTGATAAGCTCGGGAAATTGTTGCAAATGACCAAGTTGCATATCCTCGATGCACCAATTTCCCGGGAAGCGTGCCGGATAACTCCGGCGCGCTTCTTCAATCTATTCTTCGCCTTAACGTCCGTTTTCGGGATATAATAATCACCAGAAATCGCAGCTTCACCGGCGACACGCTCGACACCGATGATTGCGACAATTGCTCGGACGCTGGCGAATGACCCCCTGTTCTGCCCGACAGCCAAATCAAGCTTTTTGTATATCTGCTGTCAGCCCGTAGAGACATATTGATACACTTATCCAATTGACGCCAGGCCAGTGAGCGAAGCATTATATCCGCTCTAACAATGGAGCAAGTTTATGCGTCGCATCATCGTAGCAACTCTGGTGATTTCACTGGCACCTGTTTCGGCCTGTCTGGCCAGGCCTGCTCCGCCACCACCGATCCATGAACGACCAACAGATCTGGTCGCCGCCGATCTTGGTGTTCCCGAACAAGTCTTTATCGATTGTTTCTCCGGCGTTTCTCCGGAAGCCAACCATGACCCGTCGGTCGCACAACAACATGCAAACAAGGCCATTTTGTTGCCGTGCCTGCAGGCCGAAAATCCTTCAATCACCAATGAGAAGCTCGATAGTGTGATGGACAAATATCGGCCTGAAGGTCCAATGCCAAAACCACAAGGCTAGTCCATAGCGAGCAAAAATCTCTACTTGTTCAAGACTTGTTGTCCTCCAAGGTCCGCCGCCCGATTTGCGCTTTGGTCAGAATCGGCTAGACTTCACAAAACACAGGGAGGAACATCATGACATTACCGGTAACCGGCCTCGCCGCCGCGATTTGCGCCTTGCTGCTGATCTATTGCGCCTATGCCACGGTGAAGGTCCGCATTGCCAACCAGATCGCCTTTGGCGATGGCGACAATCCGGATCTGCTTGCCGCCCGGCGAACCCATGCCAATCTGTCCGAACATGCGCCGATCTTCCTGATCATGCTCGCCATCCTGGAACTGGCCAACGCCAATCATATCGGCATCACGATCATCGCGGCGGTCTTCCTGATTGGCCGGGTCGCCCATATCGTCGGCATGGCCCGGCATCACAAGGGCGGCTCCCCGCGCTTCCGTCATATGGGTGTATTGGCGACCTGGTTGACCACGGTCGCGCTGGCCTTGTGGATCCTCTTTCTGTTCGTGACGATGCATGTGTAGCGCGCGCGTTCTGCAAACGGACGGCAGGGAAATCAAATATGACCCCTGAACACCGGAGGAATTCGGTGCGTTGCTAGTCAACGCCCTCGGTGATTCCATGCAGGAGGATGAAAAACAGCCGATGCGCGACTTCATCGCGTCCTTCTATCATTATAATAAAGATTGCCCGACCCAGCCGTTTCTGATGAACACCGATTATATGCACCGGCGCCTGCCAGAGGTCGAGTTTGAGACGCTCGAACAATGGGCAGCCCGGCAGGACTGGTCCGATGACGCCCATCGTCCGTCCGCTGGCTAGGTGATTGGATAAGCGGTCAGGTTCCGGAGCGCGACCAGAAACGCGCTCCGGCATATCCGGCCGGGAATATCAGAGACGGTTCAGCGTTTCGCCGCGATTTTGAGCTTGTCGGACTTGGCGCGCTTTTTGACCGATTCCTCGCTGCGGGTCAGTGCTTTGGCGATAGCCTTGAGGGTCATCCCCTTTTTCGCAAAGGCATGGAGTTTCTGGATTTCTTCGCTGGTCCAGGCCTGCTTGTGGCGTTCAAAATGATCTTTCATGAAGCCCGGTCTAGCAGATTATCGATGCGATGCATCCGGAAAGCCCGTCAAAAACTCAGTCGCGCCTGAGATAGGCTCCGCCTCTGCCATCCGCCGGCACCAGCCGGTCGCCGGAAATAGTCAGCCGAAGCTCCTTGAACGGCGGCTTGATCATCACTCTGTTGTCCAGCGTCACTTCGTAAACGCGCGCATCACTGTCCGGCGCGACATCAAAGCGGGACGAATATTCGGAATCCTCGTGCCGCAATGTCAGCTTGATCGACCGCAATTGTCGCTGATCGGCGGCGGGCACGAAGGCGAAGCCCAGTTCATAGCTGTTCGCGGTCTCGACGCTGCCATCGGCGAAGGTAAATTCAGCATCGATGTTCAATCGCGCATTGGGCCGCTCGCGCCGGTTGACCCAGATGCCGACGCCCTCGCGCCAGTCGACCCGGGCTCCGGATTCATTGCCTGCATATTCGGACCTATAATCGGACAGGAAGAAACAGTCGGCGGGCAGCGATGGCGGTTGGTAGCGGGCGGTCTTGCCGGCGGCGCGCGCGCTTTTAGCAAGAACCGTGACCGCACGCCCCCAGTCCCGTCTCGCGCTTCGCGCGGAAACCTCCAGACTGTCATCCGGTTCGGACAGGTCGCGGGCAAAATAGGCGGCAATCGCCTTTTCATAAACATCGCGCAGTTCGCGTTCGCTTTTGACCGCGGCGTCGAAACGTTGCAGCGGCGTCAGCTCGTCCGGCGCTACATAATCGCTCGATGACGTAAAATAGCCGCCCGTCTCGAGAAAGGCGCATTGCCACTTCGCCCGGTTGCGTAGCCGGATGGATTCGCTGGCATAAGCGGCATCCGCCTCTTCGCGGCCCCATGGATAGGCCGCGCCCAACGCAAATACGGGCATGTCTTTGCCGAATTCATGCGGACCAAGTATCACTTCCCCGCCCGCCTGCGTCCATTTGCCCTCGCTATAGAGGTCGAGACTGCCGACGATCAGCATCCATCTGTAGCTGCCATCGGGTTCCAGTTGAAGCTGCGCAGCGGTTTCCATAACCCCGGCAAGGCGATAGTTTCCCGCCAGACTGCCGGGCGCGGCTTGATCGTCGCTTCCGCTGGCAGCTTGAGCGAGCGCAACCGGTGCCATGGCTAAAGCGCAGAGTGTCGACAACACATAGATTGACAGGTTTCGCATAATCGGGCTCCAGGTGCGGCGCGGATTATTGGAGGAATTTTGGCACATGCTAATAGCTAGATCCGTCCACGTCCCGTACCGGCAGATGCCGCCAGTCCTCGGGCTCGAACATCCGCATGTTCACGCCCATCCGCTCTGGCGGCGCAGTTCGCGGGGTCCAATGGGTGTGCGTGCCGCAGGTCGCACAGTTCCAGGTGGTGATCATCTTGTCGCCCTGGACATAGGCGTTCAGCGCATCGGGCTTCGCCTCGACCTGCACATCATCGGGGTGCCAACAGCCGCCTATCCAGCCGGTCTTCCGGCATAAAGCGCAATTGCAGCGCGACACTTCGGCGGGCAGTTCCGCGACCGTGATCTGCACCACGCCGCAATGGCATTGGCCTTTCATGACAGCATCTTCAACATAGCCGCTCAACACAGTCCATGCGACAAAATCTGGTCCACCCAGTCGGGCACCAGATCCCCCGCCCTGCCCATCCGGCTTTCGTGGAAATGGAAGCTGCCCTCCGACGGATCGAGATTCATCTCCAGCGTGCGGGCGCCATGATAACGGGCGGTCTGGACAAAGCCGGCGGCGGGATAGACCGCGCCCGATGTGCCGATCGACACGAACAGATCGCACTGGCTCAGCGCCTGCTCGATCCGCTCCATCTGATAGGGCATTTCGCCGAACCAGACGATATCGGGGCGAAGAAAGCCGGACTGTTGACAATGCGGGCAAGGCGGACCGCTCGCCATCACGCCATCGAAAGGCGAGCGGCCATCGCAGGCCAGACACCAGGCGCTGTTGAGCTCACCGTGCATGTGGAGCAGACGTTTTGACCCGGCGCGTTCGTGCAGATCATCGACATTTTGCGTGACCAGCAGCAGTTCGCCCGCCCATTTTTCGTCCAGCTTCGCCAGCGCCTGATGCGCCGCATTGGGCTGTACGGTTTTCAGCTTGGCGCGGCGCTCGTCATAAAATTTCTGGACCAGATCGGGATCGCGAACAAAGGCTTCCGGTGTCGCGACGTCCTCGACCCGATGGCCCTCCCACAGACCATCCGGCCCGCGAAACGTGGCAACTCCGCTTTCGGCGCTGATCCCGGCGCCGGTTAGGATGACGATATTGTTGATTGGGTTTAGCATATTGCCTTTCTTCGTCATGCTGAACTTGTTTCAGCATCCATTTCGTCTCATAGAAACTGCTTAGAGGATAAGTGGATCCTGAAACAAGTTCAGGATGACGAAACCGCGCTCAGGACGAACGGGAACAAGCAGAATGACAGCCATCGGAATTATCGGCAGCAAGGGACGCATGGGACAGGCGCTCGTCGCGGCGATCGAAGAAGCGGGCCAGACCCATGCCGGCGGCGCGGATCAGGGTGATGATGTCGCGGCGCTTGTCGGCGCAAGCGACGTGCTGGTCGATTTCTCCTCGCCCAAGGCGCTGCAGGCGACGCTCGATGCCTGCGTCGCGGCGAACACACCGATCGTCATCGGCACCACCGGACTGGAGACAGAGCATCACGCCGCCATCGACGAGGCCGCAACCAAAATCCCCGTGCTACAGACCGGCAACACCTCGCTCGGCGTCAATATGCTGGCGGCGCTGGTCGAGCAGGCGGCGAGCAAATTGGGCGATGACTGGGATATCGAGATTGTCGAGATGCACCACCGCCACAAGGTCGACGCCCCCAGCGGCACCGCGAAATTACTGGGCGAAGCCGCCGCGCGCGGACGCGGCATCGACCTCGCCACCCACAGCGAAAGCGGCCGAGACGGCATCACCGGCGCGCGCGAAAAGGGCGCGATAGGCTTTGCCGCCCTGCGCGGCGGATCGGTCGCCGGCGATCACACGGTGATATTGGCGAGCGACGAGGAACGGATCGAACTGACCCACCGGGCGGAAAACCGGATGATCTTCGCGCGCGGCGCTGTGAAGGCGGCCGGGTGGCTGGTCGGGCAGAGCGCCGGGCGATATGGAATGGACGGGGTTTTGGGGTTTTAGTGAGTGATACGTGGGACGCTATTGCGCAGGTACGAATGCACATTTCTCAACATGACTAAAACGGCAATGAGAGTTGGGAAAGACTTTGTCGAAGGACGGGTCGGGCTTTCATTTGATTTGAGTGATCAACCCGTGAGGAAGCTATATCCCCGTGTCCTGAGCGTATTTAATAATTTTTCCTTTTGTCTCGTCAGAATCAAACAAGCCTTCGATAATGCGTTCTAGAACTGCATCGTCAATATCTTCTTTTTCTTCGTAATACTTTTTTGCGACTAGGTTTGAAATATGCCGAGATGATACACACTCAGCCATCCGGTATAGCAAAAAACTTGGTTTGTTGATGTAAGGATGGTCGCCAACATCGAGAATACAAGTATCGTCATATTTTCTATTTGTTTTGATTGATGACACCATTACGAGAAGGCAGTCGCCTTCGTCGCAGGGGTCATTCAGAATCACAAACAGGTGTGGCTTGTCGTTGTAGGGAATGGAAAGGCACCCCCCCCTTGCACGGAGTATATTTTGATTGATTACTCTCCGCCATTGAGGCTGGAAATTAGCGCTCGATCAGCTTGGTGCTGTTCCGCCAGTTCTGTAGGGTCAACTTTATCTAGCTTTTTATAAACTGTCGCAAAATCAATGGGTATTGATGAACCGCTAGGGTCCCGCCATTCAGGACAATATTTATGGGTAAATTCAGCTAGCTCAAACTGATCAGTGACATCCTTATAACTCGTCCAAGTTTCCTCGAGAATTTTAATTTCAGCACGACTGAGCTCATCTAGATCGTGTATCTCAATCTGCTTTGTCAGAGGTAGATTGTGAAACCTCTCTGCACCAATAAACTCACGCCAATCATTGATTCGATTATTGGCCTTACCTTTCATATAATTATATGTATTTGAGTTTACGGGCCCGAAAGGCATTGAAACAAAGTTATCCCCAGTAATGGAACACTCACGCCTATCCATACTCAATCTATCTGCGAGATAAACCAGCTTTGTAACCCGCAATATATTGATCTTTCCACCCGCTTTATCGGCAAAAAAAGCGGTGACTTGCGCTGCCTTACGCGCATCGAACCAATCTGGAATGTAAGGAATATAGTCGCCCATGCATTGCTGCTATAGCCTATTTTTCTAAATAAAACAACAATTTATAAAGATCCAAAATCAGCAACTTAAGCAATCTTCGGGCAATAATACAGGAATTAGGTGACAGTTCCAACACTTGCCCACTTTCCCACTAGAGAGAGAGAGAGAGAGAGAGAGAGAGAGAGAGAGAGAGAGGATACCCCAGACTTGGCAGCATACTGATTAGCCGGACCTAGGTGAGGGTTTACCGGACCATTATGCCAATGCAACCCGCCAGCGGTGCACCCTCATCCAACTGCGCCTAGCCGCCTGCGCTGACGCTTCGGCGGCAAGGCTGCGTATCCTTCTCCCTTGAGGGAGAAGGTGTGGGTGGTTCCGATTTGGTGATTCATCCAAACGGCTCGCATGTTTAGTCGCCCCAGCGCAGGCTGGGGTCTAACCGGCTATCGCTTGCACAGCACAGATTGGTTTGGATCCCAGCCTGCGCTGGGATGACGCGTTTTGGAAGAGGGGTGCGATTGCCTTTTTCCCCTCACCCCAACCGCTTCTCCCGCAACGCCGACCGTGCAGCGTCCGCCAAAAACCCCGACCGGTTCTTCGCTACCTTGTTGATCGCGGCGACCAGTCCTTCGTCCAGCGTGATATTGATCCGCATCGATTTACCCGGCAGTTCAGCCCGCACCAATATGCGCGCGGCTTCATCAATGTCCGGATCGTACGGGATCGCGTCGAGCGGCGAAGGAGCGGCAAATGTGTCGCCATATCAATGACGCCGACCCGTCGCTTCATCTTATCTTTACTTCGGGACCCTAGGATTAACCGGCATATTTCCGCGCGAGAGAGGGTCCGATTTGTTGTTGCGTTTTCAAAATACCATTCTCGAAATGATTGCTACCGGCGTGTCGCTGGATGCTACCGCGCAACAATTGTGTTGCGAGATCGAGCGTCTTCTGCCGGATGTCGCCTGCTCGGTTCTTCGGGTCGAGCCGAGCGGATTGCTTTTTCCTCTTGCCGCGCCGCGTTTGACCGAAAAATTCGCCGAACTGATCACAGGGACCATGATCGGCCCCAATATCGGCTCCTGCGGCAGCGCGGCCTATCTGCGCGAATCCGTGATTGTTACCGATATCGAGAATGACCGGCGCTGGGCTGCGTTCAAGGACCATGTTCTGCCATCCGGCTACAGAGCCTGCTGGTCGGTTCCCATCTTCAACGCAGACAATCGGGTCTTTGGGACCTTCGGCCTGTATTTCAAGCAGAAGAGGGTGCCGAGCGCACGCGAAGAGGAACTCGTCAGTGCCTGCACCCATCTTTGTGCGATTGCGCTGGAACAGCATCACCGGATGCTCGAGCGCGAGCGGCGGGCCTCGATCGACGCGCTGACCGACTTGCCGAATCGCGCCAGTTTTGATTCCGCCCTGAGCCGCCTGCCCTGCGACGAGCCGGGCGCATGGGCTTTGATGGTTGTCGATCTCGACAATCTCAAGACGATCAACGACACATTCGGGCATCAGGCCGGCGACGAACTTTTGCAGAGCGTCGCTCAGCGTATCCGGAGAAATGTCCAGCCCGATCATGTCTTCCGGCTTGGCGGC
>Ga0209345_10001808_pt1 | contig 24757 bp, 20 predicted proteins | sample Cruoilmetagenom7_FD_187294 | JGI IMG/M metagenome (GOLD analysis project Ga0209345, IMG submission 187294) | Oil polluted marine microbial communities from Coal Oil Point, Santa Barbara, California, USA - Sample 7 (SPAdes) (version 2) | ecosystem: Environmental > Aquatic > Marine > Oil seeps ...
ATGCTGAAACAGGGTTCAGGAAAGATAATCAATATATCGTCAGGGCAGGCCTTAATGGGTGTTCCCCTGATGGCCCACTATTCCGCGGCCAAAGGCGGCATGATTTCCCTGACCAGGGCGCTGGCCGCCGAGAACCGATCCCGGAAAATTTGTGGGCGTCAGCGGCAAGGCTCTGAAAGCAATATACCATTAGTCAAATATCAAAAGCCTTGCGACTAAACCATACGGATTTGAAGAATCGGATTTCCGTACAAAAATCAAACCGCCGGAAAAAGAAGCCATCCTCACCACTTTTTGTTGAACTGGATTGTCTTCATTTATAAACAATCCGAGTCAATTCACACCCCAGTTGAGGCACCTTGATATCCTCAAAACTCCCCTTTTTGCCCAATCTCTATCAGACTCAAATTTTAACTCCGCCCTCCATTCCCCGCGTTCTTTTCTTCAGAGACCAAAAGTAGACACTCCATTCCCGGTACCGTGTGTTTTAGTGTACATTATTCTGTTTCTGATTCGGTTGTATTTTCAGAACCTATTGAAATCAATATTGAAATTTTCTGTGCCCCATTTGGCATGATTCTGGCAGAACTATTAGCACAAGTTTGGTTTTTTGCACCATCATTGAGGTCTGATTACAAGGGGGGGGTCCGTTGGAGCAGCAAATAAAATTAGGTAAAGAGGCGTTATTTTTTGTGCTTGCAGTTATGGTAAGTTTTCTGTTTTGGTTTGTTTTGGCAACTATTACAGAGCAGAATATAATCGCTTCAGATTACCTGTATATGAAAGAAAGAAATGCGTTTATCATAACGATAGGAGTTATCTATTTTATCCGCTTAAACGCATGGATGACTGAATGAGCCGAATAAATACTACCGAATTTCGATGATTTCAAATTCCTGAATCCCTCCGGGCGTCCTGGCTTTAACTTCATCGCCCTCCTCTTTGCCGATTAATACCTGCCCTATTGGAGATGTCACGGATATTTTTCCGTTTTCGGGGTCAGATTCATACGGCCCAATAAGCTGATAGGATATTTCTTCGTCAGTCTGGTTGTTATACAATAGCACAGTCCGACCAAAAACAACTCGATCCGTCGGCCCAACCTCCGGATCTATCACCTCGGACCTGCTTATAACATCCTGCAGTTCGTTGATCCTGCCTTCAAGAAAAGACTGTTTTTCCTTGGCCGCATGATATTCAGCATTTTCGCTAAGGTCACCGTGACTCCGGGCTTCTTCAATGGCCCGTATATTTTCGGGCCTTTCCACCTTGAGCAGATGGTTTAATTCCTGTTTCAGTTTTTCAAGTCCTTCCTTCGTAAAAGGAATTTTTTCCATAATTCAGTTGCTCCCTTCTATTAAAGCCGGTCCGAAGGACCAGGTTTTATATGCTTAGAGCCATCCCCCACGTCATCAGCATGAGAATGGCTGTGTAAAAGCCGGCCAAAACCGTGGGCGTGAATATGAGTGTGAAGAACAGTCTCCTCTTCCGGCACAATCCGCCCATCGATCATGCCGAAAACTTTGTCAACAGTCTGGACGATAAAATCCATATTATGGGAGATGGATATGCAAGAAAGATCCAATTCTGTGAGGATGCCAACCATTTTTTCCGTGGTTTCAGGATCCAGACCCGTGGTTGGTTCATCCAAAAGAAGCACTTCCGGTTTCATGGCAAGAACCGTTGCAAGGGAAACAAGCCTTTTTTCACCTCCGGACATCTTGTAGGTCACCCTGTCTTCAACTTTCGAAAGCCCGAGCGACTCAAGGGTCTCCCTGGCAATTTTCTTTGCCTCTGTAATCGATTTCCCCTGGTTTAACGGGCCAAAGGCCACATCCTCCATAACAGTGGGGCTGAACAGCTGGTCATCAGGATCCTGAAAAAGCAGCCCGATTCTCTGTCTTACGGCTTTGAAATCCTTCTCATTCGACATTTTCTCACCGAAAATTTCGATTTTTCCGGATAAAGGCTTCAAGAGCCCCATAATAACATGAAACATGGACGTCTTTCCGCTTCCGTTGGGGCCAATGAGGCCTATCCGTTCCCCTTCCCGGAGTTGAAAGGAGACGTCCCGAAGGACCGGTCTGCCCCCGGGGAAAGCAAAGTGAACGCCTTCCAGATTAATCAATAAATGATTTGTGTCCATTGCAGCAATGCGATACTCGCCAACGCCAAAAGCATTATAAAAAGCATAATAAAATCAGTTGGCTTTAAAGAAAACTCTGTCAGATTATAAAAACGACCGCTGAACCCCCTGCAGAGCATGGCATTTCTTATCCTCTCAGAACGTTCATAACTCCTCACAAGCAGCATGCCGATAAGATAGGCATAGGTCCTGTAGGTATGCATACTGGTCCTGGGTTGAAAGCCCCTTATTTTCAATGCATTGGTCAGACGCTGATATTCCAGATAGATAACATGGAGATAACGGTAAGTAAAAAAAAAGAGCTGAACAGCTTTACCCGGGATACGCAACTGTCTCATAGCGCTGCCGATGGTTAAAATAGAGGTCGTGGATGCCAGACAGACGCATGCAAGCAGGATAATATTGGATCTGAGGGTCAAAAGTGCAGCATAAGAGACACCTACTTTTGTTGCAGTGAGAGGACCGATCGTGAATATTGGCTCCCCGTCAAAGGAAAAAGGGAGAAACATCCAGAGAAACAGGACCAGGCCATTAACCACCATGAGCCGAATAAGAATAGTTTTCAGAGGCAACCAGGATAACAGCACAAGCAATAGCGAGATGGAAAGCCCCAATATCAATGCTGACCATTTGGAACATACTGCTATCACGATGGAAAACGCAACCACTACAACGATTTTGACCCTGGGGTCGAGGGAGTGCATCACTGAATTCCTGGTTATGAGATTGCTGTCAAACATCTTTCCGTTCCGGTCAATAAAAAAACCACGAGAGGGAATCTCCTGGAAAAACATTGCCCTCGTGGCTTTAAGCTTTGGCTTCTTTCCGAAAATTTGCTAAAAATTTAGTGTTCTTCCTGAGTTTTGTCAAGAGGTTTTTCCTTGTAAGCTATTGACTTTTGTTTTCGACTCACTTAGGGAAAAGGGGCGACCGGCGAGGGTTTACAAAGTAAATAATATATGCACAGGAGACGATGCGCATGCTTGAAAAGATGAAGGAGACCTCAGACTTTTTAAAATCCAAAATGGCAGGCATCCCTGAAGTCGGCATGATTACCGGAACCGGATTAGATTCTCTTACAGATCAGATGACCGTTAATTTTCGTCTTCCATACAAAGATATCCCGAACTTCCCCATATCGACCATTGAGGGTCATTCAGGAACTATGGTTGTGGGAGAACTGGCCGGCAAAGAAATTATTGCCATGGAAGGGCGTTTTCATATCTACGAGGGATATTCTCCAGCAGAAATCACTTTTCCTGTCAGGATCCTGGCCATGCTCGGGACCAAATATCTACTGATATCAAGTGCCGTGGGAGGACTGAATCCACAGTTTGAAAAAGGCGATCTGATGGTGGTAACGGACCATATTAACCTGACTGGAACCAACCCGTTAATCGGTCCGAATCTGGATGACTTTGGACCCCGTTTCCCGGATATGTCTGCAGTTTATGACGCCGATCTGATTACCCTGGCGAAGCAAAAAGCGCTTGAATCACGAATTCCATTGAGGCGGGGCGTTTACGTCGGGCTTGTGGGTCCCAGCCTCGAAACACCGGCAGAAACTCGCTTTTTTAGGATGGCAGGAGCCGATGCAGTAGGGATGTCTACGGTTTCAGAGGCCATTGTTGCTGCCCACTGTGGTTTGAAAATCATGGCCATTGTTGTTATTACAAACATGAACCTTCCCGATTGCATGCAAGAAACCTCAATTCAAGAAGTAATTGCCATTGCCCGGGAGTCGGGAAAAGCACTCTCGGTGCTCTGGAAGAAAATTATCGGAGGCTTACCATCTTGATACAACAATTTGATATTATAATAGAAAACGGCACCATTCTGACAATGGACAGTGTAAACTCCGTGGTGGAAGACGGTTTTCTCTGCGTCAGTGGCGATACCATTTCGAATGTGGAACGTAATAATAAACATGAATTTCAGGCTGCAAAGGTCATCGATGCAAAGGGGGGTCTAATACTCCCGGGCCTTTTAAACAGCCATACCCATGCAGCCATGAGCCTTTTCAGGGGACTCGCAGATGACCTCCCCCTCATGGAGTGGTTGAATCACTACATCTTTCCCGTGGAAAGCAGGATAAATGCAGACTTTGTTTTCACAGGGACCATGCTCGCCTGCGCAGAGATGATCATGTCCGGAACGACTACCTTCTGCGACATGTATCTGTTTGAAGAAGAAGTAGCAAAAGCGGCCCGGGATACAGGAATGAGATGCCTTGTCGGAGAAGTCCTGTACGATTTTCCCTCACGAAATTATGGGCCTATAGAAAAAGGCTTTGAATATACTGAATCGCTGATCAGAAAGTGGCAGGGCGACCCCCTCGTTTCCATTGCAGTGGAACCCCATTCGCTTTTTACCTGCAATCCCGACCTGCTGATCGAAGCCAACAATATTGCCCACAGGCATAATGTGCCGCTTGTCATCCATGTGGCTGAAACATTGCAGGAAGTAGAAGAGATAAAGGTGAAATACGGTAAAAAGCCTATTGAGCATCTCCAGTCTTTGGGCCTCCTTGGTCCCCGCCTTATTGCAGACCACTGTGTCCATCTGGACAAAGCTGAAATCAAAACGATGGCTGATCACGAAGTAAAAATTGTGCACAACCCTGAGAGCAATATGAAACTGGCATCCGGTATTGCGCCTGTTCCCGAAATGCTGAGCCAGGGTCTCACAGTGGGTCTGGGCACTGACGGTTGTGCCTCAAACAACAATCTGGATCTCTTTACAGAGATGGACATGGCTGCCAAACTCCACAAAATCCAGAGCATGGATCCCACGGTACTGGACGCGGTCACAGTGTTTAAAATGGCCACAATTGAAGGGGCAAAAACATTGGGGATCAATGATGTCACCGGGTCGCTCGAACCTGGGAAAAAGGCCGATATCATAATAGTGGACACAAACAAACCCCATCTTACACCCATGTACAACCCCTATTCCCATCTCGTGTATTCTGTAAGAGGAAGCGACGTAAGCCATTCCATGATAAACGGACAACTTGTCATGGAAGACAGAAAGCTGTTGACGATGGATCTGGAAGAAATTCTAGCATGCGCCAGGGAAAAAGCTGCACTTGTCAGGGAATGGATTTCGGGATGAACAAGGTATTTGTCTAAAGAATGGAGCCCCTCCTTCCCCGCTTTTAACCTTGAACCCTGAACCGTGAACCTTATAGGCTGAGTAGTTATCACAGACATGACTAATGGTTAAGGAAGAGGCTACTTTTATTGCACTGGGAAGCAGGCTCCGAGGAGTCCCCGAAGTGATTACCCTTGGGGTAAAGCCCAATTTTCTGGACTACACTTCCCATGAAAGGGATTTGATCTTTCATTCGGAACGCGTCCTCTTCCCGACGCTTAATTATGCCCAGTTTCTGACAACTATCGGGAAAAGGATTTTTCCAAGCCTGGAGACGTATCTCTATTCCGATGAAAAGATCAAACAGACCACACTTTTTTACATGCTTGGAATCCCCCACCCGACCACTAGAATCTATTATCACCTTCACCATCAGGACATCCTCAAAGATTTTGATTTTCCCTTTATAGGCAAATTGGCCAGGCGCTCTGCTCGAGGCAGAGGTGTCTTTTTAATTCACAACAAAGAAGAGCTTGAAGGATATCTGCGCCTCACAAAGATCGCATATATTCAGGAGTTCCTACCTCATGACCGGGACCTGCGTGTCGTGCTCATCAATTATGAACCTTTACTGGCCTACTGGCGGATCAGGCGACAGGGGGATTTCAGGACCAATCTCTCACAGGGAGGAAAAATCAGTTTCAACGACATTCCCTCAGAAGGCGTCAGGATAGCACAGGAGACTGCCCAAAAATGCCGATTTAACGATGTGGGTCTCGATCTCATCCGATCTCAAGGTAAATGGTATGTTATTGAAGCGAACATGAAATACGGGCGAAAAGGGCTGAAAATGAAGGCGCTCGACCTGAAGAAGATCATGAGAAAAAAGCTTCTGAGCGGAGAAATATAGGGACCGACTCAGGTTCAAATATTACGATAGATGAACAAAAAAAAGAAAAAAATATTCATCATTTCAGCGTGCCTGCTTTTCCTTATTCCTGTCATTTTGATTGGCGTTGTGTTCTACGAAGTAACACATGATGCCTCGACCCGGATACAGAGAGGTGCCATTGACCGAATCATTGCCTCGGAAAGCCCTGTCTATTATGATGACGGGGAGACTCCCATCGGCGTCTTTTTTGAAAAAACCCACCGAAAATACATCCATTTCTCGGAAATCCCAAAAGTCTTTATAAAAGCCCTGATTGCTGCAGAAGACGGAAATTTTTTTTCCCACAGAGGTGTCGATCTTAAGGCAGCCCTCAGGGCGCTTATCGCCAATATCAAGTCCGGAAAAGTAGTTCAGGGCGGCAGTACGATCTCCCAGCAAACAGCAAAGAATATTTTCAGGCGGGAAAAAAGATCATACGGAGCCAAACTCAGGGAACTCGTCCAGGCGTTTCTTCTGGAAAGAAAATATACCAAAGAAGAAATCCTTGAGATGTACATCAATCAATTCTTTGTAACGGGCTACGGAAAAGGATTGGGGATTGCTGCCCAGTGTTTTTTTGATAAAGAGGCGGAAAACCTTGATCTCGTGGAAGCTGCCTTTATTGCAGGATCTGTCAAAGGGCCCAACCGGTACAATCCGTTCATCAAAAAGAGTGAAGCGGAACGTAACCATGCCAGAAAACTGGCCAGGCAGCGTAAGGACTATGTGATTAAAAATATGTTCAAACTTAATTTTATTACCAGGAACCAGTATTTGAATGCAAAGGAAATGACCGTCCCCTTTAAAGAAGGCAAAATCACCTACCGCCTGAACGTAATTCTCGACTATATCCGTGAACAGCTTGAATCCGACTATTTCCGTTCAGTCCTCGATGAACAGGGGGTGAACAATGCCGCCGCTTCGGGAATAAGTATCTACACTTCCATCAACAGGGAGATTCAAAACACAGCCCTGACAAGCCTGCGAACCCACCTTCCTTTGATGGACATAAAGCTTAATGGTTGCAATACGCTTCAAATTCCGGACATGTATCGTGGTCTATTCAAAAAAAGCCTGAAAAAACAGAGCAGCCTGCCCTTTATGGCACGAATCACCCATATGGATACTGACACGGATCACTGCCGTCTGGTTGTATCCTGGGGCCGAAGTGGTGGAATCATTAATTTTGAAGGAATCAAACCCATGGCCCAGGCCTGGCTGAAATGGAAGCGGGGAAGCTCAGAAGCGTTGGACAAAAAATATGTCCGCATGTTTTTAAAAAATTTCCACGTGGGAGATACGGTTCCGGTTCAGATGATACCGCTCTCCGGTGGCACCGGTGAGACCAGGATAATGTTATCGAGGATCCCTGAATTGGAGGGTGGTGTGATCGTGCTTCAGAAGGGTATGGTAAAAGCCATGGTCGGCGGATTTCTTGACCGTTTTTTCAACCGGGCAGTTGATGCGAAACGGCAGTTAGGTTCAATTTTCAAACCAATCGTCTATACAGCGGCTCTGCAGCTCAAGTGGAACAGCCTCGATCCACTCAGAAATACAAGAGACATGTTTCAATTTGAAAATACGTTTTATCTTCCACATCCCGATCACGAGCCAAAGAGCGAGACAGTCTCCATGGTCTGGGCCGGCGCCAAATCAGAAAATCTGGCGACAGTCTGGTTGCTTTATCATCTCACCGATCACCTCAATATGAGTGAGTTCCGGCAGGTTATGCAAATGGTCGATCTTGACAGAAATAAAGGAGAGTCCTATCTGGAATACAAAAAACGCATCCGGGATCATCACGGGGTTGTTGTCAACACCGAGGCGATGAAGGAGGCCGCCTTTAAAAAATCTGTAAAGGAAATCACATCAGATATCATCTTTGGCGGTCATGAGGAAACACTTAATAATCTCAACCGATTGCACTTTAATCTGGACAGCCGAAGGTTCAACCCAGAAAACCCTGACGAACGCAGTATCCTGAGATTCAGTTTTCAACGGCTCCATGTTCTCAACATAAATATGAAAACCCGGCATCAAGAGATTGTTGAACTTCTGAATCAACACCAGGATAACATGAACCCTGAGAAGAACGGTATTATCCTGGAATCACTACGGAATTTTTACAGAACCAAGGGCGCGGAAAAACTGGAAAAAATCATTTACACTGAAAATCCTGAATCCCTGTTTCCCGCCCCCCTGATCCCTCTTACATCAGAATGGATGCGGAACAGATCCATGCCGATTAAAACCAGGGAAGTGTGGGTTGACGGACTCTTCACCTCGGAGACTCTGGATCTCATTCAGCAGAATATCACAGGGAATCTCAGGACATTGTTTACCTATAAACGGTATGATCCGGAAGTTCTTTTCTGGGCCAGAGATTTCAGGACGCTTGTCAACTTGTCTTATGTGGTATATCTTTCAAAACAGATGGGGATCTCAACAAAGCTGGCCCCTGTGCTTTCGTTCCCTCTGGGACCCAATGCCATCAGTATCAGTGAAGCGGCTTTGGCCTATCAAACGATCATGACAGGCCAAATTTATCCAGTCGCTCCTGATGAAAATCTTTCAATGATCCCCATAATCACTAGAATTGCCGACAGGGAGGGCGATACCCTGTGGGAGTTCAAGCCGAAACCTGTTAAAGTATTATCCGGAAGGGTTTCCGGACTGGTTTCTGAAATATTAAGGAAAGTCATGGAAACAGGAACCGGACAGAAGGCAAAAGATAAGGTGAGCGTTTACGGGATACCCATCCCGTCATTCGGAAAGACAGGAACCGCCAACCGGTTCACCAATTCCAGCTTTGTGGGTTTCATTCCCGGTTCTAATAAAAATACAGGCCGGTTGGACATTCAAGAAGGGTATGTCATTGCCTGTTATGTGGGTTATGATGACAACAGGCCCATGAAGGCAAAGCACCTGGCAATCTATGGCGCATCAGGAGCCCTGCCCCTCTGGATTGACACAGCAAAAGCCATAGTCGACGCCGGTGAATACAGCAAAAACATTCAGCCGGCAGATCTGGCATTTGATCCTGTTTCAAGCCTGTTATCGCAATTTGGTAACTTTCATTATATCCCGGTCTCTCCCCTGTCCGGACTCCCTGTCGCTCACTCTGACGGGATACCGGCTACGCAGCGAATTGATGTGCTCGCTGACGTGGAGGAGTGCGGGGACATGCTGGAAGTGAAAAGGGATTTTATGCCGGTCGCAGGAGGATTCGAATGAAAAAAATAACGGAATATTGTCTGCTCCTTTTCCTGGTACCATCCTTTGGGTGTCTGCCTGCCCAAAAGGTGACTGTACCCGCTTTAAAGTCAGTTGAAACAGGTGGCCAGCCCCCTGGTTCGGCGTTCTCCGGTGAGATCGAAAAAAAGATTCGTTTTCTTGACACCCTGCTTACAGAAAAAGATCTCTCGGACAGTGATAAAGAAATCGCCACAAATCTTCGTGATACCTACCAGTTGCTCGGTGAACTGTCCTCATCCCGGCATCCCACAGAGACTGATTATTCAACTGTCACCCATGACCTTTTCAGATGTTTGAGCACTATTGACAAAAGATACTTTGATAAAAAAACGGGGGCAGTAGACGACCATGCGAGAACGATCAGCCTTTTCTCTGAAAAAAGAGCCCGGATAGTTGACTCCTATATGTCTGGAGACTTTCAGGCTGTCATTGATTCATGCATGGAGCTGAAAACGATTTTCGGTCCGGACTCTCTCACTCCGGATATCGGACTTCTGTTTGCCCTGTCCCTGGCCAGGAAAGGAATGCTCAATGAAGCCATAACTATCGGAGAGGGGGTCGGCAGAGAGCTTGAAACAAACCCGGATATCGTTCAGTTGAGACTTGGAATCGCTGAATGGCACCTGATACAGGGCCAGCGGGAAAAAGCAATTTCATTGTATGAAAAACTTGCCGACACTCAGGATGAGAAAAGAATGGAAATCCAGTCGCTCAGCAGGAAAATCGCTGCAGCGGAAAGAAGAGGGTCAGTAATTGGTCCAATCCGGGGCCGGACACCATCTCAACGCGTGGAAAAAATGACCGTTGATAGTCTCCTCGAAGAGGTGGAGAAACTTCTTGAAGAGAACCGGTTCAGCGAAGCGAAGGCTTTGCTGCTCCTGAAGGAGCAAAAGGCTCATTCAACCGAAGCGGAAACTATCAATCAGGCCTACAGGAGACTGGAACTGGCAGAGGAAAATTATCTGGAAGAGAAAATATCCATGATTTCCATGAACAGGGACATGGAACAGGCTCGGAGACTCCTTGAGCAAGAAAGGTATGAAGAGGTCATTTCCAGGCTTGAAGCTCTTAAACCGGAGGAGGAGGACAGCCGGGATATAAAGGAGTTGAAACAATTTGCCATTGAAAAACTGATTAACCGTGAAAGGAACAGGGCTGCAAAGATCTTCCTCACAGCAAAGGAAACCCAAGACCCTGCCAGGAAAAAAGAATGCTTCCTTCAATGCCTTGGGATACTTAAAGCTTTAGTTGATGAATATCCACTATGCCCTTTGAATCAAAAATTATTATCTCATATCAATATTGTAGAAGAAGAGCTTGGCAAGCTCGAAATGAGTACAGAGGCGAGGGAGATCAGTGAGTAGGAACCAGTTTTCAGTAACCAGCGATCAGTGTCCGGCAACCAGCACCGGCAACCAGTGTCCGGATCGATCACATTCAGGCTCTAACAAATAATGAACAGGCAAATACATGAGTAGCGATGCACCACTTGCAGGGGTTCAGGTTGTCGGACTGGGGCAGGCCTGTGTGGACTATCTGGGCAGGCTCAACGCCTTGCCGGACGAAAACGGCAAAGGTGAGCTCCTGGACCTGCATATGCGTTGTGGAGGGCCAGTCTCCACTGCCATGGTTACCCTGTCCCGCCTCGGCGTATCGACTTCTTTTCTCGGATCAATATCTGATGATATTTTTGGTCAGAAAATTGAAAAAAACCTTGAAAATGAAAAAGTGAATATATCCGGGTTGAAAATAACACCGGGGTATTCATCCCAGTTTGCATTTATTTCCATAACCGGGGATAGCGGAAAACGCACGATTTTCTGGCATCGTGGCAGCGTCCCCCAACTCAGAAAAGAGGATGTTGACATCGGTCTCTTTCATAATGCCCGCATTCTGCATCTGGACGGTCTGATGATAGAAGCCTCGATTGAGGCGGCAAAACAGGCCAAAGCCCTGGGAATGACCGTTGTAATGGACGGAGGAACCCTGAGGAGAGGCACCAGAGAGCTGGCACACTTTGTGGATATCCTGATCGTCTCTGAAACATTTGCCTCGACCCTGGTCGGATCCGAGGCTTCAGTTGAAAAGGCGCTCCATGCTCTCCGCGATCTTGGGCCCGAACAGGTGGCCGTCACACTCGGAGAAAAGGGAAGTATTGGCCTGAGTGGCCAGGACATCTTTCGGCAAGAGGCATACACTGTCCGGGCAGTGGATACTACCGGTGCAGGGGATGTATACCATGGCGCGTATGTATACGGATTGCTCCAAATGTGGAAAATGCGCGAATGCATGCGTTTTGCATCAGCGGCCGCGGCACTTAAGTGTACAGGGATAGGCGCTCAGAGTGAAAGGCTGACCCCCAATGGTATTCAAGAACTAATAAAGACGATTCCGCAAAAAAACCGGGCTAGCCTCCCAGTATTTCTTTAAGTTTTTCAGATAACACCGTGAAGGCATATGGTTTTTGAATGAAGCCCTGGGCGCCTCCATCCAGGATTTCCTGGGCCGGACCATCAATAGCGTATCCGCTGCAAACGATCACTTTCAAATCCGTCCTTGCTTCCTTGAGAAGCGGGTACAGTTTATCACCATCCATATCAGGCAGCCCAATATCCAGAATTGACAGATCAATATCACCATCAAAAGTTCTGACAATGTTTATGGCTTCCTCGCCTGTTCTTGCCTCCAGAACACGATAATTAAGTTTTTCTAACATAGTGCGGCAAACTTCCAGGATCATGTCTTCGTCTTCAATGATAAGTATGGTGCCAAATCCCTCCTCCAGTTTAGGCTCTTTTTCTTTCATTTCTTTTTCCACCGCCTTGACAGCAGGCAGGTAGATCTGTACCAGAGTTCCCCTTCCCAATTCAGAGTCGACAGAGATCCAGCCGCCATGGTTTTGAATAATACCATAGACCGCAGCCATACCCAGCCCCCGACCCTGAAAGTTCGTGGTAAAGAATGGCTCGAACATTCTGTTTTTTATTTCCTCATCCATGCCTTTTCCATCATCCTCGACCCTTAGGCAGACATAGCGGCCGGGTTCAAGATGAGGATGATGGCCTACGATATCTTCAATAGCAGAAGTGATTCGAATACAGCCCTTCCCTTCTATAGCCTCGGACGCATTGGATACCACAGCAGACAACACCATTTGCATCTGGGTAAAATCAGCCTCTATGTTATAGGAAAGCTCTGGCAGATTTGACTTCATCTGGATTTCAGGATTGATGGAATGCCGAATCAATGGGAAAGTATCTTCTATAAAAGCGCTCAGGGACATGGTCTTAGGGTTATATTTTCCTCCCCGGGCATAGGCCAACAACTGGCTTGTAAGGTGAGCCATCCGATAGGCAGAATTCTTGATTGGTTCAGTATATTCAGCGTTATCGTCATTCTCGGGCGAACTCATTTTTAGAAGCTCGATGTTTCCTGTAATAACAGAAAGTGCATTATTGAACTGATGTGCAATTCCCCCGGCCAGAGTAGCAATTGATTCCATCTTCTGAGCCTGCCGGAGCTGAGCCTCTATTCGCTTTCTCTCGCTGATATCGTTCATAATAAGGATAACGGACTTTTGGTCTTCGCCTTTGAGCTGTAACATATTCAAGAGGATCCGCTTACCGTTCAATATCAATGGCGAATCCTCTCCCATTGTGTGCTGTACATCTCCAATCCCCTCGTCAATGAGGTTTTTTATACCCTCCCGATGCATCTCATGAAAAAGCTCTGTAAAAGACTGTGCCAGTAACATTTCCTCAGGGATACCGATTAGCGAAACAGCAGCAGGATTGGCATAGACTATCCTGGCTTCAGGGTTAAGTTCAATAATACCTTCAGACATATTGTCCAGTATGCGTTCAAGATGCCTTTTTGAAGACAAAAGTTCTCTGGTTACTTCTCGCGCATAAACATCGTCAAGGCCTATCACCCCATCAGTCATTTTTAGCGGAGGAGCCAGATCCGCCTGTTCCACAGCAAAAATAACATGTGGCGCCATTGTATTAAACGGCCCTTTGGCAACACAGGCTTTGGCACCCAACTGTTTGAAATCAATATCTTTCTCCGCAGCAATTCCGGAAAGGATAACAACATGCACATCACTCATACCCGGCATGCTGCGAATAATCCGGCACAACTTCTCTCCAACGATGTTGGGCATCACAAGATCAACAAACATAATATCGGGGATGTAGTTTTTTAAAACATCCAGAGCAGAAAGACCGTCATGAGCTGTCAAGACTTTATGCCCTTCCTTTTCAAGCAAATTGGTCATGAACTTCAGCATGACCGGGTGGTTATCCACGACCAGGATCTTCTTCATATTTATTCCTTTCTGATCAGACTGGTACAACTGCTCTTGATTTTATTTTTTTCGAAGCTCTACTCAGGTTCAAGTTCCCGCTACAAATATTGGCGGGTTGCCTGTCATCTTCCTGAGTCCAATTGCCGAGAATGTATGAAAGACAGATAATACGCTGTAGTCTAGGTTGTCAAATGGTTTATTGTATTCGTTTCCTTGAATAACGCCCTCTATTTCGCTTCCTCATTACAGCAATCAGAATCAGCCCTGAAACAAACCCTCCAATATGTGCGAACCAGGCAATACCCCCACCCGTCTGCGCGCCGTATTCTGCAAAACCGCTTAATACCTGTGCCAATATCCACAAACCCAGAACTACCAGTGCGGGAAGTTTTATTATTTTTGCGAACACAAATACTACAAAAAGTGTTTTTATTCGGGCTCCAGGAAAAAGATACAAATATGCAGCGAGAACACCTGCGATGGCGCCGCTCGCGCCTACGCTCGGCACTTTTGAATTGATATCCATAAATCCATGGACAACGGACGCCATCATCCCGCACATTACATAGAAAAACAGGTACTTCCCATGACCCAGTCTGTCTTCGATATTATCACCGAAGATCCAGAGATAGAGCATATTACTGATCAGATGGAGCCAGCCGCCGTGGATAAACATAGCAGTGAGAATAGTAAACGGGATGGGGACAAGGTTCTCGGGACTTATGTCCACGAAATGAGACACCTCAAAAGGAATAAAACCCAATCGTAAAAACAAGTCTTGAGTGTCCCGGGACGCAAAATACATCTGATAGACAAAAATACAAACATTTGTTATTATTAATAATATATTTACTATTGGGACAGTGGTCGAAGGGTTCTCATCTCTTAAAGGGATCATGCACAAGCCTGTTTATTTGGGCTTCAAAAAGTTGCTCCTCAGGGCCAGGAGGCTGTCCGGGAATAGCAATTTTATCCAAAATTGATGTTGGGAAAAAGGGCATTCTCGGACAGCCTCCTAGGTCAGAGTCAGTGGACAATAGAGATCTCAGGTATCAGGTACCCTTTAACGACGGAATTTTCAATGGCCCGAATTCCCATCACTGGCAAAAACTATAAAACAGAACAAATTGCGAGTCAATACAAAGCCTGCCACATGATGTTGTGGTATTTAAAAAATCTTGACAGTAACGACTCAGGTTATTTAGGCTGAAGGCTGAAGACTGTTAGCAAGGGACTGAACGTGACATTTCTAACTGCGAATCAAAAATTGTGGAGGCCGAGAAGGTTTTGGGCGCCCTGCTTCGATCAATGCGCAGATAGCGCAGGGTTCGGAAACTAACAGCCTTTAGCCTAACTAGTGCCCGAACGAAAACTGTCTTTTTCGTCAATCTCTGCGTCAGAAAAAAATTTTAATCCTCAAAATATTACATATATTCCTGCGGTTAAAATTTTGATCTTCCTTGACCTTGACGAAAAATCCTAGTTTTCGTTCAGACACTAACTAACCTGAGTAGTTACAGTTTCTATTGTAATAAATCAGAAAGGGAGTAAAAGATGCACACACTACAGAAGGGTATCTTGACATCGGCGGCGCTGTTTTTTTGGCTGATTTTTCCTTCTCAGCTAGCCTGGGCCCAACCGTTTGGCATTCTATCCCCTCAAGGTCAGCAGGAGTCACAAAAGCAGATCTTGTCCTCTCCAAAAGGGCGGTTTGTTTTTGGGCAGATATCTGATTCCAGTAAGGCTCAGTTTATGCTTGACACCGCCACCGGTCGCTTATGGCGGATCGCTGAAAGGGGTGATATCGGATTGTACCTGTCTAGCGTTTTGTATTGCAACGCAGAGGGGAAATACACTGTTCTTCCGGGAAAAATAAAGGCTGACAAACAAAAATAAGCCAAGAAGCCTTCTTCTGGTTTTCTCACCCCGTTTCGTGCCGAAAAATCCGGATCAGACGGCTGTCGCCAACTAATGTGGAGAAATATAATGCGAATAAAAGGAGTTGTCTAATGGGTTGGTTTGGGAAATTAACATTTGGATCTCTGGGACTGTTCCTGGGCGGTCCGTTGGGTGCTATTGCCGGGGCGGCTTTAGGGCACCACCTGGTTGACAAAAAAGAAAATTATACAACACAGAGAATCCAAAACAGACACGGCCAATTTCTTGGCCACAGAGAACAGGTCCAGGCAGCATATTTTGTCAGCATGTTTTCAATTCTAGGCAAGCTTGCAAAAATTGACGGCATTGTCACCGCGGATGAGATTGCCGTTGTTAGAAATTTTATCAGTAGCCTGCCCATTTCAGAAGCAGAAAAAGAGTTTGCCAAACAGGTTTTCAACGAGGCGCAGGAATCCGGGTTTTCAATAGAGGATTTTGCGAATCAACTGTACAGGATTCTTAGAGGCCAACCGGCGGTGCTTCTCTCATTTTTTGACATTTTGTTTCAGCTTGCTGCGGCTGACAGCGAGCTTCATCTCAACGAAGAAGCTGCCTTAAAAAAGATTAAAAGTATTTTTCAAATCAGCGATTTTCAGTATGACAATATAAAATCCCTCTATTTCAAGGAGCTTAATAGATATTACAATTGCCTGAACTGTACACATGAAAACACTGATCAGGAAATAAAATCCAGTTACAAAAAACTAGTAAAAGAATTTCATCCTGACACAATTGTCTCAAAAGGCCTTCCAGAAGAATTTGTAGATTTTGCAACAAAACGTTTTCGCGAAATTCAGGAAGCATATGAAAAAATCCGGCAGGAACGGAATTTTTAAAAAAATATTTCCGGGCCTAAAAGCAGGGACAACCCACACAAGGAGTAAAGTATCTCTTTCAAAAAAGAATCCAATTCCTGAGGATCAGCGGGAATTCATTTCCTGTTCTAATTGAACATAGTACGGAATATGCTTTCCGAATCCACTAAAAACCCTGCCCTGTTCGGTTTCGTTTTAAAACAAAAACAGACACAGTACTTGAATTTCTGTTCTCACTGCTTATTTTTTAAAGTAAGAAGACAATAAGTGGCGACCGGCTAATTTCCTCAAAAATCAAAACATGCAATAGCCTTAGGCCCTCACAAAGGTTAAAAATTACAGGAAGCTGGATCGGCACTTATTTGAGACATCCCGGGTCTAAACACATCGTTTATACTGGTCATTATTTCGAACTAAAAGAGAAAGTGATTTGAATCAGAAAGACCAAAAACATCCCGGGATGCGAATAGTAGTCTGTGTAGGAAGGTTAACCATCAACGTAACTCAATTGTTCTTGTCGGGTTATTAATTTTCAAATAAAACCAAGAAAGACCCGCAGATTGTAATTTATCTGCGGGTCTTTGTGTTTTTGGCTAGTGCCCATCCAGAAATGGCTATTTTCAACAATCTCTGTGTCAGATGATGATTTTAATCCTCGAAATACTACAATGTATTCCTGTGGTTAAAATCCTCATCTTCCTTGACCTTGCGGAAACTCTCTCATTTCTGGATGGGCACTAGCTAAAAAAAAGCCCCTGAAAACTGGAGGGGTGCCAAAATTTCAGGGGCGTATTAGGGGGTGCCTCAAGGGGGTATCCTTGTTACTTTTTATATCGGCATACGCACTGGGAACTTTAAAGAATAATTGATGGTCTCGTAAAAAGTCAATGTTGAGACGATGTCGGAAATAGCTCCGTATTCAAGGGTTCACTTAGAGTTCACGCCATTGCCCGTTCTCTTTGCCAGATTGACAAAATATTGAATCCCCGGAAGGTCAAAGCGCTTATACAGAGCTGCACTTCTGTTGCCCTGCCCTTTTCTCCATGATGACTGGATTTTGTCAAATTTTCGCTCGTAAACAATCGTATCGTAAATCCAATCGCAGATTACCTCGTCTTCGACTTTAGAATTCTCCATTGTCAGTTTCAGTGCCAGGTCTTTTATTCGCTGAAGAACCTGTTTTGTCAGTTCAAGCCCTCTTTTTCCAGACATACCGTTCAACACATCTCCATGCCCGGTGACAACGAAGTCAAAATCAAGATTTAACAGCATGTCGAGTGATGTCAAATAGTTATTCCCTTCGTGGAAATATGGTATGGGGCTGATGCTGTCTGCAGTCTCATAGGTACGACCCTGGGGTTGAAAAAGATCCCCAACATGAACAATTTTCATGAAAGGGATAAAAACAGATAGATCATCACCTGCCTTCGAGTGACCGGGAGTGGGAATGAAAGCGTAATCGATCCCATCAACGGTACGTTTCACATCGCACGCGATTACGGATACAGAAACTCCGTTTTTCAGGAGTTTGTTGAGATACGGACCATTTGCATGGCCAATACAGACAAGATCAGGAAATCTTTTTAAATAATGGCGGGTATTAAAGATGTGATCCATATGTGAATGGGTGATAATAAGGGTTTGAACAGGCTTTCCCAGACTTTCGCTCAGTTCAAAAACCCGACTGACTGAAGATCCTGCCCCCTCTTTACTCCCCTTTATATCTAATCCGGGGTCTATGATTGTCAGACCGTTCTCTCCCTCGATCACCAGAGTCGTATGAGACATGCAGGCGCCTTCAGGCAGCAAATGCACCAGGTACCCTCCTCTACTGTCTTATGGCTTTCATAATATAAAGTTTAGGCTCATCAACAAATTCCTCTATTTCAAACCCAAAAGGCCTCAGTAGCTTTCCTGCCCTGCTTTTATCCGGGAAGTCATCCAGAGGAAAAGGGGCCCTGTCTTTTATTAAATCGATAAACGATTTCCCCATGGGATGACTGATGATCATCCGGCCTCCCTGATTCATCATACGGCTTATATTGGCAAAAGTGGCTCTTTTGTCCACTATATTGGGATAACAGGCATTCATAAAAATCACGTCAATGCTTCCATCCGGCAGGGTAAGGTCCCTTGCGTCAGCCAGTAAGGTCTGTGCATATGCATATTGTTCTTTCAGTCGGGCCAGCATGGCATCAGAAAGATCACATGCGAAGATCTTTTCAGGGTCATACTTCTGAATTATGGGTACCAGAATCCCGGTTCCGGTTCCCAGGTCCAGGACCACATCTCCCTTAACTATGTGAGCAGATGCCACGATTCTGTCCAGGCGTTCAGGAACGCCTTCAGGCAGGGGCGGATCAAACAGGTGAACAAGATCACTAAAAAAATTCTTCTGGAGCTGGTTGATTTTCTGGATCTCTTTTTCGTCCGGTGTTTTGTACTTTGTCATAGGCCTAAAACAGTGTTATGGGTTGTGTGTAAATACTCAGGTTATAAGGTTCACGGTTCACGGTTAAAAGCGATGAAGGAAGGGCTCTATTCATTAGACAAACACCCTGTTCATCCGCTTCTTTGATAAGCCAAACTGCTTTGCACACAAAGACCAAAAGTAAATATCCGGGCTCGGAACGCCAGGTTTTCCGGGGCGCAGTAAATCTCCATACTTGACACACAACCTTCTGTTTTCTATGATTTTCCCTGAGAGTTGAAATCTCAGCAGCTCAAGAGAAATGTCAAGGGCATATTAAGGACAAGAATTTTCAGTTTAACCGTCTCCTCCAGCCACAGTTCGCACAGGTAAAGAAATGATAACCTTATTAGATTATGGCGCCGGTAACGTCAGGAGCGTTATAAATGCAATAGAAAGCCTGGGCGAAAGAGTCAAAGTTGTCTCTGATGCTGAGGATATCATATCTGCTGAAAAGCTGGTATTTCCAGGGGTCGGTAATTTCGGCAGCATGATGCGTATTCTCAATGAAAAAAAATATACGGATTCACTGATAGATTATCTGCAATCAGACCGACCCTTTTTTGGCATATGTCTGGGTCTGCAGGCATTGTTTGAATACAGCGAAGAAGCCTCGGATGTCAAGGGATTAGGCATAATACCGGGTACTGTTAAGAGGTTCGATATTGATCTGTCCGTCCCTCATATTGGATGGAACGGTATTAATATAAAAAAAACATCCAGCATATTCAGTGGACTGCACGGCGATGAAAAACTTTATTTTGTTCATTCATTTCACGTTGTGCCGGAAAACGATTCGGATGTCTTGACAACGACAGATTATGGGTTGGAGTTTGTGAGCAGTATCCAGAGAAGAAATATTACTGCAACACAATTCCATCCTGAAAAAAGCGGCAATGCAGGGCTCATTATTTTGAAAAACTTTCTCACGTCGGGCAGTGAAAAAAGGGCTCCGGAAAATATTTCGAGGCAAACAAAACTTACGAAAAGAATAATTGCCTGTCTGGATGTCAGGTCAAACGATCAAGGGGATCTTGTTGTTACAAAGGGCGATCAATACGATGTCAGGGAAAACGGAAATGTGAGGAACCTTGGCAAACCCGTTGAACTTGCGAGAAGATATTATGATGAAGGCGCAGATGAAATAACCTTTCTTAATATCACTGGATTCAGAGATTTCCCTTTGGAAGATATGCCAATGATCGAAGTGTTAAAGCAGACCTCGAAAAATGTTTTTGTTCCCTTAACCATTGGGGGCGGCATAAGGGATTATGTTGACAAGAACGGCAGGAAATATACTGCCCTTGAAGTTGCAGATGAATATTTCAGGTCAGGCGCAGACAAAATTTCTATAGGAAGTGACGCCGTTCTGATTGCAGAGGAATATTTGCGCATGGGGCAGAAAACAGGCAAGAGTTCAATAGAACAGATATCCAGAGTTTACGGGAATCAGGCAGTTGTTATTTCCATCGATCCAAGGCGGATTTATGTGTCGTCACCTGATGAAGTGAGTCACCGGGTGATTGAAACTGCAATTGAAGGCCCCCATGGTGAACGCTATTGCTGGTATCAATGCACAATACAGGGAGGCAGGGAAGGCAGGGAACTGGATGCGATAACCCTTGCTCAGATTTGCGAAAAGCTGGGCGCCGGAGAAATACTGCTGAATTGCATAGACAGAGACGGGACAAATTCGGGATTTGATATTGAGCTGATTAATTGCGTCAAAGGGGCCGTTTCAATACCGGTAATCGCATCAAGCGGTGCCGGCTGTGCTGAACATTTCCATGAAGTATTCACCCAGACAGAAGCAGAATCTGCACTGGCGGCGGGCATTTTTCACAGGAAAGAAATCCCCATACAAGATGTAAAAGACTATTTAAATGGAAAAGTAGAGATAAGGGTTCGCGCAAAAATAACCTCACATTTTTGCGCGAGCCCTAAGGGCCGTGGAAAAAAATATCCTTGACACGCGAACATGTTTTGGATATTGAATTAAAAACTTTTTGATTCAATCAATTATTTTTTTTGTGAGTTATGTAATAGGCTAAAGCCACCCAGACTCTGTCGGGTGGCTTTTTTTATTTCAGGGCTCGCTCAAAGGTTGTTGTTTTGGCAAAACTTCTTGTAATTGATAATTACGATTCTTTCACTTACAACCTGGTGCAGATGTTCATGCACTATGATCTGGAAATCGAAGTGCATAGAAGCGACAAAATATCCCTGGATGATGTTGATATTCTTAACCCGGACTATGCGCTTATCAGCCCGGGGCCAAAAGATCCGGCCCATGCGGGGATCTCAAACGATCTCATTAAGGTGTTTTGCGATAAATTTCCCATCCTCGGCGTTTGTCTGGGCATGCAGTGCATAAACGAAGTTTTCGGAGGATTCACTGTCCGTGCCCCAATACCGATGCACGGAAAAACATGTGAAATCCTCCATAAACATCAAGGCATTTTTGAAGGCATTCCCTCCCCTCTTACAGCTGCCCGTTACCATTCATTGATGGTCAAAACAGGCCGGGGGGATCTCATGGAAACAGCGCACAGTCAGGACGGGGTGATCATGGGACTGTCTCACCCTGACTTACCCCTTCACGGTGTTCAATTCCATCCGGAAAGCTTCCTCACGGAAAACGGTTTCAGGTTCATAGACAATTTCCTGAAACTTGGACCTCTTAACGGTTCTTTCGCTCATGGATAAAATCAAAACTCTTGCAGGGAGCTTAGGTGGCATTCACATTGAAAAGATTGTTCTGAGCGAGCCATTCATTGATTTTTCTGCCAGATTTTCCTCCATGCCCGGCACGGTGGTGCTTCTGAGCGGAGGAGAGCTTGATTGCGCGAAATACCATATCCTTGCTGCAAAACCGTGGCTTTCTTTTGTCGGGCGGGGCCATGACATGGCAATATCAATCGGTGATCAAAATATTCACTTTGAAGCCGATCCATTTGAAACGCTCCGAGAATTGCTGCACACCTTCAGCTTCGATCAGCACATCCTTCCGCTTGATCCCGCACTGCCTGTCGCATCGGGTCTCTTTGGGTATCTTTCCTACGACCTCAAAGATCACCTCGAAAAACTGCCACACACCGCGATAGATGATCTCTGTCTTCCAGAAATATGTCTTTTTGCTCCTTCAATAGTCGTTGTTCACGACAAGATAAATGAAAGCACATACCTCTGTGTTCCAGAACGCATTCTTCCGGGGGGAAGCAACCTGGATATTGATCTTGAGGCATTTGAAAAAATTATTACTTCCGAACCGCCTGGGAAAACCAGTTTCAGCGGAGATGCTGAAGGCTTCAGGTCTAATTTTGAAAAAAATAGTTATATGGATTCCATTGAACAGATCAAGGAATACATAGCCTCAGGCCATGTTTATCAGGTGAACATGTCCCAGCGTTTTAAAATGGGCTTTAAGGGCTCCGCCTTCGGTTTGTTTCAGACGCTCTACAATAACAATCCGGCCCCTTTTTTCGCATTCATCCAGGCAGGCGACCACCAGATCGTTTCCACCTCGCCTGAACGGTTTGTTCTGAGAACCGGAAACCGTGTCGAGACCAGGCCAATTAAGGGAACAAGGCCTCGGGGAGACTTCCCTGAGGAGGACAAGCGGCTTTGCAGAGAACTCATGGAAAGCGGAAAAGATGATGCAGAGCTTTCAATGATTGTCGATCTGCTTCGCAATGACCTTGGAAAGGTCTGTGCGGGCGGCACCGTCCGGGTGACGGAACATAAGAGACTGGAGGCATACCGGAATGTTTATCATCTCGTATCTGTTGTGGAAGGCACACTGGGCAGGAGTTTCGACTCAGTCGATCTCATCACCGCAACCTTCCCGGGAGGATCGATCACAGGGTGTCCCAAGATCAGGTCCATGGAGATAATTGATGAGCTGGAGCCCAACAGGCGTCATATATATACAGGGTCTATCGGATACATCAGCTTCCACGACACCATGGATTTATCCATTGCAATCCGCACCGCCACAATTGTAAATAACAGGATAATCTTTTCAGCCGGAGGGGGGATTATATTTGATTCCGACCCGGGAGATGAATTCGATGAAACCCTGCATAAAGGTCGAACACTGATGGAAGCCTTTCAAGGAGATAAGACAAAATCCCACAAACATACCTTTGCATGGATAAACGGAACCATAAAGCCCATGGAACAGGTCACAATACCTGTCACGGATCTGGGGCTTCACTACGGCTATGGTTTTTTTGAAACTATCCGAGTGGATAAGGGAGAACCAAAGTTTCTTAATGAACACACGGAAAGGTTCAACCGGGCATGGAAACAGCTTTTCTTTCAACCACCCCCCGATCTTAGCTGGAATAAAATAATAGAGCAGGTAATAACACGGAACGGTTTTAGGGAGCAAACCGCTGCAGTAAAAATAATTGCGACAAAAGGCGACAGAGACGATCCTCCCTTTAACAATACGCTTATGGTCATGTCCCACCCCTACACCCACCGTCTGGCCGGAAAAGAAAACCCCGGCCTGCATATACTCACATACCCGGAACCGCGCCAGACACCTCTTGCGGACCACAAAACCCTCAATTATTTATACTACTTCCTGGCCGGAAAATGGGCCAGGGCCGCTGGAGCGGATGAAGCCCTGATCATTAATCCAAACGGAACTGTGTCGGAGACAAATACAGGCAATATCATGTTGATAAAGGACAGGTCTGTCACAATGCCGGTTTCCCCGCATGCGCTGCCGGGAACAATGGCAGAGCCGGTGCTCGAACTTCTGACGAAATGGGGATATGAGATAAACAACAGGCCGGTCCTCACAGAAGACCTTTTTGGGGCCGATCAGGTGTTAATTACAAATTCGCTCATGGGAGCTGTCCCGGCACTCAGCCTGGACGGTAAGAGACTGTCAGAGCCTTCCAGTCTGTGGCAGGACATTAATACTGACCTTTTTAAACAGTAGCTGTAGTTCGCTTAAAGGGAACCAAAAATGCTGCGAATGATTTGGTGTCACTGATTACTGGATACTGGACACTGATCACTCAATACTGTTCAGCGTCAATTTTTCTTGACTTGAAAGGCGTTTTAACGTTCCATTTTATTACAACTCTAGATTCCTAAAATGTGAGTAGACAGGAGGAAACCATGAAAACATTAACAGCAAAAGATATAATGACGGCTGATGTCCTGGAGGTTCGGGCGGATTGGTCTCTGTCCCGACTTGCTGAATTTCTGTTTGAAAATTCTATTTCAGGTGCACCTGTCATTTCTGAAGACGGAATATTAACAGGCGTTGTTACCTCAACCGACATCATTGCAAACGATACCATACCTGAAAGTGACCCTGATTCCTATGGCCCGCATGAATACTATCTTCACAGCCTCGAACATCGGTACGCCAAGGTGGAAATCGCATCGTTAACTATCCATGGCGAACCGCTGACAACAGTAGGAGACATCATGACGCCAATGGTTTTCAAGGTTTCTGAAGACACAACGGTTCAGGACATCGCCGACACAATGATCAAAAACCGTATTCATCGGATCTTTGTAACCAGGGAAGAAAAAATGGTGGGTATAATCTCGTCAGTGGACATGCTGATGGTTATTCGTGATATGTAAGCACAGGTGTTTCACTTGGTTTTCTCATCCCCGGTCTATTTCCACCTAAGTTGAGCGATTCTTTCCGTTACGAGAGGCTGTAGGTTGCTGAAGATGAAGTAAAAACCGATTTGGATCGGACGAAAGTGAATCACCCATTCAGTGAGATCGATCCGAAGCGTTTTTTGCCTCATATTTAGTAACTTGAGAG
>Ga0209345_10001809_pt1 | contig 24755 bp, 22 predicted proteins | sample Cruoilmetagenom7_FD_187294 | JGI IMG/M metagenome (GOLD analysis project Ga0209345, IMG submission 187294) | Oil polluted marine microbial communities from Coal Oil Point, Santa Barbara, California, USA - Sample 7 (SPAdes) (version 2) | ecosystem: Environmental > Aquatic > Marine > Oil seeps ...
AATGTTGCCATACATCCATCATATGCGCCGCTCATCTCAACTGCGCGGTGTACAGGTTGTTGTGTTTTTGCACCCAGTCCAAACATCGTTTCCATTCCCCTTAGTCTGCACCCTCTTTGTGGTGCGTCGTTTTGTTGAAACCACTTGGCCTGATTCTCAAGGCAACCAAGCGCCATGATCAGGGCAGGTTTGAGGCATTGTCCCTACACTGAGGTACAATTCCGCCTAAACGCCTAAGATTTGGTTGATTTCACCGACAATCTTGCACGCGATGCTTGATAATCATGACGGCAGACGGGAATTTTTCCCCGCCCCACAATCGCCTGAAATGTGATTCTTTGGTTAATTTTCGAACCGGTAGCCAAAGCGCGAGATATCAGGCGCGCACATCTGAGCCACCTGATCACGACTGACATCGGTATAGGCATCCCGGTAATCTGCCATCCGTGCGCTACGGTTCACATGCGGCAGATCCAGTTTAAAACCCAGATGCTCTTCAAGCGGCACCAGGTCCTCTGACAGATGCTCAAGCCGGATAAACAGATCGGCACGCTCGCGACCGCTGGCATCGGTCACATAGGATGTGGCGGGAGAGTCGGCAAAGCTCTGCACGATCAGTGGCTCGGTTACGAATGCCTCAAACCCGAGCTGTTTGGCCAATTTCACGGAAGGATGATCAAAGCTCTGCGCCTGCAGCCAGTGATAATAGCTTAACATCCGGTCCCAAGGATTGCGTACCATGGTAAAGATGAACAAGCCGTCCAGTTCATCCGCCTGCACAAGCCCGTCCAGATCGGCAAGCGTGGCGTGCTTCCACAGCCTACCCGCAGCGCTGACGCCCTCAAGCCGCTTGCGCCGCTGACGCGCTTTGGGCGTATCGCCCAGCATGATGTCATCCTTCATCGCCCGCGCCTCTAGCGCCAGCGCCATCGAAGTACCCCCCGTTTTGGGCGCGTGGATAAAGAGATACTTGCGCCCACGCGACAGGATCATGATACTTCCTCTGGCACTTTGACCGCGCGGACCGGCATCGCCTCATCCGTTCGCAGTGTGATCACCACACCCGCAACCGCGATCAGCGCCATGCCGATCAAGGCCATCGGGTTGACGGTCTGTCCCCACAGCACCCAAGCCCAAAAGCTGGCAAACACCAGCAACGAGTATTCAAATACCGCGACATGCCCTGCTTCTCCGATCAGATAACCCCGAAAGATCAGCGCGATGCCGATCATTGAACCGACAGCCTGCACTGTAATCCAGAACCACATAGCGCCTGTCAGCGGCACCCACCCTCGTTGCACAAATCCGTCAAATCCCGTTGGCCCGCCTGCGGGCAAAACCAGCAGACCGATGGCACCAAAGACCGCGAGCATCGCAAAGAACCCGGCTGATAGCGCAATAGTGCCCTCATGCGCGCACCACAACCGCGTGACCACAGCCCCAATGGCATAAAGCATCCCCGCCACAATTGGCAAAAACGCGACCGGATCCAGCGCGCTCGGATCGGGCTGGATCACCAGCAACGCGCCGACAAAGCCCAGCAGCACTGCCCCCAGGCGCACAGGCCCCACCCGCGCGCCCTGAAACACGACCGAGATGAGTAACACAAACATCGGCGCCGTGAACAACCCTGCCACCACGACTCCGATCGGCAAGACGGACAGGCAGCCGAAATAAATAAGCATCGCCGTGGCGGGAAACAGGCTACGGCCCAGCACCGCAAGCCAGCTGACCGGTTTGATCACGCCAAAGCCCAGCGCAGCGATCAGCCCCAGCATCACAACCGCCATGATGCCCCGCACCATATGAAACTGCCACAATGATCCGGTTTCCGAGATATACGGCACGAAGTTATCGGTGATCCCCAGCGTGAACATCCCGCCAATAATAGAGAGTGCCGCAAGCCCCGGCCGCAATGCGGTATCGTTCATCTGTCGCCCTCTCCCATCATGGTCACCATCTTGGTGATTGCATATTTCCTCCCCCTGCATATCGTGCTGGGACGTATGCGCAATATTGTTGTCAGGGAGGGCTACACATGGGCTGGATGAAAGACGAAACCGGGTTGGAGAAATGTACCGCCAATTATGTGCCTCTCAGCCCGCTGTCCCACCTGCGCCGCGCGGCCGATGTCTTTGCCACACATACGGCTGTAATCTACGGCACGCACCGCGTCACCTATGCCCAGTATCACGCACGCTGCTCACAGCTTGCTTCGGCGCTGGCGGGCATGGGCGTGAACAGCGGCGATGTGGTCGCCACCCTGCTGCCCAACACCCCCGCTCAGGCAGAGGCCCATTTCGGCGTTCCCGCCTGTGGCGCCGTGCTCAACACCATCAACACACGCCTGGATATCGACACGGTCACTTATATCTTTGAACACGGCGGCGCGCGTGTTGTGCTGGTCGACACCCAGTTTATCGAACTGGCAGAGGCGGCCTGCTTGCGGATGGATGGCACTGCACCAGCGCTGATCGAGGTCCCCGATGCTCTTGCAGGATTTCCCGCGACCGGGCGGCATCCCGTCTATGAGGATGTGCTTGCCGGTGGCGACGAAAGCTATGACTGGATCATGCCACAAGATGAGTGGGAGAGCCTCGCGCTCAATTACACCTCCGGCACCACGGGTCGGCCAAAGGGCGTAGTCTATCACCACCGTGGTGCTTACCTGATGACGATGGGCACTGTAATCAGCTGGCGCATGGTGCTGCATCCCGTGTTTATGCAGATTGTGCCGCTGTTCCACTGCAACGGCTGGAACCATACGTGGATGATGCCGCTGATCGGCGGCACACTGGTCTGTTCGCGCGATATCACCGCCAAGGGCATCTTCGACGCCATCGCCGATGACGGCGTGACCCATTTTGGCGGCGCACCTATCGTGCTCAACATGATGGTCAACGCAGATGAAAAAGATCGCCGCGATTTCCCCCATCTGGTCGAAGTCTTTACCGCAGGCGCCCCTCCCGCCCCTGCCACATTGGGAAAGATCGAGGCATTGGGGTTCAACGTCACTCACGTCTATGGCCTGACCGAGACATACGGCCACGTGACCGAATGTATCTGGCGCGCTGCTGATTGGGCTGATCTGGATAAAAAGGCCCTTGCCGCTGTGAAGTCCCGGCAGGGCGTCGCCATGCCGATGATGGAACACATCACCGTTATGGACGAAAACATGGCCGAGGTGCCACGCGATGCCGCGACGCAAGGCGAGATCATGATACAGGGCAACTCGGTGATGAAGGGCTACCTCAAAAATCCCGAAGCAACCGCTGAGGCGTTCAAAGGCGGATACTTCCATTCCGGCGACCTTGCCGTGCAACACGGCGACGGCTATATCCAGATTGCCGACCGCGCCAAGGACATCATCATTTCAGGCGGCGAGAATATCTCGTCCGTTGAGGTCGAAGGCACGCTGATGGGCCATGATGCTGTGATGCTAGCCGCTGTGGTGGCCAAACCGGACGAGAAATGGGGCGAAGTGCCCTGCGCCTTTGTTGAGCTAAAGCCCGGTGCGGTGGTGGACGAAGCAACCCTGATCGCATTCACCCGCGAGACATTGGCGGGGTTCAAAGCGCCCAAAAAGGTCGTGTTCCAAGAGCTGCCAAAGACTTCAACAGGCAAGATCCAAAAGTTCGAGCTTCGAAAGCTCGCAGCAACGCTCTAGGCAGACGCCTGCCTAGATATCTTTTTCGAAGCGCCAGATGCGGACAGGTTTGGGGCCGGACGAGGTCTCGACCTGAAGCTCTTCAACGCCAGTATTCTGCCATCCGCATTTCTCATAAAACCGTGCCGCGCGGTTATTGCCAACACTACACGCCAGCCATGCGCGCGGCGCCGGCAGCATCGCCTCGGCCTGCGCCATCATCCTTTGCGCCAGTCCACTGCCCTGATGACCGTTAGCAACGTAGAACTGATACAACTCATCGCCCTCGATCATAAAGAACCCCGCCAAAGAGCCATTGAGCAGCGCAACATGGGTCTGCGGCAAATGCGCCGTGGTACGGGCGTCAAACTCTGCCGGAACCCGCGTTTGGACCAGCTCGGCATCTACGACGGTAGCGTGGGCGCTGTGCCACTGCCCATGCCACAATTTTGCGATGGCGCTGATATCATCTGTTGTCGCGGCTCTGATCTGCATATCGTCCTCTGGCATTGCCCTGCCCCACTCAAATGCTAATGTGCTTCCATAACAACCCCGAGCAGATAATTCGATGACCGCGTTACCTAAATATGATCGCCTTGAGGCCACAGGTCTCTGGCGCCCTGCCCCTGACGGGCAGCGGCGCGAGGTCATCGTGTCGATCGGCAATGCGACGCTGGTGATCGCGGATATGAATGATCAGGCGATTGCGCATTGGTCTCTGGCGGCGGTCGCCCGCGCCAATCCTGCAAGCCTTCCCGCCATCTACCATCCTGACGGCGACGAAGGTGAAACGCTGGAGCTTCCGCTGGACGAGACCGAGATGGTCAACGCCATTGAGACACTGCGCACCGCTATCGGAAAGCGCCGACCCCGTCCGGGTCGCTTGCGGTGGCTAGGCGTCGGATTGTCCGCCGCTGCTGTTGCCGGTTTGATGATATTCTGGCTGCCCGGTGCGATGCGCGACAATACTTTGCGTGTGGTGCCACAGGTCAAACGCGAGGCGCTGGGTGTTTCGCTGATCGAGCGTATGGAACGGGTCACTGGACCGCTGTGCAATGATCCGGCAGGGCTGCGCGCGCTGCGCCGTCTTGGAGGTCGCATTGAGACGACCAAACTAGCTGTGGTTCCGGCCTTGGGCCGCCCCGCCCTGCACCTGCCCGGCGGCGTTATCGTTCTGGACCGTTCGGTATTTGAGGACTGGGAAGAACCCGATGTAGCTGCAGGTTATATTCTGGCCGAGCTTGCCTTGCAGGTTGAGCGTGACTCGCTCGCGGATCTGCTGGACACCGTAGGACTGTGGGAAAACTTCCGCCTGCTCACAACCGGCGAAATCTCGGGGGCTGCTTTGGATGCCTACGCAGAGCATCTAATGACCATCCCCAGAACCGAGCCGAACGTAACAAACCTGCTGGCCCTCTTCGAGGCATCCGATGTGCGCGCCACTCCGTATGCCCGCGCGCGCGATATCACAGGGGAAAGCGTTCTTGCGCTGATTGAAGGCGACCCGATGCAAGGGCAAGTTACCGAGCCTCTGATCGCCGACAGCACCTGGCTGCGCCTGCAAAGTATCTGCGGGGGATGAGCCGGGGTGATGTGCTGGTCGCAGCCGCCCTTTCCCCTGTTTTGCTGTTTCAGGCGATACTGCTACGCAAACGCGCCCTGCGCCTACCAGAAGCAACAGGCCCCCGAGAGGGACTAATCGGCCAGGGCCCACCGCTCGGAGTGCTGATTGTCGGGGACAGCTCTGCCGCTGGTGTCGGGACGGACACCCAAGAAACTGCCCTTGCGGGGCAACTTGTCGCCACCCTTGCCGTGCATCACACCGTGGATTGGCAGCTTATCGCCAGCACGGGCGCCACCACGCCGACAACACTGAAGCGTTTGGAGGAGGCCGATTTGCGGCCCTTTGATGTGGTGATTGTTATTCTGGGCGTGAACGATGTGACCCGTGGTGGACCGCTTGCAGGTTGGCTGCGTTGCCATGAAATGCTGCGCGCGTTGCTGCGTGACCGGACTGGTGCGCGACAGCTATATATCTCTCAGGTTCCACCGCTTGGCGCTTTCCCCCTGCTTCCTGATCCTTTGCGCTGGCTGCTGGGGCGGCGGGCCCTGCGTTTTGATGCAGCGCTGTTAACGGCCCTTCGATCAGAGGCTGACTGCGAATATGTCCCCCTGCCCGAAACACTGGACGCAGGCGACATGGCCGAAGACGGCTTTCACCCCGGCCCCGTTATCTATGCCGCTTGGGCAAAAGAAATGGCCCGCCGGATACTCTCCAGCGGGCCATCGCAATAAGCATTTTGTCCGCTCTAGCGCGCAGACGCGTTGAAACCTGCACTGCGCAAACGGCTGATCGCGCGGTTCACGTCACGCTCTGCACCGAACGGGCCTGCAATCACCAGACGTGACGTTTGACCACCACGGTTCGAGATACCGATACGCACCGGAAAGCCCATGCGCTGGATTTTCTGCGCCTGACGCTGCGCTGCGGCGGCATCAGAGAACCGGCCAACCTGCACATACCCGCGACCGGCAACTTCTGCCTTGGGCTGCGTACGCTTGGCCGTGGCCTTTGGCGTCGTCGAGCGGCTGGAATAGACCGGCTTCCGCGTCACGGTCGCGATACGAGCCTGACGCGGCTCGGGAGAGAACACGCCATTCACATTTCGCACGATCCGCTTCAGCGTCTGGCCGTTACGCTGCACGATTGTTACCTCGCCCAACTCACGCTGCTGCCGGGCATAATCGGTGTAGGGATAAACCAACGGCACAGACGCGGTCACATCAGAGCCATTCGCCTGATTGATCAGGCGGCGCGGCACGGTAGATGTCCAGACCATGCCCATTGCATTGTGGCCCGCCAGCGATTGTTCTGCGCGATTGGGGTTCAAACGGTCGTCTTCCCAAACGCTCTTATAGCCGCGCGGAACTTTGACATTGTTTGTATTTACGCGGTTCACCGCCACATGGCGCGGCACGATCCGTGTGTTTGGCGATACGTTCACAGGCTGTTGCGCCACGGCTACGGTGCGTTGGGCGACCGTTCCTGAGGCTGCACGCGGTGCAGGTGCGCTGGAAATGCGCGCGCCCACGACCGGAGCCGCTTGCGGACCACAACGCACCGGAGAACGTCCGACCCGCATGTATTGCTGGGCAATCGGTGACAGGTTTGAACACGCCGTTTCCCCCTGAACCGCGGCCCGCGCTGTTTTCATAACAGGTGCCGGAGGCTGAACCGATTTCTCGACGATCAGCGGGGCGGCTTGGGCGACTTGACGCACAACTTTCGGTTTGGGCTGCCGCTTTGGCTTGGGGGCCGCAGCAACAACTTTCGGCTTGGGCTTTGCAGTTACCTTGACTTTGGGGGCCGGTGTGGGGTTGGTGATTTGTGTCACCGCAGCCGTTTGCACTGGCTCTGGTTGCGGCGTCACTTCGCCCGCAAATGTCGGTTTGAACCCGCAAACACCGGTACGCTTACGCGTGACACGCGGCACCCAGGAGACGTTTCCATCAATTCCTGCGCGGATAAACACACAGCCTTTGCTATCTACGTATTGCTTGCCCTTGTAGGACGTAGGCGGGAACTCTGACGGGGTGCTACCCGGAAAGCTTTGTGCTGAAAGCGCACCCGCGCTCGCAGACCCCAAGATGAATGCAACAGTGACAAGTCTGGTAAGTTTCATGCAAGCCCCCACATAATATTGTGGTAGAATGTCAAAACATGGCTGTCGAGTAAAGCGATTGCATCAACAATCGCCTCACTTCTAATACATTACGCGACATTTTAGACTCTACCCCATCGCCCCCACACAGATGTCAGAGACAATCGGATGCGCTTGGGCGCTATTTGGTGCCAAACATCCGGTCACCCGCATCACCAAGCCCAGGCATGATGTAGCCCAGTTCATTCAGCCCATCATCGACGGATGCGGTGACGATTGGCACATCGGGGTGCGCTTCTTTCATCCGCTCAATTCCCTCTGGTGAAGCGAGCAGACACAAGAAGCGAATGTTTGTCGCGCCCGATTCCTTGAGCAGGTCAATCGCCGCAACGGATGAGTTGCCTGTCGCCAGCATCGGGTCCACAGCAATCACCAACCGGTCATCCATGCCTTCGGGTACTTTAAAATAGTACTGCACCGGCTTGAGTGTTTCCTCATCACGGTAAAGCCCCACAAAGCCCACGCGCGCCGAAGGGATCAGCTCCAACACACCGTCGAGCAGGCCATTACCTGCGCGCAGAATGCTGATCAGCGCCAGCTTTTTGCCGTCCAGCGTCGGCGCGTCCATTGTTTGCATGGGCGTTTCGATCTTTTTGGTCGTCATCGCCAGATTGCGCGTAACCTCATAAGCCAGAAGTTGGCTGATTTCGCGCAGCAACTGGCGGAAGACCGCTGTGGGCGTATCGCGGTCGCGCATGATGGTCAGCTTATGCTGTACCAGCGGGTGATCCACTACTGTGAGATATTGATCGCTCATTTCGGTCTCCTTGCTGTCCGGCTTAGGGCACGTCTACCCCCAGATGCGCCGCAACAAAAGCCGCTACATCTACAAATCCGATTTGCCCTAACGTACCCACGCCCGCACCAGCAACCAGAACCGGCACCCGCTCACGGGTGTGATCCGTGCCGATCCATGTGGGATCGTTGCCGTGATCGGCTGTGAGGACCATAATATCGCCTGCGCGTAACTGCCCGATCAGCACGCCAATTTCTGCGTCAAACCACTCAAGCGCGCGGGCATATCCCGACACATCGCGCCGGTGACCATAAAGACTGTCGAATTCAACGAAATTAGCGAAGGTCAGGCTGCCATCCGGTGCATCGCGCACCAGATCTCCCAAATGCGCCATCAGCTTGGCATCCGGCCCTTTGCGGACCTCGTCAAAGCCCTGCATCGAAAAGATATCGCCAATCTTACCCACCGCAAAAGTCGCGCGGCCAGCATCTTGCACCCAATTGCTTAGCACCGGGCGCGGCGGCATGATCGCAAAGTCGCGCCTGTTCGGCGTGCGGGTGAAACCTGCCTCGGCGTCGCCGACAAAGGGGCGCGCGATCACGCGGCCTACGCGCATGTCATGCAGCATCGGCGCGATATCCTCGCAGAGCTTCAGCAAACGCTCCAACCCGAAGGTTTCTTCATGCGCGGCGATCTGGAACACACTATCTGCCGAAGTGTAGCAAATCGGGTAGCCTGAGCGCATATGCTCAGCGCCCAGCGCCTCAATAATTGCAGTGCCAGGGGCATGGCAGTTGCCAAGGATGCCATCACAACCCGCAGCGGCACAGACCTTTGCGATCAGCGCTTGATCGAACGAATTTTCGATCCGGTCAAAATAATGCCAAGCCCACGGGACAGGCAAACCAGCCAGCTCCCAATGCCCGGATGGCGTGTCCTTCCCGCGCGAGACTTCGGTCGCGGCCCCCCAAGTACCCGTCAAAGGAACGTCAAGACCGGCAAGGTCGAGACCACTGGCAGCCCTGGTCGCCGGACCGAGGCCCAACGCCGCTAAATGAGGCAGGTGTAGCGGGCCGCTTCGCCCCTCTTCGGCCAGCCCATCAGCGCAGGCTTGCGCGATATGACCCAGAGTGTTGGCGCCCGTGTCCGGCACATCGCCGTTGAAGAACGTATCTGCATCCGGCGCACCACCGATGCCTACAGAATCCATCACGACCAGGAATGCACGTTTCGCCATCAGCCTATCCGCTCCACAATCAATGCAGGTTCACTTACGGGCGCATCACCCAATTTGATCGCGGCACGCACCTCTGTGACAGCACGGTCAGCCTGCATCGGGCGAGAGGCATGAACAACCGCCACCGGTTGCCCCTTCTCTACCCGCGCCCCCAAGCGCACGACGTTCGACAAACCCACCGCAGGGTCCACCGGATCACTTTCCACCACACGTCCGCCGCCCAGTGCGACGACGACCAGGCCCAGCGCTTCGCCATCAATGAACTGTACAATGCCGCTCTCTGGCGCGGTGACTTCGCGCATCACAGTGGCCTCGGGTAGAAAGCGACGCCAGTCTTCGACAAAGTGCACGGGCCCGCCAAGGGCTGCGATCATTGCGCCAAAACGCTCTGCCGCGCGGCCATCTGCGATTGCGGCTGTGATCTTTGCCGCACCGTCACCTGCATCTTTGGCCAGTCCCGCGCCCGCAAGCAACACACCGCCAAGGGCTGCGCAAAGCTCTACGATCGGGCCCTGCTCCTCACCGCCCAGCACGCGCATCACCTCGGCCACCTCCAACGCATTGCCAAGGCTCGGCACCAGCGGCTGGCTCATGTCACTGATCAGGGCTTGGGTCGGACATCCCGCCGCATTTGCCGTGCCAACCAACGCCTGCGCCAGATCGCGCGCCGCACCGATATCCTTCATGAATGCACCGGAGCCGACTTTGACATCCAGCACCAGTCCCTCAAGCCCTGCCGCAAGCTTCTTGCTGAGGATCGAGGCCGTGATCAGATCCAGACTGTCGACTGTAGCCGTCACATCGCGGACCGCATAAAGCCGTTTGTCCGCCGGTGCGATATCACCTGTAGCCCCGACAATCGCGCAGCCTACGTGGGACACGACCGCGCGCAGGCGCGCCTCGTCCAGCATCACGCCGACACCCGGGATCGCTTCAAGCTTATCAAGTGTGCCGCCGGTATGGCCCAGACCGCGCCCCGAAATCATCGGCACATAGGCACCGCAAGCGGCCAAAGCCGGCGCGAGCACAAGGCTCACGCAGTCGCCCACCCCGCCGGTTGAGTGTTTGTCCAACACCGGTTTGTCCAAGTCCCACGTCAGCACATGACCCGAGGCGCACATCGCCCGCGTCAGCGCCACGCGGCCCGCCTCACTCAGCCCGTTGCGACATACGCCCATGGCAAAAGCGCCGGCCTGCGCATCGCTAAGCCGTCCGTCCGCCAGTGCCGCTGCCACCCATGACAGATCTTCCGCAACAAGTGGTTCACCATGGCGCAGTTTGGCCAATATTCCTCTGGCGTCCATTTAACGCCCCAAGAACGAAGGATCGAAAGCACCGGGCAACAGATCGGCAATGCTCATCGTCTGCTCTGCGCCTGCAACCGTCGACATGGTCACCAATACATCGCCTGCGCCAAATTCCGCCAATTTCTGACGGCAGCCCCCGCACGGCGTCACCGGCAGGGGCGATCCCGCAACGACGTAAGCTTCTGTAAACGAAGTCTCACCCGCAGCGATCATCGCAGCAATCGCGCCCGCTTCTGCACAGGTGCCTTCGGGATAGGCCACGTTTTCAACATTGCACCCGCTATATATGGCACCAGAGGCCCCACGCAGGGCCGCGCCCACCTGAAAGCTGGAATAAGGCGCATAGGCCCTCTCGCGCACCGCGAGCGCTGCCTGCCGCAAATCTGTCATCGTGATCTCCTTGGACTCTAGCAGTCCACCCTAGCGCCGCGCGGCCAGAGATGCGACGGTTTTTCGCACGGCTTTCTTCCCCGCGTCGCAGCTGTTGAAAATTTAGCATTCCCTGCACCGGTACGCTGTATATTAGCGCAAACAACCGCCAGATTGGAAATTCGCCGCTGGCACTCCCCATGCAATAGTTTAATACTAAACTAAATCCAAAAATGAGGCCCGCCCATGTCCGATAACAGCACAACCCGTCAGGCCGCTCTTGACTATCACGCCTTTCCAAAGCCAGGGAAACTTGAGGTTCGGGCAACTAAACCATTGGCAAACGGGCGCGATCTGGCCCGCGCCTACAGCCCCGGCGTCGCGGAAGCCTGCATCGAAATCCAAAAAGACCCCGCGACTGCTGCTCTCTATACCAGCCGCGCGAATCTGGTGGCGGTGGTCACCAACGGGACCGCGGTACTGGGATTGGGTAACATCGGCGCACTGGCATCAAAACCGGTGATGGAGGGCAAAGCCGTCCTGTTCAAGAAGTTCGCAGGCATCGACTGCTTTGACATCGAGGTGAATCAGTCCGACCCCGAAAAATTGGCCGACATCGTCTGCGCGCTGGAGCCGTCCTTTGGCGCGATCAACCTTGAAGACATCAAAGCGCCCGACTGCTTTACGGTTGAGCGTATCTGCAACGAGCGCATGAACATACCCGTCTTCCACGACGACCAGCACGGCACCGCAATCGTTGTTGGCGCTGCGGCTACCAATGCCCTGTTTGTCGCCGGTAAGAAATTCGAAGACATCAAAATCGTCTCGACCGGCGGCGGCGCTGCCGGCATTGCCTGCTTGAACATGCTGCTCAAGCTGGGCGTCAAGCGCGAGAACGTCTGGCTGTGCGACATTCACGGGCTTGTCTATGAAGGCCGCACCGAGGACATGAACCCGATCAAATCAGGATATGCCCAGAAAAGCGATCTGCGCACGCTGGACGATGTGATCGACGGGGCGGATATGTTCCTCGGGCTGTCTGGCCCGAATGTGCTGTCCCCCGAAATGGTGGGCAAGATGGCAGATGCGCCGATTATTTTCGCGCTTGCAAACCCCAACCCCGAAATCATGCCTGACGCTGCGCGCGCGGTCTCGCCCAATGCCATCATCGCCACGGGGCGTTCGGACTTTCCCAATCAGGTAAACAACGTCCTGTGCTTTCCGTTCATCTTCCGCGGCGCACTGGATGTCGGGGCAACCACCATCAACGACGAGATGAAGATCGCCTGCATCGAAGGCATCGCGGCGCTGGCTCGCGCCACCACCTCGGCCGAGGCCGCCGCGGCCTATCAGGGCGAAAAGCTGTCGTTTGGCGCTGACTACCTGATCCCCAAACCCTTTGACCCGCGTCTGATTGGCATCGTGTCTTCTGCCGTGGCACGTGCCGCGATGGAAACGGGTGTTGCCACCCGCCCAATCGCTGATCTGGATGCCTACAAAGCCCAGCTTGACGGCTCTGTCTTCAAATCTGCCTTGCTCATGCGTCCCGTGTTTCAGGCCGCCCGCACATCTCCGCGCCGCATCGTCTTCGCCGAAGGCGAGGACGAGCGCGTGCTGCGCTGCGCCCACGCAATGCTGGAGGAAACCACCGAACGCGCCATTCTCATTGGCCGTCCTGAAGTGATTGAGCGGCGGATGGAACGCGCGGGCCTTGCACTTAGGCTTGGCGTCGATGTGGATGTTGTGAACCCCGAAAACGATCCGCGCTACCGCGACTATTGGGAGACCTACCACAACCTGCTCGCGCGGCGCGGTGTCTCGCCCGATATTGCGCGTGCAATTATGCGCACCAATACCACCGCAATCGGCGCAGTCATGGTACACCGCGAAGAGGCCGACAGCCTGATCTGCGGCACCTTCGGCGAAACGCGCTGGCACCTCAACTATATCGACCAAGTGCTTGGCCGTGATGGTCGACGCGCCCATGGCTCACTATCGCTGATGATTCTTGAAGACGGGCCGCTGTTCATCGCCGATACGCAGGTCCACCAGCATCCAACGCCAGAGCAGCTTGCTGAAATCGCGATTGGTGCCGCGCGGCACGTGCGCCGCTTTGGTCTGACGCCAAATGTTGCGATGTGTTCACAAAGCCAGTTCGGCAATCAGGGCGAAGGGTCAGGCAGCCGCTTGCGCCGCGCGATCCGCATTCTGGACGAAGGCAACCATGATTTCTGCTATGAGGGCGAGATGAACATCGACACCGCCCTTGATCCGGAATTGCGCGCGCGCCTGTTCCCCGACAACCGCATGAAAGGTCCGGCCAACGTGCTGGTCTTCGCCCATGCCGACGCGGCATCAGGGGTGCGCAATATTCTGAAGATGAAAGGTGGCGGTCTGGAAGTCGGGCCGATCCTGATGGGCATGGGCAACCGCGCCCACGTCGTCTCCCCCTCAATCACGGCGCGCGGCCTTTTGAACATGGCTGCGATCGCAGGCACGCCGGTTGCCGAATACGGCTAAAAGAAAAAGGCGGGGGATTTACACCCGCCCGCCCGTCTACTTCTTGCGCTCTACCAGTGCCGTCAGGCTTGCCGCTTTGACAGCGGCGGCCTGGGCTGTGGTCACCGCTTTTACCCGGCGTTTGGCTTGTTTGTCTTTGTTGGCGCGCTTGTCGCCCATTGGGTTTGACCTTCTTGAGGTTGGGTGCAGGCATGATGTCTGCACCTATCGCTAACAGAGCGGAACTCTTGCCGGAAATCTGATCCGTTTTCGACAATCCTGCCGAAATTCGACAAGTCCAAAAAATATGGGCAGCGCACCCGTTGTCAGGGATCGGGTGTAAATTCATTTACACAAACCCGACCCGTCTTGCGTATTCTACTTGCCGTGACGGCACCGCAGCGCCTAACACTTTGCCAATCATCAGGGAGGGATACGCGATGGGATACGCCGAAGTTTATAAAGCAGCCGCTGAAAATCCAGAGGCATTCTGGCTGGAGCAGGCACAGGCAATCGACTGGATCGAAGCCCCCACCCGCGCGCTGTTCGAGAAAGGGAGTGACCTTTACGAATGGTACGCAGATGCCAAGGTAAACGGCTGTTACAACGCCGTAGACCGGCATGTTGAGAACGGTCGCGCCGATCAGGCCGCGATCATCTACGACAGCCCGATCACAGACACCAAAGAAACAATCACCTTCGCACAGCTACAAACCCGCGTTGCAGCACTTGCCGGGGCGCTGGTGGCCCAAGGCGTGACAAAGGGCGACCGCGTTATCATCTATATGCCAATGGTTCCGCAAGCACTGGAAGCGATGCTGGCCTGCGCACGTATTGGCGCTGTACACTCCGTCGTGTTCGGCGGGTTTGCCGCGAATGAACTGGCCGTGCGGATCGACGATTGCACCCCCAAGGCGATCATCGCCTCATCCTGCGGATTGGAACCCAACCGCATCGTGCACTACAAGCCCCTGCTCGACGGCGCGATCGAGCTGGCAAATCACAAACCTGATGCCTGCATCATCTTGCAACGCGAACAGGAAATTTGTGAGCTGATTGAAGGCCGTGATATCGAATGGCACGCGGCCATTGCTCTTGGCACTCCTGCCGAATGCGTCGCGGTTGAGGGCAACCATCCAGCCTATATTCTTTACACCTCAGGCACGACGGGCGCGCCCAAAGGCGTCGTGCGCCACACCGCAGGTCATCTGGTCGCGTTGAACTGGACGATGAAGAACATCTATAACGTCGATCCCGGTGACGTGTTCTGGGCCGCCTCAGACGTGGGCTGGGTCGTGGGTCACAGCTATATCACCTACGGGCCATTGGTTCACGGCAACACCACTGTTGTGTTTGAAGGTAAGCCTGTTGGCACCCCCGATGCAGGTACCTTCTGGCGCGTTATTTCCGAGCATAACGTGCGGAGCTTCTTTACCGCCCCTACTGCGATCCGCGCCGTCAAACGCGAAGACCCGAAAGGGCTGGAAGTTGCGAAATACGACCTGACCTGCTTGCGCGCGCTCTATCTTGCAGGCGAACGGGCCGATCCCGACACAATCATCTGGGCACAGAATGTGCTGGGCAAGCCCGTCTATGATCACTGGTGGCAGACCGAGACCGGCTTTACCATTGCCGGCAACCCTGCGGGGCTGGATGCCCTACCTGTCAAAATTGGCTCTCCCACGGTGCCAATGCCGGGATATAACGTGCAAATTCTGGACGAAGCGGGTCATCCGATGCCTGCGGGCGAGCTTGGCGCAATTGCCATCAAGCTCCCTTTGCCCCCTGGCACTCTGCCCACGCTTTGGAATGCCGAGGACCGCTTCCGCAAAAGCTATCTGACTACCTTCCCCGGTTTTTATGAGACCGGCGACGCGGGCATGATCGACGAAGACGGGTATCTGTACATCATGGCGCGCACCGATGATGTAATCAACGTTGCCGGTCACCGCCTGTCTACCGGTGCCATGGAAGAGGTCCTAGCAGGCCACCCCGACGTGGCCGAATGTGCCGTGATCGGGGTAAGTGACGCGTTGAAAGGTCAGGCCCCCATGGGGTTTGTCTGCCTGACAAAAGGCGTGAACCGCGACCATTCAGAGATCACGGCAGAATGCGTCAAACGCATCCGGGACCAGATCGGTCCGGTCGCAGCGTTCAAGCTGGCGTTGGTTGTGGACCGTCTGCCCAAGACCCGCTCGGGAAAGATTTTGCGGGCGACGATGGTCAAGATTGCAGACGGGCAAGACTTTAAACTTCCCGCGACAATCGACGATCCCGCTATCCTTGATGAGATCAAAGAAGCACTTCAAACCATCGGCTTTGCAAAGGCCTGAAGCAGAAGCCGCCTTTAGGCTTTCATTAAAAAAAACGGCCCCGATTGCGGGGCCGTTTTCTTGTGGTATGCGGCAGCTATTAGCTGATTTTGGCCGCAAAGGAATTCACCTGCTTTTCGGCTTCTTCCTTGGCGATACCGTATTTCGCCTGAATTTTACCGACCAGCTGATCGCGGTCGCCTTCGGCTTCTGTGATCTCGTCATCAGTGAGGTCGCCCCACTCTTCTTTGATCTTGCCGGTCATCTGAGTCCAGTTACCTTTGATTGTATCCCAATTCATCGCTGATCTCCTTTTGCATTGTGTCTTATGGCCCAGAGCACCTGATTGTGTCCTGCGGCCTCTTCAATGAAATAACACCCTGCCGGGAGGTTCGTTCCGCTGGTTCAAAAAGAAAGCTGGCTCACCCAAACGCGCGAAGGCTTTTGCAATCGGGCTGAGGTCAAAAGACAAAGCCCGCGATTTGAGCCGATTGCGTCTCTCAGGACCTTAGGTGAACTGTTCTGAGATCAGCCGTTCTTCCAGACCGTGGCCGGGGTCAAACAGGATTTTGTGGATGATGCTTGGCTCCGACCTGATTTCCACCCGCGCGACATCTCGGTAGCTGGTGCCATCCGCATCGGCCATCACCGGCCGCTTTTCCGGCTCCAGCACGTCAAAGCGGACCAGAGCGTTCTTGGGCAACAACGCCCCGCGCCAGCGACGTGGCCGGAATGCCGCCACTGCCGTCAGCGCCAACACATCCGCCCCGATCGGCAGGATCGGGCCATGCGCTGAGTAATTGTAGGCCGTCGATCCCGCAGGTGTGGCCAAAAGTGCGCCGTCACAGACCAGCGCCTGCATCCGCAGCCGTCCGTCCACAGTGATCTGTAGCTTGGCCGCCTGTGGGCCCTGACGCAGCAATGCCACCTCATTGAGGGCCAGCGCGCGCGATTCTGTGCCATCCATATGGGTGGCTTTCATCGACAACGGGTTTATCTCAGCCTCTTCCGCCGCCGCAAGCCGCGCCCGCAGGTCGCTTTCGGCATAAGTATTCATCAAAAATCCGATGGTACCGCGGTTCATGCCGTAGACTGGCGCAGGTAAAGACTGGGTCGCATGCAGGGTTTGGAGCATAAATCCGTCCCCTCCAAGCGCGACGATCACGTCCGCTTCTTCGGGCGGCACATCACCATACCGTCCGATCAACGCCGCCCGTGCGGTTTGCGCGACTGGCGCTCGGCTGGCCATAAAGGCTAATTTTTGGGGCATTGTGTTTCCGATCTGCGTCGCTTTCCCCGCAGAGAACCACAATATTCCGGTGCACACCAGCGTTGGCCGACTAAATGCACCGAAGCGGCAAGATGCCGGATGCAGACCGCGTAAGACGCATCTATCTCAGCTTCAGTCGTTTTCACGTCTTCACCCCTGCGTGCGTTTCCGATACGAAACAGGGCAACAGGACCCCACGCTCAAGGAGCCAATCACATGTCTTCCAACACAACTACCTTTTTCACCCGTTCTCTGGCCGATACCGACCCTGCCATCGCTGACGCGACAGCAAAAGAACTCAACCGCCAGCGCAACGAGATCGAGCTGATTGCGTCCGAGAACATCGTCTCTGCTGCCGTGATGGAAGCACAAGGCGGCGTGATGACCAACAAATACGCCGAAGGCTATCCTGGCCGCCGCTATTACGGTGGCTGCGAATTCGTGGACATTGCAGAGCAACTGGCGATCGACCGCGCCTGCGAACTATTCGGCTGTAGCTTTGCGAACGTCCAGCCCAACTCCGGCTCCCAAGCGAACCAAGGTGTTTTCCAGGCCTTGCTTCAGCCCGGCGATACCATCCTAGGCATGTCGCTGGACGCAGGCGGCCACCTGACCCACGGCGCAAAGCCGAACCAGTCCGGCAAATGGTTCAACGCGATCCAGTACGGTGTGCGCAAAGAGGACAACCTGCTTGATTATGATCAAGTGCAGGCGCTTGCGACCGAACATCAGCCGAAAATGATCATCGCAGGTGGCTCCGCCATTCCGCGCCAGATCGACTTCAAACGCATGCGCGAGATCGCAGACAGCGTTGGCGCCTACCTGCACGTCGATATGGCCCACTTTGCGGGTCTGGTAGCAGCCGGAGAGCACCCCTCCCCCTTCCCGCACGCGCATGTTGCCACGACAACAACCCACAAAACACTGCGCGGCCCACGCGGCGGCATGATCGTCACCAACGACGAAGCATTGGCGAAAAAGTTCAACTCCGCCATCTTCCCCGGCATTCAGGGCGGCCCACTGATGCACGTCATCGCAGCAAAGGCTGTGGCATTCGGTGAAGCGCTTCAGCCGGACTTCAAAACCTACATCAAGCAGGTCATCAAGAACGCCCAAGCGCTGTCTGACCAGTTGATCAAAGGTGGCCTTGATACCGTGACCCACGGCACCGACACCCATGTTGTGCTGGTTGATCTGCGCCCCAAAGGCGTGACCGGCAACATCGTGGACAAAGCATTGGGCCGCGCCCACATCACCTGCAATAAAAACGGCGTGCCGTTTGACCCTGAAAAGCCAACGGTCACTTCCGGCATCCGCCTCGGCTCCCCCGCCGGTACCACGCGCGGCTTTGGCGAGGACGAGTTCCGCCAGATTGCCGACTGGATCATCGAAGTCGTCGACGGCCTTGCCACCAATGGCGAAGAAGGCAACGCCGCTGTCGAAGCCAAGGTCAAAGCCGACGTCGAAGCCATGTGCGGCCGCTTCCCGATCTACCCCAACCTCTGATAGCCGCGCGCTGTCGCACAATTACAAAGGCCCCGACCAAGTGTTCGGGGCCTTTCGTTTTCAGGCGTCCATCGTCCGCTGCATCTGCTCCAAGTACGGGCGCCGATAAAGCTGCGGATTTGGCCTCCAACTTCCGCAAGTTTTTTAAACTGTGGCGATTGCTCTGCATTCAGGAAGGCGGTCGTAGCGTTTGGGCGCGTATTGGTGAAGGCATCAGGCCTTGAGGGAACGCAGGTGGATCGAAAAATGCCCTTGCGAATATTTCATCAAAAAAACTCTTGGTCGACGGTCTCTGGATAGAAGACATAAACCAATCCCCATTCGAGCTGCATACCCGTTGCGTTCAGAACCGTGGGGCTTTTTAGTGGAAAGTATACGCAGCAGCCGAGTGGCCACCCCCGAGACCAAGCAGCAAGATCAGTGTCGGGCCATCTGCGACGCCACCCTCCCAGTATTGGGCCGCGAAGCCGTCAAGGTTCGTCACTGCTCTGCTTGGAAAGTCGCGCGTGTTTCATCTATTGGCCCCCCTCGATCAATCGTTTCTGGACCCATTTTGACGGAAAGACGTTTCAACCTTTGGAACAGACGCCTGTCAGGATCCGGCATCACTTATCAGTTCGTCAGCTGCAAGGTGATCTATAAGGGCGCGGACGCGGGTCGTGAGGCGGCGGTTTTGTGGAAAAAGGGCCGCCACAACATAAGGCGAGACGCGGTTCTTGGCGAAAAGCTCTATCAAAACCCCAGCCTCCAAGGCCTCGGTGACAGTATAGGCAGGGCATCGCGCGATAGCGACACCGGCCGCTGCAAGTTGCGCTGAAGCAGCCGGAGCGTTGGCCCGAAGCCGCCCATGCACATGTACCGAAACCTCTTCACCATCCATATTGAACCGCCAGATCGTCGGGTCGGTTATGTTTCCGTCCAAGATGCAGTCATGCGTCGCCAGCTCGGTTGGATGCGATGGCGTTCCCGCTTTCTTCAGGTAGGCGGGTGATGCGCAGACGATCAGCGGCATCGGCCCAAGCTGTCGGACCTTTAGAGAACTATCGCGCATTGGCCCGATGCGAATGGCAAGATCCAGACCTTCTTCAATGATCGACGCTCTGCGGTCCGAAAGCTGAAGGTCTATCTCAACGTCTGGATGTTTTGATGAAAATGTTGCGAGAGAAGGGGCAAGGCGGACGGACCCAAACCCTGTTGGCGCAGAAATACGGATGACCCCGCGCAATGAGGTCTGTGCGTTTCGAACTGTTTCTTCAAGCTCATCGTACCCGTCCAGAAGCGGTTCGCACATTGTCAGATAGGTTGCACCAGCATCGGTCACAGAAACGCTGCGCGTCGTCCTATTGAGCAGCTGCACGCCTAACGCCTCTTCCAGATCGGCAACATATTTACTGACCAAGCGTGCGGATCTTCCCATACGCTTGGCTGCGTCGGTAAAGGACGCATTCTGTGCCACCAGCGCAAATGCGCGCATGCGGTCAATCTTATCCATCACTTATTACGCCTTATGAGGGCTTAAAGATCCCCAACTAGTGTGGATTATCATCCAATCGTGCAAGCGGTATTTGTACAGACAGAAAGACCCAACGCATGACAGGAGCCTACAGATGTCTAATCCCGTTCGTATTCACCACTTCCCGAAATCCGGCTACGCGCATCGGGCTTTGGTCTTTGCCAAGCTCGCGGGGATTGCACATGAAGCTGTTTTAGTCGACCTCGCGGCTGGCGCGCATAAATCTCCGGAGTTTCTTGCAATGAACTCGAATGGGCAGGTGCCCGTGCTGGAAGACGGCGGTGTGGTTGTGTCTGACTCCAACGCAATCCTCGTCTACCTCGCGCGACAATACGCACCCGAATGGATGCCAAGCGATGCCGTTGGCGAGGCAAATGTTCAACGCTGGTTGACGCTGGCCGCAGGTGAAATTGCGTTTGGATCCTGTGCCGCGCGGTTGATCACGGTTTTTGGCGCAATTTTGGAGCCAGATTTCGCAGCGGCCACGGCCACCAAAGCAATGCAAAAACTGGAACAAGGGCTTGAAGGTCAGGATTGGCTTGTTGGTGATCGCCCAACGATCGCTGACGTCGCGACCTATTCTTATACGGCTCATGCCCCGGAGGGGAATGTTTCGCTTGATCCTTATCCGAATGTACGATCCTGGCTTGCCCGTTTCGAAAACTTGCCCGGATTTGAAGCAATGCCCGCGACCGCCGTTGGCCTTGCGGCCCAATGAGGAGACAGTGAAATGACAATCAAAGCCCGGTGCCATCCGTTACCACCATTCACGACCGACACGGCCATCGAAAAGGTTCGCCTTGCCGAAGACGGCTGGAACGGTCGCAACCCCGCAAAAGTCGCACTCGCTTACACACCTGACAGCAAGTGGCGTAATCAGGCTGAATTTCCGGAAGGTCGTGCCCAGATCGAAGAGTTCCTGACCCGAAAGTGGGACAAGGAATTAGGCTATCGCTTGATCAAGGAACTTTGGGCCCATGACGGTCATCGCATCGCCGTGCGTTACGCCTATGAATACCACGATGACAGCGGCAACTGGTTCCGGGCCTATGGGAACGAAAACTGGGAGTTCGACGAAAATGGCTACATGGAACGTCGGTACGCCAGCATCAACGAACATCCGATTGAAGAAACAAACCGGAAGCTTCGCTGGCCGCAGGGACGTCGGCCTGACGATCACCCGAGTTTGAGCGATCTAGGTCTATAGCTCAACAATCCGTGACATCGAAATGCCCTTGAAAACAGAAACTTACGATAGAGCCGGAAGGATCAGGCAATGGCGCAGATACATAAATCGCATAAAGGTGAGTTGCAGTTGCAACAGCGCCGCAACACACCAAGAGAACTCAGCGAAGCCATTCCGCAGTACATCAACAGTGACATGCCGCAACAACATGCTGATTTCTTTGCTGACCTGTCTTACTTGCCGTTGGCAACGCTCGATGCTCACGGGCGACCTTGGGTCAGCATTTTGGTCACAACATCCGGTGACGATCCATCCGTTGGCATCAAGGTGATTGGCGGGAACAGAACCGATGTCATCGCAGAGACCACCCCCTATGACCCATTTGCGCGCGTCTTACAGCAAGAGCCGACCTCTACGGATGAAGGGCGGCTCTTTGCGGGGGTTGGGATCGATTTCAGCAACCGTCGGCGCAACAAAATAGCCGGATCAATCAGCAAGGCCTCTGTTGAAGAAGCAGGCAAAGTCCGGCTTCGGCTCCTCTCCGACCAGCACCTTGGGAATTGCCCAAAGTACATTACCCTGCGCACATTGGCACACGAACGGCGCACGGCTGAACTTTCTTATGATAGCTTTGACACGAACACATCTGCCCTGCCCGCTGATGCCAAGGCCGTGGTTGATCGTGCAAGCACGGTCTTTCTAGCGACAAAGCACACCGCCGAAATCAATAACGACGGCATCAAGACTGATATGGGTGTCAATCATCGCGGCGGCGCCCCCGGCTTTACGCACACCTACGAAGAACACGATGGCGACCAGATCACGACTTATCTGATTTTACCTGACCATTCCGGCAATCGCTTTTATCAGTCCTTGGGCAACATCGAGACGGACCCACAAGTCGGCCTCGTTCTTCCAGATTTCACAACTGGCCATGTTCTGTACGTCACTGGAGAGGCTGAAAACCTGCTTGATCAAGAAGCTGAAGAGCTTATGCCGCGAGTCAGCTTGTTAACACGCATCAAACTGACTGGTGCAGTATTCGTGAAGAATGGTCTTAACCTCAAACTGACATCCGAGGAGCAGTTCTCGCCTTACAATCCGCCGGTAAAACATTTGCGGCAGGATCCGGAAAAAAGGGGGCATGCCACAGTCGCCCTTGATCGTACGGCCGCGAACACGGCGACGCTCGTGTCTACGCAAGCTCTTTCCGACAGCATCAAAACATTCAACTTCAAGCTCTCGTCACCGATCAATGCGCCTTTGCCCGGTGGGTTTGGTATCTTCGATTTCTCAGATATTCTAGATGCCGGGTACAGCCATATGAACGAGGCGAACCCGCAGTTGGTGAATGAAGATTATGTGCGCACCTGGACACTTTCGAACGCACCAGGCTTTGACGCAAAAACCAATGCGTTCCGCTCAACCGATCTTGTGAGCATCACTGTCAAACGCAAACCTGGCGGTTTGATGTCCAATGTGCTGCATGACAATATCGACAAACTGATCACACACAAACTGCCCGTCGCATTCAAAGGCACCGGCGCGGGCTTCTCCTGTTTCTCTGAGGCCCCCGAGAGCATCGCCCCTAGGGTCCCATCACAGATGCTTTGGATCGCAGGCGGCGTCGGCATTACGCCATTCATGTCGATGTGGAACGGTATCCTTGAGGTGGCGCATGCACACCCTGACCAGATTTCGACCGACATCGTGCTTTTGTTTTCCGGACGTGATGACAGCATGAACGTGTTGAAGCACTTTGCGCCTCAGTATGGTGCGCTTCCGAAACACGTAAAGCTCAGCATCGTCGCGCTTCAAAGCATCACGGGCACCCCCTCAGAAGCGCACGTCGCTCGGGACGGCCTGCGCCAAGCTCTCTCTGACAACCTGCTGAGATTTGAACAGCGGCGTATTTTGGTCGATGACATTCAATCCGTCACAGACCTCAACGATCGTGACGTGTTTATGTGTGGGCCTGATGCTTTGATGAATTGGAGCGAAACGACGCTTACCGAACTAGACGTCGATGTATCGCGACGTCATCGCGAGTCTTTTATCTTCTGATTGCGACCATCACAGTGCCGAGCACTCGCGATGTCATGCGCTTGCGGTTTGGTTTTGACTATTCGTTTTGGAAATCTGTAACCCTGCCCGTCGTATCAGGCCGTTCAGGTGCGTCATCCGTTGTTGGCTCATTCTTTTGACCTGATCACAAGGACTTCTTGTGCATATTCCATATGATCAAGTCGCACCCGAGAAAATCACTTATTACTCACCCTCACCAAAGGCCGCAATTTCGGACGCAATTCCTCCAGTTACCCGAAAGCGAACTTTAGCTACACTACAGAAAAACGGTAAAGAGGGCTCTTTGTTGCCGTTCGCTGCAGTTGCACACGAAATGACCGCCAAATAGGAATGCGAGAGGCGGCTATGCGGACAGAGGGAGCTTTCGCCGCAGTTGCGCCAAAGTCCGCTTTCAGCTATTTGACGCTTATTCAATCTGCTAACTGCTGCACTACCAGTAAGCCTTATTTGTGCTGGTGACAGTCAATTGATTGGCCGCCTACGGTCATTGAGGTTGCATACTCGACAGTGCAGATAGTGGATGTGACGCTTCTGCACGTAGACCGCGTCCTTAAGCTACAAATCAATCGATCAGGTTATCGTCAAAAGGAACCAAAGAATGACGCCTAAACTTTTACTCTCCGCCGGCGTGCTACTTTTATCTAGTTCAGCATTTGCAGATGTGGTCGTTACCTTCGATGAAGGCGCGCCCAAAGATCGGTTCACATTTCACAATACCGGGACGTGCACGATTAATGCTGCGACGTTGGAATTGGATCTGTCCGGATCACAATCAGGTCTTATCTTTGATGTAAGCAGCACCGGCGCAGGTGTTGAAGTATTCCAGCCTCTCGAACTTGTCGCTGGAGAGACAGCCTTGACGACCCTTCCGATTGTTCAGGACGGTGACAACAAACTGGTTTTAGATATTGGTGCCCTTGGTCCCAACGAACGGATCGCGTTTACAATTGATGTAGACGACACCGCTGGTGGGCGCGAGATCACTGTATCTGGCTCTGAGATCGAGGGTGCCAAGGTTGAGTTGAGGGTTAAAAACATGTCAACGAGCGCCTCGTTTTCATCAAACGCCGAAGCCTCCATTATCACTGGCGCGTGCACATAAGGTTTTGCCAACACTCACAATTAAAACAAAGCTACTGCGGCAACTGCTATAGCGCCAGAATCCAAGTAGCCGTTGAATTTCTGAGAGGATCGCAACAGCAGACATTCGTGGATAGTGCGGCATCGGTCGATCTGGGCTGATTTTGTTGAAAAACACATGCTTGATCGTCGGTACAGCTACTGATTCAATTCTCTCAACGACCGGGAGGATTGGCGATGATGGGACCGAGACAGGAAGCGCAGGCGGCTTTGTTCTACGAGTTCTC
>Ga0209345_10001810_pt1 | contig 24744 bp, 23 predicted proteins | sample Cruoilmetagenom7_FD_187294 | JGI IMG/M metagenome (GOLD analysis project Ga0209345, IMG submission 187294) | Oil polluted marine microbial communities from Coal Oil Point, Santa Barbara, California, USA - Sample 7 (SPAdes) (version 2) | ecosystem: Environmental > Aquatic > Marine > Oil seeps ...
AAAAAAGATATTCACGAGACTGTGATTAAAGGTTTCGCACCAGACCCAAGCATAAAAGCTGAACCTATCCAAATGGGTGGTGGAAGAGGTAAGGGTGGAAACTCTCGAAATAGAAACAATAATAATAAGCCAAGAAACGGTGGAAACTCAAGAAATAATAACTCTCGTGGAAGAAGATAAAAAATTAAGGAATTAAGATGAGTAGAAGTAGCGTATGTGAATTATGTGGAAGTAGTGAAGGTGTGAATATTCATGAGGTAAGCCCATCTGATGGTAGTGAAGAACAGTCTATATATCTTTGTTCCACATGCCAAGCTCAGATAGATAGTGGTGAATTAGATGAGACTCATTTTAACTGTTTAAATGATTCTATGTGGAGTGAAACTCCAGCAGTTGCGGTTATGAGTTACAGACTTTTAAACTCTCTTGGTAGGCAAGACTTAGTTGATATGATGTATATGGAAGAGGATGTTAAAGCTTGGGCTGATGCTGGAATCTCTAATGAAGAAAAACTTGTTTATAAAGATGCTAATGGTGTGATTTTATCTCATGGTGATACAGTTGTAATAACAAAGGACTTAGATGTTAAAGGTACTGGTTTTACTGCAAAACGAGGAACTGCTGTTCGTAATATCGGTCTAGTTCCTGGAGATAGTGAGCATATTGAAGGTCGTGTGAATGGTGTTAAAATACACATACTTACAAAATATTTGAAAAAATCATAATATTTTAATGAACCCTTTAAAATCAATATCTATAAATATATTAATTCCACTGTTAATATCTTTGGTATTTGTAGCTATTGTCTTTTATGGAGAAAAAATCCCAAAGATAATCTTCTCTTTAGTCCCATATATATTTTATGCGATTAGTGCTCTTATTTTATGGGTTTCTTGGCATTTTAATAGAAACAGATTTATTTTTATAATCATACCTTTAATCCTTATGCAGGTAGGTTTTAAGTACTTTGGAGTTGATAAAGCTACATCACTTTATATTTTCACATCTATAGTCTTTCCCTTACATCTTTTAATATTTTTAGTTTTAAAAGAGAGAGGTTTATTCTCAATATGGGGAATAATGAAAATACTCTTTTTCTTTTTTGAGATAGCGATAGTCTTGTATTTTATATATTTCCCACATGCCACGATTAAAGAATTTATAGATATAAAAATATTTGCAAGCTCTATGTATCCATTAAAAGATATCTCTGTAGTTATTGGTATAACTGTAGTTTTTGTTTTAGCTATGTTGGTAATGTTTAATAGATACTTGGTATATAATAGCTCATTTTTAATAATAGCAGTTAGTTTTTACGCAGGACTCTATTTTCTAAAAACTCCACATGCCAATGAAATCTCTCTTTTAGTTATAAGTGTTGTTATTTTTGCTTTACTAATTCGTGAGTCATACAGGTTGGCTTTTTATGATGAACTTACAGAGCTTCCCGGCAGACGAGCGCTTGTTGAAGACATGGCAAAGCTTGGTATGAAGTACTCGTTTGCTATGGTAGATATAGATTTTTTCAAAAAGTTTAATGATACATACGGACATGATACAGGCGATGATGTTTTAAAGATGGTAGCTACAAAACTCTCAGAGGTAACTGGTGGCGGAAAAGCATACAGATATGGTGGGGAAGAGTTTGTTATTTTGTTTCCATCGGTTGAACGCGACCAAGCATATGTACATACTGATTTAGTTAGAGAGATAGTCTCAAAAAGTGCCTTTGTAGTTAGAAATAAAAAAGGCTCTAAAAAGATTTTTGTAAATATATCTGCTGGACTTGTTCAAAATAGCTCAAAAGATAAAGATCCATTTGCAACAATGAAAAGAGCAGATAACGCTTTATATAAAGCTAAAAAAGCTGGAAGAAATCAGGTAATAAAAGGATAGTTAGAGTATGAATGCAAATGAGAGATTTTATAAAATAGATAAAGATTTTAGAAACCCTTATGCTAGAGACAGAGATAGAGTTATCCACTCTGGTAGTTTTAGAAAACTAGAGTATAAAACACAGGTTTTTTTAAATCATGATGGTGATTATTTTCGTACTCGTTTAACTCACTCTATAGAAGTTTCACAAATTGCTCGTTCAATCACTTCAAATCTAGGTCTAAATGAATCTTTGGCAGAAGCGATAGCACTTTCGCATGATTTAGGTCACACACCTTTTGGGCATGTGGGAGGAGACACTTTAGATGAATGTATAAAAGATGATGGTTTTAAAAATGGGTTTGAGCATAACTTTCAAAGCTTTCGTGTAGTTTCTTCAATCGAGAAAAGATATAAAGATTTTGATGGACTAAACTTAACTTTTGCTACCTTAGAGGGAATTTTAAAACACTCTTATCCATATAAAAAAAGTTTCTTGCCAGAGTATATACATGAACAGTTTAACCTTGAAACACATCCATCTATAGAAGCGATGGTAGTTGACCGTGCTGATGAGATAGCTTATATCAGTCATGATATTGATGATGGTGTTAACTCAGGGCTTATCACTTTTGATGATTTAAAAGAGAGTGAGTTGGCAAAAGAGATTTTACAAAAAGTTGCAGATGAGGGAATAGAGCAAGAAAATGATGAGATGTTTAGATATCGTTTTAGCTCACATCTTATAAATCATCTTGTTTATTCTCTTCTTGAGTACTCTAAAGATAAAGTGACAACTGATGAAATTTTGAGTGCAACGTTAGATTGTAAAAGTGAAATTCCAATAGGGTTTGAGCCAAAATTAGAGACAAAAATAAAAAAACTAAAGTCACTTTTATTTCGCAAACTTTACCAGCATAAAAACATAGTTACTAAGATGTTTGCTGGAAAACAAGCTATAAAAGGTCTATATTTAGGTTTTTCACAAGAGCAAAAGATGCTTCCAGAGTTCTTTTATAAGCAACTTGGTAGTAGAAGCAAACATAGGGTTATAGCCGACTACATCGCAAGTATGAGCGATAGGTATGCTCTTTCTTTATATAACGAAATGTACGGTAAATTATAGTTATATAATTTATTATATAGTAAACTATATAGTTGCTAAATTTGTTTGGTTTGAAAGTTTTATTTAAGAAGAATTTTTAAAAAAATTAGTAAAACAGGATAAGCCCGAAGGCTTATTCTTATAGGCGTGATTCGTAACGTCTCATCATATAAAGACGTTTAAGCATTTTCTTACGAGAAGCTATTTTGAATTTCTTACGCTTTTCAGTTTCAGTTTCATGGAAACGTCTAGCACGAGCTTCTGTAACGATTAAGTTACGGTCAGTCTGCTTTTTGAAACGGCGGTAAGATGCATCAAAATTGTCATCTGAACGAAGTACTATTCCTGGCATATCACATCACCCACTTTCTTTTAAATTTTGTCGAATTGGAATTATAGCATAATATTATCAAAAGCTTCTATCCATCTTAAATCCTTTTGTTTTATATTTGATGATAAAATTATTGTATGTCACATATGTCACATAAAGGATTAGTTGTGAAGTATTCTGCAAAGTTTAGGTTATGGCACTGGTTAAATGCGTTTGTTGTTTTAGGTTTACTAGGAACTGTCTTTTTAAGAAAAACATTTTTAAGTTGGCGAACTAATTCTGAAATTTTAATGAGTGAATTATCAGATATTGATATAGAAATAACAGCAGAACAAGCAAAAGTTTTAGCAAAAGCTATTCGTGCTGGCATGTGGGAATGGCATATTATTTTAGGTTATGCCCTTGTCTTTTTAATCATATATAGAATTTATCTCCATTTTACAAATGCTGTGAATAAAGAGAGCTTTTCTTCATTAAGTTTACACAAAAAAGCTGTACAAGTTTTATACTATCTTTTTTATGCAACACTGTTTTTTATGGCTGTAAGTGGAGTGTTTTTAGAGTTTTACAAAGATTTAGATGTAAGTAAAGAGTTTGCCCATACTATAAAAGAGATACATGAACTAGTGTTTAACTTTATATTATTTTTTACAGTTGCACATATTGGTGGTGTAGTTATAGCTGAGTTGAGAGATGAAAAAGGTTTAATCTCTAATATGATTAGTGGGGATAAAAAGATATAATCCTTTTATGATTACCCAAGACTCCATAGAAGCCCTAAAGGCACGACTTGATGTTGTTGATGTTGTAGGCTCTTATGTGGAGTTGAAAAAAGCAGGGATGAATTACAAATCTCCTTGTCCTTTTCATGATGAAAAATCTCCCTCGTTTGTAGTAAGTCCACAAAAGCAAATTTACCACTGTTTCGGCTGCGGGGCAGGCGGAGATAGTGTTAAGTTTGTTATGGAATATGAGAAACTCAACTACCCTGAAGCTCTTGAAAAACTAGCAGATTCTTATAATTTCACTTTGAGTTATACAGATAACAAACATAACAAACCACGCTCACAAGTTATGGATAAACTTCAAGAATACTACCAAACTCTTTTATCGTCAAAACCAACAGCACTTGAATATGTAAAAGAGCGTGGAATTTATGAGAGTAGTGTTGAGAAGTTTGGTATAGGTTATGCACCAGATTCTAACGCAACTATAAACTATATCAAATCTCAATCTTTTACAATGGGTGAATCGGTTGAGATGGGAGTAGTTGGATATGATGGTGGGAGAAATTTCGCTAGATTTGTGGAGAGGGTGACTTTTCCTATTCACTCTGCGAATGGCTCTATTGTTGGTTTTGGTGGCAGAACTATTACTGGTCATCAAGCCAAATATGTAAACTCTCCAGAGACACCTTTTTTTAATAAATCTCGTCTTTTATATGCCTATCATCATGCGAAGCAATCTCTATATAAACAGGGTGAGATAATAATAACAGAGGGTTATCTCGATGTAATAATGCTTCATCAAGCAGGATTTACAAATGCAGTTGCAACTCTTGGAACAGCTTTAACTCCAGAGCATTTACCACTTTTAAGAAAGGGCGAACCTAAAGTTATTATGGCTTATGATGGGGATAAAGCTGGTCGAGCAGCAGCCCTAAAAGCTTCAAAGCTATTAAGTGCAGGTGGTTTTAACGGTGGTGTTGTGATTTTTGAAGAGGGACTTGACCCTGCTGATATGGTTAAAAATGGTGCTGTTGAAGAGTTAGCAAATATGTTTAGAAATACTAAGCCTTTCATCGAGTTTGTTTTAGATGAGCTTTTATCCTTATATGACTTAAGAGACCCAAAGGCAAAAGAGACTTGTATGCAAGAGGGTTTGAGCTATTTAAAGACTCTTTCTCCACTTTTACAAGAGGAGTATAAAACTTATTTAGCTTCTCGTTTAGGTGGACTCGGTGTAAGTCCATCACTTCTTAAAGTAACGGCTAATACAGATACAAATCAAAACACTCCACTAATGCAAAAAAATACTCATAAAGATATGTGGGAACTCTCTTTAATAAAAACAGCTATAGAAAAACCACATTTTATAAATCAAATTTTAGATGTATTAGACCCATCAATCTTGACATTTCATTCACATGAGTTTACCCTTGCTCTCTCAGGTAAAACAGATGCACCAGAGATAATGGCAATTTTAGTCGATGAAAATATTCACACTTTAAAAGATGAAAATGCATTAACAGCAGAACTATTAACTTTTTTAACTAAGTATTATGAGAGAGAATTAAAGAAAATAAATCTACAAACCCACATGCCATTTGAAGAAAAAGCCTTTTATATTCGTAAATTTCGTGGTAAAATTGCAAAATTAAAACGAGGTGAACTCGTATCATTCGGGGATTAAAATGAAAGCAATAGCTCTTTTTTCAGGTGGGTTAGACTCTACATTAGCGATGAAACTTATCATAGACCAAGGCATAGAAGTCTTGGCTGTAAATATTTCAACAGGTTTTGGAAGTACAAAAGATAGACGTGAGCATATGCAAAGTATGTGTGACCAAGTTGGTGCAGAGTTTAAGATAATAGATATTGAAAATGAATACTTACAAGATGTTCTTTTTTCTCCCAAGCACGGTTATGGTAAAAACTTTAATCCTTGTATAGATTGTCATGCAAAGATGTTCGCTGTAGCAAAAAGAATTATGGAAGCAGAGGGTGCATCATTTCTTATAAGTGGTGAAGTTATGGGACAACGTCCTATGAGTCAAAATAAAGATGCACTTCAAACGGTTCTTAATGAATCTAACTGTGATGGTCTTCTACTTCGTCCTATGTCTGCACAAATGCTTACTCCAACTATAGCAGAAGAGAAAGGCTGGGTTGATAGAGAAAAACTTGAAGCGATAACAGGAAGAAGTCGTGATAGACAGTTAGCATTAGCAAAAGAGATAGGGCTTGAAGATTTTGAATCACCAGGTGGAGGATGTCTTTTAACTGATGAGAACTTTGGTAAAAAAATGTTTGACTATATAGCTCATGAAAATGATTTTGAAGTTAAAGATATACCAGTTATGAAGTTTGGAAGACACCTGCGTTTAGATGATGGTTCAAAGCTTGTTGTTGGAAGAGATAAAGAGGAAAATCAGCATCTTCAAAATATAGACAATGATAAATATTATCATGCTAAAACAGTTGGCATTCCAGGTCCACATGCCCTGCTTAGTAAAAATGCAAGTGAGACTGATAAAGCATTAGCTACAAGAATAATATTAACTTACACAAAAGCGAAACAAGATGATTCTTTTGCTATATCTTATGATGGAGTAGAACAAAAAGGCACACCATTTGAGACAAGAGCTGAAGCAAACGCTTATAATATTTTATAATTTTAATTTTTTTGATATACTACACAAGATAAAATTTTAATAAATTTACTTTAGTCGTCTTAGCGGCGCAAGCGAAGATAAAGGGACTTGTTCATTTATCGGACTATTAAATGGAGGTTTCCTTCATTTTATGAAATAAAATAAAGGATTAGTTATGGCTGGAGTACATTTTACATTTGAAAACTTTAAAGAGTTAGTGAATTTATATATCGGTATTGCTGATAGATTAGATGAAAACCGTGCAGAAAGTTTCACAATTCTGTATTGTAATTTTAAAGATGTAAAACAAGTACGGATTGATGAATCCCTAACAGAGATACTTAGAACTTCTGATTCTATAGTAAACCATGAGAAGGATTATTTCTTTGTTCTTCCATATACAGATAAATATGGAGCAGAAATAGTTAAAAAGATGTTTGATACTTATTTTGATAATTTTTCTGAATCTTTTTTACTCAGTTACCCAGTAGATGGTGAAACTCCTGAAGCACTTCTTGGTTCAATGCAAGATAGTGTAAGTACTTTTTTTAAAGATGATCTTAACTGTTTGGATAGGTTTGCTAAAGTTATTTAGCAAGTTTTGATTTCTTATAAAAAGAGATAGCATCAGCTATCTTTTGTTCCTTATAAACCTTTTTATCACATACATATCTACATATTATTATATTATTGTTTATTGCTTCTTTATTCTCTTCTCCAACTTTTGTATTGAACATCGACATACTAAAGTTTTTTGGAGCAGGAGTGTCGAAAGGACCAGATGCTAATAATAAAAATGGAAATAATAAAATTATTAATTTTTTCATAGACTTAATATCGGCATAAATAATAGTAAGTTTAAAATAAGTTGGAATACTAAATGCTATATTTATAAAAAACCCCGTAAAAACAGGGGTAAAATAGGAGAGCGAGATGATTTCATTAGAAACAAAATCAGAATCAGCTTCATCATCACCTATAGGTTTTAAGGCAACTGAGGAAGAACCAACACTCTCTTTTTCAGCATTGTTAAAAGGGGTAAAAGACACACAAAAGGATGAGAAAAACATCCAAAATGGTGCTTTTATTATATCTCTTGGGAAAGAAGAAAAAGATGTTAAAACATCGTCTAAAACAGATACTCTTCTTTCTCTCTTAAAACAAGATGCAGAAGTTTTAGAACTTGATCCTAAAGTAACTAAAAATCTAAGTGTAACAGAGTTTAAAACTTTAATTGCGGATGCAAAACAGTATTTAAAAAATAAAATAATTGATAGTGATGAATATAAAAGAGCGCAAACTAAAGATTTACCTAAAACACTAAAAGGTTTAGCCCAAATGGCTAATAAGTTTGGTATTGATGTTAGTAAAATAACTGTTGAAGAGGTAAAGGCAAGCGCTGATTTAGCAAAAGAACTTCCTGATATTAAATCTAAGAATACACTAAAAACAACATCAAAAGAAACGGCTGATTCTGAGTCTAAAATAAAGGCACAAGATGCTGATAGTTTAAAAACAGTAAAAGAAGCCAGAACAAATGATGATATAAATGATAATGTAAAGTTAGATAATAAAAAAGAGCAAGTAACTAAAGAGGTAAAAGCCACTCCACTGTTTAAAGCTCAAGATAAAACAGAACATACAACTGAGCAACTAGTACAAACTAAACAGTTTAAAGTGGAAGAAAAAACACCAAAAGATAGAGCAAATGAAACTTTAAAGCTTCTTTTACGTGGTGATAAACCAGCACAAGCAGCTAGTCCAAATCTAACAGCAGATTTTTCAGTCGCAACGGCGAGAGTATTAGCTTCAAATACAACTTCTGAAGCATCAAAGTCTCTCGAACAGCTACTTCATGGAGAAACGAGCGAAACAGCATCGAAAACAGATGGATTAGCTACACATAAATCAGGTAGTTTCGAAGTGAAACTAAATGAAGCAAAACAGATGACTAAATATCTTTCTCAAGATGTAAAAACTGCAATAGAAGACTATAAATCTCCATTTACAAGAGTAAAAGTTCAGCTTAATCCACAGAAGTTAGGTGAAGTAGATTTGACGGTTGTTCAAAGAGGTAAAAACTTACATGTAAATATTAGCTCAAACAACGTAGCTATAAATGCTTTGGCAATGAATGTAAATGACCTAAAAACACAGCTATCAAATAGTGGAATAAATAATGCTACATTAAACTTTAATAACCAAGATGGAAATAACTCTCAGTCTGGACAACAACAGCAAAATCGTCAAAATGGCCAAAAAGCCGACGAAGAGTATAACTATTTTGATAACGAGGAACAAACTGAAGAGGTTTTAAACTCTTTAGAAATCATAGTTCCAAACTACGCTTAAGCGGAGTAAAATTAAGGAGTCTATTATGGCTATCACATCAACAGGATTAAATGCAGCGACAAATCAAGAAACTGCAGTATCTACAGCAGTAGAAGATAAAACGGCATTAGGTAAAGATGATTTTATGACTCTTCTTTTAGTAGAGCTTCAACATCAAGATCCTACTGAACCAATGGATAGTGAGAAGATTTTAACGCAAACTTCACAACTAGCAGGTTTAGAAGCATCTGAAAACACAAATAAAGCCTTAGAAGAATTATCAACATCTTTACAAGGAACTCAAGAGTTTTCTACAATAGCAGCTATTGGTAAAACAGCAGATTTGGGTAGTGACGCGATAGCACTAGATGAAGGTGCAGAAGCTTCATTTGAAGTGTATTTTCCAGAAGATATAGCGCAAGGAACAGTAACTATTACAGATTTAGAAGGTAATGATATAGCGACTATAGACATTTCAGTAACAGATGATGACGGAGATGCTGTAGATCAATTGGATGCAGGTGTGTATCAGTTTGACTGGGATGGTAATGATTCAAATGGTAATCCAGCAGAAAGCGGAATATATCGTGTTAATGCTGATTATACGGATCCAGATGGAAACAGTTTACAAACTAGATTGGGTGCATATCCTATAGAATCAGTTAGATTTGAGGGTGGAGACACTTTAATAAAAGTTGGTTCTAATTATGTTCCTCTTTCTCAAGTTGTAGAAGTATATTAAGGAGTCTATTATGATGTCTCAAGCTTTTTATACAGGAATATCAGGAATGAAGAGTAGTCAATATGCTATTGATGTTGTATCTGATAACCTTGCAAATGTTAGTACAGTGGGTTTTCGTGGATATGAAACAGAATTTTCATCAATGTTTGGAGATATGATAGGTACATCAGGTGGTGGTAGCGTAGATAGTAGCGTGGGAGTTGGTGCAACTCTTAGTTCTACATCTATGATGCAAGCAAATGGTTCACTATTTTTATCTGATAAAAGTACCGACCTAGCAATTGATGGTGATGGATGGTTTGGTGTTAAAACTGATGGTGATCCAGTATATACTCGTGATGGTACTTTTACTTTTGATTCAAACAGTGATTTAGTCACTCATGATGGTTATCACGTGTTAGGAGTGATGGGTGGAAATATAAGCAATGATGTTTTAACTGGTGTGTTAGATGACGTACCTCTTGGTAATGTAGCTAGCCAAGAGGCATTAAATTTTCCTCAAAGTTTGACATACCCTGCTGAACCTTCAACTTTAGCAACATTTATAGGAAATATAGGAACTGATGATGAAACAAGAACGATGGGTGCTGGTGTAGTAGATGCTAATGGAGAGAGAAATCAACTAAAACTTACATTTACACAAGCTGCTACTCAGGTTTTACCTGGAAGTCAGTGGGATGTTGTTGCTACTACAGAAACATTAGATGGAACAACTATATATGACACTCAAACAGGTTCAGTTAGTTTTGATTCTAGTGGTACTATAGAGTCAAGTACACTATCTTCAATTGACAACAATGGAACATCAGTTACTATTGATATTGGCTCTGGAGCTACAGGAGTTGTTTCATATTCAAACTCTGACATATCTTCATCAAGTATATCAAATGGGGTTATTGCAGGTGATCTTTTTGGTTATGACATAAATTCAAACGGAGAAGTAGTTGCTTCTTTTACAAATGGACTACAAAGCAGTGTAGGTCAGATAGGGGTTTATCATTTTCAAAATGATCAAGGTCTTAACAGACTAAATGGTAGTAGGTTTGAGCAAAGTGCTAATAGTGGCGACCCATTTTTCTTTACAAATGAAGCTGGAGAAAATGTTATAGGGGCTGGAATAGTTAACTATAAACTCGAAGGTGCAAATATAGAGATGACCTATGGAATTACAGAGCTTATTATTTTACAAAGATCTTTTGATGCAAATTCAAAATCTATTACGACTGCTGATCAAATGATGCAAAAAGCATTAAATATGGATGCTTAATAGTCTAAATTATATTTAGCCTATTAGCCCATTCTCTCACACTTAAATAAACTCACAAACTAACTAACAAACATAACAAAATAGCACTTTATAAAGTTGGCACACTAAATGCTAAGTTATATATACTAATATAAAATAAAAGGATTTAAAATGTTAAAATCACTTTTCTCCGGTGTATCCGGACTACAATCACACCAAGTTGCGATGGATGTAGAATCAAATAATATCGCTAATGTTAATACAGTAGGTTTTAAATACTCTCGTGCAAATTTTTCAGATTTATTAGCTCAAACAAAATCTATTGCTACGGCTCCACAAGGTGATCTTGGTGGTAAAAATGCTGTTCAAGTTGGATTGGGTGCTAGTGTTGCTTCTATGACAAAAATATTTTCTCAGGGTTCAATCCAAAATTCTGATAAGAATACAGATGTTGCAATTCAAGGAGATGGCTTTTTTATTGTTTCTTCTGATGCAGGAGATACTTATAAATATACTCGTGCAGGAGATTTTAAATTTGATGCAGACGGAAACTTTGTTGATAACAATGGTTATGTAGCTCAAGGTTGGGTTAGAGATTCTGTTACAGGAATAGTTGACTCAACAGCACCAATTTCAAATATACAAATTGCACCAGGACTTACAACTCCTGCTTCAGCTACAAAAGAAGTAGTTTTAAAAGCAAACTTAAACTCTGGTTCAAAAATCGAGTCAGCATCTCCAGCTTATGCAGTTGATACAAATGGAAATGTAACAGATACAAATGGAAATGCTATAAGTTCAGGTGATTTAGGTGTTATGTATAATGATTCAGGGGATGCTTTTTCTCTTCAAGATGATCAAGGTATATGGGCATCATTTGTAAACTCTACTTCAACTGCAGCAGGTAATGTTGTTGCCGGTACAGGTAACTTAGATATTACCTTTACTCTTGATGATGGAACAACACAAAATATTACGACTTCAAATGCAGCTGCTACTGTTTATACAGCAGCAGAAAATGGAGCTAGATATGTTTCTGCTATAAATACATATACATCTACTACAGGAATTACTGCTACTTATGATAGCGGAACTAATGAAATTAGCTTAGAAAATGAGAATGACAGTAGTTCTCGTTCACATAATATTCAAATTGCTGCTGTTGGTAATGCAAATAGTGGTTTTGATGCTACTGAAGATAGTGTAACTGCTTATAGATACCAGTATAGTGGTACAGGTGCATCTTCTGTTGCAGGAAGTGATAAAACTTTTAAAACAATAGCTGATTTACGTGATGCACTACAAGACCAAGCACAAGCACAGTATGATGATGGAGATGCTATCGTTGAGAGTAATATTTCTGTAACTGTAAGTGCTGAGGGTAAAATAGAAATCACAAATCCTGGTGGAGCTGACGATGATTATGATATGAACTTAACAATCACAGCACTAGTTGACAGTACAAATAGTATAACTGAAAATGTACATTTTACTACAAACATGACAGCACTAAATACTTCTTTAGCAGCTGGTAGTACAGGTACTGCATTTTCTCAAACTTTTAATGCAGCAACACATTCGAGTTCAATAGATATATTTGATTCACTAGGATCTAAACATACACTAAGAATGGAATTTAGAAAAACTGAAATGGATACTAGTACAGGTTCTACATGGGCAACAACTCTAAGTGTTCCAGCACCTGCAACTATCTCTACAACTTTTCCATTTGATGAAGAGACAGGTAGTATTACATTTAATAATGATGGTTCAATTTCAACTTCTAGTCCATCAAACATCTCTTTTTCTGGGAATAATGGTTCAGCAGCAGATCAGCAAATCAATCTTGAATTTGGTTCTTCTAATGCTTTTGATGGAATGACAAGTTTTGATAGTGAAAGTTCTACATCAGGTATTTCACAAGATGGATATACTGGTGGGGATTTAGTTGGTATTAGAATTGACCAGAGTGGTACTTTGGTTGGTTCATTCTCAAATGGTCGTTCTTTTGGTCTTGCTCAAATTGGTATGGCTAAATTTACGAATAATGAAGGTTTAACCACAGAGGGTGGGAATACATTTATTCAAACTGCCAACTCTGGTGATCCTATTATTGGTACAGCTGCAACATCAGGACGTGGATTTATTCAGTCTGCTGCTCTTGAAGCATCAAATGTTGACCTCTCACGAGCCTTAACTCAGCTGATTATTATTCAGCGTGGTTTCCAGGCAAATGGTAAAACAATTACCACTTCAGATCAACTTTTACAGACTTTAATCGGTCTTAAAAATTAAGGGAATTTACTTCCTTTAATTTCGTTACGATATAATTCTTTTAATATTTTATTTTAGGAATTATATATATGTTATTCTCCGCACCTCTTAAATCAAACTCAAAAAAAATCATGCTACTAGGCTCTGGTGAACTTGGAAAAGAAGTTATCATAGAAGCTCAAAGATTAGGTCTTGAAACTATCGCAGTAGATAGATATGAAAATGCTCCTGCTCATCATGTTGCACATAGAAGTTATGTTGTAAATATGCAAGACAAAGATGCAATCTTAGAGATTATTCGCCGTGAAAAGCCTGACTACATTTTACCAGAGATAGAAGCTATTTCAATCGATGCTTTATTTGAAGCAGAGAAAGAGGGTTTTAATGTTATCCCTAATGCCGATGCAGTTAGCAAAACTATGAACCGTAAAAAAATCCGTACATTTGCCGCAGAAGATATGGGCTTAAAAACGGGACCTTATAAATTTGTAACAACAGAAGCAGGAATGCTTGAGGCTGCAAAAGAGTTAGGCTTTCCTTGTGTTATAAAACCTGTAATGAGTTCATCTGGACATGGTCAGTCAGTAGCTAGAAGTGAGTCTGACATCCCTAAATCTTGGGAGATGGCAAAAGAGGCTCGCGGTGATGCTAGTGAATTAATAGTCGAAGCATTTGTTGATTTTGATTATGAGATTACAATGCTTACTGCTAGAAATGGGAAAGAGACTGTTTATTGTGAGCCAATTGGACATGAGCAACGTGATGGTGATTATGTGTTTTCATGGCAACCAATGCAGATGAGTGAGTTGGCTAAAAAGCGTTCTCAAGAGATGGCAAAAATTATTACTGATGGTCTTGGTGGTCAAGGTCTTTTTGGTGTTGAACTTTTTATCAAAGGTGATGAGGTTTATTTCTCAGAAGTTTCTCCTCGTCCACATGATACGGGAATGGTAACTTTAATCACTCAATCTCAAAGTGAATTTGCACTTCATCTTCGTGCGGTTCTTGGTCTTCCGTTAGGATTTACTTTTTATGGTGATGGTGCAAGTGCTGCTTTTAAATCAGAAGTTCACAATTATGCTCCCGTTGTAGATGTAGATGATTCTTTATTTAGTGATAATTCATTTGTAAGAGTTTTCTCTAAACCAGAAGCTCATGAAGGCAGACGTCTTGCGGTTGCTCTTGTTTTTGATGAGGTTGAAAAAGCTTTAGAGAAATCAAGAGAACTGATTACAAAGATAAAAGACGCATAATGAAGATAGTTCTTTTAGATGCTCTAACTTTTGGAGAAACTGACTTAAGTGGCTTTGATGCTTTAGGTGAAGTAGTAGTTTATAAAACTACATCAAAAGAGCAAACCTTAGAGCGTATAACTAACGCAGATGTTATTGTAACAAACAAAGTAGTTATAGATGATTCCCATATGTCGGCATGTGGAAATTTAAAATTAATCTGTGTCGCAGCTACTGGAATGAATAATGTAGATTTGGCATGTGCAAAAGAGAATAATATCGAAGTTAAAAATGTAGCTGGATACTCAACTGATTCAGTTATCCAACATACTTTTTCAATGCTATTTTATCTTATGGGACACTCTCGTTATTATGATGAAGTTGTTAAAGATGGAACTTATTCTAAGTCTGAAATTTTTACTGATGTATCAAAACCATTTTTTGAGATTAAAGGTAAAAAATGGGGAGTGATTGGACTTGGTGCGATTGGTCGTGGTGTTGCAAATATTGCCTCATCTTTTGGAGCAGAAGTTTTTTACTATTCAACAAGTGGGGTAAATAGAACTGAAGACTTCCAAAGACAAAATCTTGATGAGTTGTTAAGGAGTTGTGACATCATCACAATTCATGCACCTTTAAATGATAAAACAGACAATCTTTTAGACTATGAACAGTTGTTAACTTGTGAAAATGGAGCCATCGTTTTAAACCTTGGACGTGGAGGAATCATCAACGAAGATGCAGTTGCAAAGATAATTGATGAGAAAAATATCTACTTTGGTTTAGATGTTTTAACTAAAGAACCGATGAGAGAAAATCATCCACTTTTATCTGTTAAAAACAAAGAAAATCTCTACATTACTCCACATATCGCTTGGACCTCAGTTGAGGCTAGAGATAAATTAATAGCCTCTACAATAGAGAATATTAAATCACTGAACTAGCACTTTTCTTTTCTGCTTTTCTAGCAGCAACAATTTTTCCTTTCTCTTCTGAAGTTGCATTTGTTGCTGCAATATCAAATGGAATGGAAATCCCACATGCCATGTTATTTGCCTCAAGTGGAAATATATTAGCAATTATTGTTAACTATTGGCTTGGTTATTGGCTTTATGATAAAACAAAAATGAAATTAAATAAGTCAAAAACAGGTTATAAAAGTTTAGAATATGGTCATAAGTATGGTTACTATGCTCTTATCTTTTCATGGCTCCCAGTAATAGGAGATCCGCTAACACTTGTTGCTGGAGTGTTACGATTAAAGTTTGTTTGGTTTGTTTTAATAGCAGGTAGTCTTAGAATACTTAGGTATTATTTTTTGGCACAGTTAGTTTAAAAGACTTAAGGTAAAATACTATGTATGTAAGTTTTGTATAGAATGGAGGGTTGTGCCTATGAAAATTGTTGAATTAAAAGAATTTTCGGATTTTTTAAAGATAAATAAAAAAGATATTATTGACGAATGGCTTGTAAATGAAGATGTAAAATCTGTTTTCATTAAACGTTCTATGAATATATCGGATAAAGATAAAAAAATATTTTATGATTTCTTTGATTGTTTTCTCAGTGTTATGAAGTGGCAGTTAACAATAGCTGAATGCCCGATAAAAATGAAGTTTTTACAATTATTAAATAAGCATATGTTCACATCCTTTGAACTTTTTTATGTTTTTATCGGATTAAAAAATACTATTTTAGATTTCTTTTATGAGCAGCAATTCTTATCTATGGGTTTGAGTAAAGGTTTAGAAAAAGTTTCACTTACTATTGCTAAAGAATTAGCAGATACGTATGAGCATATTCAAAAAGATGAAATAAATGTTATGGATGAGCATTCAAATTTATTAAATGAGTATAAAAAAGCTGTTGATATAAGTAATATAGTTTCAAAATCAAATCCGAAGGGAATCATTACATATGTAAATGATAAGTTCTGTGAGATTAGTGGATATAGTTCATCGGAACTTATTGGAAAACCACACTCTATAGTTCGTCATCCAACTATGCCTAGCACTGTTTTTAAAGATCTTTGGGAGACTATAAAATCAAAAAAAGCTTGGAATGGCTTGATAACAAATATGAAAAAAGATGGTAGAAAATATGTGGTAAATTCAACCATAATTCCGATACTAGATATAGACGGAGATATTGTTGAATATATAGCAATTCGTCATGATGTTACAGAGTTTGAGCAAACAAAAGAGCAGTTAACAACTATAAATATGGCAATGAAAAATAAAGTTGATGAGTTATATACAATGACGACCTCTTTAGAAGAAGAAGCATCAACAGACAGCTTAACAGGTATATTTAATCGTACTAAGTTTGAAAAGTTTTTTGACTATGAAATTGAAAAAGCTCAAATGAATAACAATGTGTTATCTATGATAATAGTTGATATTGATCATTTTAAAGCGGTAAATGATACATACGGACATCATGTTGGCGATGAAGTATTAAAAGAATTTACATCTTTAGTTGCAAAAAATCTAAAAAGAGTTGATATTTTTGCAAGATGGGGAGGGGAGGAGTTTATAATACTACTTCCAGGAACTACATTAGCTGGTACAAAATTATTGGCAGAGAAATTAAGAGATTTAATAGAATCAGGTCATTTTTCTATTGCAGGAAAAGTAACTGCAAGTTTTGGTGTAGGAGAACATAAAAATAAAGAGACTAAGAAAGATTTTTTCAAAAGAATAGATAAGTTGCTATATAAAGCTAAAGCAACAGGCAGAAATAGAGTAACTTATGATGATAACTGATGGTTTTAATAGATATTAACTTTTATGATATAGTTGACTTGGGATATGCTCAATGACAGAATCGATACTTTTAATAATTATATTCATAATGGCTATCCTTCTTTATAGGCAAAATCATCTAAATAAAAATAACAATAAACTAGTAAAATCTAATAGTGCCTTAAAGTCTAAAGTAACAAGGGTAAACAATGATTTACATAAAACCCAAGAGATGGCTAATATAGGCTCTTGGGTTTTAGACCTTAAAAATCAGGACTTAAGATGGTCTCTGCAAACTTATGAGATTTTTGGACTTGATTCAAAAGTTAACTATGATAGTTTGTATGATGAGTTTTTAAATAAGATACATCCAGAGGATGTTAATAATGTAAAAGAAACTTATAAGAAGTCATTAAAAGATAAAAAAAGCTATATACTAGAATATAGATTAGCAATAAATGATACTTCAATAAAGTATGTGATAGAACATAGTGAGACAACTTTTGATGAAGAGGGAACAGCTTTAATCTCCTATGGAACAGTTCAAGATATAACAGAAGCAACTATAGGCAAGATGGAAATTAGAGAAAAAGACTTGCATCTATTACATCAGTCTAGACTTGCACAAATGGGTGAGATGCTAAGTATGATAGCTCACCAATGGAAGCAACCTTTAGGAACCATCTCTGCTTCTACTATTGCTGTAATTATGGCGATTGAGCTTCAACAATACAATCTTGATGATAAAAAAAGTCGTGATGAGTTTTTAAAATTTACACTTCTTAAACTAAACAACATAAGCTCCTATGTACAAAATCTAAGTCAGATTATTACTGACTTTAGTGATTTTTATAAGCCAAATAAAAACTCAGAGATTGTGAATTTAGATGAGTTGATTTTAAAAACAAATTCTCTCTTTGGAGAGACAATATCAAGAACAGGTATAGTAGTAGAATTTGATTTAGATGCTGAGTGTGAAGTATATATTCATGAAAATGAGTTTATGCAAGTAATACTAAACTTGTTAAACAACGCTAAAGAGCAACTTGTTTCTAACAAAATAGATAACGCAAAGATAAATATAAAGACTTACATCATTGAAGATAATGTTTTTGTAGAGATTTCTGATAATGGTGGTGGAATTAGTAAAGAAAATATAAATGATATTTTTAATCCATACTTCTCGACAAAACTAGAAAAAAATGGAACAGGCTTAGGGCTGTATATGTCAAAAATAATTATTAAAGATTATCATGATGGTGATATAAGTGTTAAAAATATAGAAGATGGCGCTAGATTTATAATTAGAATAAGTAAGTGGTAAGGATAAGATAAAAATGAATAAAAATGATGTGTTAGTTATAGGTGCTGGGGGAGCAGGTCTAGTAGCTGCTTTAAATGCTTATGAAAGCGGTGCTAAAGTAAAAGTAATTACAAAAGAATACCCAACAAGGTCTCAAACGTGTATGGCTCAGGGTGGTATTAATGCAGCTCTTGGTAATGCAGGTGAAGATAGTGTTGAAGCTCATGTTCAAAATACTTTAAAATCTGCTAAAGCAATAGCAAATGAAGAGGCTATTAGAGTGCTTTGTGAAAGCGCTCCTGAAGCGATTGAATGGCTAGACAGTATAGGAGTTTGCTTTTCTCGTACAAAAGATGCAAAAATAGCTCAAAGAACTTTAGGTGGCGCTTCTGCTCCTCGTGCATGTTATGCTCAAGATTATACTGGACTAAAGATTATTCATACACTTTATGATAGATGTTTGGCATGTGGAATAGAGATTTTAAACGAACGATTTTTATTAGAGATTTTAACAAATGAAGATAGTGCTTGTGGTGTAAAAGTTTTAAACATTCGTTCTGGTGAAGAAGAAATTTATGAGAGTGGTTCTGTGATTATTGCAACTGGTGGTTATAGTCGAGTATATGATAAACATTCTACAAACTCGAGTGCTACAACTGGTGATGGGATTGTTTGCGCTATTGAAGCAGGGGCTAGAGCGAGCGATATGGAATTTATTCAGTTTCATCCAACCGCACTTAAAGGCTCTTCTATTTTAATTTCTGAATCTGCTAGAGGTGCAGGAGGCTACCTTGTAAATAGTGAGGGAGATAGGTTTGTAAATGAACTTTTACCTCGTGATGAAGTAGCTCGAGCAATTCACAACGAGATAGCTAAAGGTGAAGATATATTTTTAGATATTCGTCATTTGGGTGAAGAATTTATAGATGAAGAACTGCCACAAGAGAGAAAACTTGCAAAACTTTACGAGAATGTTGACCCTGTTTATGACCTAGTACCTATAAAGCCGGTAGCTCATTACACTATGGGTGGGATAGAGGTAGATAAAAATTCTAGCACTATAGTAAAAGGTTTATATGCCTGTGGAGAGTGTGCTAATCATAGAGTTCATGGAGCAAACCGCCTTGGAGGGAACTCTCTTTTAGAGTTGATTGTTTTTGGTAAACAAGCAGGTATAAATGCAGCAGAGTTTGCCAAAACTAATACCCCTTCTGTACTTAGAAATCCACATGCCAATATGCACTCGCGAACTAAGCGTGGGAGCGAGATAGAGGTTGATTTTTATAAAATCAGAGAAGAGCTTGGAGATATGTTTTATAAAAGTGTAGGTATTTCAAGAGATAAATCAACACTTGAAGATACTCTAAAAACAGTAGAAGAGTTTATCTCTAAACTACCCTTAATGGGAGTAAGTGATAAATCAAAAATTTATAACACAAATCGTATAGAGTTTTTAGAATTTAAAAATATGTTAGTACTAAGCAGATTGATTTTAACAGGGGCAATTACAAGAGATGAAAGTAGAGGTGCCCACTTTAGAGTTGATAAACCAAATGAAGATGATAAATTTAAAATACATACCATAATAGATAAAGATGGAGTTGTCTCATGAAGATTAAAATACAAAGACAAACTTTAGTAGAGTATGAAGTAGATATGCAAGATGCCACATTACTAGCAGTTCTTGAGAGAATAAAAACTTCACAAGATGCAAGTTTGACTTATGCAAGTGGATGTAAGAGCAGTGTTTGTGGAAGCTGTTCTATGCGTGTGAACGGCAAAGAAGTTTTGGCATGTGGATATAAGGTTAAAGATGGTGATTTTATAGAGCCTCTTAAAAATGTTCCTGTAATCCGTGACTTGGTTGTAGATATGGATAAGGCATATGAGTTTAATGCAAAAGCAAAAGCTTACTCAAACAATCCACATGCCAAAAATATATCTGTAACACAAGAAAATGAAAAGATAAATGAGATTCAAAGTGATTGTATTTTGTGTGGTTCATGTTACAGCGCATGTCCCGTTTATGCAGTTAACTCAGAGTTTTTAGGACCTTTTTCGCTTACTCGTGTTTGGAAATATGTTAGTGATGTTAGAGAAGATGATTCTAAAGAAAAGATAGACACTATCCAAACAAATGGTATTTGGGATTGTACCTTGTGTAATGAATGTACACTTGTATGTCCACAAGATATATCTTCAAAATCAGATATAGAAAAACTTCGTTCAAAATCAGCAATGGCAGGACACACTGATCCAAATTTCGCAAGTATGGATTTTGGTGGCGGACTTAGTTTTTAGTAGGAGTTATTTATGAAAAAATTATTGGTAATGTTTGGTTTAGTATATATTTTTACTTTGGATGCTTTTGGCGGTGAATATAGTTTTAGAAAATACAACCATGTAAAAAAATTTTACAGTGAGATAACTGTGCAAGCAATAGAAATATCTAAAAAACATCATCTTCCTGCTGCTGCCATTTTAGCTATAGCAGGACTTGAATCTGGTTATGGTTCAGGTTATGTATCACAAATTACTGGAAATATTCTTAGTCTAGGTGCGTTTAAACAAGATAGAGAACTACCTAGCCTTTATCTTCCTTATTCAAAATCAAAGAAAAAAGTTTTGTTTGATCCAAAAGAGATTAAAAGACACTCTAAAGATGACTTAGTCTATAAACAAAGACCTAAGAGCCTTAAGAGAGATTATCGACCAAAGAAATATGCAGGTTCTATATCTAATCTTGAATTGTTCAAGTATAACAAAGAACTAAAACAACAAGCCTATAATGCATGCTTAAATGATTTTGCAACAAGATGGATAGTTGATAGCTCAAACATAAGAGTTTTTCGTAATGCCAGGGCTTATTTGGATTCTTTAGTAAAAGAAAAAGGTAAAAAAACTTTGTTTAGCAAATCTACAAATAAAAACTTTGTAGATAAAATAGGTGGAGTTGCTAACTCTTTTAACTATAGAGAAACGTGGCCAAAAAAAGTTAAGCTGATTATGAACAGAACGGGTCTTGTTCAACTTACAAATGATATCAATTTCCACAACATGAGTTTTGATGAGGCTTGGGATAATAAACGATTATAACGCTTGTTATGTTATAATCATTATAACGTTATAAAAGGGTTATAGATGGCAAAAGAACATTCATTTGATATTACGGCAAAAATAGATATACAGATTTTTAAAAACGCGATAAATCTTGTTGATAGAGAAGTTTCAAATCGTTATGATTTTAAGGGAACAACTTACGAAGTTACATTTAATGAAAAAGCTAAAACTTTAGTATTAATAGCTTCAAGTGATAATAAACTTGATGCCCTAAAAGATATAGTGATAGCTAAGTTTTTAAAACAAGGCCTTTCTTCAAAGGTTATTGACGAGCTTAAAGTTGAAGACTCAAGTGGTGGAAATAGAAAAGTGACTTATAAGGTTGTTGATTATATAGAAACTAAAGAAGCTAAAAAAATAGCAGCAGATATTAAGAAGATGAAGTTAAAAGTAAATGCTCAAATTGAGGGTGATTCTATTCGTGTAAAAGGTGCTAAGCTTGATGATTTGCAAAAAGTAATGGCTATGGTTCGCGAAGGTGAGTGGGAAGCTCCACTTAATTTTGAGAATATGAGATAAAAGGAAGTTCCACATGCCAAATATGACAATAATTCAAGCAGCTGAGCACTTTGGAGTTTCAAAAGAAGCTATTCACAACCGTGTAAGAAGAGGTTCACTTAGTGTAGTAGTAGTTGATGGCGTAAAACTTGTTGAAGTTGATTCTAAAGCAAAAGCAACTACGCAGACAAGAGCTAAAGCACAATCAAGAAGAGTTTCACATGCCAGCGATGATAAATACTATAAACTTTTAGAAGAACAAAATGCAAAACTACAAGATAGAGTAGAAAAACTTGAAGGTGAGACTAGAACTCTACGTGACCAAAAAGAAGAGATGCTTGTTCAAGAGAGAGTTAAGATAGAACAAATCTATAAAGATAAAGATGAGCAATTAAAAAATATACTTAGTACTATCTCTTCGCAGTTCATGTTAAATGCACCACTTGTAGATGAAGAAAATGAACATCTTGATGCAGAGATTGAAGTTGAAGAGGAAAAGCCTAAAAGAGCGCTAATTTCTTTAAAAAAATATCTAAAAGAACAAGGTTATTCTGATAAAAAAAGAGATAAGATAAAACATAGATTTAAAAAGAGAGCAGATAAAGATGAAAGAATTATCATCTTAGGCAAAAAGTACTATATTAATCCAAGTAAATATGACTATAAAGATTTGCTTTAAGAAGTGTGATTTAACACACTTCAATTCTATTTCTACCACCTGCTTTAGCCATATATAGTTTTTGATCAGCGATATTTATATATTCATTTATAAAATTTTGTTTATAGTAGTTTTCAGGTTTAATTTCTAGCAGACCAACGCTTACAGTAGTTTTTATAATTTTATCTTCAAAATCTATGTGACTTTTTTCAAATTCAAGTCTAATTTTTTCTAATACATCATGACCTTTTGCTTTCTCAATGGCAGGAAGCATAATAACAAACTCTTCTCCTCCATATCGAATAATTACATCAGAATTACGAATATACTTTTTTGCTGTATCTACAAATAGTTTTAGCATTTTATCACCTGCTATATGACCATAGGTGTCGTTAACATTTTTAAAGTAGTCTAAATCACACATAGCTAAAACAAAAGAGTTGTTTGTAGCAAGGGATAGTTCATATTGACTCTCAAAAACACTTGTTAAGGCATTACGATTAAGAGCACCAGTAAGAGGATCTTTTGTGACTTTTTTATTCATTATTATGTTGTCAACCAGTGCTATTTCTGTCCCAATACTTAGGGATAAAAGCTCGCATTTTTCAATGTATGTTATAAGTATATGATACTCATCACTATTCATGTGTTTTTGTATTTTTCCTCCAAAAAGATGAAGGCTTTTGTGTAGAGTATCTATCGCTTTAAGCTTAGAGTTGTTTTGTATTATATGCTTTGCTTCACCGTGTAGCCACTTTCCAAAATCACATTTTTTATCATCAAGTTCAGGAAAGGTTTCAAGCTTTTTATTTTTAACAGAGATAGCCAGATTAGTTAGCCAAATAAGATGAGATTCGTAGTGTTTAATAATATTTCTATCAATTAAATCAGAGATAGAATTTACACGCATAATATTTACAGATAAAAGTTTAGATATATACTCATCTAAATATATTTTTGCAATTTTATTATTTATCTCTTTAAAGAGTGAAAAAAATTCAAAAATACTTGAATTTGAATTTGAAGTCCCCATTTTACTAATTAGCAAGCTTTTTAGGCTATATACTTCATTAGTGATAATTACATAAGGGCTCTCTAGTGAAATCTCATGTTTAGCTAAGTTTTCAAATGCCGTTAATATATCATTTAGCTCAAATGGGGTAGCTAACATATTAAATATATTTTGATAGTGTCCTGTTAAAATAGAGACACTATCTTCTTCTGAATCAAGACGAGAAGTATATTTGTCAAGAAAGTCGTGTAGTAAAACTTCATTATCATTCTTGAAAAATTCAGAAAAATCATATAACATCTATTGACTCCTTTTTATAAATCAGTACTTTTTAGTGATATCCCTTTTAGGTTATTAACAGGATAAGAGAAAGATATACCTTCCCCATCTCCAGTAATATCTAAATCATGAAGTATTGTATGTATGATTTTATCAACTTTTTTAGTTGGTACAATAAACATTAGGTTTGAATCAGTTGAATCTGCATGAAGTCTATTATAAAAGTTATCCATCTCATGTAAGCCCATTCCATGAGCTGACATGATGGTAACACCACCAGCACCAGCATCTTTTGCAGCGAGAATAGCTTTTTCTTCTTGTTCATGTGGAACTATAACATGAACCGCAGAAAACGGCATTTCATAAGAGTGACGTTTGTCTGTTCCATGAACATTTACAGTTGTTAGACCCATGTTTTCTGCATCTTCAAGTGCATGGCGAAGTTCATCAAGGTGAATTGCTTCAAGTTCATGTTCACCTTTAACACCCATTCTCTCAGTGATAACACCATAAGCCATAACCGTAATCATAGGAAATAGTGAAGCAAAAGCAATAAGACCAAAACCATCAATAAGTGGATCACGACCAGGAATATTTGTAGCAAGTCCAAGTCCAAGAGCC
>Ga0209345_10001811_pt1 | contig 24739 bp, 20 predicted proteins | sample Cruoilmetagenom7_FD_187294 | JGI IMG/M metagenome (GOLD analysis project Ga0209345, IMG submission 187294) | Oil polluted marine microbial communities from Coal Oil Point, Santa Barbara, California, USA - Sample 7 (SPAdes) (version 2) | ecosystem: Environmental > Aquatic > Marine > Oil seeps ...
CCACAATACGCGCACCCGGTACAAGCACGGATGCTAGGGAAATAGCATCTTCCTTGGTCCGCAAATAATGTACATTGCCCGCATCCGCGCCAGCCAAAGAAAGCCTGCGGACGCGACCGCCAGTAGCCAGAAGCAAACGATCATATTGGACGCGCTCTCCGGTCTCCAGCTTCACCGCCTTGCCGACAGTATCAACCTCCACAGCCGGGCACCCTAAAATCAGCTTAATCCCAGTTTCATCATACCATTCACTTGATTTCAGGTAGAAATCTTCAGCAATCGACGACGGCTTCTTCAGCGCATCCTTCGACAGCGGCGGCCGCTCGTAAGGACGCCAAGGTTCTTCGCTGATGATCGTAACGCGGCCTGCATAACCGAGTTGCCGCAACTGCGACGCGCAGGCATCGCCTGTAAGTCCGCCACCAACTATAACGATGTCTTCAATATCGCTCAATATACTCTCCGTACCGAGCCGCGGGCTGCAGATGAGGAAGAACCCTCAACGCATTGCCCGCTATTGCTCATTTACAACTGGGATTATTCACGCAGTTGATATCTTTTTGCAAGCATGTAGGTTAGGCTAATTCTCATGTTATGATAAATTCTAAAAGTCGAGGAGCCGCGTCATGAGCGATAACAATGGACAGAATAGCGTTGAAAAGGCCTTGAGCATCGTTGCAAACATCGTGTTGTACGATGGCACCCGCAAGCTTCGGGAAATAGCACATGACCTCGATATGACGGTTCCCACCGTCTATCGGCATGTAGCTGCATTACAGGAACGTGGTTTTCTGACTCAAGTACGCCGAGGGGCATATGTTCCAGGCTTAACTCTACAGGCTATTGCCGGTCACTGTTCGAAACGCGAAATGGTACGTAAGATTGCCAGACCCATTCTCGCGAAGCTTGCCAAAAAGCTGGATGGTGTATGTCACATGGCAACGTGGGAAGATGATATGGTGACCTACATCATCAAGTCAGAAATTGACGGTAAGGACCTCTTCACTCAGGAATCCACGCAACTGGAAGGCTATTGCAGTGGACTCGGAAAAGTTCTCCTTTCGACCTTGGATGACCAATCACTTGAATATTATTTGAAAGCTGGTGAGTTTATGTTTTTCACTGACAATACTATTACAGAACCCGAAAAGATTCGAGAAAGAATATATGAGGCAAGGCAGAATAAATATGCCCTTGATAATGGAGAAATTCAGGATGACTTATTTTGTGTAGCCGTTCCCATAGAATCTCACGTTCTAGAATTTCCATTATCCATATCGCTCTCCCGTGCGAATCTTCCTCACCGCCACTGGCCAAATTTAGATCAGGATCTAAGGGAGCTCCGCAAAGCAGGAAAATTGATAGCCAGCATAATAGATTCTGTCGTGGCGCAGTAAGTCTGGTATCGACGTAATCTTCCGATTGGGAATACCATGGCTATTTTCTGGCAGCCAATCGGGCTTGCCCTTGCTCCCTTGGTGAAACCGCTGTGAGCGCTTGGCCAGGGACCCGGACTTGCCGCGCTATCTACGTCGCCATTCGTTTTTCATAGGCAAGCACGTCGGCGCGCAGGCGGAGCGCATCGTGATAGGCATTGTGCGGAACGGCGCTACCCTCGCCGGAACTAACAAGCTCGGCATCAACCAGATCAAAACGAATATTACGGACCGGTTTCATAAGGCCCGGGCCAATGACCAGCAACCGCGCCGCGTGGGCAATGTCTTCCGGCCAGTCTGCGACCAGTACAGGTTCGGGATCATCGCCCAGATAGTCCGCGAACTGATCGGCGAGACGGTTGCGCGTCTCTGGCTCCACATCCAGCAGGGGAATGATATGCTCGGCGACCCATGGCGTGGGGTCTTGGCATTCGACCGCTGCGTAAAAGGGAGCAAGCCCCTCATCTTCGGGAACTAGGGCAATAGAAATCAATGCACCGCCAAAGCCGTTAAACTCAGTATCCAGAAAATAGCGCATCATTGAATATCCTCGTGGTATCAGCCCTCGTCACGCTTCATTCGCCGATTATGATGATAGTGGCCCTATGCTGGGAATTTTAGCAACAGTGCGCTAATTCTTTAAAAAGTCCAGTCTCGCCATAATGCGCAACCGTTGGCGTGCACAGCTCGGAAGCGGACGTTAACCGAGAATTATTGTAAGTAGCTTATATAAAAAGCACTCAATCCTTCGATAGAAGAAGTGATTATCGAGAATATTTCCAGACTGCTTAAGTGATCGAAGAATCAAAATGAAAAAATTCCTTGCAATAATTTTGCTCGTCTCAGGATTCCTCTTTTTGCTAGTAACGGTGATTCCTGGTCTGATCTTGATGGGCCTATACATGTGGCTGTTACCGGGTCTCGTGCTCGGGATAGCGCCGGCTATATTCCTTGGAACTCTGTTATTCTCCATCCAATGGTATCCGATACAACGCTTCTCTAACCAGTGGCTCGCGACTCTTGTCGCGCTACCTAGCACAATCGCAATTGCCTGGTTTGCGCCATTGAACAGCATCGCAGAATCTGAGCAACTGTTGGCTTCGGTATCTAAACTTGATGTTTTACCCGACAAGAAACTACGATTTAGTGGCAATGTTCGGATCCATTATGGCCGCGATAGAACGAGGTGCGGCAGCCTGTGTAACGCTTTGCTCATGGCGGATGGAATAGCGAGTGTAACTGTCTCGTCAAACAGATCCAATGGCTTGGATCAATCGATCGATCTCAATGAAGACAATAGCCTGAAAACCTATCGAGTGCTTCCGGCTGACGAATGCGCAGATTCAGCTGAGGTTTATACTGATGATGAGATGATTCAAACACCAATCGAATTCCGCAAGCTCCTCGACGTCAAAGTTGCAGAAGGCTATTGTATCGGCATTTCCAAACCTCTCCTGAATGGTAATGATTTTGTTATCACCATGGAGTCAGGTGAGATATTTGCGCCCAATTACAAGACGGATCAAATGGAAGACGATAAACGTTGGACGTTGGAACCTTGGCCGATAAAGGTTCGGCGATTGCTGATATATGATAAACACGGTTCAAAACTTCTTCAACAATCTCAATTGACCATCCGAAAACTCGTCCAGCCGCTGCTTCCGTCCCCAGGATACGGAAATGACGTACAGTGGAAGATTGGATGGGCTAGATCCCCTGTATCCAACATGAAGCCGTATCAGGAGTTAGATTCCCTAAAAATCCTGGAAACTCACACGAATTTATCGATCTCGGACAAACAGGTCGTAACTATTGACCGAATGAGTGAGAAAACCTCCACTCTTCTCGACAAAACAAGCGATAGTTTCAACGGGAAGGAATTGAGCCTGATACCTTTATTTTTTTGGTCTTTCAGAGACGCCAACGTCGACCAACAGCATATCGATCTACTTGAACGGTTGATTTCAGATCGTCGCATCACAAATTTTGAAGGCGTGAATCGGGTTTTTACTTCACTTGAAGATAATATCCACAAGCTCCGGAAACCAATCGCTCTCCGGTTGCTGGATGAAGACTGGAATCGCGGTCGAAATAGAGTAAAACCCCTAGCAAGCATTTGGCACTATCTTCCTGAAGGCAGCATGAAAGACTTGTTGCCTGAGGAAGAAAGATTGTTGATCGACGGTGGCAGAAGGCCATTTGCGAATGGTTTAATTCTCCGACAGGCTGATCGAGGAGCCGCCGCAGCCCCCTTGCTCCTGGAAATTCTGAAAGTTCACTTTGACGCCCAGAACAAGTTGAGATCAAAATCAGATATTCTGGACAATGAAAAAACTCTTCAAGCTGCTCAACTCGCAATTTGCGCCATTGGCCCGCAGGCGAAATCCGCTTTATCCACCTTTGCCTCCTGGCAGAAAGAGAAAATTATTCCGTTCCAGAGGCAAAATTCACTATCCTGGAAGTACACGCTTGCTCGCCTCGGCCTGCCAATCGCACAATTGACAAAACCAGAAGGATTCGAGGGCAGCGACGCCGAATTTCGTATCAAACTGGAAAATCGTCTGAGCGAGCATGAGCAAGGAAGCGGGTGCCGAATTGCGTCGCTTCGCTAGTAGCAGTATTTGCTGATTAAGGTGCTGTCACATTTTGTCTTGAGAGGCGGCAGCTCGATAAAACCAAAAGCTCAATTCGCTCAAAACCCCACTCTATCAAACGGTCGATAAAAATCCGCTTGCGGCCGGGTAAACCACTCCGGCCCCGCCTCTGTCATATAGAAATGATCTTCCAGCCGGATGCCATATTGACCGGGCACGACGATCATCGGTTCGTTGGAAAAGCACATGCCCGCCGCCAGCGGGGTTTTGTCGCCCTTCACCAGATAGGGGCCTTCGTGGATGTCGAGTCCGATGCCGTGACCGGTGCGGTGGGGGAGACCCGGCAGGTCATAGTCGGGACCGAGACCGTGGCTGATCAGCATATCGCGGGCGGCCTTGTCGACGGCTTCGCAGGGCGTGCCGATGGCGGCGCGGTCAAACGCGGCTTTCTGTGCTGCTTTCGCCGTATGCCAGAGTCTTTCGATCTCGCTGTCCAGTCTCGACAGCGCATAGGTGCGGGTGATGTCGCTATTATAGCCGTCGATCGTGCAGCCGGTGTCGATCAGGATCAGCTCGCCTTCCTGCAGCGCCGGGTCGCCCGGCACGCCGTGCGGGTGGGAGGTCGCTTCGCCGAACTGGACCGCACAAAAGCTGTTTCCGCCATCGGCATCCCCGGCGCGGTGCAGGCGGTCAATTTCGGCGATCACTTCGCTCGCCTTCATACCCGGCCTGATCCATTCGAAGATTCTCTGATGGACGGAGAGTGTGAGTTGCATGGCCGCGATCATCAGATCGATCTCGGCCTGCGATTTTATTGCGCGAAGCGGCGCGATAACGGGAGCGGCGGAGCCACAAGAGACCGGCTTGTCCAGCCGGGCCAGCGCATCGAACAGGCGCGCGGCATGGCCATAGGAACATTCCGGATCGAGCGCGCATCGCTGGATTGCATGGTCCGCCAGCAGCGACGCGATCAGTGCGAAGGGGCTTTCATGCTCCTCCCAGAAGGCCATTTCCGACGCCATCGGGAATTTGGCGCGGATCGCGGATTCCTCGAATTTCGGGCAGATGAAGATGATGCGGCCTGCCGTGATCAACACACCGACGAAGCGCTCGCTTTCGTAAAAAGCCTCGGCAAAGAAATAGCGCATATTGCTGCCCGGCGTGATCAGGACCGCGTCGAGGCCGTCTGCCGACATGACACGGCGCAGATTTTCCAGTCGCTGTTCGCGTTCGGCATTGCCGATCGCTGGCGGTCGCGATGCTGTGGTCATGGTCAAATCTCCAAATGGGTCGGACGCCTCAGCTATAGCTGAATTGGTGTGTCTTCAAAATATTGCGACACAAATTAGGTTCGCTGATAGGCCGTCGATTCCACCGCTGCCAGAACACGCAGGGCGTCTGGATCCGCAAAGGGGAGAAATTGCATCAGCACAAGACCGGCAATGTCGCTCGCGGGATCGATCCAGTAATAGCAGTTGGTCAGCCCTGCCCATGACAGGCTGCCAGCCGCACGGCCATCGGGTCCGGTTTCCGGGTTGATCAGAAAGCCGAGACCCCAGCCGCAGTGCATGCCCGGAAAGGCATCGAACGAGTTGGCAAGCAGCGGCGCCACGCTTTCCATTTGCCCCGCTTTCATTCCACCAATCTGGTTTTGCGACATGGCAGCAACGGTCTCTGCACTGATAATCCGGGTGCCGTCGAGAGAACCGCGGTTCAGGATCATCCGCATAAAACGCATATAGTCCGTTGCCGTCGAATAGAGTCCGCCGCCGCCGGACTGGAATTCTGCCGCATCTCCACCGCCAATTTCGATCGGGAAGGGAACCAGACCATCGGCCTGACGGGAGAGCAGCGGTACCCGTCGTTCGACCTTGTCCGGCGCGACGGCAAAACCGGTATCCTGCATGGCCAGGGGGCCAAAAATATGCTCCTCCATATAAGCGCCAAGCGTCTGACCGCTGGCGGCCTCGACCGCGCGCCCGACCCAGTCTGTACTCACCCCGTAGAGCCAGTCCGTTCCCGGTTCGAACATCAGCGGCGTGGTAATACTGGCGATGCTGGCGGGAGCGACCTTGCCCTGGGCTTTGGCCATGTCGCTGCTGGTGAACGCATAGCCGAGACCGGATGTATGGGTGAGCAGGTGCCGGAGTGTGATCGCGGTTTTGGTGGGTTCTACGATCGCCTTGCCGTCCCCGTCAAAGCCGGTCAGCACATCGGGATTGGCCAGTTCGGGCAGAATTGGGTCTATCGGATCGTCCAGAGACAGCAGGCCGCGTTCGACCAGTTGCATCGCAGCCACCGACGTGATCGCCTTGGTCATCGACGCGATCTGGAATATGCCATCCAGCGCCATAGGCTTGCCGGTTTCGGGATCAGAAAGCCCCGCTTCCGCTGATGCGAACACCGTATCGGCATTGCCAATCATGGCAACCGCGCCGGCCACCTGCCGGTCGGCCAGCGCCTGATCCAGGGCTTTTTGTAGATCCATCTGCTGCAATTCACGCATCCTTTTGCGATAATATTTTTACATTGGAAGGTTGCGGCTATCGGGCACCCAGCCGTTCGGCGTGCCACTGCAAATGATCCGCCATGAACGTGGAGATAAAATAATAGCTGTGGTCATAGCCTTCGCGCATGTTCAGGCTGAGCGGAATTCCGGCCTTGTCACATGCCGCCACCAACAGTTGCGGCTTCAGCTGTTCTTCGAGAAAATTGTCCGCGGTTCCCTGATCTACCAATATATCGGCAAAGCGCGCGCCATCCTCGATCAAGGCGCACGCGTCATATGCGCGCCACGCCGTCTGGTCTCTGCCCAGATAGCCACCCAGCGCCTTTTCACCCCAGGGGCAATTGAGCGGCGAGACAATCGGGGCAAAGGCCGACACGCTTTTATAGCGGTCCGGATTGCGCAGCGCGATGGTCAGCGCGCCGTGACCGCCCATGCTGTGCCCGAATATCGCCTGTCGGCCCATATCCGCGGGAAACTCCTCGGCGATCAAGGCGGGCAGTTCTTGTTCGATATAGCTGCGCATCCGGAAATGTTTGGCCCAAGGCTCTTCGGTGGCATCGACGTAGAAACCGGCGCCCTGCCCCATGTCATAGGCCTCGTCATCGGCTACACCTTCGCCACGCGGCGACGTATCAGGCGCGACGATGATCAGGCCCAGTTCGCTGGCCGCCCGGCGATATTCGCCCTTTTCCATGACATTGGCATGGGTGCAGGTCAGGCCGGAGAGATACCAGACCACCGGCAGCTTCGCGCCTACTTCATGATCGGGAACATATACCGCGAAAGTCATGTCCGTGCCGGTTTCGGCGGACGCATGGGAATAGACCCCCTGCGTTCCGGCGAAGCTTCCGTTGGTGGAGATAGTTTCCATCAGAATACCACCACGCTGCGAATGCTCTCGCCGGCGTGCATCAGGTCAAAGCCCTTGTTGATCTCTTCCAGCGACAGCGTGTGGGTGATCATCGGATCGATTTCGATCTTGCCATTGACATACCAGTCGACGATTTTCGGGACATCGGTCCGGCCGCGCGCACCGCCGAAGGCCGTGCCTTTCCAGACCCGTCCGGTAACCAGCTGGAACGGCCGCGTGGAGATTTCCTTGCCGGCTTCGGCCACGCCGATGATGATACTCTCGCCCCAGCCGCGGTGGCAGGCTTCCAGCGCCTGACGCATCACATCGGTATTGCCGGTGCAATCGAATGTATAGTCCGCGCCGCCGTCGGTCAGCGCCACGAGATGTTCGACGATATCGCCCTCAATTTTCGCCGGGTTGACGAAATGGGTCATGCCGAACTTCTTGCCCCATTCTTCGCGATCATCATTGATATCGACGCCGATAATCTTGTCCGCGCCGACCATCCGGGCGCCCTGCAGCACGTTCAGGCCGATGCCGCCAAGACCGAAGACGATGACATTGGCACCGGGTTCGACCTTTGCCGTGTTGACCACCGCGCCAACACCGGTGGTGACGCCGCAGCCGATATAGCAGCTGGTGTTGAACGGCGCATCCGTCCGGATTTTTGCCACCGCGATTTCCGGCAGAACGATGAAATTGGAGAAGGTCGAGCAGCCCATATAATGATAGATGGCCTCGCCCTTGTAGGACATGCGGCTGGTGCCATCGGGCATCAGGCCCTGCCCTTGGGTCGCGCGGATCGCGGTGCACAGGTTGGTCTTGCCCGACAGGCAGCTTTTGCACTGGCGGCATTCCGGGGTGTAGAGCGGGATGACATGATCGTCTGGTGCCACCGAGGTAACGCCCGGCCCCACTTCGCGCACGATCCCTGCGCCTTCGTGGCCGAGCACACTCGGGAATTTGCCTTCGCTGTCGAGGCCGTCGAGCGTATAGGCATCGGTGTGACAGATGCCGGTTGCCATGATCTCGACCAGCACTTCACCCGCCTTTGGGCCTTCAAGGTCAAGCTCGACGATCTCGAGAGGCTTTTTCGCTTCAAATGCTACGGCTGCGCGTGTTTTCATAACGGGGGCTTCCTGTGTTGAGTCTTTGCCCGCCTTCTAGGTCAGAGCAATGGTTGTTCGCAAGCCAGACCGCATGATTCATCCGGCCAGCCCCCATGCCGATCGCATCGGCCAACCTCGTTCACTTGATTGACAGTTGATCTTCCCGCCCGGTTCGGTTCAAAGGCAGGTTCACATGGGAGAACCGGAATTGATGCAGGATTACACGTCCATCCGCGAGGAAGTCGCGAAGCTTTGCCAGAAATTTCCCGGCGAATATTGGCGCGCACGTGACAAGGCCCGCGAATATCCCAGCGATTTCGTCGCCGCGCTCGGCGAGGCAGGCTATCTGGCGGCACTGATCCCCGAGGAATTTGGCGGCGCCGGATTGCCGATCTCGGCAGCAGCAGCGATCCTTGAGGAAATTCAGGCACAGGGCTGCAATGCCGGCGCGGTCCACGCGCAAATGTATATCATGGGCACGATGCTGCGCCACGGGTCGGACGAACAGAAGTCCCAATATCTGCCCAAAATTGCCACCGGCGAATTGCGGCTTCAGGCCTTTGGCGTAACCGAACCGACCAGCGGTACCGATACGCTGGCGCTGAAGACCGTCGCCAAGCGCGACGGCGATGATTATGTCATCAACGGCCAGAAATTATGGACCAGCCGCGCCGAACATAGCGACCTGATGTTGTTGCTCGCCCGTACCACGCCACGCGATCAGGTGAGCAAGCGCACCGACGGCCTGTCGGTCTTTCTCGTCGATATGAACGCGGCACTGGACAACGGCCTGACCATCCGGCCAATCGACACGATGATGAACCACAGCACCACCGAATTGTTCTTCGACAATATGCGCGTACCCGCCGCCAATCTGATCGGTGAGGAAGGCAAGGGTTTTCGCTATATTCTCTCCGGGATGAACGCCGAGCGGCTGCTGATCGCGGCAGAATGTATTGGCGACGCCAAATGGTTCATCGAGAAAGCGACGGCCTATGCCAAGGAGCGCGTCCTGTTCGACCGTCCGATCGGCCAAAATCAGGGCGTGCAATTCCCGATCGCCCGCGCCTATGCACAGATGCGCGCCGCCGAACTGCTGGTCCATGAAGGACTGCGCAAATATGAGGCGGGCGAAAATTGCGGCGAAGAAGCCAATATGGCCAAGATGCTCGCCGCCGAAGCAAGCTGGGCCGCGGGCGAGGCCTGTGTCCAGACCCACGGCGGCTTCGGCTTTGCCGCAGAATATGACGTCGAGCGCAAGTTCCGCGAAACCCGGCTTTATCAGGTCGCCCCGATCAGCACCAATATGATCCTGTCCTATGTCGCGGAACACGTGCTGGGCCTGCCAAGGAGCTATTGATGAGCGACTGGGCAGACTGGATCGGCAAGAGCGAGACCCGCCATGACGTGGTCACGCCGGGCCTGCTGCAACGCTTTTGCGCGACCATCGACCGGCCGGTCACCGATGACATTCCGCAGGGGCTTCACTGGTGCCTCTGCCTTCCCGATGCGCCGACCGCGCAGCTCGCCGAAGATGGTCATCCCACAAAAGGCGGCTTCCTGCCGCCCATTCCCCTCCCCCGCCGCATGTGGGCGTCAAGCAGCGTCTCTTTTGATCACGCCCTGCAACCGGGTGATGCCGTAACGCGCATCTCGACGGTAGCCAGCATCGAAGAGAAATCCGGCAAGTCCGGCGATCTGGTCTTTGTCGCTGTCGATCATGAAACCCGCGTCGGCGATCTCGTGGCGATCAAGGAACGGCAGAATATCGTCTATCGGGAACCCGCACCGAGCGCCGCGCCGGCTGCCCAGATCATCAGCGTTCCGCCAAATCTTGACGGCTGGGACTGGCAGCAGAAAATCACGCCGTCCGAACCCCTCCTGTTCCGCTATTCGGCGCTGACCTTCAACAGCCACCGCATCCACTATGACAAGCCTTATGCCACGCTGGAGGAAGGCTATCCCGGGCTCGTCGTACAGGGGCCGCTGATGGCGACATTATTGCTCAATCTGGCCGCGAGCGAACTGGGCGCAAACAAGCTATCGAGCTTTTCCTTTCGGGGACAGGCGCCCGCTTTTGCCAATGCCGCGCTCTATCTCGTCGGCAAACAGGAGGGCGTGAATATCACGCTCGCCGTGATCGGTGGTGACGGAAAAGAGATCATGAGCGCGCAGGCCCAGATATAGACATCGCATAACATTCCGTTCGTGCTGAGCTTGTTGAAGCATGATCGTGCGCACTCGCCCTTCGACAGGCTCAGGACGAACGGGAGGATGCTGGTTGGTTGAAAATTTCTCGCGCGGAGTCACTAAGCGTGCCGCGCATCTATATTTCTTTATGCCTTCGCGCGAGCTCTACCAAACCAGATAACCCTCGGCAGACTAGTCGCATTATTTGAGGGGAAAGCGTGATCTCAACTAGGTCCGCGCAAGGGCGATGCCACACTCTCCGTTCGTGCTGAGCCTGTCGAAGCATGTTCGCGCGAACTCGCCCTTCGACAGGCTCAGGACGAACGGGAGGGGGATGGGTATTCGGCGGGGTAATCAGCAGGATCAGTTGGCGAAGGATGGAGCTCCTGAGCCATTGGTCACCGGAACTAAACGGGTTCAGGATGACGATGCATCCCGACGACCCAAGCGCGCATAAACAAGCCCGGTGGCTGCGGATCATGCGGCCACCGGGCTTTCTGTCATTCAACCGTAACTAGAAACGGTCGGCGTTCATCACCTTGGTCCAGGCTGCCGCAAAATCTTCGACAAATTGCTGGCCGGCATCATCGGATGCATAGACTTCGGAAACCGCGCGCAGCTCCGAATTGGATCCGAAAATCAGATCAACCGGCGTGGCGGTCCAGACCAGATCGCCGGACTGGCGGTCGCGGCCTTCGTACAATCCGGGATTCGTGCCGGACTTCGACCATTTGGTTTTCATGTCGAGCAGATTGACGAAAAAGTCGTTGCGCAACTGCTCGGGCTCAGCGGTAAACACCCCGTGCGACGCCTTGCCCGCATTGGCGTTAAGGCTCCGCAACCCGCCGACCAGCACCGTCATTTCCGGCACCGTCAGATTCAGCGCGTCAGCCTTGTCCACCAGTGCTGCCGCTGGTGCCATGTCGGCACCCGACACATAATAGTTGCGGAAACCGTCCGCCTTGGGCTCGAGATAGGCGAAGGAGGCCGCATCGGTCTGTTCCTGCGTGGCATCCACCCGGCCCGGCGTGAACGGCAGACTGATCTGGTGGCTGGCCTTGCTTGCCGCCTGTTCGACCGCTGCATTGCCGCCCAGAACGATCAGGTCGGCGAGCGAAACCTGCTTGCCGCCCGTGGCGCTGCGGTTGAAATCCATCTGGATCGCTTCCAGCTTGCCCAGAACCCTGGTCAGCTCTGCCTCGTCATTGATGGCCCAGCCGCGTTGCGGTTCCAGCCGCAGCCGCGCACCATTGGCGCCGCCGCGCATATCGCTGCCGCGGAAGGTCGACGCCGAAGCCCATGCCGTCCGTACCAGTTCGGACGTGGACAGACCGGAGGCCAGAATTTTCGACTTGAGCTGCGCCACGTCCGCGTCACCGATCATCGCATAATCGGCAGCCGGCAACGGATCCTGCCAGATGAAGCTCTGGCTTGGCACGTCGCCACCGAGATAGCGCGCCGCGGGGCCGAGATCACGGTGGGTCAGTTTGAACCAGGCCCGCGCAAAGGACGCCGCGAACTCTTCCGGGTTTTCATGCCAGCGTTCGGCAATCTTGCGGAAACCGGGATCTTCCTTGATCGCGATATCGGTGGTGAACATGATCGGCGCATGGGTCTTGCCCGGGATATGCGCGTCCGGCACCATATTGGCCGCATTCGGATCGCTCGGGATCCACTGTGTCGCACCGGCCGGACTCTTGGTCTTGACCCATTCGAAGCCAAACAGATTATCGAGATACTGGTTGGTGAAAGCGATCGGGTTCGCCGACCATGCACCTTCGAGACCACTGGTGATCGTATCCTCGGCATTGCCCTTGCCGCATTTATTGGCCCAGCCGAGGCCTTGTGCTTCAATACCGGCGGCGGAGGGTTCTGCATCCATGCATTCCTCGGGCTTGTGCGCACCATGCGCTTTGCCGAATGTATGACCACCGGCGATCAGGGCCAGGGTCTCTTCGTCATTCATCGCCATATTGCCGAAAGCACGGCGGATGTCGGCTGCTGCCGAGATCGGATCATGATTGCCGTTTGGCCCTTCCGGATTGACATAGATCAGACCCATTTGGGTTGCGGCAAGCGAGCCTTTGAGATCGCCTTTTCCGTCACGGCGATTGTCTGCCAGCATCTTCGCTTCAGGACCCCAGAACACCAGATCGGGCTGCCAAGCATCCACGCGGCCACCGGCAAAACCAATGGTCTTGAAACCCATGTCCTCAAGCGAGACATTGCCGGTCAGCACCATCAGATCGCCCCAGGACAGTTTCCGGCCATATTTCTGTTTAATCGGCCAGACCAGACGCCGCGCCTTGTCGAGGCTGACATTGTCCGGCCAGCTGTTCAGCGGTTCGAAACGCTGTTCACCGCCATCGGAACCGACGCGATAGGTGCCGGCGCTGTGCCAGGCCATGCGGATGAAAAACGGACCATAATGACCATAATCAGCCGGCCACCAGTCCTGCGACGTGGTCAAGACCTCGCGGATATCCTCCTTAACCGCAGCCAGATCGAGAGTCGCGAATTCGGCGGCATAGTCATAGCCTGGCCCATAAGGGTTGGACTGCGCCTCATGCTGGCGAAGCGCTGCGAGATCGAGGCCTTGCGGCCACCAGTCCTTGTTCGACATGGCGCCCGGCGGGTCCTGAACAACCGTTTTCTGCGCCTCTGCCGGATTAGCCATAACCAGCGGCGTCATCGACGCGGCCAGCAAGGCAAAAAGTGAAACCTGTGATTTGAACATCTTCCTCTCCTTTCGAATATCTGAATGATGACCGAAAGTGTACGCCCAGCGGATAGATTGCCAAAACCGGTAAACTTCTTGAGAGTAATCGAAATTACCGATCAAAAAGAAATTTCACCAAATCTGGAGGGGGACAATATCGGATGGAAGCATGATAATCGCGCGGTTCCATCGCAAAAGAAGCCCGACGGTCGGGTCGCAATTAACCGCCGGACTTCCCTTGGATACCCAAAAAATGGGTGGGGTGCGGCATCCCGATCAGATGGAATATACTCCTCCGCCCGACCGGTGCCGCAAGAGTTTGTTAACCGAGCCTTTTGGCCGGCGCTGTGATCCCGATCACTAGTAGAATAAAATGATCACGAACCATGATATCCTGCGGTCGCGCTGCGCCGCATGCCTGGATCCTATCGAACTGTTGAGGGGATGGGTGCGAAGCCGCGTGCGTGACGAGGAGCGACTTCGCAAAAGCGGAATAGCCGACATGCACGCTCAGGGTTGTGATGGAAATCACTTGTCTTGGCTGCGGCGACAATCGCAAACGCCGCCCGGACCACATATGTTTCGCGTTTCTGCTGGTTCTGACCTTGGATCGCGCGTGCTTCACCGCGTGCCATTCATCATTGCCCGGTCTGCGACAGCGCCGAGGCATCAAACCCGTCGCAGGCAAGGGTTCAACGAAAAACGGGAGCTTACCCGAAGATAAACTCCCGCTGCGCCTCTGTTGGGGCTGCTGTCCTCTTGCGATTTCAGCTGCCGCTTTTTCGGCGTCCGGATTCCGGATCGAATACGTTAATGGTTGGTCGTTATCCACGTTTCCGCTTGCGCTTCTTCGCTTCGGTTTCCAACCCGCATCTGGTCCAGTCACCTGATGATCTTCGTCCGGCTGATCCGTTCGGGCTTGCGCCTTCCCTTACCAGTCATTCGCCGATCATCGACCGAGAGATCATTTTCCTTTTCTTGCGAAAAACAAATTGGTCATCTCGACCATCTTCCGGTTCCCGGGCTGTCCGGCGGGTCATTGCTGACTGGTCGCTGGTTCGTCCGTTTGCCTTCCGATGGCTTATATATGACTCTCCAAGCCGAGTCGCGCCTAGCGGAAAACCACAAGTTATCCACAGCACCTGCATTAAGTGGTGGAAAACCGGTGCCAAGTCGGTGGATAAGAGCTGGAAGGGGAATATTCGCAGAATCGGGGGAAATATGTCCGCTGGTCCGGCCTTTCACTCAGGAGGGAGAGGGAGAAAGGACCGGACCTTTGGACCAACCCCGGTGTCTCGATCAGGAGGGGGAGGAGACAGCCGGGATTGTAACTTTTTATCTTAGCTCTGAACCGTTGAGAACAGCACGATGCTGGAAACGGATAAAGCGGCGACAATATTGAAAAGCGTTCTCATGGATTTTCTCCTTGTTTCAACGCCTATCAAACATCTCCTTTCCTGCGTAACTTACGAGCTCCAGATGGTCGCATGACAAGTTGGTTTCAATTGATAACGAAGACAATTCACTTGCATTTTATGCAACTAAAAATCAGTGTTGCCGATTACGCAACTATGCCGAGCCGGTTGGTTTTATTAAAAAATACCTTCGAGCAGCTTTTTCCCCTTGTCGAGCGGATTGCGCCGAAAATTGGCTTCTTCATTGCCAATATAGGTGAAGATGCCGTCCATCGCCTGATCGGTGACGCTTTCGGTGAGACCATTACGCGAAAGATCAGCGCCGCCCAGCCGGGCCAGCGATGAGAGCGATCCGAGCTGTTCAATCTGCTCATAGGCACCCAGGTCCCCGAGCGCTTTTTCGACCAAGGGGCGCAGCTTCAGCGCCAGTTCTTCGCCGGACGTACGTCGGAGATATTCCGAACCCGCCGTCTCGCCGCCGGTCACGATACCGACACCATCCTGCAAGGTGAGTCCGTCAATCGCTGACCGGAACACAGGTTTCGCTTCGAGAGCCGCCCTGCCCGCTGCATCATTGAGGGTCTTGGTAATATCCTTGGTCAAGCCCGCCTTGCTGGTAAAACGCAGGATGCTCGTCGCTTTCTCAAGTGGACCGGGCAGCAATATCCGCACAGCCTCGTCCGCGTAAAAGGCACCAGGTTCAGAAAGCTTGTCGAGGGCACTGTCGGAGGCGTCACCCAAAATGCCCTTCACGCCCGAACTTTGCGCCGACGCGGGGGGCACCGCAATAGACATCATCGCCAACGGGGCGGTCGCGAGCGCGAAGGTGGCAAGTAATCTGCCAAAGGTTTTACGGTGACGCATGATCATTTCTCCTGAATTATTTCAGGTGATCATAGCACATTTCGGTGGCCTGTGCCTGAATACCGCGCGTGATATCGGTAAATTCCTGCAAATTCGTGATGTCACAAATGCTATTTCTTTTCAGAAAATTCCAGAACGCCTTTGCTTTCCTGCTCAGACATTGCGGTCAGGGCCAGGGAAAAGGGATCGCCTTTCGCGGTACGACCCGAAAGATTCGTTCCATCCCGCACGACTTTGAAATCATCGTCGGTCAGTTGCGTTTCATACCAATCAGCCAGCTTGTCTGCGCCGAGGGGCGCCTTGAACGCGATCTGGACCTTGCCGCCCTGCCCATCCTTGTCTTCGATATCGAAATTGGTCACCTGACTGCCGGGATAGAGGTCGACATCGTTCATGTCGAAATCGTCGCTGTCGAGCGTGATAGACGGCAGATCGACTTCCATCGAGAAACCGTCGGCCTTGATCGAGAATTTGCTGTCCTCCCCGTCGCCGCCGATTTTGATTTTCTCGTCGTCGGGCTTGCTGTCATCGCTGAAATCGACCGACAAACCGGTTCGGTTGCCGGATTCGTCGTCGACCTTGCTGCACGCGGACAGGGCCAGCGGCGCAGCCGCGAGCAAAAACAGATATTTCGTGGACATATAAATTTCTCCAGACTGTATTGCCTTATTAATACAGTCTGAGTTCTGCCCCGTCAAGTTTCAAACAGAAATCAGCCGTCTATCGACGCGCCGGGATTGGAAGCATTCACGATTCCGCCATCGACGGGGATCGTCGTACCGACAACATAATCGCCGGCGGAGCTGGCCAGGAACACGGCTGCGGATGCCATATCTTCGGGCCGGCCGATGCGCTTCGCGGGAATACCTTTTTCGACCGCAGCTTCATGGTCGCGAGCGGCCTTGTTCATCGTCGAGGCAAAGGCGCCGGGCGCGATACCTGTCATGATGATATCTTCCTGCACCAGCTTGGAGGCCATTTTGCGAGTCAGGTGAATGACCGCAGCTTTGGAAGCCTGATAGCTGTAGGTTTCCCACGGATTGACCTTCAGGCCGTCGATCGAGGCAATATTGATCACCTTGGCCGGACGCTCAAAACTCGCGGCGGCTTTCAATTGTGGGTGCAGCGACTGGGTCAGAAAGAACAGGCCTTTGACATTGGTGTCCATGACCTTGTCCCAGCCCGCTTCGGGGAAATCGATATATTCCGCGCCCCAGGCAACACCGGCATTGTTGACGAGAATGTCGAGCTTCTCCTCGCGCGAGGCGATTTCGGCAGCGAGCGCCTTGCTGCCCTCATAGGTCGAAATGTCACCCTGGATATAGGTACAATTGTCGCCGAATTCGGCAGCCGCCGCCTCGCCCTGATCCGCCTTGCGACCGGAAATATAGACTTTTGCGCCCTGCGCGAGAAATCCTTCGGTGATCATCGCGCCGATGCCGCGCTGTCCGCCGGTGACGAGAGCCACACGGCCTTCGAGCGAGAAGAGTTTGTTAAAATCCATAATTTTATCCTTTAATAGCCGTGCATCTCAGCAACGAGGTTGGTGTGATAATTTACATCACCCATGAATTCCTGCAGCGCCCGATCACGCTTCATATAGAGACCGATATCATATTCGTCGGTCATTCCAACGCCGCCGTGCATCTGGACGCCTTCCTTGACCGAAAGCGCGGTCGCCTTCCCCGCCTTTGCCTTGGCTACCGAGACCATCAGATCCGCTTTTGAGGAGCCTTCGTCAAGCATTTGCTGCGCTTTCAAAACGGTTGCCCGTGCGATTTCCATCTCGCTGTAGAGATGCGCAATGCGGTGCTGTAGTGCCTGAAACGAGCCGATCAGCGCACCAAACTGGCTCCGGCCTTTGACATAATCAACGGTGATATCCATCGCGCCGGCACCCACGCCCAGGGTTTCCGCAGCGGCACCGGAACGACCGGCGTTCAGCAAACGCCGCAGGACCGTATCGCCATCATCAACCTCGCCAATCACCGCGTCGGCATCGACGGTAACGCCATCAAACTGTACATGCGCCGCCATCGCGCTGTCGACCAGCCGGGCGCTGTCCCGTGAAACGCCCGCTGCATTGGCGTCGACCGCGAAAAGCGTCAGACCCTTGTCATCACCGGCGGCTCCGCTGGTTCGCGCGGCAACGATCAACATATCCGCCGAACCGCCCTGCACGACAAACTGCTTCTTGCCGTCCAGCTTGAAACCATTACCTTCGCGGGTAGCCGCCATGCTGATCTGGTCCGGGCGATGCTTCGAATTTTCGTCTATCGCCAGCGCCAGCACCGTTTCGCCGGCAATGATGCCGGGGAAATATTTGTCGCGCAGCGCCTTGCCGCCCGCGTTGAGCGCCTCCACGCCGGCAACCGCTGTGGTCAAAAAGGGCGAAGGCGTCAGATTGCGACCGATTTCTTCCAGAACCACGCCCGCTTCGACATGACCGAGGCCGAGACCACCTTCGTCTTCGCCGATCAAAATCCCGGTAAAGCCCATTTGGGCAAACTGCTTCCACAAGGCGTGGGAGAATCCGTCCTTGCATTTTTTGTCGCGAAATTCGCGCAGATGCGAAACCGGGGCCTCGCCTTTCATGAATTCTGCGGCGCTGTCATGGAGCATCTGCTGGTCTTCGTTCAAATATAGCGGCATCTTCTCGTCCTTATAAAATTTTCTGCGCTCGTCGCGCGATCACGACCTTCTCTCCGGAAGATCGGGCGGTATCGGTGCTAGGCGCCCGGCAGGCGCAATATCTGCTTGGAGATAACGTTCAGCATCACTTCGCTGGTACCGCCTTCAATACTGTTCGCCTTGGTCCGCAGCCAACTGCGAGCGGTCATCCCGCCATTGCTGGCATCGCTTTCCCACTCCAGCACGTCACTGCCACCAGCCGCCATGATCAACTCGTGGCGGCGCTTGTTGATTTCAGTACCCGCATATTTCATCATATTGGGCTGCGCCGGATGGCAAAGACCAGCCTTGAACGTGTCGCCGAACCGTTCGGCCATGGCGCGGAAAGCGAGCAGTTCGATATCCATATCCGCCAGTTCAGCACGGAGCATCGGATCATCGAGACGACCCATGGTATCGCGACCGATCTGATCGGCAAATTTCGCGCCCAGCGAACCGCCGGTCGATCCGCCCTGATCGGAAATCATGCTGCGTTCGTGACCGAGCAGATATTTGGCGACGTCCCAGCCCTTGTTCACTTCATAGACAACCGAGGAAACGCCCTCGCCATATTCCTTGGGTACTTTGACATCATCGAAAAATGTTTCGCAGAAAGCGGAAGCACCGGAAATCAGTTCGATTGGCTTGGTTGTGACACCTTTGCGGGCCATATCGAACAGCATGAAGGTAATGCCCTTGTGCTTTTCATTCTTGTCGGTCCGCGTCAGGCAGAAAATCCAGTCGGCCTTGTCGGCATAGCTGGTCCAGATCTTCTGGCCATTGACCAGGAAATGATCGCCCTTGTCGATCGCGCTGGTTTGCAGCGAGGCAAGATCGGAACCGGAACCTGGCTCGGAATAGCCCTGACACCAGCGGATTTCACCGCGGGCGATCGGGGGCAGGAAATGCTTTTTCTGCGCTTCCGTACCGAAATGCAGCAATGCGGGGCCGAGCATCCAGATACCAAAGCTCGACAAGGGCGACCGGCATTTTAGCCGCGCCATTTCCTGACCCAGAATCTTGGTCTCTTCCCGCGACAATCCGCCGCCGCCATATTCTTTCGGCCAGTCTGGCACAGTCCAGCCCTTGGCAGCCATGATATCCAGCCATTCCTTCTGGCCCGGCTTGTAGGTCGGATTGCGCCCGCCCCAGACCGCATCCTCTTCGCCGGTCATTGGCTCGCGCATTTCCGGCGGGCAATTGGCCTCGAGCCAGGCAGCGGTCTCGGCACGGAAGGTTTCCAGGTCAGACATCACGAATTTCCTTTTAATTGATCAATTAAAGTTCAACTATCATATTTGCGTGGATTGATTCAACGATTCCCTTGGCGCGGAGCCAAAATAATCTGAGAATCTGGCGTAGTTATTTAACACGACCGGCCAGATGTCTGATTTCCGTAACGGAAACAAAACTGGTCATCACAAGTGATTGACGCTGAAAAGCATCACCGCTTTAATGAAGAAAAAAAAGGGAGCGCAAGAGGATGCGATTTAAGGGCAAAACTGCCGTCATAACCGGCGGATCATCGGGTATCGGACGCAGCAGCGTCGAGCTTTTTCTGCGCGAAGGTGCCACCGTCGTCATGGGCGATATCGATGAAGCCGAAGGTACCGCGATGATGTCGGCCATGGGTGATGGCTTTCTGTTCAGGAAATGCGACGTCACGCAGGAAAACGACATCAAGGCGCTGATGGACCATGCTGCAGAGCAGACCGGCGGCATTGATATCGTGTTCAACAATGCGGGTGCCGGCGGCCCGCGTGCTCCGATAGACGAGATCAGCGGCGATGAATGGGACTTCGCCATGGCCCTGCTGCTCAAATCGGTTGCCATGGGCATCCGTCACGCCGCGCCGCACCTGAAAAAACGCGGTGGCGGAGCGATCGTCAATACGGCGTCGGCCTGCGCTTTCCAGGCAGGCTATGGCCCGATGGCTTATTCCACCGCCAAGGCAGGCGTATTGCATCTGACCAAGGTCGCTGCAGCCGAACTGGCCCAATATAATATCCGCGTGAATGCGATATGTCCCGGATTCATCCAGACCAATATTTTTGCTGCATCGGTTGGTGCAAACAAGGAAGATACCCAGCAGATCAATGCGATACTGGGCCAGGCCGCCGCCAATGCACAACCCGTTGCCCGTCCCGGAATACCGAACGATATTGCCGAAGCAGCAGCCTATCTCGCTTCGGATGCAGCAGGCTTTGTCACCGGCACCCATTTGCTGGTTGACGGCGGTATGCTGGTCGGCACCGAGGGCAGCTGGAATCCAGAGACACCCGGCATGCTCGATGCGATCTTGCCGGAGCATCTGCGTTGACGGAGATTTCGAAAAAACTGCCGCTCAAAACTAAAATTCTATATGGCTTTGGTTCCGCCGCTTACGGAATAAAGGACAACGGATTTTCCGTCTTTCTGCTTTTTTACTATAATCAGGTAATAGGCATGCGGGCTGATGTCGTCAGCTTGGCGATTGCCATTGCCCTGTTCGTCGATGCACTGATTGATCCGCTGATCGGCCAGATGACCGACCGAACCAGAACGCCGATCGGACGGCGCCATCCATGGTTATACGGCGCTGCGATTCCGATTGCGGCAGCATGGCTGTTGTTATGGCATCCGCCCGAGGCGAGCGCCACGGTACAATTTGCCTATCTTCTGACAATGGCGATGCTCGTCCGGATCTCGCTGTCTGCTTATGAAGTGCCGTCGCTAGCCTTGCTGCCGGAACTCAGCCGCGACTATCATGACCGCACCAGCATTTTGCGTTTTCGCAGCCTGTTCGGCTGGGCCAGCGGCCTCGGTATCATGGTTCTTGCTTACGGCGTCCTGCTGGTACCAAGCGAAAAATATCCCGTCGGACTTCTCAACATAGATGGCTATTCGACCTTTGCCATCATCGGTGCCAGCGTCATGGCTTTTGCCGTATTGGTATCGGCTATCAGCACGCACGAGCGGACGGTCTCACGCTACAAAGCCGAACGCGAACCACCGAAGACCGCAGAAGGCTTCTCCGAAATGCTCTCTGCCTTTCGGTTTTCGCCCTTTCTCCTGCTGATGCTTGCCGGCGTGTTCGCCTTTACCAACCAGGGGCTGCTATTCTCGATGACGCCCTATCTGCTGACTCATGTCTGGGAATTCGGATCGGCGGAAATGACGGCTTATTCCGCGGTTCTGTTCATCGGCGTCATATTGGCATTTTTGCTGGTCACTCCCATTTCGAAGCGGACAGGAAAACCCAAGGGCGCGGCCTATTTTACGCTGCTTGCGGTGATCTTTGGTACGGCACCCTATTGGCTGCGCATGGTCGATCTTTTCCCTGCGCCCGGTTCCTCCTTGCTCATTCCCGTTCTTTTTCCCTTGCTGGTCATTGGCATAGCGGCAAGTATCTCCGCCATGATCCTGACCTATTCGATGATGGCCGATGTCACGGATGCCTATGAATTTGATGCAGGCAAACGGGCGGAAGGCCTGTTCTCGTCCGGCATGTGGTTCATGCAGAAAATGGTCGGCGGCATGGGGATTTTGCTGGCTGGCCTGATCATTTCGTTCATCCGGTTGCCAGCGCAAGCGGTGCCCGGATCGGTTGACCCGGCGATTGTCGACAATCTGGCGCTGATTTTCGTGTCGATGGTGACCGTGATCGGGCTTGCAGGGACATGGGCCTACACGCTGTTTCCCCTCAGTGAAGAAGATCATGGCGAGCGCATATCGAAGCTGGCGGCGGCGATGCCGCGCGTAAAATGAACAGCTCGGAATGGAAATCACGCCGGGAGGCGCTTTCGCTGTGGCAAAGCCAGACCGCCTCTGATAAGTTAATCGCATAGTTAAAAAAGAAAAAGGATAAGGCCATGGATTTTGATCTCACCGAAAAGCAGGAATATTGGCGCAACCGGGTGCGTGATCATATCGAGACTCACCTCCGCCCCCGCATGGCTGACTATCATGAAGAAGAATCAACCGGCGAGCGCTGGAAGGTTCTTCAGGTCATTGAAGAGGAAAAGAAGAAGGCCAAGGAAGCCGGCATCTGGAACCTGTTCATGCCGCCAGCCAATCCCAACCTTACCCATATTGACGATGTGTTTGAATTTGATGGCCCGGGCCTGACCAATCTCGAATATGCCCTGTGCGCCGAAGAAATGGGCCGCGTCGGATTTTCTTCCGAAGTGTTCAACTGCTCCGCTCCCGACACCGGCAATATGGAAGTGTTCCACCGCTACGGCACTTTGGAGCAGAAAGAACAATATCTGCGTCCCCTGATGAACGGCGAAATCCGCTCGGCCTTCCTGATGACCGAGCCAGCCGTCGCCTCGTCTGACGCGACCAATATCGAAACCGCGATTGTCCGCGATGGTGACGAATATGTCATCAACGGCCGCAAATGGTGGTCTTCGGGCCTCGGCGATCCGCGCTGCAAGATCGCGATTGTCATGGGCAAGACCAGTTTCGAGGGCAGCCGCTATACCCAGCAGTCCCAGATCCTGATGCCAACCGACGCACCGGGCGTGAACATCATCCGTCACCTGCCCGTCTTCGGCTATGATGATGCGCCGCACGGTCATATGGAAGTCGAGATGAAGGACGTTCGCGTTCCGGCTGAAAATATCCTGCTCGGAGAAGGGCGTGGTTTTGAAATTGCCCAGGGTCGCCTCGGCCCCGGTCGTATCCATCACTGCATGCGGACCATCGGCGTTGCCGAAGAAGCGCTCGAGAAAATGGTCAAGCGCCTGCAATCGCGTGTCGCGTTCGGCAAGCGCATTTCCGAACATAGTGTCTGGGACGAGCGCGTTGCCCGCGCCCGGATCGACATCGACATGAGCCGCCTGCTCTGCCTCAAGGCCGCTGACATGATGGACAAGGTCGGCAACAAATATGCCAAGGCCGAAATCGCGATGATCAAGGTTCAGGCACCGACCATGGCGCTCAAGATTATCGACGATGCGATCCAGGCTCATGGCGGCGGCGGCGTGACCACCGACTTCGGTCTTGCCCAGGCTTATGCCCATCAACGGACCCTGCGACTCGCCGATGGTCCGGACGAAGTGCACAATCGCACGATCGCCAAGATGGAATATGGTAAATATGCCGAAACCGCTGACGGCAGCAAGATGAAGGAAGAAATTTCGTCCGGTGATCTGGCCGTTACACGTTAGGAGCGAATGATGAAGGCTGCAGTACTGATAGAAGCGGGAAAACCGCTCGTCATCGAGGATGTCGAAATCTCCAAACCGGGACCACATGAAGTGCTGATCCGGACGGCGGCCTGCGGGCTATGCCATTCGGATCTGCATTTTATCGATGGCGCTTATCCGCATCCCCTACCCGCTATTCCGGGACACGAGGCAGCGGGCATCGTCGAGGCGGTCGGCAGCGAAGTCCGCACGGTCGCCGTTGGCGATGCGGTGGTGTCATGCCTTTCGGCCTATTGCGGGCATTGCGAATTTTGCGTGTCCGGCCGAATGTCGCTGTGCCTCGGCGCAGACACACGGCGCGGGACCGACGAAGCGCCGCGTATCACCCGGCCTGATGGATCGCCCGTCGGCCAGATGCTCAATCTCTCGGCCTTTGCCGAGCAGATGCTGATCCACGAACATGCCTGCGTGCGGATTGATCCCGACATGCCGCTGGACCGTGCTGCGGTGATTGGCTGTGCGGTAACCACCGGCGCGGGTACGATCTTCAATGCCTGCAAGGTGACGCCTGGTGAGACCGTGGCGGTCGTGGGTTGCGGGGGTGTTGGTCTCGCCACCATCAACGCGGCGAAAATTGCCGGAGCCGGACGGATAATTGCGACTGACCCGATCAAGGAAAAACGCGATCTTGCCGTCAAATTGGGAGCGACCGATGTGGTTGATGCAATGGCAGATGATGCCGCTGGACAGATTGTCGAACTGACCAAGGGCGGCGTCGATCACGCGATCGAAGCAGTCGGGCGTCCGGCCTCCGGCGATCTCGCGGTCGGATCGCTGAAACGCGGCGGCACCGCGACCATTCTCGGCATGATGCCGCTGGACCACAAGGTCGGCCTGAGCGCCATGGATTTGCTTTCCGGCAAAAAGTTGCAAGGTGTGTTGATGGGCGAAAACCGCTTCCCCGTCGATATCCCGCGGCTGGTGGATTTTTATCTCCGCGGAATGCTTGATTTGGATAGCATTGTCGCGGAAACCATTCCGCTAGAGCAGATCAACGATGGTTTTGAAAAAATGAAGAAAGGCAATGCGGCGCGATCTGTCATCACCTTCAACTAAAGGAACAGAAACTTCGATGAATCCACAGGATGATATGACCGGCACGATGGAAGTGCCCGAGAAGGACAAGCTGGACGAAGCAGCCCTAGCCCGCTGGATGGAAGCCAATGTGGAAGGTTTCGCCGGTCCGCT